>Ga0181519_10002516_pt1 | contig 15588 bp, 8 predicted proteins | sample PEATcosm2014_Bin_26_FD_121102 | JGI IMG/M metagenome (GOLD analysis project Ga0181519, IMG submission 121102) | Peatland microbial communities from MTU Mesocosm Facility, Houghton, MI, USA - PEATcosm2014_Bin02_10_metaG | ecosystem: Environmental > Terrestrial > Soil > Wetlands > Peat | place...
AGCAGGAGGCCCTCGTCGCGGGGGTCGAAGATCCGGCTGAGCGTCATCGAGTAGCCGCGCTCCGCCTCGCCCTGGCGTGTCTCGGTCATGAGCTCGAGGAGCCGGTCCTCCAGCCCGTCGGGAAGCTCGTCCGTCGACAGGTAGCACTCGACGCGGCACCCCTCCTTCTTGACCCGGTTGTACGCCCCGCGGAGCGACTTCATCGACTTGCCCTTCAGGTTGAAGGTCGAGCAGTTCACGATGGCCTCGTCGCCGATGTAGTGGTCCACGAGTCCCGCCGCCCGGTAGATGCCGAGCCACGTCCGGGAGGCGGCCAGTACCGAGGGGGACCAGTTCTTCGACTCCGCCATGTCCATCACGTCCGACCACACGTCGGCCCGGTCGGCCAGCGGACCGATGGGGTCCGGTGAGACCAGCATCACGCCGTTGATCACCGAGTACGCCACCACCGAATCGCCGGTGAAGAACCACGACTTGTCGTCCCGGAGGGCGAAGTAGTCCAGGGTGTCGCCCCCGTAGGTCTCGATGATCGACCGGGCGCGGTCGAAGGCCTCCTGGCGGGCGGGACCGGTCCGCCGCGACTCCTCGTTCGGCCGGGAGATCGCCACGTACAGCACCACCACCACCAGCACGATGAGCAGCACCAGCGTCGACCCCTGGCGGTGCCCGTGGTCGAAGAGCGATCCGACCACCGCGGTGCCGGCGATGACGACGAGCCCGGCCGCCGCCGTCCACACCCACAGGCGGGTCACCCCCGACGGACGGACGCGGAAGTGCTGGTGCTCGAGGACCAGCCACAGGGTGAAGAGGAGGGCGATGCTCGACCCGTAGAACGAGCCGTTCTGGAGGAGCCGGTCGGTGGTGGTGGCCACCAGCACCACGATGGTGGCGATCCAGGCCGGCCGGATCCCCAGCCGCAGGCGCCAGGCCAGGGCGCAGAAGGCCAGCCCGGCCACCACCGCCTCGGTGACCGTGAGCGGGTGGACGCCGAGGGGAATCCACTGGTCGACCGACCGGGTGCCCCGGATGGGCCACAGGAGGGCGAAGACCACGTTGAGCACCCCGGGGATGAGCAGTCCGGCCGCGGCGATCCGCCGTACCCGCCGCCGGACGATCCACCGGGCCAGCACGGACTCGTTGATCGGCCAGGTGGGGCCGGTCGGGAGGGCGGCCACCTGCTGCAGGGTGGACATGTCCACCTCCGACCGGGCCAGGGCCAGGCGCTCCAGCAGGACGGGGCTCCGCTCTGGGACCTCGCGCAGCCACAGCGTGAGTTCGAGGACCGCGCCCCCCACCAGCTCGACGTAGGAGAACCGGTGCACGGTCACGAACGGGTGGGGCAGGCGCAGGCGCGAGCGCCGGGCCGCCACCGACGCCGTCCCGCTGCCGGTGTTGGCGTAGAAGCCGCTGCCCACCACCGACAGCTCCGGCTCGTGGGTGTGTCCCGAGATCATGCCGGCGTACCCCTCGGTGACCAGGCGGGCGGCCTCGGCCCGGGCGGCGGCGTTGTGGGTGGCCGGGTCGGACCGGGCGCTCACCGCCGTCTCCCGCAGGGCGCGGTTCACCCGCAGCAGGGTGGCCACCGCCGCCACCACGGCCACCCCCACGATCACCACCACCAGCAGCCCGAAGACGGCCAGCCACCGCTGGGCGTGGTGGTGGAGCAGCGAACCCACCCCGGGGATGAAGGTGAGGATCCGGAGCACCAGGATGGCCACGAACGGAATGGAGAGCAGCCAGAGCTTCCCCACCAGCTTCCGGTAGAAGAGGCGCGAGCCCATGAAGTCGGCCACGTCCCCGTCGAGCCACTGGACCCCTTCGAGCAGGGAGCCGGGGGACTGGCGCGCCTCGAGCTCGGGGAGGAGGTCCCGCACCACGTGGTGGCCGAAGGGGGTGTCCACCGGCGACCACGGGTCCTCGAAGGCGTTGTAGGGGTCGGCCTGGTTGCCGTGGACCACCCGGACCCGCTGGGGGCCCTGCTCGGTGGCGACGGTGAGGGTGCAGGCCAGGGCGAACTCCTCGACCCCGAGCCGGTCGCGCAGCACGGCGACCGCCTCGCCGTCCCACGCCAGCCGGCCGTCGTGGTTGCCCGACAGCACGATCACCCGGCGGTGCTCGGCGGCGGAGAAGGCGGCGACGGCCGCGGTCAGCTCGGGATGGGCGTCGAGGATCCTGGCGACGTCCGGCGGTCCGGCCAGGAGCTCGAAGCCGTCGCCGGCGATGATGAACGCCCCGGGCCCCTCCCACGCCCCGAGCAGGTCGGTGAGCTCGGCGGCGACCGCCCGGGAGTTGTCGGTGGCCGGCGCCGGCAGGTGGAGGTCGCTGACCACCACCGTGCGGCTGCCCGGCGGGAGCTCGATCTCGATCTCCTCGGCGATGAGGAAGACGGGGACGGTCTGCTCCTCGGCCGGGACCACCACGTCGTCGTCGGCGTCACGCCGGGGAGGGGCCCCACGGTCGGCCACCGCGGTGGCGCCGTCGGCGTCGGCGCCGACGGGGGGAGCGCCGCCGGAGGGGTCGGTCAACTGGTGGCCTCGGGTCGCATCATCGGGAAGAGGATGACGTCGCGGATCGCCTCCACCTCGGAGAGCAGCATCACCAGCCGGTCGATGCCGATGCCGATGCCCGAGGTCGGGGGCAGCCCGTACTCGAGGGCGCGCACGAAGGCGAGGTCGGCGGGGTGGGCCTCGAGATCGCCCTTGGCCACCGCCTCGGCCTCCGTCCGGAACCGGGCCTGCTGCTCCTCGGGGATGTTGAGCTCGCTGTACCCGTTGGCGAACTCCTTGGCGTCGATGCACAGCTCGAACCGGTCGGCCAGGAGCGGATCGTCGGGGGTCCGGCGGGCCAGCGGGGACACCTCGACCGGGAAGCCGACCACGAAGACCGGGTCCACCACGGTGGGCAGGATGACGGTGTCGTACAGCTCGAAGATGAGCTTGCCCGATCCCCACTCGGGCAGGAAGTCGACGTCGTGCCCGGTGCACACCGCCCGGACCTCCTCCACCGGGTCGGACGGGTGGAGGCGCCGGCCCACGACCTCCTCCACCCAGTCGAGCAGCTGGCGCCGGGGCCACGGGGGGGTGAGATCGATGGCACGGTCGCCGACGGTGAACGTCAGCCGGCCGGTGGCGGCGTCCGCCGCCGCCGCGACCAGCTGCTCGGTGAGGGTCATCCCGTCGTGCACGTCCCCGAACGCCTGGTACGCCTCGAGGGCGGTGAACTCGGGGCTGTGCCGGGTGTCGATACCCTCGTTGCGGAAGTTCCGGGCGATCTCGAAGACCCGCTCGTAGCCGCCCACCACCAGCCGCTTCAGGTAGAGCTCCGGTGCGATCCGCAGACTCAGGTCGATGTCGAGGGCGTTGGAGTGGGTGAAGAACGGCCGGGCCAGCGCCCCCCCCGCCTGTGGCTGCAGCACCGGGGTGTCCACCTCGACGAACCCGTCGTCGGCCAGCTCCTTGCGCAGGGAGGCGATGGCCCGGAAGCGGATGTCGAAGACCCGGCGGCTGTCCGGGTTGGCCAGGAGGTCGACCTCGCGCTGGCGGTAGCGGGTGTCGGTGGCGTTGAGACCGTGCCACTTGTCGGGCAGGGGGCGGAGCGCCTTGGAGAGCAGCCACAGCTCGGTCACGTCGAGGGAGAGCTCGCCCCGCCGGCTGGTCACCACCTCGCCCTCGGCGCCGATCCAGTCGCCGAGGTCGACGACGTCGAGCACCGCGGCGGCCTGCTCGGAGAGGGCCGACGCCTGCATCAGGAGCTGGATGGGCCCGCTGACGTCCTGCAGCGTGGCGAAGGAGAGCTTGCCGTGTCCCCGGACGCTGGTGACCCGGCCGGCCATCCGCACCACCTCGCCGGTCCGGGTGTCGGGGGCCAGGCCCTCGTGTCGGGCGTGGAGGTCGGCGGCCACGGCGGTGCGGTCGAAGCGGACCGGGTACGGGTCGATGCCCTTGGCGGAGAGGACCTCCCGCTTGCGCCGGCGTTCGGCGGTCAGCGCCTCGAGGGCCGACGCCGCATCGCGGTCGTCAACGGCGCCCGGTTCGCCGGGACTGGAGTCGGTTGTCACGCTGTCGCCTCTTCCCCGGGTCTCCCCGCTGCCCTACCCCAGTCCGGCCGGAGTCCGCTGTTATCTTAGGCGGACCCGTTGGTCGCCGAGGGGGCCCGTCATCGACATCAACCTGATCACCGGCTGGTTCCCGACGACGGTGGTCATCGTCGCCGTGGCCGCGGCCATCCTGGCGGTCGGGTGGCACGACGGCGCCTGGAAGTACGAGCTGACCATCGGGATCCCGGTGAGCTTCGTCCTGACCCTCCTCACCGGCGTGGTCATCCACGTCTTCAACCTGGTCCCCGACCAGTTCCCCACCACCTTCTACCTGTGGGCGTGGCTGATCTGGTTCTCCCTGGTGGTCGTCGTGATGGGCTGGGGGCGGGCGCACTGGGTGCTGCGCACCTTCTCCTTCATCGCCCTGGCCTTCTGCGTGCTGGCCGCCTTCACGGTGATCAACCAGAACTACGAGTACTACCCGACCCTCAACCGGTTGCTCGGCAAGGACGCGGCCAATCTCACCGACCTCCCCGCCCTCCGGACCATCCGCGACCAGGTGCGGGCGACCCACCGCCTCCCCGACCACGGCGAGACGGTCACCGTGACCATCCCCCCGACGGAGTCGCACTTCCAGACGGGACCGGCGTTCGTGTACCTCCCGCCCGCCTGGTTCGCCAACCCCGAGCCGGAGCTGCCGGTGATCGAGCTGATCGCCGGCATCCCCGGCGAGCCGTCCGACTGGACGCGGGCCGGCTACGCCGACACCACCTCCACCACGTTCGCCGAGGCCCACCACGGCGTGGCGCCCATCCTCGTCATCCCCGACAACAACGGGAACTCGCAGGACACCGAGTGCTCCAACTCCTCGCAGGGCAACGCCGAGACCTACCTCGTCAAGGACGTCCCGGCCTACCTCCAGCGGAACTTCAACGCGGCGATCGGGCCCCACTCGATGGCGGTGGCGGGACTGTCCGACGGTGGGACCTGCGCCGTGATGCTGTCCCTGCGGAACCCGAAGGTCTTCTCCACCTTCGCCTCCTACTCGGGCTACAGCTCACCGACCTACCTGAACGACGACGAGCAGCAGACCATCACCACCCTCTACGGGGGCTCGACGGCGGTCTACGAGGCCCACAACCCGGTCCATCTCCTCTCCGGGGCCCGCTACGTGGGGATGGGCGGCTGGTTCACCGCCGGACAGCAGGACCCGCAGCCACTGGCGAACACCCAGCAGCTGGCCCGGCTGGCCAGGCCCACCGGGATGCAGGTCTGCCTGACCACGCCCCCCGGCGGCCACGACTTCCAATTCTGGTCGGACGCCTTCCGCGACTCCCTCCCGTGGCTGTCGTGGCGCCTGGGCCTGACGCCGCCCCCGAAGGAGACCACCGCCAGGTGCGACCCGCCGATCCCCGGGACCCGTTGACGGCCGTCCGGGGCGCCCGTATGCTCGCCGGGCGCCCCTAGCTCAACGGTAGAGCAGCAGATTCTTAATCTGCAGGTTCCTGGGTTCGAGTCCGGGGGGGCGCACGGGGGGCACCCACCGACCGGGTGGCGGTGCCGTCAGATGCCGGTGGGTTCGCCGGCCAGGGGCGTGCTCCCGTCGGTGGCCGCCGAGGGGTCGGCGGAACCGGCGAGCTGCGGTGGGGACCACAGCGACAGGAGCACCACCCCGCTGAACATCACGAGCAGGAACACCACCTGCAGGGCGATGGCCGCCGGCGAGTTGCGGAGCTGCTCGCCGAAGAGCTCGATGCCGATGGCGATCGACGCCAGGGGGTCGACGATCAGCAGCGCCGACTGGGCGGCCATCAGCGGTCCGGCGGCGAATGCCGCCTCCAGCAGGATGGTCCCGAGCACCCCGCTCGCCACCACCGCGTAGACCTGCCAGTGGGTGAACAGCCCCGACCAGCCGTGCCGGGAGAGCATCTCGGTGGCGGCCTTCACGAAGGCGGCGTCGATGGCCCACACCAGGGCGGCCGCCCCCCCCAGCAGGGCGGCCCTGCGGGCCGGCGAGCCCCACCGGGCGAGGAACACCAGGAGGACGACGACCGCCCCACGGGTGGAGAGCGCCACCACCCAACCGGAGAACGTCGGATGGCCGTGGCCCTCCTGGGGGTTGGCGACGACGAGGAAGCCGACCAGACCCAGGCAGAGCACGCCGGCCGCCCCCCAGGTCCGGCCGGGGATGCGGTTGTGCAGCACGAAGTGCCGGATGGCGAGGGTGAAGATCAGCTCGGTCACCAGGATGGGCTGGACGGTGGCCAGGGTGCCGAAGTAGAGGGCCAGGGCGGTGAACACGAAGGTCCCGCCCATGCACACCATCCCGGCCAGCCACATGGGCTGACGGACGAGGTAGAGGGCGGTCTGGATCCCCGACCGCTTGACGTCGGAGCCCTTCACGTTGGCCAGGCGCTGGAGCACCGAGGTCAGGGCCTGGGCCAGCGCACCGAGCAGTGCGAACACGACGCTCAGCACGGGGCACCCACCTGCTGCATCCCGACGCCCTCCCTCTGCCCGTCCCGACGTCCCCCATCGTGCCAGGGCCTCCCGGTCCCGTCGATCACGACCCCGTGCAGGTGGCCGGCTCGGTGGACGGCTGGCCGGTGAGGCCGAGGTGCCAGGCCAGCCACGGGAAGGCGTCGATCAGCGCCTGGCTCCACAGGTCGTAGTCGTGGCCCCCGCTGCGGACCAGGATGCAGGTGGAGATGCCGGCCGACGCCGCCGCCGGCTGCAGCTGGTGGGCGGCGTCCAGCGGCTCGGTGTCCTCGTCGCCGACCTCGAACCATCCCGAGAGCCCGTCGTAGGCGCCGTTCCGGAGCAGCTCGGCCGGATCGTGGTCGGCGAAGGCCTGCTCGGACCCGCCGAAGAGGATGTCGATGGTCTGGGCCTGGGTGTCGTTCTCGAACTGGGGGGAGGCGAACCCGGAGAAGGAGGCGAAGGTCGGGTAGACGGTCGGGTGGCGCAGCGCCAGCATCGTCGAACAGGTGCCGCCGGCCGACAGGCCGCCGATGGCCAGCGACCCCGGCGCCGTGGAGGCGTTGAAGCGGTTCCGGGCGAAGGCGGGGACGTCGTCGACCAGGTAGGTCTCGGCGTTCCCGAACTGCGAGTTCACGCACTCGGTGTCGTCGGTCTTCACACCGTTGGGATCGGGCATGACGATGATCGGGGCCACCCCGCCGTGGGCGGCGGCGAAGGCGTCGGCGGTGGTGTCGGCGTCCCCCTCGTCGACCCAGTCCGAGGCGGTGCCGGGCTCACCGGGCAGCAGCACCAGGGTGGGCAGCGACGGGGTGACCTTGGCGAACCACGCCGGGGGCAGGTACACGGTGGCGGGGTTCGTCTCGAAATGGGAGACGGTGGCGGGGATGGTCTCGGTGATGACCGCACCCTCGGCCGGGAGACGACCGGTCCGCGCCACCTCGCTGCGGATCTGCGCCAGCTGCGCCGTCACCGTCACGTGCTCGGGATTGCCGCTGAGCAGACGGTCGACGGTGGGGAAGGCGCCGGACCGGGCGTTGACGGTGCCCAGCGAGGCGGCGAGGGTGAGCACCGCCGCCGCCACCATGACCACCCGCCGTCTCCATCCGGCGGACGACCACCCGGTGGCGGCCACCCAGACGGCCAGCACGAAGCCGAACCCCCACACCCAGGCGAGCCGGGGGAAGTCGTCGGGCACCAGGGAGGCCAGGGTGCAGACGAGGGCCACCACCAGCGTGGTCCCGGCCGCCACCGGCACGCCGCGGGCCAGCTGCCGCCGCCAGCCGCCGTGCCGCCAGTCGACGGCCAGGGCCAGGGCGGCGACCGCCAGGAGCTGGCCGACCACCGGCACCCACCCTGAGACGATCGAGATGTTCACCCCGGGCTCCCCTGTGTCGCCCCGGGCCCCGATGGCGCCCGGCCGTCCGGCCCGATCAACCTATCCGCGGACCGGGCGGTGTCCTATGATCCCTGCACCCAACCGGACGGGGTCGGTGGGCGGCAGGGTCCCGGGAGGCACGGTGCCACACCCGGGGAGCGCCGCCGGGGCCGCCCCCCGCAGTCAGGAGGCGCGGTGTCGAGCCAGACCGTCGTCGATGCCGGTGCCCCCGGCCCGGGTCCGGGCGACGAGCCCTCCGAGGGATTGAAGCGCGACGTCGGCTTCGTCGGCCTGCTCTTCACCTCCGAGGGGTCGATCATCGGCTCCGGGTGGCTCTTCGGTGCCCTGGCGGTGTCCACCATCGGTGGCCCGGCGGCCGTGCTGGCCTGGGTGATCGGCTCGGTGGTGGTGATCCTCCTCGCCCTGGTCCACGCCGAACTTGGCGGGATGTTCCCCGTCAGCGGGGGCACCGCCCGCTACCCCCACTACGCCTTCGGCAACCTGGCCGGCGCCACCTTCGGCTGGGTCAGCTGGCTCCAGGCGGCCGGCACCGCCCCCATCGAGGTGGAGGCGGCCATCACCTACTCGTCGAATTGGGTGAGCGGCCTGACGGTGCCGAGCACCGGGGTGCTCACCCCGCTCGGCTACCTGGTGGCCACGGTGCTGATGGCGGTGTTCACGGTGGTCAACCTGTACGGCATCCGCCGGGTCATGCAGGCCAACAACGCCATCACCAGCTGGAAGATCGCCGTCCCGGTCTTCACCGTCCTCGTCCTCGCCCTCACCCACTTCGACCACACGAACTTCACCAGCCACGGCTTCGCCCCCTTCGGCACCAAGGGTGTCCTCGAGGCGGTCAGCCTGGGCGGCGCGGTGTTCGCGCTGGGCGGGTTCGAACAGGCCGTCCAGCTGGGGGGCGAGAGCCGCAATCCCCAGCGCGACGTCCCCCGGGCGGTGATCGGTTCGATGATCATCGGGGCCGTCATCTATCTGGCGCTGCAGATCGTCTTCATCGGGGCCCTCCCCCACTCGGCCATCACCCACGGGTGGGAGCACCTCACCTTCGCCGGCGAACGGGGACCGTTCGCCGGCCTGGCCACCGGCCTCGGCCTGGGCTGGCTGGCATGGATCCTCTACACCGACGCCATCGTCGCCCCCATCGGGTCCAGCCTCATCTACACCACCACCAGTGCCCGCATCACCTTCGGCATGTCGAGGAACGGTCAGGTGCCGGCGGCCTTCGAGAAGACCACCGCCCGAAGCCAGGTGCCGCTGATCGGCCTGCTGTTCGCCTTCGCCCTGGGGCTGGTGCTCTTCCTCCCCTTCCCGAGCTGGCAGAAGCTGGTCGGCTTCATCACCTCGGCCACCGTGCTGATGTACGCCGGAGCCCCGCTGGCCCTCGGGGCCCTGCGGAGGCAGAAGCCCGACCTGCCCCGGCCCTTCCGGCTGCGGGCCGCCTGGTTGTGGGCGCCCGTGTCGTTCATCTTCGCCAACTGGGTCATCTACTGGTCGGGATGGGACATCGACTGGAAGGTCTACGTCGCCGTCCTCTTCGGGTACCTGCTGATGGGGGCCTCCCGGATCTTCCACTGGAATCCGATCCGTCCCCCGATGGACTGGGAGGCGGCCATCTGGCTCTTCCCCTACCTGGCCGGTATGGCCCTCATCTCCTACTTCGGCCAGTTCGTGGGGGGGCGGGACGACATCCCCTTCTACTGGGACCTGGGGGTGGTGGCCGCCTGGAGCCTCATCGTCTACTTCGTGGCCATGCGGCTGCGGCTGCCCGTCGACCGCGTCGACGCCTACACCGAGGACGTCTTCCCGGTCGAGAGCTGAGGACGGGACGGCACCGGCTCGCGGGACCCTGCCCGTCGCCCCGCGCTACGGGGTGGTGACCGAGCCGGCCGGCGGGATGGCACCCGGGCCGGTCGACTCGCAGGCCTGGGGGAAGCCCGCCGGCATGGCCAGGGTCGGCGGGTCGAGGAACGCCGGCGTCGACAGGTCGAGGAAGTCGGTGAGGTCGGCGGCGTTGGCGTCCCGGGCGGTCAGCGCCGGCAGGTTCCACTTGCGCTCCACCATGGCCAGCACCGAGGTGTGGTCGTGGATGACGCTGGTCACGATGCCCGGCCTCGACCAGGGGGAGATCACCGCCGAGGGGACCCGGACCCCGTACCGGGCGAAGCCGTCGTAGGCGGAGGCGCCCTCCGGCACGATCGGGGCGATGTCGTCGGGGGCGACGGCCACCGGCGGGGGGACGTGGTCGTAGTAGCCGCCGTGCTCGTCGTAGACCCACACCAGCAGGGTCGAGGACCAGGCCGGCCCGCTCATCACCGCGTTGACCACCTGGGCGGCGAAGGCCTCGCCCTGGGCGATGTCCTGGGGGTTCTCCTCCGAGCCGACGGTGAACTCCGGGTCGATGATGGCGAAGCCCGGCAGCGTGCCGGCGGCGGCGTCGGTGAAGAAGGCGTCGACCGAGACGACGTTGGGCGACGAGGCCGACGGATCATCGATCCACAGCCCGGTCGTCGGCGAGCTGGTGAGGTGGTAGTAGTCGCGCCACGAGATGCCGTACTGGTCGAGCCGGTCGAAGATGGTGCCGTTGGGTGGCAGGGTCGGGTACTCGGCGACCACGTCGTCGACCATGCCGGCCGAGGTGGCGGCGGTCAGGTAGCGGCGGTTCGGGTCGGTCTGGCCGGGGACCGAGCAGAACCACCGGTCGCCGATGGGGAAGGTGTCGGCCAGCGAGTAGTAGAAGGGGAGGTCGTCGCCGGTCCAGTAGCCGAGGGAGACCGGCCCGCTGGGTGAGCTGGCGAAGCCGTCCATGGCCCCGTCGTCGATGCACTCGTGGACGGTGGTCCACTCCTGGTCGGGCTGGCCGTCGAGCTGGCAGGTGGTCGGCAGGTGGAAGGCGTGCTGGGTGCTGCCGGTCCCGGTGGGGTTGCTGGCGGTGGGGAGCCCGTCGGCTCCGAGGGTGAACCCGTCGCCCTTCGGGGTCTGTCCGGGCCCGCGGCCGAGCATGCCGAGGTAGTTGTCGTAGGAGTGGTTCTCCATCATCAGCACCAGGATGTGCTCGATCTCCGGCAGGGTGTCCGTCCCCGGGGCGATGTTCGGATACGGCAGCGAGTCGGGACGGCGGAGCGCCTCGGCCAGCGCCGGTGCCAAGCCGCCGGAGGCGCGGCCGGAGCCGATCAGCGATCCACCGGCCACCAGGGCGGCACCGGAGACCAGGCCGCCCTGCAGCAGGGTGCGACGCGAGAAGCGGGTCATCGGAGGGTTCCTCCCCGCGGGTCAGGCACCGGCCATCCCCACCATGGGCCGGTCGAGGGGTCTGCCGCCCATCGACCCGAAGTAGTCGGCGGTCCCGAAGGCGAAGATCCCGCCGTCGGCCGCCACCGTCCAGTAGCCACCGCCGTCCGGGGTGGGGGCGATGCCCACCATCGGGGCGTTCAGCACGGTGCCGCCCATGGAGCCGTGGAAGCCGGCGTCGCCGAAGGCGAAGATCCCGCCGTCGGCGGCCACCAGCCAGTACCCCTGTCCGGTGGGCGATCCCGCCACCCCCACCACCGGGGCGACCAGGGCCGAAGCGCCCCGTGAGCCGTGGAAGCCGGCGTCGCCGAAGGCGAAGATCCCGCCGTCCGAAGCGACCAGCCAGTAGCCGTGGCCGTCGGGCGTGGCGGCCATGCCGACGATCGGCCGGTTGAGGGGCTTCCCGCCCATCGAGCCGTGGAAGCCGGCGTCGCCGTAGGCGAAGACCCCGCCGTCGGCGGCCACCAGCCAGTAGCCGTCGCCGTCGGGGGTCGCCGCCATCCCCACCACCGGCGCCACCAGCGGGGAGGCGGCGGATGAGCCGAAGTAGCCGGCGCCGCCGTAGGCGAAGACCCCACCGTCGGCGGCCACCAGCCAGTACCCGGTGTGGGCGTGGGCGGCCATCCCCACGATCGGCCGGTTGAGGGGCTTCCCGCCCATCGAGCCGGCGTAGGCGGCGTCGCCGAAGGCGAAGAGCCCCCCGTCGGCGGCCACCGTCCAGTAGCCGGTGCCGGACAGCGGGGCCGGGGCGAGCAGGGCGAGGGCGGCGTTGGCGTCGGTGCCCGCCCCGAGGTCGATGGCGGCCGCGCCGGCGGGGAGGTCGACGGGGACCGGCGTGCGGCTGTCGACCCGGGAGCCGGTGCCGAGCTGGCCGTAGTGGTTGTACCCCCACGACCAGATGGCCCCGGTGGAGGTGAGCGCCAGGCTGTCCGAGGCGCCGGCCACCACCGCCCGGACCGTGGTGCCGGCGGGGAGGTCGACGGCGACCGGGGTGGGCCGTTCGGCACCGGTCCCGTCGCCCAGCTGCCCGGAGGCACCCGCCCCCCAGGCCAGCACCGAGCCGGCCGAGGTGAGGGCCAGGCTGTGCGCCCCGCCGGCGGCGATGGCGGTGACCGTCACCCCGGCGGGGAGCTGGACCGCCACCGGAACGTCGCGGTCGGTGGTGGTCCCGTCGCCCAGCTGCCCGGAGCCACCCGCCCCCCAGGCCAGCACCGAGCCGGTCGAGGTGAGGGCCAGGCTGTGCCCGCCGCCGGCGGCGATGGCGGTGACCGTCACCCCGGCGGGGAGCCGGACCGCCACCGGAACGTCGCGGTCGGTGGTGGTCCCGTCGCCCAGCTGCCCGTCGGCGTTGCGCCCCCAGGCCCAGACCGCACCGGTCGAGGTGAGGGCGAGGGTGTGGGCCCCCCCGGCCGACACCGCCACCGCGGTGGCACCGCCGGGCAGGGACACCGCCACCGGCGCGGTCCGGCCGGTGGTGGTCCCGTCGCCCAGCTGGCCGTAGTAGTTGGCGCCCCAGGTCTCGATGCCACCGGCCGTGGTGAGCACCGCATTGTGGAAGGCACCCGCCGACAGGGCGGCGGCGGTCACCCCCGCCGGGAGGAGCACGGCCACCGGCGTGGCGCGGTCGGTGGTGGTCCCGTCACCCAGCTGGCCGTCGGCGTTGTGCCCCCAGGCGACGACGGTGCCCGACGAGGTGAGGGCGAGGGCGTCGTCGACCCCCGACGCGGTGGCGGTGGCCGAGACGCCGGCGGGCAGGGCGACCGGCGTGGGCACCGGGTCGTCGGAGGCCAGGGTGTTGCCGGGCTGGCCGATCTGGCCCCAGGCGGTGAGGGTACGCGGCGAGACCGTCTGGCCCACCGTCAGCGGGAGGGGTCCGGACACGGCGGCGTCGGCGGGGTGGGCGGCGTCGGTCACGCCCACCGTGACCACGCCGTTGTCGACGGCGGTCGGGGTGCCGGTGATGATGCCGGTGGACGCCCCCAGGGTCAGCCCGGGCGGGAGGGCGCCCCCCGTCACCGACCAGGTGTACGGCGGCGTCCCGCCGACCGCCGCCAGGGGCGCCTCGTACGGGACACCCACCGAGCCCGCCGGAAGCGACGAGGTCTGGACGGCCAGCCGTCCGGGGACGATGGTCGTCGAGGTGACCACCGGGGTCGGGGGCGCGGCCGGGGTGCAGGTGATGGAGGCGGCGCCGAGCACCGGGAAGGTGCCCTCGATGGTCAGGTCGCCCGGGGAGATGTCGATGGTGCCGCTGGCCCCGGCGGTGAACGGGCCCACGGACAGCGGCGGGAGGGTGACGTCGGCAGGCTGGCCCTCGGCGAGGGTCACGGAGAAGGGGACCGGGGTGGCGGCGGCGTTGAGGGTGGTGGGGACGGCAGCGGTGGCGTCGACGTCGGCCACCGTCACGTCGCCGGCCAGGGTGGAGGCGCCGAGCGCGATGAGGTCGTCGATCAGGTTGGCGGGGATGACCGTGGTGGCGGTGTAGCCGGTCACCGTCAACGGCTCGCCGGCGCCGACGGTGGCCGGGGACGAGCCGTCGACGGTGGCGGAGAAGACCTGGATGCCGAGCACCGGCACCGCGCACGAGTAGGAGAGGGTCTGGGAGACCCGCGGCCGGGCGGCCCGGGCGGCTCCCGAGGACCCCCCGGCGAGCGCGCCGGCCGCCAGGCCGACGCCGACCAGCAGGGCGGCCACGAGGGTCCGGGAGGTGCGGTTCACCTGCATCGCCCGGCCGGCCCCGATGGTGTCACCCGTCCCCTCCCCCCGGTGTCCCTCCGGTTCGTCGCGTGCCTTCCGTTCCTACCATGGCCGTGGTCCGTCCCGCAGCCCAACGGTCGGTGAACACCGGGTGACCGGCGCGTGACGCCCCCCGTGGCCTACAGGTACTGCCCGACCGCCGGGGCCGGCGGCGTGGACTCGATCACGTCCGTGTCGTCCCGGAGCGCGTACAGCTCGGCGGGGGAGGACCCCTGTCCGCCCGTCTCCGCTCCCGGCTCCGAGCCGAGCCAGCGGGCGGCCTCGGCGCGCGACAGCCGCCCGACCTCGAGCTGGGCCAGGCACCGTCCCGGTCGCGTGACCGCCGGGTGCAGCGACGTCAGCGGCTCGTTGGTGGTGATGGCCACCAGCAGTCGCCGCCCCTGGCCCAGCAGGCCGTCGGTGAGGTTGAGCAGGCGCGCCAGACCCTGCCCGGTGGCCTGCTTGGCCCCGGACCGGATGAGCTCGTCGCAGTCCTCGAGCACCAGGAGGCACCAGCGGCCGCGGCCGTCGGCCGATCCGTCGTCCCCGTCCTCGCCCAGCCCGACCCCGAGGAGGTAGGACGGCTCGGCGAACAGCTGCTCGGGGTCGAGCACGCAGTCGACGCGGCACCAGCGGCGCCAGGCGATGGCCAGGGCGCGCACCATGGTGGTCTTGCCGGTGCCGGGCGGACCGTGGAGGAGGAGCAGGCGGCCGTGCAGACCGTCGGGTCGCACGTCCATCAGCCGGTCGGCGGCCGCGGCGGTGGCGGCGGTGTCGTTGCCGCGGATCTCGGGCCACGGCTGCACCGACACCGTCCGTTCCGAACGGACGGGACCGCGCCCCGACCGGTGCCAGAAGCCGATCGACACCCGGTGGGGGTCGATCACGGCCGGCTCGGCCGCCCCCCGCGAGGCGTCCTCGAGCACGCGTCGGCCCTCCGCCTGGCTCCGGGCCGGCACGGAGCGGTCGGCGGTTCCCTCGTCCCAGTGGCGCGAACGGAGGAGCCAACCGTCACCCCCGGCGAGCACCACGCGTACCGAGGAGGTGACGGCGGTGCGCACCGGTCGGACGCCCATCGGCAGCAGCGTGGCCTTCGGGCGGACACGCGGCAGGCGGAGCGAGCGGGCGCGCGGATCGCGGCCGCTGATGAAGGCCTCGAGGAACAGGGCGTCGATGACGTCCTCGGGGCCGTCGGTGTCGGTGAGGTTGATGCGGAGGTGGTCGGTGGGTGGCGTGTCCATGGTGGTCGTGCTTCGCTCGAGTGGCCGGTGGTCGGTGGCGGCGCCCCGAGACCGCGCGGCCAAGCGCGGGTCGGGTCGTCGCCGAAGGAACCGGGGCGCCGCGGGAGACCCGCGGGACGCCCCCGGAGCGGCCCTACCCGTTGACGGGGAGGAGACCCGCCACGGGCACGATCGCCACGGAGCTCGACGGGGCGATCGCCCGGAGCCGGAGGTGGTTGGTCGACGTGCAGGCCAGAAGAGATCCCATGACACGGATCCGGGGGAGGATGTCGACGGGTCCGGGCGCGCCTGTTCCACCGGCGGCGTAGCGTCGGTCACGTGGCCGGTGCGCGACGGTTCTGGGGGTGGGGCTTCGAGGGCGAGGGCCTCGACCGGGCGGCACAGCGCAGCCTCGGTGATCTCGTCGCCCCCCT
>Ga0181519_10002518_pt1 | contig 15585 bp, 10 predicted proteins | sample PEATcosm2014_Bin_26_FD_121102 | JGI IMG/M metagenome (GOLD analysis project Ga0181519, IMG submission 121102) | Peatland microbial communities from MTU Mesocosm Facility, Houghton, MI, USA - PEATcosm2014_Bin02_10_metaG | ecosystem: Environmental > Terrestrial > Soil > Wetlands > Peat | place...
GCGCTGCCCGGCGATGCCGTGGCTCCGGAGCCAGGCGGTGACGGCGGCCGGGCCGCCCGCGGTCGCAACCATGTTGTCGGTCGCCGTGTTGTCGCTCTCCGTCAGCATGAGCTCGAGCAGGTTCCACACCGACAGCGACACGCCCGGATGGACCAGTCGGCTCGCAATGATGTCCGAATCGACGTAGCTCGCGGGATCCACCGTGATCATGCGGTCGAGCGTCAGGCGGTGCTCGTCGACAGCGGCGAGCACCGTCGCCGCGACCGCCACCTTGAAGGTGCTCGCCATCGGGAAGCGCTCATCGCCATTCACCGCGAGCGTCGGGCCGCGCTCGAGGAGGCGCGCGGCGACGCCAAGCTCGCCGCCGGATGCCGGTGCCAGCCTGCGAATCTCGGCGAGCACCGCATCCTGGCCGGCCGGGACGGCGTCCGCCGCGAGCGCGCGGGTGGCACAGCAGGCGAGCAGCAGGACCTGGGCGAGAAGCGCACGGGACAGGAGCTTCATGTCGATACCTGCGGGTGGTTGAGTGAGGGCCGGGCGCATCCCGGCCAGTGCGTCACGCCTCAGATGGGCTTGCCGGGGAACACGTTCGGCACGAGCTTGCCGGCGTCGATCAGAAGCGTGCCGCCGACGATGACGTACTTCATGCCGATGCTCGGCTCGCGCGGCGCCGCGTAGGTCGAGCGGTCGGTCACGGTCGCGGCGTCGAAGACCGTGATGTCGGCGTCCGCACCTTCCTGCAGACGGCCCTTGCGACGCGCGTTCACGGTTGCCGTCTCGAGCCGCCGCGCCGGCATGTAGCTCATCTTGCGGATGGCATCCATCAGCGTGACGCTGCGGAGTTCCCGGACGTAGTGCGCGAGGATGCGCGAGTACGTGCCGGCAGCACGCGGATGGCCGAGCTCACCATCGCTCGCGATCATGACGAGCGGGTGCGCGATGTCGGCATCCACGACTTCCGGCGGGTTGACGAACAGCAGCACCGGCTGCGGTGCGGGCGAGGCGTGCAGCGCGTCGAAGCGTTCCTTCGTCAGCCGTTCACCGGTGTCAGGCAGCTGCAGCGCACCGTAGTCGACGCCGAGCTTCTCCCGCCAGCCGGGATTGAAGAGCGCCGAGTTGATCATGGTCATCCCGGCGACGTACGGGTATGCCTCGGTCGTCACGTCGAGACCGCGCGCCCTGGCGCCGGCCACCATCGCGAGGCACTCCGGTGCATCGCTCAGGCAGCTGCTGTTGATGTGGACGATGTGGAGTGCTGCGCCGGTGACGGCGGCTGCGCCGATCACCTCGCTGACCGCCTCAATGCTCGAGCCGGGCTCGATCCTCCCGAAACTGCGCACGTGCGTGAACACCGGCACGCGGTGCTCTGCGGCGATCCGGAACGTGCGGATGACCTCGAGGCGCGTGGCGCCCGGGGTGTACTGGATGCCCATGCCGACACCGATCGCACCCGCCGCGAGTTCGCCGCGGAGCCGCGCCTCGATGCGCGCCATCTGCTCGACGCTCGCCGGCAGGTCGCTCGCGGGTCCCGCGATGGGAACGAGCTGCGCCTCGGTCACCGGCGCACCGAACACGAGCGCGCGCGCCGCGGCATGGCTCGCACTCGTGGCGTAGTTGATCAGCGACTGGCCGGCCTTGCGCTCGAGGAACGCCTTGACGTCCGGGACCCCGATTTCCATTTCGAGGCCCGAGGTCACGCCGTCGAAGGCCTTCAGCCGGCCACTTTCCTGGTCCTGGCCGTGCTGGTGGAGATCGATGAATCCGGGCGCGACCACGAGTCCGGCTGCGTGGATGACGCGCCGGCCGGCGAGCGCCTCGGTCGCGATGCGGGCGATCCGGCCATTCTCGATGCCGACGTTGCGCGTCGCATCGAGCCCGGTCTCCGGGTCCATGACCCGCCCACCCTCGAGTACCAGGTCATAGGTCGCGGCGGTGGCAGAACCTGCGAGCAGCAGGGACAGCAGGCACGCCAGCGGGGCACGCAGAATGACGGGTATATCTCGGCTCATGGTGGGGCTCTCCGACCGAATGCGACCGCGAATCGGCCGCTACCGTAACAGCTGCGATGTCTGGCGACGAGACGTCAGGCGCTCATTCACGCAGGCTACGCCGGGGCAGCGCACCCTGCGCTGCGACTCGCGCGTCAGCGCAGCGACCCTTTCCCGGCGACCGGGATGGCGGCGCGCCCCGCCACCCATTCAAGCGAGGCCGAGCGCGATCCGCGCGGCGGCGTCGCGCACGCCTTCGGTTGCCTGGTACGCGGTAGCGTTGCCCCCGAAGTCCGAGTTGACGAGCGTCGCGACCGAGACCTGTTGCGCCGGGAAACTGCGCACCTGAGAGGAGAAGCCGTTGATGCCGCCGGCATGCCCGACCCAGCGCTTGCCATCGAGATCCCCTAACGCGAGGCCGAAGCCGTATTCCATCGGCTTCGCGGGCTCGTCCTTCTCGGGATCCATCTTCGCGAGCGGCAACGTGCCATCCTTGAGACGTCCCGGAGTCATCATCTCCTTGAGCGACTCCGGCTTGACGATGCGCCCGCCGAGGAGCGCATGGTGCCAGCGGCACAGGTCCTCGGTGGTCGAGCGCATCGAACCCGCGGCGCCAGGGAACGTCATGGATATGAAGGAGGCATTGTCGTAACCCGACGCCGCGTCCTTGTCCGGCGTGTAGCCGGTCGCGCGCCCGGGCACGACCGTCGCCGCATCGTCGACGGCGGTGCTCGCGAGCCCTGCCGGCTCGAGGAGGCGCTCGCGGAAGAACTTGCCATACGGCATGCCGGACTGCTTCTCGACGACCATGCCGAGCAGCACGTAGGCCGTATTGCTGTACTCCCAGGTGGTGCCGGGGCGCGCGACGAACAGCGGGCTCGTGCCACGCATGGCCACGAACAGCGCATGGTCGTCGTAGTCGACCCGCGCGGCCTGCATGAACAGCTGGCGCGTGTCGGTATCGGTGTAGTTGCCGAGTCCCGAGGTGTGGGTCAGCATCTGCCTGAGCGTAATGTCGTCCGCATGCGGGAAATCCGGCAGGAAGCGCGACAGCTTGTCGTCGAAGCCGAGTTTGCCGGCCTCGGCAAGGAGCGCGATCGAGGCAGCGGTGAACTGCTTCGTGATGGAGCCGATGTGGAACACCGAGTGCGGCGTCACGGGCGTACCGGTCTCGAGGTTCGCGAACCCGAAGCCGCTCGAGTAGAGCATCTGCCCCGCGCGCATCACGCTCACCGCGAGGCCAGGCGCCACGTGATCGGCCAGCGTCTTCTTGCACAGGGCATCGAGCGGGGCCCAGGCGTTGCCCGCGGCCGGCGCCGCGCGTAACAGCGGCACCCACATCGCTCCGGCAGTCAGTACCAGCAGCTCCCGTCGCGTCAGACCCGTCGATTCCAGATGGACGTCGTTCATGAGCGTACCCCGCGGGTGGCCGTTTGCGGTCGACGACAGGTCTACCGCCGTTATGCCCGCCCGCTCCACGGCACGATCTGTGCCGTGGACCGGGCGATGTCCGTCAGAACCGGTAGTCGACGCCGACCCCGACCGTGCGCGGCTGCAGGTAGGACGTGATGACTTCCTTATTTCCTGTCAGCCCGTTGATCACGACGCCGCCGTTTTCGCTCACGGCAGTGAGAGCGTCGTTGTTCGTCAGGTTCTTCACGTAGGCCTTGATCGTCAGGTGCTCATTGCGGATATGGGCGTTCAGGTCGACGACGGAGTAGCCCGGTTGCAGCACCGACGGTGTCGAGGCAGGAGACGCGGATTCCACGACCGACAGGTACTCTTCCCCGATGTAGCGGTAGCCCCCGCCGACGCTGGCCTTCCAGGTAGGCGTCAGGGGCCACTCGTAGTTAGCAGTCACTGAAAAGCTCTGCTTGGGGACGCCCGCCAACTGGTACCCGGTTTCGAGGTAGGAAGCCTGCGGAATCACGGACGTGAGGTGGGAATCCGTATACGCGTAGTTGACCCCAAGGACCAGCCCCTCAACCGGCGAATACGTGCCCGCGAACTCGATGCCCTGCGAGACGGCCTTGCCGCCGTTGGCTCCGTAGCTGAGATCGCCATTCTCGGTGGTCGCAATCAGCTGCATGTTCTTCCAGTCGATGTGGAACAGAGCCATGTCAATCACCGCGCGCTTGTCGAGGAACGTCGACTTGAATCCCACCTCGTAGTTGACCAGCGAATCGGAACCGATGATCTGCGGAATTCCGGCGATCGGTGAGTTCGGGCCGCCTGGACGGTAGCCGCTGGCAGCGCGCAGATACCCCATCGTATCCGGCACGAAGTGATACTCGACGTCCGCCATCCACGTGCCCACGCCCTCGTGGGTACCGACGTGGAACAACCCCACCTCGTTCACCAGCGGTCCCGGCGCAACCGTCGTATTCCAGTCCTGGTCGTTCTTCGCATAGCGTCCGCCGCCAGTGACGCTCAGCTTGTCAGTGACGTTCCAGGTCACGTCGCCGAATGCCGCGTATTCGTCATACTTCTCGGGCAGTGCCGCATCGAAGAAGCCGACCGGCGCGGGCAACCCGGCCATTGGCGTCCGGTTGAAATTGAACGCCTCGCCGTACTGGGAGTTGGTCGAGGCCTCGTACGTGTAGAACACGCCGAACAGCCAGTCGACCGTCTTGCCCTGCGGCGATACCAGGCGGAACTCCTGGGTCCACTTGTCGAGCCCGAAGTCGCCGATGAATTCCGCGATCCCGGGACCCGAGCCTCCGACGTAGCCGAGCAGCGGACCGATCTGCTGTGTCTCGTCCGCATTGTTGGCTGAGCGCTGCGACGACCAGCTGGTTGCAGAGATTACGTCGAACGGGCCCGCATTCCAGTCGACAGTCGCCGAGTAGTACGACAGTCGCTGGTTGTAGGGCGCGAGGAAAGAGACGTTCTCGGTGCCATCCGGCAGCGGCTTCTCCGGATTGATCAGCAGCGCGGTGCCGGTATTGGCCACGGGCGACGAGGTGGTGAACTGCTTGAGCCCGACGTCGTGGGAATTGATCGTCGACTGCATCGCCGAAAGCTTGACTGAGAGGGTGTCCGTTGGCGTCCACTGTACGGCGATGCGTCCACCCCACTGCTCAGCGTCGTTGGTGTGATTCTGGTCGGTGCCGAGATTGGTCATCCAGCCCGGTGAGTGCCTGTCGAAGACGCTCAGGCTGACGCCGAGCACGTTCGAAATCACTGGCAGACTGACCCGGCCCGAGACGCCGAAGCCGAGCGTGCCGCCACCATCGATGCTGAAACCTTCCGCGCCGACGGTCGCCTCGTACTCCGTCGTGCTCGGCGCCTTCATCACGTACTTGATGAGTCCGCCCATCGCACCGGCGCCATAGAGCGTGCCCTGCGGGCCCATCAGCACCTCGAGACGGTCGAGGTCGTAGGGCAGGAGATCGAGCATCGTCGTGGATGCGTTGACCCAGCCGGAGCTCGCTCCGACCGGCGTGTCGTCGAGATAGGTGCCGACCGCAGAGGTCGAGGTGATCGTCGAGATGCCACGCAAAGTCACGGCCGTGAGTCCGGGACTGCCCTCATTCGAGACAATAAAGCCCGGAATGTAGGAGGCATAGTCCGCGAGCTGGCTCTGGCCGCGGTCGAGGAGCGTCTGGCCGCTCTGCACGCTGACCGATACCGGCACGTCCTGGACGTTTTCGCTTCGCTTCGTCGCGGTGACCACGACTTCGGCAAGCGTCGGCTGGGCGTCTGCGGCGATGGCCGGGGCCGCAGCCGCCGCAGCGGCAATGGCGAGACCGCCGGCGAGTGCGACACGGGTCGCGCATGCGTCTTTCACTGTCATTCCGGTCTCCCCTTACTAGTTGTTTCGGCTCAGAATCGAGTCAGCGGTGCGAATCCCTTCGGTTCCGCGGCCCGCGGCTACCATAGGACGCCAGCTCCCGGGCTTCGGCTATCGATCCGGGTTGCGACCCAACCCGGACTCCAGGTCCCACCATCCGACCAGCGACGCGTCTGTTTTTCGTCACACGCGCCACCGCGGCTCTGCGCGACGAGTTCGAGCCCAAGCTTATGAGACTCGCTCAGCCAGTTGAAGCAAAAAGACGGGTCATTTACCACTGCGCGCCGCCAATTCTCCCGTTCTGATCGCTCCGACCCCGAGTTTTCACTCCGATGGGGGCCCGTTACGCATCGACCGGGTTGTTGCCGGTTCCCAACAGGTACGGCGGGCCCTGTGGCCCCAAGGGCGCAGAGGGCTCGAAGTCAGGGATGCGGACCAGGTGTTGCGAACGCCCGCGTGCCGTCGATTGCGACTCGGGTCAGCCCCAGAGCTCTGGAGGGAATACGCGCACCTTGCCGCCGGCGTATTCGAGCCCCGGGAAGCGGTCCGACTTCTGCAGCAGGGGCCCATCGATGTCGACGAGGTCGCACAGGCACCCGAGCACGAACGCAGGCGCCATCGCGAGCGAGCTGCCCGCCATGCAGCCCACCATCAGGCCGAGGCCCCGCTTGCGCGCCGCACCGGCAAGCTCGAGCGCATGCGTGAGCCCGCCGGTCTTGTCGAGCTTGATGTTGATCATCTGGTAGCGACGTGCGGCGAGCTCGAGCTCGCTCAGGTCGATGCACGATTCGTCGGCACAGAGCGGTACCGGCGAACGGTACTGCTCGAGCGGCCCATCCTCGCCGCGGCGCAGCGGCTGTTCGATCATCTGGACGCCAAGCCCGGCGAGCACCGGGGCGACCGCCTCCAGCTGCTGGAAGGTCCAGCCCTGATTGGCGTCGACCACGATCCGTGCATCGGGGCGCGCCGAGCGGATCGCGCGCAACCGCTCGGCGGGCCGATCGCCGTCGAGCTTCACCTTCAGGAGACCGTGGGCCGCGGCCGCCGCGGCCTGGCGCGCCATCTCCTCCGGAGTCGCCTCGAGCCCGATGGTGAACACGGTTTCGAGTTCACGCGGCGCGATACCGGTCAGGTCCCAGATCGTCCTGCCGCTCGATTTCGCCTCGAGGTCCCACAGTGCGCAGTCGATGGCATTGCGCGCGCCGCCCGCGGGCAGCAGCGTCTGCAGACCAGCGCGGTCGAGGCCGGCCGTCACGCGGTCCGCAGCCTGCTCGACCTGCGTCATCAGCGTGTCGACGGTTTCATCGTGGTAGAAGACGCCGAGCGCCTCGCCCCGACCGACGACTCCGTTCCGGCTGAGTTCGACGACGATCGAATCGAACGTGGTCCAGACCCGGCCGGTGATGCGAAACGGCCGCTTAGCGGGCCAGCGCTCGATGTGCACGCCGAGCTTCATGGCGCGAACTCCGACTGCAGTCGTTCGATGATCGGACCGACGCCATCGACCAGCGGGTCGACGCACGGCAGGCCGACCTCGGCGGAGTAGCGCGCAAGCAGCTGCTGCCGTTCGGCGAGCGCGACTTTCGAGGTGTTGAGCGAGACGCCGACGCAGCGAATCGCGGGATTCGTCAGCGCGCCGATGGCGACGGTCCGCTCGATGACACGCGCGATGCTCGGCAGCGGGAAGTCCGGCCAACCTGCGATGGCTTGCCTCAGCGGGTCGTGGCAGACGACGAACGCGTCGGGCTGCGACCCCACCAGGAGGCCGATGGTGACCTGCAGGAATCCGGGATGGAAGATGCCGCCCTGGCCCTCGATCATGTCCCAGTGCCCTGGCGCGTTGTCCGGGGACAGGAGTTCAGCAGCCCCGGTCACGAAGTCCGCGACGACTGCATCGAGCGGAATGCCGCGGCCGGCGATCATGATTCCCGTCTGGCCCGTGGCGCGAAAGTCGCTGCTGCCACCGCGGCGCCGCAGCTCCTGGTCGAGCGCGAGCGCGGTGTACTTCTTGCCGCAGGCACAGTCCGTGCCAACCGTGAGCAGGCGCCGGCCGGTGCGCTTGCGACCCGTTCCGACCGGAAGCCCCGGTGGTGGCACGCGGACGTCGACGAGACGCGCGCTGCCGCGTGCCGCGGCCTGCGCGAGTCCTGGCAGCGCGGCGAGCCTCGTATGCAGTCCCGCGACGATGTCGATGCCTGCCGCCGCTGCCTCGCACAGCGTCGGCAGCCAGCGGTCCGGGACGCCGCCACCGACCGCCGCGGAACCAATGATGAGACTCGCAACGCCTGCCGCCCGGGCGGCGGCGATGGTCAGCTCCGGAACACCCGCGTCCACGCCGCAGCCCGGCAGGCGTACCTGTCCGGCGCAGTCCGCGCCCCGCCACTGCACCAGCCCGAGGCCGGTCTTGGCATAGGTGTCCTGGCCGATGTCGCCGAAGAACACCGCGAAGGGTGTGCCGAACCGAATGACGTTGTCGCTCACGGTCGTCTCGTTACGTTGTCGCAGGCATGGCGTCGGGCTCATCCCCGATTGGATGCGATCCGGCCGCCCCCGGTTTACATCCGCTGTAGTCAATTCGCGCGTTCCGTGCGGTGATGCTGCCCGCCGGCCGCACTCCATTCTGCGAGCACAGTAAGGCCGAAACGGATCGCCGTCGAAGGCAAAAGCCGCCTAATCGAATCGGCCGGCGGGAGAAATTCCAAGATTTGGCGCCGATTTCGAGTATTTCCACCCGCGTCCGCGATCGAGGCAGCGCGCCGCGCCCGCACTCCCCGTCGGCTCGGCCGGTCGCCCCGGTTCCGCTACTATGAACGGGACGCTCTGCGAGGAATGACGTCATGCCCACGCCGGTAAAGCCCAAAGCGAAGGTCGATCGCCTCGACATGCGGATCATCACCGCAATGGCCGAGCGTGGCCGACAGACCATCACCGAACTGTCCAAGGCGGTGGGCCTGTCGCTCAGCCCGTGCACGACTCGCCTCGAGCGGCTGGAGGCCGCCGAGCTGATCCGGGGCTATCACGCCGACATCGACGTCGAGCAGCTCGCCGATCTCAGTCTCTACTACGTGACGATTTCGCTCGAACCCTACAACGCGGAGACGGCGCGCAAGATTGAGGCTGCCATGGTCGCGAGCCCCTACATCGTCGCGGCCGATGCGCTGTTCGGATCGCGCGACTACCTGCTGCGCGTCTACGCGCGCAGCACGCAGCATTACTACGAGATCATCGAACCCTTCGTGCAGCTCGATGCGGACTGCGAGACGTGGCCGGTGTCACGAAGCGTCGTGCGTCCGCAGATCCACCGCCTCGCGGCTCAGCTCAAGCGCGAAGGCGGCTGACGCCCCGCTCCATCCCGCCCTGCCGATCCGCGTGGCATGCGTGTGGCGCATGTCGCCACCTTCGCCGAGCGCCTCAGAGATGCCTGATCAGCTCGACCGCGGCGTCCCTGCCCGCTGCGATCGAGGCAGCCGTGCGCGGCGCCCTGAGGTCGGGGATGAGCGTCGGCGCGGGGCCCGCGCCGGCGTCAGGGCGCACGAGCCGGGCGGTTGAAACATGCAGCACGTACGGCAGGCCGGGCAGCGGGCGCTCGATCTCGCTGCCGTTGAAGGTGGCGGAGTTCCCGGTCGGCTCGCCGACCAGCGTGCCGATCTGATTGTCGCGGACGAGCACGGCGAACAGCGAAGCGCTCGAGAAGGTACCACCGTCGGTCAGTACATAGAGCGCGGGTCCCGGCGCGTACTCGAGGACATGGTCACCACGGCGCTGCGCGAGCAGCCCGAGCACGATCGGCCCCGGGAACGTGTAGCGCCGCGCGTCCGCCGCGGGCGCCGGCAGCCCGGCAGCCTCGAAGGCCGGCGCGACGCCGGCTGGCTCGAACATCGGCATGTCGTGGAGCAGCGGCGCCGAGACCCGGACATCGACCGCGAAGCCCTTTGCGACCGCAAGGCCGAGGGACTCGAATACTGCCGTCGCGACCGATGCATCGCCACCCGGATTGCCCCGCAGGTCGACGACGACCTTGCGGACGTGCTTGGCTTTCACTTCGCGCAGGAACGCGGCGAGCGTGCTGTAGAACTCGTCGTTCGGATCGCAGCGCTCGAGCCGGAAGACAGCCGTCGAGTCGGCCTCGAAGATCTCGAATGCCACCCACGGGTGCGGTGCCGGGTCGTGCGGCGCGGGCATCAGCCGCACGACCGTCGGGTCGGCCTGCCCGCTCTGGTAGGCGATCGCCACGCTGCCATCGCGCTCGAGTAGCCGGTAGCCCGCGAGGATATCGGCACGCGCGACCTCGCGGGCGAAGGTACTGTGCACCCAGTACTCGTTCTCGTGTGGAATCGACGCGGCTGCAAGGTCGTCCAGCTGCTCGAGCGAGCGGCCGCCGATCGAGAGGATGCGCGAGCCGGCCGGAATCGCGCTGCCCGGCAGGACGAGCAGCCCGGCCTCCGTCCAGTCGAGGTTGAGCGGCAGGGTTGCGCATGTCGCGACCGCCGCGGGTGCGAGTTCGAGCCTGAGGTGGCCGTCGTGCGCCGCGCCGAGCGCCGCGTTCACGCGTCGCGCGAGTTCCGCCGGCGTCACCGCCGCCGACAGCGAACTTGAAGTGCGCGCAAGCGCCACAACCGCCGGATCCTCTGCCGTCAGTGGCGCGTGAAAGTGCGCCGCCCGAACCTCGTTGCCGACGAACTCCACGGCTGCCCGCGCTGCGGCGACCGAGACCGCGCCGCTCGCGCAGCCCGATGCGGCGGCACGGCCGGCTGGCGCGAGGAGGAGGAGCGCTGCGACACCGACCGCAGCGACGCCGGTCGCCGGCAGAGGGGTTCGCCCGCAGGCTGCGGTCCGGTCGGCGCGTTCGGCTGTCATCATGAGAGCTCCAGTGGCGGGCGGTGCACTTCACGCACCCGTATGGTATGGTGGTCGAGAAACTGACCGCCGGTCAACACTTATCCGCTCGATGGTTCCGCCGCTGGATCCGGATCAATGACCAACCTCGTTTGCGACGATCATGGCTCGTTCGCGACCTTGCGCTTCGACGGCCCGGGGAAGCTGAATGCCTTCTCCTACGCCACTTACGCATCGCTCGGCCAGGAACTGGACCGCTTCGCGCGGGAGCCGCGCTGGCGCGCGCTGATCCTCACGGGCGCCGGTCGTGCCTTCTGCTCCGGCCAGGACCTCGACGAGGCGACACAGGCGGAGGGGATGTCGCCGGCTGACATGCGCGCCCGGCTCGAGATGCTGCAGCAGCTGACGCGGCGCATGCTGGCACTGCCGAAGCTCCTGATCGCTGCCATCAACGGCCCGGCGGTCGGCTTCGGCGCCGAGCTCACGCTCGCCTGCGACATTCGGTTCGCGAGTGCCGACGCATACTTCATGTTCCCGGAGCTGTCGCGGAGCCTTTACTTCACGAATGCAACGCTCGAGTTGCTGCCGGCCCTGGCTGGCGACGCCCTCGCCTGCGACCTGCTGCTGAGCGGGCGGCGCTGGTCCGCAGCCGAGGCGCTCGCGGCCGGATTCGTCAGCCGTGTGCTGCCGGGGCCGGACCTCCTGACGGAGACCCGGCGCTTCGTCGAACACACCCTGCGCGCCCCAAGCGATACGCTGCAGGCCACCATCGCATATGTTCGGGGTCGCCGCGCGCGGGCCATCGAGCCCGCGTTGCGCTACGAGATCGACACGTTCCTGGCAATGAGCGCAGCGCTTCGTCGCGATGCAGCGACCGAGCGGGCAACGGGAGAAGCCACATGAAGAAGACGCACGGACTCATAGGACGGTTGGCGCACCTCGCCGCGGTCGTCCTCGGCGCGTGCCTCGCGACCACCGGATCGGCCGCGTCCCTGTCGGCCGCCCAGCGCGAGCAGTTGGCCGCGGTGATCGCGGTCTACCAGGAGCGGGCCGGCGCTCCGGCAGTCAGCGTCTACGTCGACCAGGGCGGCAGCGCCCTGTACCAGGCGGACGTCGGCCTTGCCGACGTCGCGGAACACCGCGCCGCGCGTCCAGAGTCGGTCTACGGGATCGGATCGATCACCAAATCGCTGACCGCGCACGCGGTGCTCACCCTCGTTGACGCCGGCAAGCTCCGCCTCGACAGCACGGTCGGCAGCATTCTGACGGACTACGTGGGCCCCGCGCGCGAGGTCACCGTGACGCAGCTGCTCATGCACACGAGCGGCATCCCGAACTACACCGGCGAGATTCCGGGGCTCCGGGAGCGCCTGCGGCGCGACAGCCTGCAACGGGCGGACATGGTGGCGAGCTTCGCGCCGCTGCCGCTCGCGTTCGCGCCGGGCAGCCACTGGAGTTACACGAACTCGGGTTACTACCTCCTCGGGCTGATCATCGAGAAGGTCAGTGGCAAGAAGTACTACGACTACCTGCGCGACGATGTCCTGAAGCCGCTCGGCATCAGCCACGTCTGGTCCGGTGATGATCGGGACATGCTTCCCAACCGCGCGCGCGGCTACGACGTCGGCGCTGGCGGTCTCGAGAACGCGACGCCGTGGTACTACCTGGTGCCCTTCTCCGCGGGCTCGCTCCTGTCCACGGCAGAGGAACTGGCGCACTACCGGCGCGCAGTGTTCACCTCGCCAGCCATGTCAGCGCACGTGCGCGAGCTGATCACGACCGAAGTGCCGCTGTCGGGCGGCATGAAAACGGGCTACTTACTCGGCGCGCTCAGCCGCTCGAGCTTCGGCGGCCTGCTCAAGTACGCGCATTCCGGCGAGATCTGGGGCTACTCCGCCTCGCACGCCTACTACCCCGAGCGCGACACCACCATCGTCGTGCTCAGCAACCGCATGAACCCGATGCTGACGCCGGTGTCCCTCGAGCGTCAGATCGCGCGGATCGTCCTCGGGATCCCGCCGGTCGCGGTCGACGACCGCGCGCTGCCGGCCGCGTCGCTCGCGCACTACAGCGGCGAGTACGTCCTCGACCTGATGCGCTTCGGCGTGCCGACGCTGTCGTTCGCCGCCCGCGACGGACGGCTGTACTTCTCGTTCGGCTCGGTCAAGGACCCGGACCAGATGCTGCCGCTGCTGCCAGCCGGCCGGGACCACTTCGTCCTGGCGGCCGACCCCGAGACCGGGTTCGAATTCAGCGGCGGTACGCCACACGGCGCTGCCGAACAGGTCGCGATGGATGCGCTGAACGGCCACCTGCCGGCAACCCGGGCGCACTGATCGGGCCCGCGGCGCGGCGGGCGGCGCGCCCTCAACGACGCGTCAGCTCGACGCGGCCGTCGAGGACGGCCGCCAGCATCTGCTGCAATACCCGGCCACTGGCTTCAAGGTCCACGTCGTTCGGCGCGACCGCCGCCTGCTCGGTCAGCCCGTCGACCGCCGCCTGCAGCACATCGGCGACCGGCTGCACCGGAAACCTCGGGATCTCCTTGCGTTCCTGAGCCGACTGCAGCAGCTCGCAGATCAGCCCACGCATGCCGGCATCCGCCCAGGCCATGAACTTGCGGCGCTCGAGCGCGGTGGCGAAGCTGCCGAGCGTGTCGAGGTACACCATGTAGGTGGAGGAGCTCATGCGCACGAAATCGATGCAGGCCGCAGGCAGCTCGAGCAGCTTTTCGCGAAACGTCGCCTTGGTGTCGAGACGCTGACGCACGAACTCGCCATAGCGGCGCAGCATGTGGCGCAGCGCCTCGGCGCCGAGCTCCCCCTTGCCCTCGAAGTGGTAGGAGATGACGCCCTTGCTGACGCCGACCGCAGTCGCAAGGTCGGACAGCGACGTCTCGTTGTAGCCGCGCAGCGCAAAGAGCCGCAGCGCGGCATCGAGGATCTGTGCGCGGCGCGCCTCCTCTATGAATGTGCGCTTGGGATCCGCTGGCGCAGCCCCGCGGGGACTGCGCAACTCGGCGGCGCCGCGTGCGGCTGCATTCTTCTTGCGGGAGCTGGCCATGCAGGGGAGCTTAACCGCGGGCCATGAGGTCAGCCAGCCACGAGGCATCTGCGGAGCGGCACTCGCGTGCGCCGACGCCGGGCGCCAAGCACGCGTCGGTCACTGGCCGCAACCGGTCGAGCCAGCCGGCGTCGACGCGAACGCTTCGGCGGACCACGCCGTCCGCCGCATCGACCGCGAGTTCCTCGGCCGAGATCAACGCCCGTAGAGCAGCGGCCGCCACGTCAGCGGCCCGGACTCGCCGAAGCCTTGGTGGCGGCCGGGTTCCGGAACGGCAGGAACCGACCGGCGAGCGCTGCGGTCGGTTCGCCACCGTCGAGCGCGGCGACGCCGTTGACGAAGACGTATTTCATCCCGACCGCATACGGCGCCGGATCGTCCCAGGTCGAACGGTCCTGTACCGTGGCCGGGTCGAAGACCGCGACGTCGGCGGCCGCGCCGGCCGCCAGCACGCCGCGGTCGGCGAGCTTGAGGTAAGCAGCCGACAGCCCGCTCATCTTGTGGATCGCTGCTTCGAGCGTCAGGACGTGATGGTCGCGGACGTAGTACGCGAGCATCCGCGCGAAACTGCCGCGGTACCGCGGATGCCCCTGGCCGCCGGCGAGTCCGCCCTCACGGCCGTCGCTCGAGATCATCATCCACGGTGCACGCATCAGTGCCTGCACCTCGTCCTCGCGCATCGCACCCACGGTCAGCTTGATGCGCGGGCCTTCCTTGACGAGCAGGTCGGCCAGCAGGTCGAACGGCGACTGGCGTCGCTCTGCAGCGAGCTCGACGATCATCCGGCCGGCGAGCGCGGGATCCGCGCTGCGAATGATCCGGAACGAGTCGTAGCCCACGGCCTTTACCCAGCTGAATATGCCGGCCGGCGGACTCTCGGTCAGCGCCTGCACGCGCTGGCGCCCGGCCGGGCTGGCGAGTTCCTGCCGCCACGCGTCGGCGAGCGCGACGATCGCACGCGCGCGCATGTCTTCGGTCGCCGTCGGCTGGTCGAGCACGCGCTGGTAGCGGGCAGTGGCTGAGCCAGCCGGCGGAATCAGGATCTCCTCAACCATGCGCGTCGTGGCGCCGTCGTACGGATACACGTCGGCCGTGACCGCTTCCCCGGCAAGCCTCGCGCGATCGATCATCTGGATCAGGTCGGCACTGCGCCCCGCATTGTGAAGACCGACGGCCTTCAGATGGGCAACGTGCGCGTCGATTCCCGCGCGTCGCGCGATGGTCAGACACTCCGCCACGGAATCGATGAGATGAAACGCGGGGTCGCGGTCATGGGAGTCATACAGGCCGCCGAACGGGGCGGTGACGGCCGCGAGCTCCACGACCTCGTCCGTGCTCGCATAGAGGCCCGGCAGGTACATGAGCCCGGTCGAGAGCCCGAGCGCGCCCTCCTCCATGGCGGCCCGCACGCTCGCCTTCATGCGCGCGAGTTCGGCCGCGGTGGGCGCGCGGTTCGCCATGCCGAGTTCCTTCGCGCGCAGGCCATTGTGCCCGATGTAGACGGCAAAATTGACGCCGACGCCGTCGGCTGCCAGCCGGGATTTGAGCGTGCGGAACATCTCGAGATCGAGGCTGCCGTCGACACCAAATACTGCCGTCGTGACCCCCTGGCGGATCATCGCCGGCGCGCTGCGGTACGCCGGTTGCACGACGTCTTCATCCGCGTGGTTGTGAACGTCGATGAAGCCGGGTGCCACGACGAGCCCGGTGACGTCGACACGCCGCTCGCTCGGCGTCGCCGACAGGTCACCGATCGCGGCGATGCGGCTGCCCCGGATGCCGACGTCGGCGATTCTCGCCGGCGCACCGGATCCGTCGACGACGAGGCCCCCGTGCAGCACGACGTCGAGCGGTTCGGACGTTGCGGCCGTTGCGGCCGCGAGGACGAACACGAACAGGATCCCA
>Ga0181519_10002521_pt1 | contig 15579 bp, 8 predicted proteins | sample PEATcosm2014_Bin_26_FD_121102 | JGI IMG/M metagenome (GOLD analysis project Ga0181519, IMG submission 121102) | Peatland microbial communities from MTU Mesocosm Facility, Houghton, MI, USA - PEATcosm2014_Bin02_10_metaG | ecosystem: Environmental > Terrestrial > Soil > Wetlands > Peat | place...
CAAGATATCGACTGGCTTGTCTACGCCAAGACCGACAAGTATTACGTCAAGAAGTTCGAGGCCGAGACGAATATCACCGGCTACCTGGTGCTCGACGCCAGCCGCTCGATGGCCTACACCTATCGCCAGCAGTTGAACAAGTTCGACTATTCGATTTGCCTGGCCGCGGCCCTGGCCTACCTGATGATCCATCAGCAGGACCCCGTGGGGCTGATCACGTTCGACGACAAGATCCGCAACAGCTTGCCCCCGCGCTCGAAGCGCACCCAGCTCGGCAATATCTTCTCGCTGCTCGCGCGGCTCACGCCCACCGGCCAGACCGGCCTGGCCAAGGCCCTCACGCAGGTCGCCGCCATGCTGCGGCACCGCAGCCTGATCATGATCTTCAGCGACCTGCTGGCCGACCCCGATCCGATCATCAAGAGCCTTCGCCGGCTGCGCCACGGCGGCCATGACGTGATCCTGTTCCATGTGCTCGACGAGGCCGAAGCGAAGTTTCCGTTCGAAGGCATGATCGAGTTCGAAGAGCCCGAAAGCCACGAGACATTGCAAGTCGACGCGGCCGGCTACCGGGCTTCGTACCTCACCGAGGTCGAGGCCTTCTGCGATCGCTACCGCCGCGAGGCTCGTCAAAGCGGCATCGACTACGTGCGGCTCGACACCAGCATGCAGTTCGACAAGGCCCTGGCCGAGTATCTCGTCAGCCGTCGAGCAAGGTGCTAAGGCCATGGACGCACTGCTCAATCCAGGGTTGCTGGCGGGCGCGGGACTGGCCGTCATCCCGATCATCATCCACCTGGTGATGCGGCAACGCCCCAAGCATCTCGAGTTTCCCGCCCTGCGGTTCATCCAGAAGCGTCACGACACGAACCAACGCCGCCTCCGGTTGCGGCAGCTCCTGCTGCTGGCCCTGCGCGCCGGTGCGATCGGGCTGTTGGCGCTGGCGCTCGCCCGACCGACGGTCGATGCGCCGAGCGTCTTCGGCAAGCGCGAGGGACCGGTCGCCGCGGCGCTGGTGTTCGACTCGCAGCCGCACATGCAATACAGGCACGAAAACCGGACGCGGCTCGAAGTGGCCCGCGAAAACGCGCTTTGGCTGCTGGCTCGTCTTCCGGAAGAAAGCCAGGTCGGCGTGCTCGACGGCTCGAACGACGCGCCGGTGTTTCAGATCGACTTGGGCGCGGCCAAGCAACGCATCCAGCGACTCGAGGCAGATCGAACGGCCCTGCCGGTGACGCGCGTGGTCGAGAGCGCCTGCCAATTGCTGGAGAAAAGCTCGCTGCCGCGCGAGCTGTACGTGTTCACCGATCTGTCGCGCGGCGCCTGGCCAGCCGCCGAACTGAATCGGCTCGGCCAGCGGCTCAAGCAGACGCGCGGCGTGCGTATGCAGATCATCGATGTCGGTGTCGAACAGCCCAAGGATTTCGCGCTGGGCGAGATTCGACTCTCAGGCCAGATCGTCGCGCGCAACACGCCGCTCGTCGTGGCCACCGACGTCTCAAGCACGGGTACTGGCGGGCGCAAGGTCGTCGAGTCGTACGTGATCGATCAGCTCGGCCGGGCCGAAAAGCGTAGCGAAGAAGCCGTGCAGGTCGAATCGGGAAGCTCGGCCGCTGTGCAGTTCGCATTGGGAGGTCTCGATCAGGGCGTGCATCAGGGCTATCTGCGGATCGTCGGCGAAGATGGCCTGGCCGCCGATGACACGCGCTACTTCACGGCCGTGGTGCGCTCGGCTTGGAAGCTGCTTGTCGTGGCGCCGCCCCCGGTCGAAGAGCAAAGTATCTATGTAGCCGAGGCCCTATCACCGGCCAGCTTTCGCAAGAATGGCCAGGCCCGGTTCGTCTGCACGACCGCCAGCTACGGCAAGCTGGCCTCGATCACGCTCGACGACTACGCCGCCGTGCTCTTGCTCGATCCGCCCCCCTTGGCCGATCCGGTTTGGCAACGGCTCGGGACCTATGTCGTCGGCGGTGGGGGCGTAGCCTTGGTGCTCGGCGAACATGCCCAGCCCGAGGGCTTTCACTCGCCGGCCGCGCAAGAACTTCTGCCAGGCACGCTAGGCCTCCAGGGTCGTTATCCCGACGGCGATCTGGCGCTGGCTCCCGATGCCAGTGACCATCCGCTGCTGGCCAAGTTCCGGCCGCTGCGGGGAAGCATTCCCTGGGAAGCTTTCCCCGTGTTCCGCTATTGGCAGTTCGACAAGCTGGCCGAAGGTGTGCAAACGGTCATCCCCTACACGAACAATCGCCCCGCGCTGTTGGAGAAGGTTGTCGGTCGAGGACGGGTGCTCGCGCTCACCACGCCGTTCAGCGAAGACCCCGTGAACGCCAGCGGCGATCGCTGGAACCTGCTTCCGACCGGGTTCGAGCCGTGGCCTTTCGTGATGCTCGTCAACGAGATGACGTTGTACCTGGTCGGCGGCGGTGAAACCCAGTTGAACTACCTGGCCGGTCAACCGGTCGTGTTGCATCTCGACGGCGAACAGCGTTTTCCGACCTACCAGGTGACGACGCCCAAGGATCAGTTCCTGCAAGCGCCCGATAATTCGGGCGCGTCGCTCGCGGTGCCGAACACCGAGTCCGCCGGCAACTATCGGGTCAAGGCCGGCGGCGAGAAGGGGGTCGAGCTGGGGTTCAGCGTCAACTTGCCACCCGACGCCACGCGCCTCGATCGCACGAGCGAGGCCGAGCTGCGCGAGCAGCTCGAGGGGGTGAAGTTCGCGCTGGCCCGGTCCCAGGATCAGATCGATCGGCAGATCCACGACAGCCGTGTCGGCCGCGAGTTGTTTCCGTTGTTGATTGCAATCGTGGCCGTCGTGCTCGGTTTGGAGCACGTGTTGGCCAATCGTTTCTATCGTCAGGCTTGATCGCCCGCGGTGTCCGCCATGCGGCTTTCCTTCAATCCGATCGGCAACTGGTACCTGGTGGCCTTCCTGGTCGCCGTGCTGGTGGCGCTGCTTTGGCTGGGGCCGGCGCGCGAGCGGATCGCGCGGCGCCGCCGGCAAGTGCTGATCGGCCTGCGCCTGGCAGTCATCGCGCTGGTGCTGTTGGCCATGCTCCGGCCGACGATGGTGCGGGTCGAGATGATCCGCCAGTCGGCCACGCTGGTGCTGCTGGCCGACAGTTCGCGCAGCATGGAAGTCGCCGACGCCGCCGGCAAGAAAACTCGCTGGGAGACCGAACTCACGGCGCTGGACGACTCGTTGCCGGTGCTTCGCGAGCTGGCAAAGCGGTTCGAGGTGAAGCTGTTCACGTTCGACGATCGGACCCATCCGGTCGATCTCAAGGACGCTAAGCTCGCCCTGGGACTGCGGCCCACTGGACATGAAACAGCAATCGGCTCGGCCTTGGAAGACGTGCTTCGTGAGGAGGCTGGCAAACGCATGGCCGGCGTGATCCTGCTGGGCGACGGTGCGCAGCGTGCGATACCCCCGCGCGATACCGCGCCGCAAGTGCCTGTCCGCCGCCTGGCCGATCTCGGCTGCCCCCTCTACACCGTGCCGCTCGGTCAGTCGCGCGGCGCTGGGCAAGTCCGCGATGTCGCCATCGAGGAACTGCTCGTGCCCTCGTCGATCTATATCAAGAACCAACTGAACGTCACCGGCCAACTGCACGTCGAGGGATTCGCCAACCAGCAAGTCGTCGCGCAATTGCTGGTCGAAAGTCCTTCGGGCGCACTGGAGCCGGTGTCGGCCGAGAAGGTCCAGGTCCAAAGCAACCAGCGCACGCCGGTCGAGCTGTCCTACGTGCCGCAGTCGGCCGGCGAATTCAAGGTCTCGCTTCGCACCCCTCCGCTTCCCGGCGAGCTCGTCACCACGAACAACGAGATGAGCACGTTCGTGACGGTCAACAAGGGCGGGCTCAACGTACTGTATCTCGAAGGCGTTGCCCGCGTCGAGCAGAAGTTCATTCGCCGCGCACTCGACCCGTCGCCCGACATCAAGCTCGACATCCTGCGGCTCGACGCGCGCCGCAAGGAGGTTCGCCCGGCCGATCTCAAGGAACGCCTGCGACCCGGCAAGTACGACGTCTACATCCTGGGCGACATCGACTCCCTGGCCTTCGACGAAGCAGAGTTACACCTCTTGGCCGAGACCGTGAATCGCGGAGCGGGCTTGATGCTGCTCGGCGGCGCGCATGCCTACGGTGCCGGAGGCTACGGCCGTGGCCCCCTGGCCGACGTGCTACCGATCCGCATCGACCGGCTCGAGCGTCAGAACTTCGGCGAGGCCATGCGCACCGATCTGCACATCCCCGGGCCGACGCAAATGGTGCCGACCCCGCTGGGGCTCAAGCAGAGCTTCATGCAACTCGGCAGCGCCGCGCAGACGGCCTCGATCTGGCGCGAGCTGCCGCCCCTGGCCGACGGAGCGAATCGGTTTCGCGAGCTGAAACCCGGGGCGCTGGTACTGGCCGAATCGCCCGACAAAGTCCCCTTGCTGGTCGCCAAGGACTATGGCGTCGGCCGGGTACTGGCGTTCGCCGGCGACTCGACCTGGCGGTGGTGGATGAAAGGCTTCCAGACCGCGCACCGCCGCTTCTGGCGTCAGACCGTGCTGTGGCTCGCCCGCAAGGATGAAACAGCCGAAGGCCGCGTGTGGGTCGCGCTCGATCGGCGGCGCTTCGCACCTGGCGAAAAGGTCGAGTTCCGAGCCGGTGCCCAAGCGCCCGACGGCACGCCGCTCGACGATGCGCTGTTCACGGCCGAGGTGCTCATGCCCGGCAAGGGGCAAGGCGTCGCACGGCTCGAACGCGGTGCCCACGAGACACGTGGCGTTTTTCTCGATGCCCAGGCGTCTGGTGACTATCTGATCCGCGTCCAAGCCACGCAAGCCGGAAAGATTCTCGGCACTGGGCAAGCCCGGTTCCTCGTCTACGAGCAGGACCGCGAACTCGAAAACCCTGCCGCCGACCGAGGGCTGATGGAGAGCCTGGCCAAGATGACCGGTGGCCGCGCAATCGCGCCCGAGAAGTTGCCGCAACTGCTGGCCTCGATCCTGGAATCGGCCCATCAGTTCGACGTCGAGACCCAGGTTCGCCGCACGCTCTGGGACACGTGGCCGTTCTTCCTGGCATTCGTCGCGCTGTTGGCCATCGAATGGTTCCTGCGCAAACGCTGGGGCCTGGTCTGATCGGACCGAGCGACAGCGAGCTTCAGACGTAGGGCAGGCTCCTGCCTGCCTTCCTGTTTTGACATATTCCAGGCGAGCGAGGAAGGCAGGGAGGACCCTGCCCTACAACTCAATACTTCCGATTCCACGAAGCCTGGCCGTACTTCTCTTCGATCAATCGCGCCACCAACTCCGGATCGGGCTCGTCGGCCGGGCCGACGGCGTGCCAACCTGCGACCAGCGCCTCGACGAGCGCGTCGTGGCCGATGGGCAGGTTCGTTACGAAATCGGCATGCGCTCTGGCGACGCGATACTCCGGCTGCCGCGGCGGTTGCTTGAGGCAGGCGCCGATCAGCTCAAGCGGAAAGTCGTACAGCAGCGTCCCGTGATAGAGCACGTTACGGCGCCGCACGCGCAGGCTGTTGCCGGAGAATTTGCGGCCGTCGAGTGTCAGGTCGCAGGTTCCCTCATGGCGAATGTCGCCGACCAGCGGCGCCAGCGCCGCGACCAGCGTTTCGAGCACGAAGCGATGGGCCGCGTCGATCGAAGCCAGCTCCGGACGCGCTTCGACCGACAACACCACGGCATACATCAAGCAGCCAGGGCCGGTGACGATCGCCGCTCCGCCGCTGGCTCGCCGCAAGATCGGGATCGCGCGCTCGGCGCAAACCGGCTCGTTCACTTCGACGTCGAGGTGCGAACTGCGGCCGACCACGACCAGCGGCGCCGTCGGCTCCCAGAGACGCAGCACCTCGCGTGGCGTCGCACTCGACTCGGCCCCTTCGAGCAGCGCTTCGTCGATCGCCAGATTCTCTTCGCCACTGGAGGCGCTGTGGAGCAATAAACGCATGGCTAAGCCTGGGCAACGGGCCTCAATGGGCTGGCTTGCGGCCTACGAGCACGGCGCAGTGAACGAGCGTGGGCCGTGACGGCTCGACGATCAGGCCCACGTCGCGCATCCAGCCACTGAACTCCGCCGCGCTGTAGGCCCGACCCTCGGTCATCGTGAACAGCGCCGCCGAATACAAGGCCACCGGCAGCGGGCCCGACAAGTCGTCGTCGAGCAGCACGTCGTGGATCAATAGCTGCCCGCCCGGAGGCAAAACCGCGGCGCACTTGCCGACCAACAGCCGGCACAGCGGAACGTCCCAGTCGTGCAGCACGTTCGACAGCAGGATCGCATCGCAACCGGCCGGCGGTTCGTCGCTGAACATGTCGCCGTCGTACGTGCTCAGCCGTTCGGCGACACCATATTCCACGGCCATTTCGCGGGCGATCTTGGTCACTTCCGGCCGATCCCAGACCACGGCTCTCAGATGCGCATGGCGCCGGAGCCAGCCGATGGCATAGATCCCCGTCCCGCCGCCGACGTCGAGCAGGCAGTGCGCTCGATCGAGCGGCAGCACTTCGGCCAGCCGCGGGGCGACGTTCCGCGCCCGACCAGCTAGGGCCAGCGTCAGCCTCCGAGCCGAGGCTTCTTTTTCCATGGCGCTCTCGACGCCCGTGCGATAGATGAACGCGGCGCCCTGTTCGTCGGGCCTGCTGCCCGCCGGCCGGTCGCTACGGAGGTGCTCGACCATTTCGACGACGCCTGGTGAATCTGCCCGTAGCCGCAGGTAGCCGGTGATGTCGAACCCACGGTCGGCGAGAAGTTGCTCGGCGGCCAGGGGTGTAAGCCCTAGCCGTCCGTCGGCGTCGGTGGTGAGCAGTCCCATGGCCCGCAGAGCGGTCGTGAGAACGATGGCCGGCCGCTCGGCCAGCTCCAGCTCGCCGCGCAGCTCGGCCAGCGACTTGGGCCGCACGGCCAGGCGTTCGAACAGGTCGAAATGGGCGACAGCCGCCACCAGCAGCTCCGTGGCATAGCTGCCTCGAAACGCTTCGAAGATCGGGGTCGGATCATGAGAGGGGCGAGGCAGGGGCTCAGGCATGGCATTACGCAAGGGGGCGAAGACGACGAGGGCAAGTTTCGAGGGCCCCCTCAATCGTAGGCGTCGGAACGCCGATTCGCCAGGGTGCGATCGCGCTTCATGACCAACGTTGCATTCCGGAGGCCGTTTTGCGACCCCGGCCGCTGGGGCATAGAATGCCGGAGGACGGGCCGACGCCTGTCGACCGCCACGCGCTCATTCGCCGAGTGACCTCCATGGACGACGATACGCAGCCCGATTCGCCCGATCGTTCGTCATCGACGAATGCGCCGGGCGCGTCGGCGGCATTGGCGACGAAAATCGAGCAGATCCAGGCGTCGCTGTGCGATCGAGATCATGCCGCGCATGCGATCGTCACGCAGGCACCGCTGGTCGTCTGGGCGGTCGACAGCTCCGGCCGGTTCGTGCTGAGCGAGGGGCAGGGATTGGCTCGTTTGGGACTCAAGGCAGCCGAAGCGGTCGGCCGCAGTTTCGAGGAAATGTTCGCCGACGAGCCGAGCGTTTTAAGCCACGTTCGAGCTGCCCTGGCCGGACAAGAATCGGTCGAGCAGGTCTTCATCGGAGAGTTCGCGTTTCGCTCTTGGATCGCGCCGATTCGCGATGCCGCCGGGACCGTCGTCGGCGCTCAAGGGATCGCCACCGACATCACCGATCAGGTCCGCGCCGAAGAGCTGCTGCGCCGTAACGAACGCCGCTGGCGGGCCATCGTGCAAAGTGCGACCGAATTCATCTTCACGCTCGATCGCGAGCGCCGTGTGACGTTCATCAATCGGGTCAATCCGACGCGCAAGATGGCCGACGTGATCGGCACCGATCTTGTCGAGTTCGTCGTGCCGGAACAGGCGTCGCTGGTGCGTGATGCGATCGCCAAGGTATTCGCGGAGGGCAAACCCGTTTCGCTCGACGCGGCCTGGCAACGGCCCGACGGCGAGCTGGCCTGGTTCGAGACGCATTTCGGCTTGCTGCTCGAGGACGGCGCCGAACCGCAAGTGATCGGCGTGGCCTCGGATATCACAGCCCGCAAACGCGCCGAACGGGAGTTGCAGCGGATCCAAGCCGATCTCGAACTCCGGATCGACGAACGCACGGTCGATCTGGATCGGATGAACCTGGCGCTGCGCACGGAAATCGCTCGGCGGAGCGTGGTCGAGGCGGAACAGCGCACCCAGAAGCAGTTGCTCGAGTTGGTGCTCAATTCGATGCCCAGCGGCGTCGTCGTGGCCGACGAGCAAGGCACGCCGATTCTGATGAACCCGGCGGCGGGGGCGCTGCTGGGACTCGACCCGGTAGCGTACGTGAAGCGAGGCGCGCTGGTGGTCGCCGATCTCGTATCCGTCGACGGTCACACGCCGCTGCCCCCCGAAGACCGCCCGCTGCCGCGTGCCGTGCGCGGGGAAACGGTGCGCGGCATGGAGCTGCTCGTGCGTCGCAACGACAGGCCGGATCCCCTGTTCGTCATCGCCAATGCCATGGCCCTGCAGGACGACGACGGCACCAAGCGGGGCGGGGTGGTCATCTTCCACGACGAAACCAATCGCCATCGCGCCGAACAAACAGCTCGGCAAACCCTGGAACGGTTCGACCTGATGGTGCGCGGCTCGAAGGAAGGGCTCTGGGATTGCGCCGTCACTGCCGACAGCCCCTTCGCCCCGGACAACCCGATCTATTATTCGCAACGCTTCAGGGAGGTGCTCGGCTACACCGAAGACGAGTTTCCGGGCGTGCTCCGAAGCTGGAGTTCATGCATTCATCCTGAAGATCGCGACCGTGTATTCACGACACTCTCCGCGCACTTGTTCGAGTATCAACCGTTCGATGCCGAATACCGCATGCTCGACAAGCAGGGGCGGGTGCTATGGGTCGAAGCTCGCGGCCAGGCCCTGTGGGATGCCGCCGGGCGCCCGGTGCGGATGTCGGGCTCGATGATGGACATCACGGCTCGCAAGGAGGCGGAAGCGTCGCTGCGGCACAGCGAGACCCGATTTCGCCGGCTGGTCGAATCGGCCAATGTGATTCCCTGGGAAATGGACTTCGCCGCTGAACGCATGACCTATGTCGGGCCGCAAATCGTCAAGCTTCTCGGCTTTCCGATCGACGAGTGGTACGCGCCTGGGTTCTGGAAGAATCGCCTGCGCCCGCAGGATCGAGACCGCGTGCTCGACTTCTTCCGGCAGGCGCTCTCGCGCGCCGATCGCGACGGCAGCGACCTGGAGTATCGCATCGTTGCCGCCGACGGCGCGATCGTCTGGGTGCGCGACGTCGTCAGCAGCGTCCCGAGGTCCACGGATGCCGCGCTGCTGACCGGCTTCATGTTCGACGTCACCGACCGCAAAAAGGCGGAGCTGGACCGCCGGGCAGGCGAGGCTCAGCTTCAGACGATCCTCGACTCCAGTCCCTCGGTCGTCCATCTGAAGGACACGCAAGGACGTTACTTGTTCGTCAATCGAGCCCACGAAGAGACCTTCGGGCGCAAGCGCGAAGAGCTGGCCGGGCGAACGGTTTTCGACTTGTTCCCCGCCGACATCGCGCGACAGCTCCAGCACAACGATCGGCAGGTGATCGAAACCGACGCGCCGTTGCAATCCGTCGAGGCGGTGTTGACGCGCAACGGGATCCGATCGTACCTGACCGTCAAGTTTCCCTTGCACGATCACGATGGGCGGGTGCGGGCCGTCTGCGGGATCTCGACCGACATCACCGAGCGGAAGCAGTCCGAGGAACGCCTGCGGCAGGATCAGCAGTTCCTCCGCAACATGCTCAAAGCCCACGAGCGCGACCGCAAGCTCATGGCCTATGAAATCCACGACGGCGTGGTGCAGGATATCACGGCCGGGCTCTGGCATCTCGAGGCACTGGTCAGCTCCCTGGCCGGGCTCGATCCGGACGTGAAGCTAAAGTTCGACGTCGTGCTGAACTTGCTGCGGCGATCGATCGGCGAAGCCCGCCGCGTGCTCAGCGGGCTGCGGCCTCCGATTCTCGACGAGGCCGGCATCGTCATGGCGCTGCAATATCTGGTGGCCGAGCAGGCAGTGCCCGGCGAGTTGGAGATCCATTTCGCCCACGATGTCCACTTCGCGCGGCTCGACCCGTTGCTCGAAGGAACCATCTTCCGCATCGTGCAAGAGAGCCTGACGAACATCAAGCGTCATAGCGGGGCCCACGTGGCCGAGGTGCGCTTCACGCAGCAAGGCGACAGGCTGCAGTTGCTGATCCGCGACTTCGGGCGCGGCTTCGTGATGTCGAATGTGCCGGCAGATCGGTTCGGACTGGAAGGCATCCGCAAGCGGGCGGCGCTGTTCGGCGGTCATTCGCAATTCGAATCGACGCCTGGCCGCGGGACGCGCATCACCGTCGATCTGCCCGCCACGCCTTCCGATCCCCAGGATCTGGACCAGCAGCCGGACGCTTCGCGCCAGCTTCCGTCCGCGTAAGCAGCCCCTACCGTCGTCGTAGCACGAACACGGTGTCTTCGCTTTGCCCGTCGACGCGCACCGGCTGCTCCAGGTCGTAGGCGAAGTCGAAGGTCTCGGCCGTTTCCAACTCCGGCACTCCGGCCAGCAGCCGCCGCATTTGCCCGGCCGTGTAGGTGCGGAAAATCAATTCTTCGCTCAGCCGCATTTGCTTCGTCGGGGTATAGATGTCGAACGTCATGGCGACGCGCTCCTGCCGCCGCCGTCGATCGACGTCCAACGTCTGCATCCGCGACGTGACGCCCAGGTGCCCGCGCCGCGCGGACCACGACTCTTCCGTGCATTCGGCCTTGCCTTCCGGTGTCAGGTGCAGGCCCAACACGTACAGGCCCCCGGGAGCCAGCGCCTCGGCCACGCATCGCAGGTGGGCCAGGGCTTTCTGCTCGCTGTCGAGGTGCCGGAAGCTGTTGATCGTGTTGAAGCACGCATCGACCGGTCGGCTGAGCCGGAAGTCGGCCATGTCGGCCACCATCGCCGAAGCCGGAAAGCCATGCCGCACGAGCCGTTTGTTGCAGAACTCGACTGCCCGCGGGTTCAGGTCGTTTCCGGCCACTCGGTAGCCCGCGCCGGCGAGCTTGACGAGCAGTCGGCCGGTGCCACAGGCCGGCTCGAAGACCCGACGTACTTTGCGCTTCGCGTAGTCTCGGAAGCAGCCCTCGAGGAAGTCGAATTCGGCCCGCCAATCGCTGGCGAACAGCAAATCATAAAAGCGCGGATGGTCGTAGATGCTTTGTCGGGTGGTGGTGGGCATGGGCTGAATCGGTCGGGGGCGCGGGGAGTCGAGCAAAGAGCGGTCAGTGTAGAGCCGGACGACGTTCGGCAGAACCCACCCCCCGAGTGTTTCGGGGTCGGCTGCGAGAGACATCGGCGAGTGGCAGGCTGGGCATTCCGGTGGCTCACGGCTTGCTCAAAATCGGCCAAACGCGGGAGTTGAGCCCGAGGCCTTCCCATCTTGCCCGGTCCTGGGCTTTTGATTACGATAAGAAACTTCGATCCCCGATAGCTCAGTTGGTAGAGCGAGCGGCTGTTAACCGCTAAGTCCAAGGTTCGAGTCCTTGTCGGGGAGCTGGGCGATTTCGCCCCCAACTGCCACGAGCAGACTGCCCAGGACTACTGGGCTTTTTTCATTTTGGGCCCCCTGATTTGGCGGCTCCTGGCAGGGCTCGTCGGCTGCTGTCTGCAGCGCCCCTTGCAGCGCGCCGTCCGGCTCTTGCGTCGCCCGGGCGTAATGCTCGACAGTCGCCATCCGGTAGTGTTCGTCGGCCACTGCTTCGGTGTGGCCTAGCCATTCGGCCGCCACGTGCCCTGGGTATTGGTTGGCCAGCTCAGTCGCCCGGCTGGCACGCAGATTGACGAACAACTGTGGCCAAGGCTTCAGCCCGGCCCGGGCGATGATCCGGAGCAGGCCTTGCCGCAGGTTCGTCCGGGGGGTGGCCCGGGCTCGCGAGATCACGAACTCCGGCAGGGCGCCCTCGGTCTCCAGGGCGACATCCCAGGCCTCGCGCAGCCAACGGCGGAGTGAAGGGAACAGTGGGACAATGCGGCCTCCCTTGCCGACGTGCTCCGTCTTGGGGCTGGTGACGGTGATCGATCCGCCGGGGAAGCGTGCCCCGTCGCCCGTCCAGTCAACATCGGACCAGCGCAGCCCTGCCAGTTCGGTCGGAATGCGCAGGCCGCCGTAGCGGGCCAAGGCGATGATCGCTCGCCACTCGGCATCGGGAGCGGCGTCGAGGTTCTTGGTCGTCGTGTCAAAGTCGATGAACGCTTGCCGCGACTTGTCAGAGCCGACGTTCAGCCCCGCAAGTGCCCGTGAACAGGCGACCGCGAACCGCCGCGGCGAAAAACTGCCGGGCCCGGCTGACCATTTGGTTGACGGTGTTTCGCCCAAGGCTCTTGCCCAGGTGTAACCGGAACGCTTTGGCGTCGAGTTGCGTGATCGAGTCCAGCGGCCGGCCCGCGCTGAAGGTTCGGCGCGGCAAGCTTCAGACGTGCCACCCCTTGCGATTTTCCTGCTTCAGCCACCGATTCAGCTCAGGCAGGTTGGTGACCTTCATGTTCGGCCCGTCCCATTCGACTGGCTTGCCGGCGCCGGCGAATTGGGCCAGGTTGCCCAAGAGCGTGAACTCGGTGAGCCGAGCCGAGTCGTCGAAGGCTGCGGCGGTATCGGTTTTCCCCTCGCGCACGGCGCGGAGAAAATCGACGGCCACGGCCGACGGGCGCGGAAGCGTCTGGGACGGCTCGGGCGTGACGAGCATTTGCTTGCGGGGCACGATCCGCATCTTCCCACCGTAGGTGCCGGTGTAGAGAATGCCGCGCTGGCCGACATAGAGCGTGCCGCTGGAGTCGAACTCTTCGTCGGGATACTGCTTCTTGAGTTCGGCCAATTGGGGCGGCGTGTTCGGCTTGCCACGCGGACCTTGTGGCACGGCCTTGTTCCCGTCGCCCGTATCCCCCTCGCCCTGGCGACCATCGTACCAATAGACTTTCACGGCCGGCATCGGGCCGCGGGCCGGGAAGTCCCAGCGAATGCGCGTGCCGACAGGGTAGCGCTCGTCCGTTCCCCCCGAGGCTTGCTCGACCTCGACACGGGTCGGATGTTCGAGCTTCAGGGCCCAATAAACCCCATCCAGCACATGACACGCCATGTTGCCCAGCGAGCCGTTTCCGAAGTCATGCCAGCCGTGCCACTCGTGCGGATGCAGATCGACGTGGAAGTCGCGAAACGGAGCAGGGCCGATCCAGGCCTCCCAGTCCAAGCCGTCGGGAGCGCTCGAAGCGGGCGGGCGCGGTCCGATGCCGCCGTTGGCCCGGTTGGTCCAACTGTGCGTCTCGGTGATATTGCCGACGGCTCCGGCCCAGACATACTCGCACAGCCGGCGATAGCCGTCCTGGCAATGTCCCTGATTGCCCATCTGTGTGGCCACATTGTAGCGCGCGGCCATGGCCGACAGCTCGCGGGCTTCGCCAATCGTGTGGCACAGCGGCTTTTCGCAATACACGCCTTTGCCCAACTGCATGGCGATCATCGCCGGCAGCGCGTGATGATGGTTCGGCGTGGCGATGAAGACCGCGTCGATCCGCTTGGCCATCTTATCGAACATGGACCGATAGTCCGTGAAGACTTGAATGTCGTCGGCGTTGGCGCCTTTTTTCTTGGCCGTCGCGCGGGCAGCGTCGAGCCGCTTGTGGTCGGCATCGACGAGCGCCACCAGATTCTGCCCGGCCGCGGTCGCGATGTGCGAGCCGCCGCGGCCGCCGCAGCCGATGACGACGCAATTCACCTTCTCATTCGAATCAGCGGCTCGGGCCAAGCCGGAAGGGGTCAGCATTCGGGCGGCCACCAGGCTCCCGGCAACGAGCGCGGACTGATTCAGGAACGAACGACGGTCGAATCTAGTTCGCATGGTGCGATCCGGAGGCGGAAAGAAGCGGCTCGATCTCACCAGAATACCCAGCTCCATCGGCAGCAACAAGCAATCGACTCGCGTCGGGCGCGGGAAGGCGGCCGGCAACGGTGCAGCTCCCGGTACGTGACGGTAGTTGCTGCTCGGAAGGAGCAGCAGACGCATTTTTCTGGCAGCCCCAACTGGGCGCTGCTAATCTCTAGGCGAGTCGAGGGCCCAGAGAGGGCCAAACTATCTGGTTCCAGTTCCCGATCGTTCATCCTGCACATTGCGTTATGAAGACACTCGCCGTCGTTGCTTTGATCTGCTTCAGTTGTGCCATCGGATTCGGAGCCGAACTGCCGCGCAGTACCCCGGAAGCTCAGGGCATTTCGTCGGCGGAAATCCTGTCATTCGTCGAGACCGCGGATCAGAAGCTGCAATCGCTGCATAGCTTTATGCTCGTGCGCCATGGTCACGTCGTGGCCGAGGGCTGGTGGGCGCCGTACTCCGCCGAGTCGCGACACTCGCTCTTCTCGCTCAGCAAGAGTTTCACCTCGACGGCCGTGGGGATCGCCATTGCCGAAGGAAAGCTCAGCCTCGATGACGAGGTGCTGAAGTTCTTTCCCAGCGATGTTCCCGCCGAGGCTGGCACGAACCTCAAGTCGATGCGCGTCAGCGATCTGCTACGGATGTCGACCGGCCAGCAAACCGAGCCGCCGCGCAGCCCCGACCAGGTTTGGACCAAAGTCTTTCTGGCTCACCCGGTGCCATTCAAGCCGGGGACGCATTTCATGTACAACACCTCCGCCACGTACATGCTGTCGGCCATTGTCCAGCAGACCACCGGCACGACCGTACTCGATTATCTCAAGCCGCGATTGTTCCAACCGTTGGGGATCGAGCAGCCGACCTGGGAGACGAGTCCTCAAGGCGTGTCGACCGGCGGCTACGGACTGAGCATTCGGACCGACGACATTGCCCGCTTCGGCCAGCTCTATTTGCAGCGGGGGAAGTGGCAGGGGAAGCAACTGGTGCCGGCCGAATGGATTGAGGTGGCCACGGCCCGGCAGACCTCGAATGGCAGCGACCCAAAGAGCGATTGGGCTCAAGGCTATGGTTACCAGTTCTGGCGCTGCCGCCACGGCGCCTATCGAGGGGACGGGGCGTTCGGACAGTTTTGTGTTGTCCTTCCCGAACAAGATGCGGTGATCGCCATCACCAGCGGGTTGAAGGACATGCAAGGCGTGTTGAACCTGGTCTGGGATAAGCTGCTGCCGGCCATGCAATCGTCGACACTTGCTCCCGACAACGAAGCGGCTGGCAGACTTCGCGTGGCCCTCCAGGGCCTGTCATTGCCTGTGGTTGCAGGGGCGGGCAAGGCTAGCGTGGCATTGGGCAAACGCTACGTCTTCCCAGCAAACGAGCAGCAATTGGAAGCGATCACGCTGGAGAGCAGCGGCCAAGACGGCCCGGTGACGCTGGTCGTGCGCATCGCCGGCTCCGAATGTCGCGTCGTCTGCGGCAAGGGAGCCTGGCAAAAAGGTCGGTTCGCCTGGATCAAGTTGACCGAGCAGCCGGTGGCGGCCAGCGGCGACTGGACGGCTGACGACACGTTTACGGCCAAGCTCTGTTTCTACGAGACGCCGTTTACCGTTACCGTGAAGTTGCAGGTTGACGGCGCTGAA
>Ga0181519_10002523_pt1 | contig 15577 bp, 11 predicted proteins | sample PEATcosm2014_Bin_26_FD_121102 | JGI IMG/M metagenome (GOLD analysis project Ga0181519, IMG submission 121102) | Peatland microbial communities from MTU Mesocosm Facility, Houghton, MI, USA - PEATcosm2014_Bin02_10_metaG | ecosystem: Environmental > Terrestrial > Soil > Wetlands > Peat | place...
AGCCGCCCAGCGCAATGCGCGCATACCCCGAGCCGCCGGAGACGATGGCCGGCGAAGCGCCCATCAGGCCTAGCAGTTGCGGCGCGAAAATGCCGGCAGGGATGCCGAGAGCGAGCGAGATCAGAAGGCCCAGTACGATGGACTGGACTGCGGCGATGGCTGCGTCCTCAGGGTCTTTCTCGCCGATGCGCCGGGCGACCATGGCGCCTGTAGACATGGAGACGCCCAGGCCAATGGCGAAGACCAGCGCCAGCATGGACTCGGTGATTCCGACCGTGGCCACGGCGTTTGCGCCCAGACGGCCGACCCAGAAGACGTCCACGACCGCGAACAACGACTCCAGAACCATCTCCAGAACCATGGGAATGGCGAGCAGGAAGATGGCGCGGTTCAGACTGCCGGTGGTGTAGTCCTGGTGCGAGCCGCGCAGGGCTTCGCGCACCGAAGACCAGAAACGGCGCGCGCTGCCGTCTGCCGGCTGCGGCGCGGTGGATTCGAGAACGGACATGGGGAACTCCACGATGCCATCGAAAAAGCAATGGCACGAGCGAGGGGGCACGCTGCGAGCAAGTCAGCAGAAATAGTGCTGGTCAGGATGTGCAGTGCTGGTACCCGGGGTTGTCGCTTCCTCGGGATGCCGCAAGAGGGATAGCGGCAGCATTCAACGGCCCGAGGCTATGTTCAGCGGGTAGGTCGTACGGCGACAGGCATGAACATGGTTGTCCTCCGTGGCCGAGGTCCGGCGGGTTTTTAGATAGTACCCCAATTCCGGTTGCGATTGCTATGGGGAGATCAATTTTCCTATGTGGACGGCGGGTGAACTCGGGAACGCTTGGGCCGAGTGCCGGCTTACACCATGGCGCGTTCTTTGACCGTCAAGTATTGATTCAGCACCGACGAAGTCAGCGCTTCGGGGCTCAGGTCGAGGGTGAGGGCGCCATGCTCGTGGAGGCGTGCGAGCAGCAATTCGCGGCGCCCGGCCATCTCCTGTGCGGCGGCGGCGCGGAACATCTCGTCAACAGTCTTGGGACGGGCCTGGGCGATGGATTCCACCTCCGGCTGCGCCATGGCGACGAAGAGCAGAACGTGCCGGCGCAGCAGTTGCGTGGCGCCGTCGATCACCTCGGGGCGCATAGCTGTCTCGGCCAGATCGGTGGCCCACAAAATGAGAGACCGGCGCGGCTGGAGCCGGTTCAGGGTCGCGGTAGCGCGCAGATGGTCGGCTTCGCCCGATTCGGCGTGGACCTGGGCGAGTGCCTCGATGAGCTGGCGCAGATGGGCCGATCCGCGACCGGGCAGGAGACGCTGCTGGATGCCCTGGCCATAAGCCAGCAGGCCGACGCGGTCACCGGAATAGAGCGCCAACTGGGCCAGAGATACAGCCGTCGTGCATGCATAGTCCAGTTTTGAATGGCTGCTCGTCGCAGGGCCAGCACCCTGGACGGGCGCTGCGGAAGTACGCACGCGCGAGCGCATCAGCCGGCCGCAGTCGAGGACGATCCAGACAGCCTGGCTGCGTTCTGTCTGGTACTGGCGGGTGATGAGTTCGCCGCGGCGGGCGGTTGCCGTCCAGCAGATGTCGCGCAGGTCGTCGCCCTCCCGGTACTCGCGCAGGCTCTCGAAGTCGCGGCCCAGCCCGCGGAGCCGTGCCTGGCGCAGTTGCAGCTCGATCTGCCGGCTGCGGGCGAGGAAGATCTGCTGCTCTTCGCCAGTGCGCAGGGCAGGGTAGATGCGGACCTCCTGGGTGAGCGGCGCTCGGGACCATCGTTCCGTGAGACCCAGTCCCGAGCGGTAACGGAGATAAAGCCAGCCTGTCTCCCAGTCCCCGCGCTCCTGGGGTTCCAACTTGTATCTGAGCTCGGCGGGAACGCGCGGGAAAGCGGTGAGGCGATGGGTGACCGGTTGGGCGATCAGCGCCGGCGGCAGGTCGTCGATCAGGCGGCACTCCACGATCAGTTTGCCGTTGTTTTCGATGGTCAACTCGATCTCGGTCTCGGAGTCGAGCGCCGGTGCATTAGACCAGGTGCGCGTGGCAACGATGTGGCGGGCCGCTGGCAGGCGCAGCCCATCCAAAAGGGCGAACAAAAGCACGAGCGAGTCCCAGGCCAGCATGGAGTAGGCCAGGCGCGCGTCCCAGAACCCAGGAACCAGGCCCAGAAATCCTGCCGCGAGCAAGGCGACGCTGCGCGGCGTGAGGCCAAAAGCCCACCGTCCGCGCGGTTCAAAGGCGGCGCGAATGGGGCCGGGATGGAGCGAGGGTGAGATCATTTGACCTCAAAGGGGGATCGGATCTGGGCGGCGGACATTTTCAAAAGGGTGCTCTCTCGAAGGTCGTGATGAAGTGAATTCCTGGAACGATTGCCCTCATTAGACCCTCGTCGTTTGTGAGGAACAGGTCGCATCCGGCCGTGCCGGCCGTGGCCAATTGAATTGCATCCGGGGGCCGAATGCTCTTATCAAGCCTGACCCGAGCAAAGACTTCTGCGGCGTTTTCAAGAAAAGGCAGGACCGAGATTCCAGGGCTGCGCAGGATGCGGCGATACCTCTGGACCATCGACTGGTCGCCGGCGCGCATGGGCTGAACCAGAAGCTCGCCCAAGGTCATTACGGAGGTGAAAATCTCGTCTCTCCGCGTGGAAAATGCCCGCAAAAGGTACCTTGCTCTGACTCCCTGCGGGCCAGTGCTCTCGATGAGATAGATGAAGAAGTTTGTGTCGAGGAAGATCCGGCTCATTCCCAGCCCTCGCGCAATTGCCTTACGAATTCGTCCGGGTCGACGCCCTTCCAGTGCTCTCTTCCAAGACCTTCGAGTTCAAAGAGGGATTCGAGCCAGCGATCTGCCGATTTTGGCTCCGTGGTTGAATTTAAGGAATCGCGGGTCGTAGAAAGACTGCGGTCGTAGGCGAAGTTTCTGGCCGACTCGTACCTCGACTTTGCCCAGTCCAACAGAGGGAGATACTGCTCAGGGAGTTCGCCGGGTTCGGGGAAGATTTTGCCGGTGCGCTCGGGATGGACCTCGTCTCCCGGTAACAGCAGCCGCCGATTGTGCTTGCCCGTGGAGTAAAGCATGCGGTGTTTAGCGGGATTGGGGGCCTTGTTGGCGACACAGTGCTGTGAGGCATGCACACTGACGCCTTGCCGCATCTCGCCAGTGATATTCTCACGGGCCGCCCTGCTCACAATTTCCTGAATGGTGAAATCGGGGCGGGAAGGCTGCTCCTGATGGAGGATCGCTGTTGCCAGGAAAACCTCAACGGCGCAGGACACATCTGCAATAACCGCTCTCGATCTCATATTTGCCCTCTTTCCCTCACTTCCGCCTGTCGATTGCACTTTGAGTGCCCGATATGGAATCCGCCACACAAGCTGCACCGATAAGTCGTGAGGGCTTCCATCTCAATGCCATTTCCCAGATGAAGGATGCGGCGAATGCACATCCGGGCATGGGTGGCGCTCCTGTACCGCTTCTCTCTGCCGCACGATAAAGCTCAATGACAGTCGTCGAGGATCTCCATTTCCATCCTCCTCGGGGCGGCTTGACCAGCAAGACAAGGATACATGACGAATTTCGAAAAGTCAATGACGATTTCGTCTTTTCGTCCTATTTTCTCATTTCCGTGGCACCGGCACGGCCGCAATCACGTCGGTGAGAACGCGGTCTGCGTCGAATCCTTCCAGTTCCGCTTCCGGCTTGAGCATCACGCGATGACGCAGAACCGGCTGGACGGCGCGCTTGACGTCGTCGGGAACCAGATAGTCTCGTCCATCGAAAGCAGCGGCAGCCTGGGCCACGAGCATCAGGCTGAGCGCGGCGCGAGGGCTTGCCCCCAGCAGAAGCGTGGGCCACTCGCGGGTGCGGCGCGTGAGCGCAAGGATGTAGGTGTAAAGCTCTGGCTCGATGCGTATGGAGCGAACTTCAGAACGGGCGCGCGCGAGCAGGTCGGCCGGAATGGGAACCAGGTTGGCGTCTTCCAGCAACCCGGCGCCGGACCCGGCATGGTGGCGCTCCAGAATCTGAAGCTCTTCCCGCTCGGAAGGGTAGGAGACTCGAATCTTGAGCAGGAAGCGGTCGAGCTGCGCTTCGGGTAGCGGATACGTGCCCTCAAAATCGACCGGATTTTGCGTTGCGAAGACCGTGAACCACGCGGGAAGCGGTCGGCGAACGCCATCGCCGGTCACCTGGCGCTCTTCCATGCACTCCAGCAGGGCAGCTTGGGTACGGGGCGGCATGCGGTTGATCTCGTCCACCAGCAGCAGGTCTGTGAAGACCGGGCCGGCGTGAAAAGTGAAGGTGTCAGAACCCGGGCGCAGGATGGTGGTTCCCAGAATGTCAGCCGGCATCAGGTCGGGCGTAGCCTGTACGCGCTGGAAGCCGAGGCCAAGCAGCCGCCCCAGCGCTTTGACGATCAGCGTCTTGGCGATTCCGGGCACGCCCTCCAGCAAAGCGTGGCCCTGGCACAGGACGGCGATGATCACCTCTTCCACAACCTCCGACTGCCCGGCGATCACGCGCCCCAGTTCCTGGCGGGCATGGGCAATGAGCTGATTGGTAGCGCTCAGGCTCGCGCTCTCTCGCTCTCGCAGTGCCGTTTCCACCGTCTCCGGCGTTTCGTTCTGACTCACGTTTTGACTGGTTTCCTTGCTCATGAAGCCCTTTCCTGCGGATTGGAATGTATGTCTTTCAATGTTGTTGCGATTGCGACCCCGCCCGGTCTTGCCGCGGCGTTCAATGCTTCCTCGTGGCCGTGCAGCTTCTGGATCAGCTTGAGTGCCTCGCGCGGAGATACGGTATCGCCCCAGGCAGCCTCTTCGCTGGCGGCCAGATCGGCTTCGAGTGTCTCGTCGATCTGCGGGAAGCGGCGGCGCAGAACCGCTGCAAGGTCGGCCGCGGCCATCTGCGTGCCGCGCAGGCCGCAAAGGCGCAAAGCGTGGCGGCGGAAGCGCTCCAGGGCGATGGCCACGGCAGTTGAGGCTGCGCCTGCATTGCGATAAAGCGACCCCAATGCGTCAAGGAACTCGATGGGCGTGGCCCGCACAATGGGTGGAAGCTCGCGTACCGGACCGCTGCGGCGGCTGAAGCTGAGAACCACAAGAACGCCCAGCACGGGCAGGCCGATCCAGAGCATATTCCAGGCAGTGCCGGAAGCGTAGCTCCAGGTGGAGCGGATCTCCCCATGCAGCGACTCATCCCAGTAGAAGTGGTGGCCTTCGCGCGGTCCCAGGGAGTTCAGGAGCAGGTCAAGGTCGTGGGCGCGCGCCAGCGAGCCGTTTTCAAGCGGCGTGGAGCTGGCCCACCAGACCACGTGCCCCTTGCCCCAGTCGTATTCAACTACGGCGGGCTGACCGGCACAGCTATAGTCAACACGGAAGGCGGGATTGCCCAGGTGCCATGTGGCTAGCGGGACCATCCAAACCTCGCCCGAGCCAGCCAGCGGATTGAGCCCCTCAGGTTCCAGCTTGCAGGCGGAAAATGTGAACACATCAGGTGTGCCGCCGGCGTCGCCGGGCAGGATGAATCCGCCCCAGAACCCTGTGGAAAGCACCCGGCCGCCGCGCTCCAGGATCTGCCGCACGGCTTTCAGGTCGCTCGGCTCGCGGGTCAGCGGTTCGGCGAAGATGACCACTGTCTCCGGTCCGGCGCTGGCGGCCAGCTCAGTGAGCGGCCGCTCCCAACGGTCAATCTGGTACCCGGATCGAAGCAGCGTCTCATAGGCCGCGCGCGCGCCATGCTGGCCGGAGAGATAGGTAGAAGGCAAGGGATTGCTGTTGCTGTTGGCCCCCGGCAGCAGAAACCCGATGATCACGGAGAGCGCCAGGCCGACCCCCAGGCACACGAGCAGCAGGCGGCGATCTTTGGCGTCGAGCGAGGAGAGAAACTTCATTGCGCCGCTCCCCCTTTGGCTTCCGCTGAGGCGGCGGCGCCCGAACCGGAGATCAGCGCCGAGGCGATTTCCTCTGCGCGCTGATAGTCGCCCTCACCCGCCGGCCGGCCGCCGTACCAGACGCGCTCAAAGCTCCCGGTCAGCATCGCAAGCCCGGGCCGCCTCGGGTCGTCCGGAGCCACCAGCGCGAGATACTCGCGCGGAGTGCGGGCGCGGTCGGCGGGCCACAGGCGCTTGGACTCCAGGCGCGAAATCGCCGCCCAGTAGAGAAAATGAATAGCCTCGCGCCACATCCCGGCGGCAGCGGCGCGGCGCGCGTCCTCCAGCCAAAGCTGCCAGGGGATGGCGGAAGCAGCGCCTGGGGCAGGGCGCAGGTCCTCCGGGACCAGGCGGATGCGCCAGCGGCGCTCCAGTTGCAGCAGCCCCCACACCAGGCCTATGCAGACGGCCAGAATGAATCCCCACACCAGCGCGCGGCCCAGCCAGGGCGCGCTGGCGCTGGCCTTCACCATGCTCTCGAGCAGGTGGTTGAGCCAGTCGCCAATCTTCTCCAGCGCCGAAGCCCGGGCAGTGGTCTCTTCCAGATCGCGAAATTCACGGCCTGAGAGTACCTGCTTCATCACCGCACGCTCATTTTCGTGACCGGCAGCGGAAGCGGCTGCGGCGGCGTCGGCCTGGGCCAGGTCGCCGGCCAGGCGGGTCTCGGCGTCTTTCAAAAGCTGCGTCGCGGTGGGCGGAACCGGACGCACGTTTTCCCAGTCTTCCCCGCCCTTTACTGCGGGAACGGGCTTTGCCTGCGGCGCCGGCGCATCCTTGTCCTGCGCCTTGGAGAGCAACACGCGCAGCCAGCCGAAGCGCACCAGCCGGCGCTGGGCATTTCCAGCCTGGGTGAGCGAAACCTCATCGTCAGGTCCAACCTGGAGGGGGTCGCACGTTTGTATATCGCGCCCCTTGGCGCAGGCTTCCACCAGGGTAGTGAGCGCCTGGAGGTGAGCGCGGTACTGGTCCAGCGAAGCCTCACGGGGCTGGCTGGCCTGTGGAACGGTAGGCGCGACGACCACCTGCGCGTCGGCGCGGCCCTCCACGAGGGCAAACGAGACAGCGAGAACAGCGCACCGGAACGCCAACTCCCGCTTCACGCCTGATTCTCCCCTGCCGCGGAAACGGCTCTTGGCGGGTCGCGGCGGAAAGACGGCGGGGCAGTCAGTTCGGGTACGAGCCTTTTCCTCTCGAAGATGTTCCGCTCCTCGTGGTGCATGCGCTCATCATAGTGGAAGTTCAAAAGGACCGGGCGCAAAGAGAGAAAGTCACGCAAGCGCTCCTGCGTTTGTGGGCGCAGACGGCAGCTTGTCCTTGCGCAACCGCTGATCGCGATAGAAGACCGCGAACGTCACATTGTAGGCAGCCATCAGGAGCAAGGCCCAGGCGAACACCAGCGCAATGAATACGAGCCCAGCCAAAGCGGCCAGCGTGATGGTCAGCGGAGTCCACGCGTGGAACAGGCTTGCTCCGGCCACCGCGCCAATGGCAACGACGAAAAGGCCAATCACGTAGAAGACCATCGCCACCGCGTACCCGATTGCGTAAATGACCAGGAGCATAAGAAAGATGCGGCCCTTCGCCCCCTGGGTCAGAACACCGCTCCGCTTGACGGCCTGCATGGCAGTGAGGTTCTCGTGAGCGCTTGCCGGGTAGGCCAGCGAGAGGCGCATGGTCATGATCACCGCGTAGACAATGCCGCCGAGGTAGAGCAGGACTGCGAGCGGAACAAGAAAGAACAGCGCGGCCGGACTGGGATTTCCGTTTGGAACCAGACCGAACAGCAAAGCTCCTCCCAGCGCGGCAGCCACGCAGACGAGGATCGGGATGGCGAGGATCAGGCCTTTCAGCACCATGAGCCAGACGTAGCGGCCGATCCTGCTCCACGCGTGGCCAAGCGCCTCGCGAACCGTGAAAGGGAGTTCAAAGTCGGCGTGCACCGAGGCATACGCGGAGGCTCCGTAGTAAAGCCCGTAAACCAGGAGCATGACCGGAAGAAAAAGCAGGCCAAGCGGGAGGATTGGCCAAAGCATCGCGAGGTTGGGCGGCGCGGGTGGTTGCCGAAAGGCTCCGGCAAGAAACATGGCCCCGAAGAACACTGCTTCAAACGCAAAAATTACGCCGATGGGGAGAATCCCAATGCCCATGAAGGGCTTCCAGTGGGAACGCATCAAGCGGAAGATGCGGTCGAGGATCTGGCCGAAGGTCATGGGGACCACGGGGCCGTTGGATGCAACCGCAGCCGTGAGTGCATTGGGCGGAAGAGGAAGGTTTGGTTCGCTCATACGGTTTCTCCCTGTGTTTGCGTTTCTGGTTGCGCCGGCGCATCAAACGCCATCGGGCGATGTCAATCTCATGTCAATGCCGCGAGGGACAAGAAGGTTGCGGAGATCATAGATCAAGTTCGGCGGTGCTTGCACAACTCAGTGGTCGAAGGAGCCGCGTGGGCATTTTCCGCTCTCGCCCGCAATTCTGGGCTAACGTACGTGAAGATCGCCGTCGGGCGTATGCGCCGGTGGCGGAGGTGCGAGCTCCGTCTCGGAGATAGTTACCGCCCGGTCTTGCTCTGAGCCGTTGGGCGCGGCGTCCGAGACGGATGGATCGACGACTCCGGAGGGCGTCGTCCACCGGAGCTCGCCTGCGGGTTGCTGCTGCCGCGGAACCACCAGCCCGGCCTTCATCATCATCCACTCGATGTCGAACCCTTCCTGGCGAATGCGCTGGTCGTAATAGAAGAGCATGAGGGCGATGCCGTAGACCGGGCGGGTAAGCGCCTGGACCGCAAAGGCAGCTCCATATACGACGCATAGCGAGGCCACTGCGGTCGCCTGCGCATGCTGCGGACTGCTGGCTCCCGGCAACATGGCCATGACAATCGTCAAAGGCAGCGTGATGGCAATTGAGAGGATCCAGTTGAGCGCCGCACCCAGCAGATACAGAACAAGGATGCGGCCTCTCGTTCCCGTGGTCAGAAGCGAGCTGCGCCGCAGCGCGTCCCAAACGCCGCTTCGCTCGACGATGAACGCCGGGAAGGCGAGCGAGATGCGGATAGCGATCCAGAAGGCGTAGGCGACGAGGCCGATGACGACCAGCACCGCGGCCAGTGCAAAGAGCCCACCGCCACCAACGCCGGCGCTCTGCGCCACCGCTGCCAGGCCAGCGGAAAAAAGCAGCAGAACAAACCACGCGGCGAAGGGAAGCACCCAGATGGCGATAAACTCAACGAGAGATAGCCCGATGGATCGCCAGCCGCAATGCCAGACGGCCTCGTACGAGCCACGGATGGTGACGGATTCGCCCAGGAAGGCTCGGGATGCGGCCTGGTTCATAGCGGCTTTGGCCAAGGCGCTCACGGCGGCCAGTGCGGGCAGCGCGATCAAAGCCAGGCCAGCGGCGAATGCTATCGCCAGGACTCCCGCGAGCACGCCGTTGGGGCCGCCCTCCGATGCCAGCCATTGAAAAAAAAGGACGGCTCCGCCGGCGCCCAGCAGCAGCGTTGCTGTGGGAATAATTGCAATGCCGACAAAGACGAGAAAGCGGGAGCGGTAGATCTGGGCGGTCCGGTCCAGGATCTCGCTCAGGGTCGAAGGATGGAGCGGCTCATCCATTTGGGGCTTCCGGCGGCGGAGGAGTCGGCTCCGCGGCGTCCGCCGCCGGCTCCGGCGCAGACAGCACAGGCTCGGAGACTTTTGGCAAAGTCCCCGTCGTCATCCCCGCGGCTTCCATCATCCACTCGATGTCATAGCCTTCCTTGCGCACGCGTTGGTCATAGTAGAAGAGGGTGAGGCCGGTGGCGTACATGGGGCCAATAAAGCTGTTGGTGAAGAAGCCGACAATCTGCTGCGCGATCTGCAGCCACACCGGCAATGCATTGTGATGTTTCACCGCGGTGAACATGGCCACGATGAAAAAGACCTGGGTAATGGCCACCAGGCCGAGCTGGATCACGGCAATCAACAAGCCGAGGACGAAGATGCGTCCCCGCGCCCCCTTGCTCAACTCGATGCTGCGGCGGATGGCTTTACGGGCCTTCAAGTCCTCAACCACAGAGGCTGGAACAGCCAGTGAGTAACGCAGTCCCATCAGGATGCTGTAGACGAGCGCCGCCAGACCGAACAGGAAGAGGGCGAGTGTAACCAGTGCCAGGACGACTGCGGCCTGAGTGTCCGCGTGGGCGCCGCCGGGAGTGAACAAGCCCCTGGGACGGGCGTAGCCGAATAGAAACCCGAAGTAGCCACCAAAGAGAAGAACGAAAGGGATATAGAGGATGAACGCGACAATGGTCATGAGCCACAGGTAGCGGCCCAGGCGAGGCAGGGTGCTGGCATATGCGCCCCGAATCGTTGCCGTCTGACCCAGATTGACCCAGGCCACGGCTCGGTTGTTGGCGGCGACCGCCGCTCCCGCGCAGATGAAGACAAGGGGGATGATAATGACCAGAAATCCTAGGGTGACCCACGGCAGTTGCTGCGTCATGTGCAGGTGCAGGAGGATCGCCTGGGCCCCGACCTGAAGCAGGTTGAGCACCAGGACAACCCCGGCGTAGACGGCCGCAATGCCCGCAAATAGGATGAAGTTGGTGCGATAAAGCTGGGCCGTGCGGTCAAGAATCTCGCCCAGGGACATGGGGCGAAGGTCGGTTTGCATTCCGGGCTCCTCGTGAATGGCTCGCAAGCGCTTGGCGGGATAGTAGCACACGTTGAAAGTCCATTGCCGTGCGCGAGTTACCCCAGCGTTATGCGGCATTTACAATCCCGCAACCATTGCCGCGCGTGTGCGGTAAACTGGTGTCCCGCGCGATGAATGAGTCACGCACCTCAATCAACGACCTGGCAAAAGCCTGCGCTCACTCTGTCCATGCCGCAGAATGGGGTGAATTTGTGTCCCGCTGCGTGCCTCTGGCTTCGCTGATCGCGCTGCGTGTGAGCCGGATGTGGGTCAGCACACCCTCCCCTGCAACCGTGGACGACATCGTGCAGGAGGTTTTTCTTAAGCTGTGCGAGCAGGAGCGGCGCATCCTGCGCGATTTCCAGCCCCGCGGGGAGGATTCCTTCCTGGGATTGCTGCGCATGGTTTCGGCATCTGTTGCCAACGACTACTTTCGCCGCCAGTACTCGGCCAAGCGGGGCGGCAAAGTGGTCACCATGCTTCTGGAGGACGATCAGGCCCAGTCGCCTATGCACGGGACCCATCCGGCGGCGCAGATGCAACAGGATGCGCTGCATGCGCAACTCGACCAGAAGCTTCGCTCTGCTCCGGATACCATTGGCGAGCGCGACCGCGCGCTGTTCTGGCTCTATTACCTGCAAGGCTATACGGCTGAAGAGATTGCGCGACTTTCCGCCACGGGACTCACGGCCAAGGGCGTGGAAAGCGCGCTGCGGCGCGTGACCGGGTGGCTGCGGGACGAGCTGGCGAAGACCAAGCGGGGTGCGCACGCTGAGTCCGGATAGGTCCGGAAACAGTTTTTCAAAAGGAATGTTTTCCGTAACCCCGTTAAATAGAGTGCAAGTATGAATGAAGAATTCAATCCGGGCCCTCTTCCGCAAAACCCTCCAGACAAAGCCGGGGACGCGCTTTCGGCTGCGTTGGAGGAGCTGATTCAAAGGCGATCGGCGGGCGCCGGGACCTCGCCTGCTGGCTTCGACGTGATCGGTCCGCAGGCCTCTCAAACGGAGGCCGGCTCAGGGCCTTGCCCTGAGCCTGGCGATTGGGCTCTGTTGCTTGGCGGGGAGGTCCGTAGGACGGACTTGCCGCGAGTGACTGCTTTGTTGGCCCATGCGGCCGGCTGCAACGTGTGCGCGCAGCGGCTTCGCGTCCTTTCGGCGGATGTGTCGCCGGAAGAGACCGGCGAGCTTGGCAGGCTCGCTTTGGCATCGGACGAGCGGCAGCGGAGCCTGGCAGAACAGCTTGCGCGGACCCCTCATTTGTCTTCGAGTAGGCGGGAAACGCGACTCTATCTTTGGACGGGCGCGGGCCTGGCAGCATCTCTTCTGATCGCTACCGGCGTTCTTTCCTGGTGGCGTGTGGCTAGTAATCCCGAGAATCTGATGGCCGAGGCTTACACCCACGAGCGCATCTTTGACCTGCGCATGCCGGGCGCGGGCTTTGCCGAAGTAACGCCGGAAAAGCATATGCGCGGCAGCGCGACAGGGCGCGAATCGGCCAAACTGCTGGAAGCGCGGGCCAGTATCGAACGGCATCTCGACGCTGCGCCGGAGGACCAGCACTGGCTTCAGCTTGAAGCCCGCTCCGATGTGCTGGAAGAGAAGTTCGATCCGGCCATCGATATCCTCGATCGCCTGGTTGCCGCCGGGCCGGTGACTTCGAGCTTGCTTGTGGACGATGCGTCCGCCTATTTCCAGCGCGGGGCGGCCACAGGCAGCGAGAACGACCGCGCCACAGCCCTCGACTACCTGCGCCGCGCCGACGAACTGGCTCCCGGCGACCCGGTGGTGCTGTTCAATGAAGCCGTGGCCATGGAAGATCGGGGCCAGGTGATGAATGCCGTGGAAACCTGGAACCGTTATCTGCGTTTCGAGCGCGATCCGCGCTGGCTGGCGGAAGGCCGCCGGAGACTTCAGGCCCTGGAGCAGAGGCTGAACCAGTTAAAAACCCATTCGAGCCGGATGGAGCAGCACCTGGCCACTCCCCAGTCCATCCGTGCGCTTGCCGAGGATTCCGCGGCGCTGGGAACAATCGATGAAGAGCTCTCAACCACGCTGCTGCCCCGGATGCTGGATGCTGCATTTCCGCTCCCCGCGGACCGCACGCGCGGGTCTCCCTGCGCTGAGGATTGCCAGTCCGCGCGCACCTTGCTTTACTCTCTGGCCGCATCGCTCGAACGTAACCACCAAGACCCCTGGCTGACCCGGCTCCTTCCTTCCCAATCATCCCTTTCTGATTCTTCTTCGACGGATTTCCGTTTCAACCAGGCCGCCCATGCGCTCGCGCTGGCCATCGATGCGGACGTTCATGGAGATTATCCCGGCGCCGCGGAGCGGGCGCAGGAGGCCGGCCACCTTTTTCACGCTCTGCGCAACCCCGCAGGCGAAGAACGAGCCGACGTCGAGCGCGCGGATGCGCTGCAGGCTACCGCGAACTACGCGGGCTGTTATGGGGTGGCGCATCCGCTCTTGAGTGGGCATGCCGAGTTTGCCTGGATTCAGGCCGAGGATCGGGCGCTCAATGCATATTGCGATCCGGCGCCGGGATCGGATGTCGAAAACAATCCTGCCTTCGTGAGCGCCCAGGCACTGGCGCACGATCATCACTATGCTTTGGCTGAGCTGCGGGTCAGGAACATGCGCGGCGGAGCGGCAGTGGACTCAGGCGATGCGGAGACTGCATGGCGCGACTATCTCGCCACCATCCGCCAGTTCTACACCGGCGACTATCCCGCTCTGCGGCTCTCTGGCACCCTCAGCGGACTCGAGCAGGTGGAGCAGTCGACTCCCCGGACCCGGCTGGCGCTTCTCTTGCAGCGCGAGCACGTTGGCGCGCTGGAACTGACCCAGAACCGGCAACTGCTTCCCGCCGCCCGGCTCAATCTGGCGGCCGTGGCCATTCGCGCGGGGTCCATCGACGAGGCGAGCGAAGCCATGCATGCGGCGCAGAGCGAGCTGGCAGCCAATGGGGGCGGAAGCTCCGTCCGATCCACACTCGTGGAGGTGGAGACCGCACTTGCCAATGTCTACCTGGAACGCCGCGAGCCCGATGAGGCAGGGAAGCTGCTCGATGCGGCGCATACGCACATGGCCGGCGAGCGCAACGCGGTCTATCTCCGCAACTATGCCGTGGCGCGGGGCCAGTTGGCGCTGGAGCAGGGGCATCCCGAGCTGGCCGAATCCATCCTTCGCGACGCCTTGCTGGAGCAGGAGCGGCTTGGCGCCGAGGGTGGCCAAGGGAGCATCGTGCAGGCGCAGCAGAACCGCGACCTGTACGCGGTGCTTGCCGCCGTTTGGCTGGCAGAGGGGCGTTCCGGCGATCAGGTTCTGGCGCTGTGGGAGCGATACCGGCTGCGGATTCTAGGCATTCCCCCACCGGTTTGCGCAAATAAAGGCCTCGATTGCCTGCAGACGAAGCTCGAGAGCGCTCTCAAGCGTCCCGGCTTCGAGAGTCTGCTCGGGCAGGTGGTCTTACCGGATCGGCTGCTCCTTTACCGGGCCGGCGCACAGGGCGTCCAGTGGGCGCAGGTTACGGTGCGCAGAGACGAAGTTCTGCAGGCTGCAGAGCGGCTGGAGCGGGCCGTGGACTCTCCTGAATCAACGATGGCCGCCGTGGATCATGCTGCCCGGCGGATGGGAGAGTTGATGATCAGCCCGATTGCCCCGCCGCTTCCGAATGATGCTGTCGGGTCAAAGGGTTTCTCGAGCGGCCATCTCCTTCTGGAGCCCGATCCGCTGCTCGGCAACCTGCCCTGGCCCTCCGTCGCGACAGACGCAGGCGACCTTGGACTGAACTCCAATCTGGAGGAGTCACCTTCTCTGCTGCTGGAGCAGCATGCTCCTGCCGGTCCGGCGTCGACCGGCAAGGCTCTCGTCGTGGGCGCTTCGGTTGCTTCCGGTGAGAGCCAGCTCTTGCCGGAGGTGCTGCAGGAAGCCAGGGCCGTGGCTCGCTTCGACAACGATCCCAGCCTCCTGGTTGGCGATCAGGCAACCGAGCCGCACGTGATTGCGCGTCTCGCCACGGCGGCAGCCATCCATTTTGCCGGCCACGCGGCGAAGCAGGACGGCGCCACGCGCCTGCTGTTGGCGCCGGCAAAGACGAGTCCGGGTGCTGCGGGAACAACCGGCTCCAGCGGAAGCGTCTCCAACCCTTCCTGGCTCGACGGCGAGATGTTACGCAAGCATCCTCCGCGCGCAGCTCGTTTGGCTGTGTTTTCGGCCTGTTCAAGTGGGAAGAAAGAAGCGGGATGGAACCACGGCATGGGCGACATTGTGTCTACCCTGGCCGCGCTCGGCGTGCCCGACGTGGTGGCCACGCGCTGGCAGATCGACTCCGGGGCTGCCGTACCCATGATGGATGCCTTCTACGGAGGACTGGCAAGAGGGCTCACCGTTCCGCAGGCGCTAACCGTAGCCCGTCAATCGCTGGTGCGCGATCCGCGCTACCGCCATCCCTATTACTGGGCTGCCTGGTACGCCTCGGGAACAGGCACCGCCAGCCTCAGCACTATCTTTCACAAGCGTGGTTAGGCGAACTGCTCCACGTTAAAGCCGAGCTGGTAAGTCTCTCCATGCGCCAGCAGCTCATCCCAGGCCACTTCGTGCTTCGTTAGCCCGGCCATGCGGCCCAGCATGCAGCTCAGTGCAGTCTCCACTCCGGCGGCAATCTGGTTGTGGCTGTTGCCGGAAGTGATGCTGTCAATGAACGTGCGTTCCTTGTCGCGATCGGCAAAGGCCAGGTTGTCGCTGAACGCCCCGTTGGCAGCGAACTTCCCCGATCCGGCAGCCGTGGATGTGGAGTCCTGCCACGCCCATGCCTGTTTGCCCGTGATCTGCACCGGTCCCGAGTAGGGAACCGTGGCCGAGCCATCGCCTCCGAAGAACTTGAGGCCCGCGTCGAACACGCCATCGCTGCCAAATTGCGTGGACGAGAACGAAAGATGCGCGTCGCCCGGATAGGTGAAGTCGACCTGGTAGTTGTCCCAGCAA
>Ga0181519_10002525_pt1 | contig 15572 bp, 12 predicted proteins | sample PEATcosm2014_Bin_26_FD_121102 | JGI IMG/M metagenome (GOLD analysis project Ga0181519, IMG submission 121102) | Peatland microbial communities from MTU Mesocosm Facility, Houghton, MI, USA - PEATcosm2014_Bin02_10_metaG | ecosystem: Environmental > Terrestrial > Soil > Wetlands > Peat | place...
CTTTTTGCTTTTCCCGCACTACCAGAGCTTGCGGTCGACAAAGTCGCGCACCTCGCGCGCGGCCAGGCCCGCCAGGCTGGTGCGGCGCACCACGATTCTCGCCGTTCCCGTCATTCCGGCCCGCAGCGAGCCGTCATTCACGACCAGGACATCGGCAACATATCTGTTAATGCCCGCCCCACCCTGAATTTGCTTCATGGTTTCAACCGCGGCTGGCTCGTCGCGCGCAACCGTTTCCACATCCTGGACCGAAGCCCGCCTCGGCGCGAAGGTTCCATCCACCAGCAGACTCACGCGGGCCCGCGGCGGCACCCGCCCGACCGCAAAATCCGGAATATAGACCAACGCCCGCATGACCCGTGTGTCAACCACATCGGTAATGGTCGTCCCGGCATCCAGGTAGCTGCCCGCCATATTGCTCAGCCGCGTCGCGGTGACCATCCCATCAATCGGGGCACGAGCCACCAGTTGTGCTGTCTGCTCGCCGGCAATCGCGGAATCCTTTTCAGCCCTGGCGTGCTCCTGCATGGCCGCGCCCACATCGCCATGCGCGAGTAGTTCGTGCGCACGCGCTCCAGCCGTCAGCTCCAGTTCTTCTCGCGACGCCGCGCGCGACGACTCTACCTTCGCATTCACCATGGTCAGCAGCGCCTCGCCGGCCCGCACCTGCTGCCCTTCCTGGACGAACACGCTGGTGACCCGCCCGGGTACTGTCGCGTGCACGACCGCCCGCTGCGCCGGTTCCAGGAGAAACCGCGTGGTGATGGTTTCGTGCCAAATGGGCAGAAAGACAACCAGCAGCACAATTGTCAGCGCCGCCGCCAGACGAGCCGGGCTCAGCCAGGAACGGACGCGTTCACGCTTGTCTAAATACACGGTTCCCATAAACCTCAGCAGTGTTCTGATGCGAGATCGGAAGATGAGCAGCCCGAGAGCTACTGCGGGAATGAATCCCCATTCCGGGTTGAATCTGGAAAAGACGTTGTTGCTGAATCGCAGGACCGTGAACAAAAGCATATAGCTGTAGAGACCGGAAAGAACGGCATACGCTACAAAACCGGATCGCCGGCGTTTGGGAACAAATTCGACCTCCACGGGAAGGCGAAAGATCTTCCTCCGCACCATGCTGGACAGGTACGCCGTGGACTTCTCCTTGATTTCGGAGAAGCCGATGATCTCAGAAAGAGCATAGTACCCGTCCAGCTTGATCAGCGGGTTCATATTGACCACCACAACCATGATTCCGGTGATCAGCATGATTTTGTAGGCCAGATCGTGCGCGCCGCTTCCCGGTGGCGTGCCCCACCAGACCACGGTCGCGATCGCGCAGAAGATCATCTCCACTCCGATGCCCGCAAGGATGATCAGGAAACGCTGCCAGCGGCCGGCATAGACGAATGCTTCGCTCACTTCCACGAAGAAGGCCGGCATCAGATAGATCAGGTGAAAACCCATCGCATGAACCTGTCCGCCATAGTGTTTGCAGCTCAGCCCGTGCGCCGATTCATGAAAGAACGCGAGGATTAAGAAAAGGATCCAAAATTCGGCCAGGTCGCCACCGGTCTTTTGCGTGAAGTTATAAAACTGCAGCGTATCCCGCCCGATCTGTCCCCAGTTCGCGGCAAATACATAGGTCATGAATCCGAACAGCACCAGGCACACAACCCCGAACCAGCCTGAATAGAGCCACTTTAGCCACGGATAGATCCGGTCGAAATAGCGATCCGGATCCCAGGCCGAAAACTGCATGTGCGCCACATCGCCCCACTTCCATCTCCTCTGCGTGTGCTGGCGCCGGCCTTCTTCCAGCTTCTCCTGCAGCGCGATGTTTTTTTCCAGCGGCGTCCGGTACCAGAAGTCGATCGCGTCCAGACCACTGGTGAATTCGCGCAGATCGTCCGGATCGTAGAGCGTGCCGTAGAGTTCCGCGTATAGCTCGGCCACCTCCTCCCACGATCGCGTGCCGTCGAACAATTCGATGATCTTCCACTGTTCCGGCGGGAAGCGGAAGAAGCCGTCGCGGCCGCGAATCAGTGCCACGATCACGGGCTTTCCGTCCTCGATATTCTCCTTCCAGATCAACCCGGGATCGAGTTTCGGATAGCCCACCCGCGCCCGCCGCGCGGGCATCTCCGGCAAAGCCGCACTCAGTGCTTCGGCAAGATTCATCGGCTGCGCGGGACCCGCACCGACGCCACCATCCCCGGCAGCAGGCCCGGCAGTTTGCGGCTCAGCACCGCTGTGACTTCAATCGTCCCGCTGCCCGGGTCGACAACCGGGCTCAGGTGAGTCACTGCCGCTGGCGTGACCTCTCTGAAATCCGGCGTCGCAGCCACCGTCACCTCGGATCCGCGCCGCAATCCCACGCCGTCTCGCGCCGGCAGCGTGAATCGCACTTCCAGCGGCGAATGGCCGGTCACCTGGAAGATTCGATCGCCCACGTGCACGTATTGCCCCAGCCGCACATATCTCTGCGACACCTCACCGCTGAAAGGCGCGACGATGCGGGTCTTCTCCATCTCCAGGTCCAGGCCTTTCAGCGTCGCTTCCGCACTCTGCAGCTCGCCGTTCTGGCGTTCTACCTCAAACTGCGTAGCGGTCAGGTCGTATTTCGTATGATCGAGCGCCTCCTGCGTATTGATGCCGGCCTCCCGCATCTGCTCGGCCCGGCGCAGGTCCGCCGTCCGCACCTCCACCTCCGCCTCCCAGTTTTTCAGATCCGCTTCGAGGCTCTTCACCTTGTAATCGGCCGCGCTGCGGTCGTCGGCAAGCTGGCGATCGTCCAGCCGCGCCAGCAACTGGCCACTGCGCACCGAGGAATCCACGTCGGCATCGAGCGAGTTGATCACTCCCGGCCGTTGCGCCACCACGTCCAGCTGCTGCTCCATCGTTACGGGGCCGCTCACCATCAGGTAGTCGGCCCCAGGCGTCGAACGCGGCTGACTGATCGTCTCCACCGGCTTCGATGCTGCCGCCACCGTATCCTTAACGCTCTGCTGCCGGCTGGTACTGCAACCCGAGGCGGACGCGGCGGCCACGCAAACAGAAACTGCTCCCCAGAAACATCTCATCGTTAAGCTCACCATCCGAACCACGTCCACAGTTTCGCCCACACCCAAACCGCAATGTCGCGGAAAAGCACGTAGCCCAGCGGACGCAGCCCTGTTCGAATCTTGCTGAATCCCTGCATCCCCGGCCTCAGGCTGCCATCGCCATTCGGAACTGCGATTCTTGCGTAGAAAACCCGATTGTCCCCGACCACCTGACCCGCGGGGCTAACGACGCTCACCGTGCCGCGAAATGTTCGCGCCGGGAAGGATTCCAGCTTGATGCCCGCCGGATCGCCCGTTTTTAACAGCGTCACGTCGCGCTCCGGTACCGCGACGTCGACAATCGTCTGCGCCGTCTTCACCAGATCGATCATGGCGTCCCCCGTGGCCACCTTACGACCCACCAGATCCTCGGGATGAGGCGTAGCCACAACCCCGTCGATGTTCGATCGAACCGTCGCCCGCTCCAGTTGCTCCCGCATGCGGCTCAGTTCCCCGCGCAGATACTCGCCTTCAAGCTCCCGTTGTCCTGCCAGCGTCCCGTCGTTGTTCACCAGCGCCTGGGCGGCTTCGGACATCGCGGTGTTGTACCGAGCCTCGGCACTGGCAACAGCCGCCCGCTGGCCCCAGTCCGCCATCTGAATCAGCGGAGTCCCCGGAGCTACCTTGTCTCCCTCCTGCACCAGAACGCTCTGGATCACACCGTCTTCTTCCGCCCGCACTGACTGCGTTTGCCCTGCCGCCACCGTTGCGTCCCCCGACACGCGCATCGGTACGGGCACCGCGATCAGGATGAGCAGCAGCGTTGCCACTCCGGCAATCGTCAGCGCCCTGCGCCGCTTATCGATTGCCATGAAGCGCCGCTTCTTCTCCATCAGCGGCTCCAGAATGCCGATGAACGGAACCTCCTTGTACAGCGAGGCGTTGCGCAGAGCCAGCGTCGCCTGGCTCCGCAACACCTTGATCACTTCGATGTGCAGCTCGGTCGGAAAATCAGGATCGGCGCTCTCGAACGAGAGCACCCCCAGCCGGCCCTCGTCGTCAGCCAGCGGAACCGCATAGAACCCGCGATAGCCAGTCTCCTCGAAATATCTCCGGAACTTCTCCCGCGTCTCCGGCCGCGCATCGCTGATCTCGTCCTCATGCATCGAAACGCGAATCTCGGTATCGAGGCCCGCGGCCCAGCGCAGCACCTCCTGCAGCTTCTGCGTCGATGGCTCCGAGGTATCCACTTTCGTCACGCCGGAGATCGCCTGCACGGTCAGCCTGTTCCGCTGTTCCAGCGCAATCGCCGCCCGCTCGTATGGGATCACCAGCTGCGGCTGATTCACGATCGCCTGCAGCACCCGCTCCTGGTTCAGCGTCGAGCTGATCTCCTGTCCCACCCTGACCAGCGTTTGCAATATTTCGATCTTCCGCTCCGCCTGCAGCAGCGACGAATTGTGCAGCGCCTGCGCAGCGGACGATACCACCTGCGTCAGAACAAATAAGTCGTCCTCGCTGAATGGCGTGTCCTCCTCGAGTCGGATCGCCTCGATCACACCCACCAGGCTTTCCCCGTCGAGCACCGGCGCGGCGATGAGCGACCCAACCTGCGCTTCCACGGATTGCCTGTTCCGCGCCGCCAATGCCGAATCGCCCGCCTGCGCCAGCACCGCTTCGCCGCTCTCGCCCACATCGCCCGCTATCCCGCGGCCAGCCGACTGCCGATCCCCCTTTTGCGCAACCGGATCGACCCCCGCCTGTTGCATCAGCAGTAAATCTTCCTGGTCGACCATCCATAGATTCACCGCCTGCGCCCGAATCAGGTCTGCAACCTTCTCGCAGATCACCGGCAGCAGCGTCTCCATCTCAAGGTTTGCGCTGAAGACCTTCTCGATGTCGTAAAGCTGCGTCAAACGCATCACCGAGGCCAGCTGCGCATCGCGTTCCGTCGCATAGGCCAGTCCTCCCGCCAGCCCCAGCGCTGCAATCTCGGCAATCTCGGCCAGTCCGTCGAGCACCGGCGCCCCGGGCAATTCCCCGAAGCTCACAATCTCGATGCACCCCAGTAGGCGTTCGCCGGCCAGCAGCGGAATGCAGGTCAGTCCCGTCACCTTCTGCCGCACGTCCAGGTGCGCATACTCCTCACGGCCCAGTTCGTCGGCGGAGAACTGCAGAATCGCCCGCTCACGCACCGCGGCGCCCGCAGCTCCCGAATTCACTGCGATCGGCCCTCTGTCGACTGAGATATCTCCGGCCGTGGCTTGCGCCGACCATAGCGATGCTTCCGCGTCTTCGACCACAAAAACCGCAGCAGCGGCATCGCCCAGCGCATCGACAATGCCCTGAGCAATAATGCGGGCTCGCGGGCCGATCTGCAGCTCCGCGAGAAGCGACGCCGCAATTTCCCCTGCTGGAAATGCCACTGTGGGATTCGCCAACTGCGATTGCTCCGGGTTATAGGGGTCGGGGCTGCGTTGTATGGTATCCTGCCGCTGCTTCGACGGGATGGAAAATTTTCTGAGAGCACGGCCTCGCCGGAGTTTCCGCCATCGACTCACCGAATCTCGCCGTTCTGGGCTGGCCCGAGCTATCGCTTCGGATCTCCGTTTGTTGGGGCATTCACGAAAGGAACCCGTTGAAATCGCTCGAAATTAGCTATTTGAAGTTTGGAGAGGTTGCATTGATCACCGCCCAGGGAGGTCTCGTCCTCGGGCCGCCCGTCGACTCTTTGCGACAGACACTCAATAATCTCGTTTCCCATGGAGAAGTTAAGTTCGTCCTCAACCTGGCTGGCATCGAACGGCTCGACTCGAGCGGAATTGGGCTCCTGGTCAAGGCTCTTCAGACCTGCAAGGGAGCCGGGGGAGACGTGAAGCTGACCTCTCTGCCAAAGGTTGTTGCGCAAACTCTCAGCATGTGCCGTCTCTTGCCGCTCTTTGAGGTTTATGACGAAGATCGGCAGGCGATTGCTTCTTTCGCCTGACCTCTCCTGGCCAGCTTCCGGTCTGCATGCCGGGATGTGATGCAGGGAGGCGGGTCGAACCCTCGCCCGGGTTTGCTTTCAGGGCGTAAAGAACAGCCTCGGAGATTGCACGGTTCGCCCTGGAATCGGCAATTTTGGCTGCTCTAGCCTCATGCAGCGATGCGAATATGCTTTTTCGCGATCTCCTCGATCTCCGGCGCCGTCAGGGCGGATAAGTCCGCGGTCTCCGTGGCAATAATTCGCCGAAACGTCTCCGGATGATGGGCCTTCAGATATCCGCTCAGGAAAACAGCGGCGCTGCTCTTTCCCGTCCCATGGCCGATGACCACGATCGTTTCGGCTTGGACCAGATCCCGAGCGATTTCTTCGTAATATGAATCCTCCTCGGGAACGCGCTCACCCTCGTAATGGGCTTCCTTGCGGTGGATCAGGTGGTGTTGAAATTCGAATGGATCATACGGCTTGACAGTAATTTCGTCTTCAGGCCGGCTGCCGCCCAGATCGTGATAAATGTGGGCAGCATGATGATCGATAACCACTACCATTCGCCCCCCCGCGTGCGCCGGAGTCGTTCTCTTCCCGGCTTCAGCTTCCTTCAAAAACCCTCGTAGCCGCGAGATTTCTTCAACTCCGAGATTGTGGGTGCTGGGGCGCTTGAAGAATTCCCGTTGTCCGCCGACCACGAAAGCAAACTCGTCGTTTCCGTGTGGCTGAACTTCGCCGATTTGCCCAATAAGATCGATCACGGCGCTCCACGTTAAATTACGCGGCAGTTTGCCGCCCACAAGGCTCTCCAGCAATTCTTCGTGGTCGTGACGCATATGGCCATTCATACTAACAGCACCCGGCCAGGGCGCACAAAATGCTGATCCGATCTGGCCATCGAGTCTCGCTTACTTTGGCAGCGTTCGAGTGTAAGTGATCGCGTCTTTAGCCTGTGCGGAGTCAGTTTGCCTGAATAAGCGGGCATTTTGCCATTTCCGTTCAGCGTCGCTGCGATCGCATCTTCATCGGACGCCTTGACGAGGTCCTTGGCGGGGGAGTCGGCGAAATCATGCTGATCGCGGCCTCGGAAGCAGCCCGTCTACTGCCCTATGCTCATGCAGCTCCGAACCATCGGCAAGCTGCTATCCAGTGGCGCAAACAAATCTTATGGGCGTTCCCCATCGCTACGGCCCGCAGATGTGTGAGCAAAATTGCTCAGTATCGAACATACGTCGAGGATAGTCTGCCCGTAACGCGATCAACGCGGCCTGGAGAAACTCCTGATGCTCTCCCCGCACGAGAATGCCACGAGCAGGATCCCTCGCTTTCCGGGCGAGGGCGACTTCTTCAATTCCATATCCGCTGCTGTCTTGCGAGACTTCCTCTCTATCGTGTTGCCCATCCATTGTCCGGGCAACGCTGTCCTGTTTCAGGAGCAGCAGCCGCCAACCAGAATCCTCGTCCTTCTGGAAGGCTTCGCCAAACTTTCCGTCAATTCCGTCGATGGCAAAAGGATGATTCTCTGGGTCGCCCGGCCAGGCGAGTTACTGGGTCTTTCGTCCGTGCTCTCTGGGAGTGCCCACAAGGTGACAGCCGAGACACTGCAGCCCTGCCGGATCGCATCGGTTCCGCGCCGGGACTTTCTCGACCTTCTCGCGCATCATCCAGCCGTTTATCAAAGCCTGGCTCGGGAGTTGTGCCTTGAGATGAATCGCGCCTGTGAGCAAATGCGCATCGTGGGCTTATCTCAATCGGTCGCAGTAAGAGTCGCCCGGCTGCTGCTGGAGTGGTCCGCCGGTTGCCCCGTGACCAACTGTGGAACCCGTATCACCGTCACCCTGACCCACGGAGAGATAGGCGAATGTATCGGCGCCGCTCGGGAAACAGTAAGTCGGGCTATAGCCGAACTCCGGCGACGGTGTCTGATCGAAGTTCATCGATCAAGCATGTTCGTTACCAACCGCTTCGCCCTGGAAGCTTATGCCCGGGTGCTGAGTCCCGCTCCAATTCATGCGGCATCGGCCCGAGCCAGTCGCCTCAGCCATTCGCGAGTGGAAGGCATTCCATCGCGAACAGTATTGGAAATGCGTTCGCGGTTCAACCGGGATTCCAACTGGAGCCGGAAGGGTGACCACCGATCCGCATGAGTCGATGCCGACCCCCCGTTTGCAACCAGCGCAAAGAGCCGCGACAACCGGAGGCCTGCGGCTCGATCGACGATCGGGAGCGGGAACCCTTCAGGTAACCGGCACGATAAGGCGATTCGCCGGCACTGGCGGCCGGCGCTGCAGTTGATAACCATGTAATAAACATTGAAGGCTGAGACCCGCACGTTTCGTGACCCCCATCACAGACAACTATGGTGACCCTCCGGTCTCATTGAACTCACGTTCTCCCAGCGTCAGTCGGCGCTAAGCGCGGCTCGTATCGCGGAATTCAGCTAATCCGCCGATTACGGGAAGGTCTGCGTCCGAGGCGTCGGGTCGTCTGTTCCCTCTTTTTCAGGCTAACCTCGTCACGGCTCGCTTCAAGGAGGTTTATGAAATTCAGCGTAGTGGCGACGCTCGCAGCTCTTGCTCCGGCGACAAGCACCTGTGCGGGCGCCATCATCGCGGGATTTCAGGGCTATCCGCGGTCTGTATCGAGACGTTTACCGGGAAGATACCTCTTCATGCACCGCATCCTGTCACCGGCGACATGAAGACCGGCATCGATTTCACGAGTAAGCCACGTAACGTAGGGGCTGGGAACGCGCTCGACAGCCGGAACGGCACATCATGCTGAAGCGCTTCCAGAACAAAACGGTGGATCTCGCGTGGCTCAACAGCAACTTCCCATGCATGATGGCATGTCCCGTCCACACCGACGCCGGCCGCTATGTCGCGTTGATTGCCGAAGGGCGTCACGAAGACGCGTACCGGATAACCCGCGAATCCAACCCCCTGGCCAGCATTTGCGGTCGGGTCTGTGCGCATCCCTGCGAGTCCGGGTGCCGCCGTGGCGCGATCGACCAACCCATCGCCATCCGTGCGCTCAAGCGCTTTCTCACTGAACGTCACGGCCCGGAATCGAAGCGGCCTGTTGACGTGAACGCTGGACGCCGCCAGAGAAAACTTCCCTATCGCGTTGCCGTGGTTGGCGGTGGCCCGGTTGGACTATCTGCAGCCCACGACCTCGCCCTCATGGGCTACTCAGTCACCATCTTCGAAGCCGCCCCGGTCGCCGGCGGAATGTTATACCTCGGCGTGCCGGAGTACAGGCTGCCGCGCGGCGTGGTTGAGGCGCAGCTTCGCGAGATCCTCGCGGTCGGCGATATTACCCTGAAACTCAATTCTGCCGCTGGCCGCGATTTTGCCATCGCCGATCTGCGCCGCCAGGGCTTTGACGCGGTGCTCATCGCAGTGGGCGCGCATTGCAGCCGCGACCTCTCCATTCCCGGAGTCGACCTCGACGGCGTGCTTAAGGGAATCGATTTCCTGCGGAATGTGAATCTTGGTTACCAGTGCTCCATCGGGAAAAAAGTCATCGTAATTGGCGGTGGAGACGTGGCCATGGATGTGGCCCGCTCCGCGGCGCGCGAGGTGCTCCGCCAGCACCGACCGGCCCTGCGTCTCGATGAGCAGGAAGTCCATCTGGTCTGTCTCGAAAACCGCGAGGAAATGCCCGCCACTCCTGAAGAGATTGTCGAAGCGGAAGAGGAAGGCATCGTCCTCCATCCGGGTCTCGGCCCTCATCGCATTCTTGGCGAAAACGGCAGAGTTACCGCTCTTGAAACCCTCAGGACCAAATGGATCTTCGATCGGAATGGCCGGTTCAATCCTGCATTCCATCAGAACAGCGAGTCGCTGCTCGCTTGCGACACCGTCATCATGGCCATCGGCCAGGCGCCGCGCCTCGATTTCCTCAAGCCCGATGACCAGGTGGAGATTTCCCCACGCGGCCTCATCGCCGTCAACCCCCAAACGCTCATGACCTCCGCGGATGGCATCTTCGCCGGCGGCGATTGCGTCTTCGGTCCGCGCCTCATCATCGACAGCGTCGCTGACGGCAAGCGCGCGGCTGTGGCCATCGATGAGTTTCTTCGCGGCGTCCCTCATCCGGAGCCGGCGGTCGAGGTCGAAATTCTCAGCCGATACAGCATGCCGCTCGATCTCCTTGACCTGGTCCGCCAACCCATTCCCATCCTCCCCCTCGATCGACGCACCGGCGCAACTGAAGTGGAAGTCGTGTTCGATGAAGAAGCCGCGCAACTGGAGGCGCAGCGCTGCCTCCACTGCTGGGTGAACACCATCTTCGAGGGCAGTCTCGAAGACGGCAGTCTGTGCGTGCTCTGCGGTGGATGCATCGACGTGTGCCCGGAGAACTGCCTGGAACTTGTCGCCCTCGACCGCTTCAAGTTCGAGCCCGGCGTCGTTCAACAACTCGTGGACCGCCAGGGCCTGCTGAATGTCGAACTCGACGATGTGCGCGCCGACGAACTGGGCGTGATCGCCGGCTCCGTAATGTTGAAAGACGAAACGCGCTGCATCCGCTGCGGACTGTGCGCGGCCCGTTGCCCCGTGGGCACCATCACCATGGAGGCCTACAGCATGATTCCCACCGAACCAACGGGACTGATTTCCATTGAATCCATCGATGCCCCGTTTCGCAGCGCCGTCGCGGCGGGGGAGTGAAGATGTCCGATAACAGGCTGGGCGAAAACAAATCCACGCCGTCGCGGGCTGGGCAACAGATCAGCCGCAGAAAACTTTTCGCGAAACTCGGTATGGCCTCCCTGGGTGCGGCGGCAACCGGGACAATGGCGCTCACGTATCGGTTTCTCTCGCCCAGCGTTCTTTACGAGCCCTCTCCAATTGTCAACGCGGGTAAGTCCGAAAGCTATCCCCTGGATTCGGTAACCCTCGATGTCAATTCCGCAATCTACTTAATTCACGTGCAGGAAGGTTTTTTCTCTCTGCATGCTGTCTGCACACACCTGGGCTGCATGACGGTATGGAAGCCGGAGCTGGACGTCATAACTTGCCCTTGCCATGGCAGCCAATTCAGCCGCGAAGGTCAAAAACTCGACGGCCCGGCGCCCAAACCGCTCCCATGGCTGAAGAGCTGGATCGACGACGAAGGCGACATTGTGGTCGACCGCTCAACCGTCATTCAACCTTTTCAATTCCTGAGGATCTGACCCATGGCCCGCGGAACGGACAGCTATTTCGACAAGCTGCAACGCACGCGGGCATGGCGTTCGGTATTTCGCAGCGGCTCCGGTTACAGCACCCTGCATCGCGCTCTGGCTATTCAGCAGAATGTCTTCCTCCACCTGTTTTCGACCAAAGTGCGCCGGCGGATGCTTACCTTCCGCGCCACCTGGTACCTCGGAGCGCTCACCCTCGGAACCTTCTTCATTCTCGTAGTAACCGGCATCCTGCTCATGCTTTACTTCCACCCCTCGGTGCCCCAGGCCTACGCCGATATGAAGGATCTCAAGTTTGTCGTCTCCTCGGGAATGTTTCTCAGGAATTTACACCGCTGGTCGGCGCACGCTATGGTGTTCCTGGTCTTCGCACACATGTTCAAAGTGTTCTATCGCGGCGCCTATCGCCCTCCGCGCGAATTCAACTGGGTCATCGGAGTCATACTCCTGCTGATCGCTCTTCTCCTCAGTTACACCGGCTATCTGCTTCCGTGGGACCAGCTGGCATTCTGGGCCATAACGGTCGGCTCCAATATCGCGTCGGCGGTTCCAGTTTTTGGCGGCAAAGTCAGCTTCCTGCTGTTAGGCGGCCATCAGGTCAACGCCAACGCGCTGCTGCGGTTCTATGTGCTGCATTGTGTGATATTGCCCCTGGCGGCCGCCCTGTTGATTGCGGTCCATATGTGGAGAATCCGCAAGGATGGCGGCCTCTATGTGCGGCAGAGCGAGCCTCGCATTGAGCCCAGCGCCGGGACCCTGCGCGATTCCCAGCCTGACGATGCTGTGGTGAAGGTATGACCGAGCCGAAGGACTATCTTGCCGGCGTAGGGTCTGACATCGCAAAGTCGCAGAAGCGCGTCTTGTTTGTCACCCGCAGAACCTCCACCAAAGTGAAAGTCAGAGACGAAGAACAGGTCCAGACTTTCCCGGAAGCTTTGCTGCGCATTGCCGTTGCTGTTGAACTCCTCGTCGTCGCCTTAATTTGTGCCTCCCTGTTATTCGACGCGCCTCTCGAGGGGATTGCCGATCCTGCTGACACGCCCAATCCAGCCAAGGCTCCCTGGTATTTCCTCGGGCTGCAGGAAATGCTTCATTACTTTCCGCCCATTGTTGCTGGAATTCTGATTCCAGCCCTGCTGGTGCTCGCGCTGGTTGTCATCCCGTACTTCAATGTCAATATAGAGGCAGAAGGACTCTTTCTCACAAACCGCCGGCGCCGCCTCAATATCTTCTACATCGCATCGCTCGGGCTATCCCTCTTTCTCTTGTTCTTCAAGGTCTATGTGGCGCTCGTCCCCACCCTCATCGTTGCGGCATTCATGCTGATTGCAGCGTCCAGCTCGCTGGATTCAGCCAAACGCTATCGCCGCTATCTCGCTTCGAAACCCGCCTCATGGTGGATCATGACCTGGTTTCTCTTCGAGTTGATTGTCCTGACCGTCGTCGGCACCTTTTTCCGCGGTCCCGGCTGGTCGTGGGTATTGCCATGGAAGGGATGAGTGCAATCGATGTTGACTAGATTCGTCTCCTCCTGGCGGGCTTTCTTTCGTGATCCGATTCTTCCTTTCGGCGTGGTGAGCTTTTTCCTGCTGATAGCTCTGTCCATCGTTCCCGCCAAAGATCGCTTCAGTGAATGGCGACGCTATCAGCAGCAATACCTCCGCCTCATCCACAACCGCGGCGATGCCGTCGCCCTGCAGCGTCACTTTCAGGGGGGCATCCGTCAGATCTGGCTGCCGGAGTTAGCCGTCGCGGACCGCTGTCAGACCTGCCACGCAGGCCTGGCTGAGGCAAGTCTTGTACACGCGGGCACACAGCCGTTTCGCGGGCATCCCGTGATTCCGCATCGCCTCGACGAGTTCGGATGTGTAATCTGTCATCGCGGGCAAGGTGCGGCCACCACTGTCGCCGAAGCCCATTACAGCCCGCTCGCGCCGGAAGAACCTCTCCTGCCGGCCCGCTATCTCGAGGCATCCTGTGGGCAGTGCCACCACGTCGCCCTGCCCGGAACCCCGAAGCTGAATGAGGGCCGCGATCTGCTCGCCCGCTACGGATGCCTGCGGTGCCACACCGTCCGGCTGCCTGATGGCAGCAGAATGACCGCTACAGACAATCCGCAGCCCCTCAATCATATTGCCGCCAAAACCACTCGCGAGTGGATTTACGCATGGCTGCAAAGTCCCTCCGCATACTCTGCTTCGGCTACCATGCCCGACTATCAGATGAGCGAGGAGGATGCCAGGGATATCTCAGCCTTTCTCATCGCTGACAGCGAGCCGCTGCCCGGAAGCCCGCTCCCTACACCAACCACCTCGAAATCGGCCCCTGATATCGCCGCCGGAGCCAAACTGTACCGCGAGTCGTTCTGCGCTTCCTGCCACGCCATCCGGGATGCAGCCGGGAATCTCGCGGGCGGAGACCCGGGTCCACAACTAAGCCCGACACTAAGTCAGGAACCTGGTCCCGAACTCACGCGAATCGGGAGCAAGGTAAAGCCAGCATGGCTGCAAGCCTGGTTCGAGGATCCGCGCACCTATAACTCCCATACCTTAATGCCGCGCTACCGCTGGACCCCGCAGCAACTCAAAATCTTATCCGCCTATGTCGCTAGCAGAACCGACCTCGAGCTCCTGGCACACGTCCATCTGGAACCTGCAACCGCGCAGCAGATCGCAAACGGCAAAGCTCTGGTCATCGAGTACGGGTGCGCCGCGTGCCATGAGATTCGCGGCATCTCCAGGCCGGAAGCTTACGCTCCCGAGTTAAGCCGGGTCGGCAGCAAGCCCTTTGCTCAGCTTGTATTCATTGCTGGAATGGAAAAGACCCTCCCCGCGTATTTGAACGGAAAAATTCGGCACCCCCAGGCCTTTGGCCCCGGCCTCAGAATGCCGCAGTATAACTTTACTTCCGGCCAGGCTGATGCGCTGACAACCGCCCTGCTCTCTCTCACCGACCGTAGTTTTACCCTGCCCTCCCGGTTGCAGATACCTGCGCAGCCCGGAACAACTTATCAACCTGCAGGACACGCAGGGAAGCTGATGGCGGAATTGAACTGCTTGGCCTGTCACCGCATCAATGGTCGCGGCGGCGATATGGCTCCCGACCTCTCCTCGGAGGGCTCGGCCGTGCAGCATAACTGGCTTGATGCATTTCTGAAGAACCCTTATACTCTGCGCCCCACCCTCATCCAGCACATGCCAAACTTCAACTTATCCGGCGCCGAACGTGCCGAGCTTACCGGCTACTTCATGACCGTGTACCAGAATCCGGATATCGATCGGGATGCGATGCCGATAACCGGTTACTCTCCTTCGCTGGTCGAGCAGGGACGCCAACTCTTCTATTCGAAGTACGCCTGCCAATCATGCCACGTAGTGAACAGGCAGCAGGACAAGGCTTCCATCGGACCTGCGCTAAACGGGATCGGCTCGCGTTTGAACGCTGAATGGATCTATCGATGGTTGAAGAATCCGCAGGCGCTGCGCCCCGGCACGATCGATCCAAACCAGAACGTGAGCGATGCGGACGCGAGCGCGCTGACGGCTTTCCTCATGGCCCAGAAAGACTCTGGCGTCCGCGAGGCAAAGCAATGAAGCGCCTCATCTGGATCCTCGTATCGCTGACCCTCGCGGCAGGTTGCGCCACCGGCTGCGCGCACCACACTGCTCCGCTGCCCACGCTTCAGGCGACGGCCACCGGCTCAACCATCGTCGAGTCCAGCGGAGGACGACAGCTGGGCACGCCCGGCGCGATGCTTCCGCGGCCCTTGGTAGTGCAAGTGAACGATGCCCACGGTGACGCCGTCACCGGTGCTTTAGTCGAATTCCTTCCCCTCGAAGGCGTGACGTTCGACCCGGCTGCGAGCCTGACGGATTCCAGCGGCCAGGTAAGCACCACTGTAACCCTCGGAGGCACGTCCGGCCGGTATGATCTCACAGCCGCGTCGATGGATAAGTCCGGCAAGCAACTTAACCTGCATATCACGGAACTGGCTCTTGGCTACCAAACCCAGCTCGGTTACCAGTTGGATCGGAATTACTGCGCCCGCTGCCACGACCGCGAGTCATCACCGGCGCGCGTATCCAATTACGACAATCTTGCCGTGAAACCGCACCCTTTTGCCGACGGAGACGCCCTCAATCGACTCAGCGACTCCGATCTGACCACCATCATTAGCTACGGTGGTCCGGCTCTGAACCGGTCCGCCCTCATGCCACCCTACGGCGCGACCCTCGGCAAACCCGATATCCAGGCGCTCATCGCCCTTATCCGCCTTGTATCCGGCCCGCCCCTGCGGACGCCCGGTCCGGTTTACGCAAGGCGATAAACCTCCGCAGATGCCCGCGTGTCGCCGAGAGCTGGTCTCATAACCCAAAAGGCC
>Ga0181519_10002528_pt1 | contig 15544 bp, 12 predicted proteins | sample PEATcosm2014_Bin_26_FD_121102 | JGI IMG/M metagenome (GOLD analysis project Ga0181519, IMG submission 121102) | Peatland microbial communities from MTU Mesocosm Facility, Houghton, MI, USA - PEATcosm2014_Bin02_10_metaG | ecosystem: Environmental > Terrestrial > Soil > Wetlands > Peat | place...
CAGTCCGCCGCGTTCCAGGCGCCCCGTGATCTCGGTCCACAGCGCCGTGTACAGCTGTGCCGCGGCACCGTTCGGCGCGATCACCGGCATGGGCGCACGGCGTACGCTCATGCGCTCGATCTCGCTCCAGTACGGCACCTCGGTGGCGAGCACGTCCGGGAACTTCGCGCGCGTGCTGCCGATCAGCTCGCGGTGCAACGACCGGCGCCGGTCGACCATCGAGAAGAACGGCAGCAGGCGCAGGTCCGCCCACCCTTCCGCGGCGATGAACGCGCGCAGCTGCTCGAGCATGCGCAGCGACAGCGGCGTCGGCAACAGCGGGATCACCAGCGCGTCCGCCGCCCGCAGCACGCTTTCGGTCAGCAGCGAGATCCCGGGCGGGCAGTCGAGGAACAGCAGGTCGTACGAGTCGCGCAGCACCCGGCTCATCTTCAGCAGCCGTTGCGTGGGTCGCTTGCGCGCCGCCAGGTGCAAGTCGAACTTCCGGTACGACAGGTCAGCCGGCAGGACATGCAAGCCGTCGTAGGCCGACGGCACGATCGCCTCGCCGAGCTCGCGCCGGCCGCCGACCAGCTGCTTGGCGGACACGCGTTCGCCGGCTTCGACCTGCAGCGTGTAAGTCGCCGCGCCCTGCGCGTCGAGGTCCCACAGCAGGGTGCGCGCACCGGTCTTCGCGGCGAGGTAGGCGAGGTTGACCGCGGTCGTGGTCTTGCCGACTCCGCCCTTGATGTTGGTGACAGCGATGATCTTCATCCGGTTCCGCGACCCCGCAGTGGCTGGTGGCGCCCGCGACAGGCGGCGCAGAGAGTGTAGCCGCCCGCGGGCGGCGACCGGCGCCGGGCTCAGAGGCTCTCGACGAACAGGCGCAGGCGAGCACCGGCCCGGTCCGCCCGGACGGCGACGCACCGATACTCGCACCCGTCGACGCGGATCGTGCTGCCGACGAGCGCATCGGCCCGCACCGCTGCCGGGGGGCCGCGGACGATCGCCGACCGGGCGTCGGGCTCGAGTATCCAGCGTTCGGCCGCGAATGCCCGCGGTGGTGTGAAGTGGCGGTCGGGTCGCATGGTGCACCGTTCAGCCGCCATAACGCGCGACGGTGCTGCCGGCTGACCCGCCTGGTGCGGGCCGCTCTTGAAATGAGAGCTGCGGCGCCTTCCGGTCGGCGCGGCCGGGGCCCTCAGGCGCTGGCGGCGCCCTCCGCCGCGGCCGTCAGCGCAGTCGCGTGCCACGGAAAGAGCGCCGCGAGGCTCGCGCGCGCGAGTCCGGCGAGTTCCGGGCGCCGCAGCCCGTCGCTGCCGGTGAGCAGCTCGAGCCACAGGCCGTGGCAGACCGAGGCGATGATCTTGGCCGTCGGGATGGGGGTGAGCGACGGGTAGCCGCCGTCCGTGATCAGGGCAGCGCACAGGTCCGCGAGCGCCTCGTCGTGGCGCCGGTCGTGCCCGGCGCAGACCGCTCGGTACTTCGGCCGCGCCTTGACCTCGCCCCAGAACGCGAACCAGACGGCAATGTTCTTGCGCTGGCAGATCGCCGGCTCGAAATAGCACTCGACGAAGCGCCGCAGGCGCAGCGCGGGATCGCCGCCGGCCTCCTCCAGGCCGCGTCGCCAGGCCGACTCGAACTCCTCCGACAGGGCGCGCAGCACGGCGGTGAACAGCTGCTCCTTGCTCTGGAAGTACTGGCTGATCGAGCCCACCGCCATGCTCGCCCGCTCGGCGACGTCCTGCACGGTGGTGTCGCGCAGCCCCAGGGAGCTGATGCAGTCGAGCGCGGCATCGATGAGCTGCGCCTCGCGCAGCTCGCGCCGACGCTCGCGGCGATCCGGGGTCTGCGCCGAGACGGCGATGCCCGACACGCGCGTTCCTTAGATTACATCAAGCATTAGAAATTCTATGATGGAACATCAGGTTAGTCAATAGTATTGAATGAACGTTCATTCATTTGTCGATTGACGCCGAGCCGCCGCTGCCGCATGCTCGCCCGACCACCGCCGCGGGCGGCGGCTGCCGGAGACCGCCAATGACGACCCCTGCCCCGACCCTTGGCCGCCAGTCCCGCGGGCGGGCCGCGCGCGTGGCCGAACGGCGTTCCGGACGGCGCTCCGAGGCCGTGCACCCGGGGCTGCCCGGCGGCGTGTACAAGCCGCTGTCGGACCGCGACCTCGAGCGCATCGGCGACACCGCCTACGCGATCCTCGCCAACATTGGTCTGAGCGCGGTCACCGACGAGATCCGCGACTACGCGACGGCCAAGGGCGCGCACTTCAACGCGCACGGTCGCCTGTGCTTCCCGCGCCCGCTCGTCGAGGACCTGATCGCGAACGCCGCCCGCGAAATCGTCTACCACGGCCGCGACGTCGGCCGGACCATCCGCTCGGGCGGCAATCGCGTCTACTTCGCCACCTCGGGCGAGGCGGTGCGCTTCGTCGACCCGGTGAGCGGCAGGTACCGGCCCTCGACGCTGCTCGACCTGTACGACTTCTTCCGCATGGGCGACTACCTCGAGCACATCGACTTCTGCGGCCAGCAGGTCGTCGCCACCGACATCTGCGAGAACGCCCGGCTGCACGCCGTCAACATCGCCTACGCCGGCGCCGCCGCGACCACCAAGCCGTTCAGCATCTCGCTCGCCGACGCGGCGACCGTGGCCGAGGTCGAGTCGCTGTGGGACACGGTGCTCGGCGAGGCGGGCGCGTTCCGGCGCGCGCCATTCGCCGCGATCGGCGTCTGCCCGATCGTCTCGCCGCTGCGCTTCGGGCCGGACACGTCGGCGGTGCTGTGCGAGGCGGCGCGCCGCGGCCTGCCGGTCAGCGCCTGCACCGCGCCGCAGGCCGGCGCGACGGCGCCGGCCGCGCTCGCCGGCGCGCTCGCCCAGTGCACGGCCGAGGCGCTCGCGATCGTCGTGCTCGTCAACCTGATCAACCCCGGCGGACCGGTCGATTTCGGCCCGTGGACGTTCGTGTCGGACCTCAGGACCGGCGCGTTCACCGGCGGCGGCGGCGAGGAGGCCGTGCTGCAGGCCGCCGCCGGGCAGATCGCCCAGCACTTCCGCCTCCCCGGGATCGTCGCCGCCGGCATGACCGACGCCAAGCGGCCGGACTACCAGGCGGGCTACGAGAAGGGCATGACGATCGCGCTGTCGGCGCTGTCGGGCAGCAACATGATCTGCGAGTGCGCCGGCATGATGGGCAGCCTCATGGGCTGCTCGCTCGAGTCGATGGTCATGGACAACGACCTGATCGGCGCCGTGCAGCGCTCGCTGCGCGGCATCGAGGTCAACGACGAGACGCTGTCGTACGAGGTCATCGCGCGCACGGTGCTGGGTCCGAACCACTACCTCGGCGCCGAGCAGACGCTGTCGCTGATGCAGACCGAGTACCTCTACCCGAAGCTCGGCGACCGTTCCTCGCTCGCCGACTGGGAATACCGCGGCGCGCCCGATCTGATGGCGCTCGCCGCCGCGCGCGTGCGCGAGATCATGGGCAGCCACTACCCCGTGCACCTCGGCGCGGCGCGCGACGCGGCGCTGCGCACCCGCTACGACATCCGCCTGCCGGCCGAGCTCATGGCGCCCGGCAACGAGCGCTGGCCGCGCGCCTGAGGCGGTGCCGCGGCGGCGGCTGGCCTGCGGCGACGATCCGGCCGACAATGGCGGCCGCCGCCGCCGCCGCGTGCGGCGCCACCCGCCCTGCGCCGGAGCTGACATGCCCGCCCGTCCCCAGCCGTACTTCACGCCGGCGACTTTCCGTTTCCTGCGCGCGCTGAAGCGCAACAACCGCCGCGACTGGTTCCACGCGCACAAGGACGAGTACGAGGCCGAGGTCAGGGCGCCGTGCCTGCGGCTCATCACCGACATCGGCGGGCCGCTCACCGCGATCAGCCCGCAGCTGGTCGCGAGCGCGCGCGCCGTCGGCGGCTCGCTGTTCCGCATTCACCGCGACACGCGTTTCTCGTCCGACAAGAGCCCGTACAAGACGCACGTCGGCATGAGCTTCTATCACGCCGCCACCAAGGCGGTCGCCCGCGGCAGCCTCGGCACGGCCGCGCTCGGCAGGCTCGACGCTCCGGTGCTCTACCTGCACCTCGAGCCGGGCGCCTGCTTCACCGGCGGCGGCATCTGGCACCCGCAGCCCGAGACGCTGAAGCGGCTGCGCGACTTCCTGATCGACAACCCGCGCAGCTGGAAGCAGGCGACGCGCGGGCGCGCGTTCAGCCGCGTCTTCGAGCTCGGCGGCGAGACGCTGTCGCGGCCGCCGCGCGGCTACGACCCGGCGCACGAGCTGATCGCCGACCTGAAGCGCAAGGACTTCATCGCGAGCGCCGCGCTCGCCGACGCGGACCTGCTGCGGCCGGACCTGGTGCGCATCCTGATGCGCCGCTTCCGGCTGATGCGGCCGATGCTCGACTGGCTGTGCGCCTCGGTCGAGCTCGAGTTCTGACGACCCCGCCGCGCTCGCGCCGCCCCGCGGCGCGGCGCCGGCGGGCCACCTGACGGGAGGACCCGAGATGGCCAGCACCCGCGCTCTGTATGTCGTGCTGCTCGCGCTCTGCGGCACCGCCGGCGCCGCCGGCCCCGCGCCGGATGCGCCGGACGCCGCTGCCCGCGCGGCCCGTGGCAGCTTTGCCGAGTACCTCGACTTCCTCAGCCTGCCGAGCGACTCGATCGTCGCCGCGGACATCCAGCGCAACGCCGACTTCATCGAGCGGGCATTCGCGAAGCGCGGCTTCGCGGTCCGGCAGCTCGCCAACGACGGCAAGCCGCTCGTCTACGCCGAGACCGCCGGGGCCGCGGCCGGGGCGCGGACGATCCTCTACTACATGCATTTCGACGGCCAGCCGGTCGTGCCGGCCGAGTGGTCGCAGCCGGACCCCTGGACCCCCGTCGTCAAGGAGCGCGCGGCCGGCGGCCAGTGGCGGGAAGTCCCCCGCGAGCGGCTGTACGCCGAGCCGCTCGACCCGGAGCTGCGCGTGTTCGCGCGCTGCGCGGCCGACGACAAGGCGCCGATCATGATGTTCCTCGCGGCGTTCGATGCGCTCAAGGCTGCCGGCGTCGCGCCGGCCTACCACGTCAAGGTGCTGCTCGACTCCGAGGAGGAGCGCGGCTCGCCGTCGATGGCCCGCGTCGCGCGCGCGAACCACGACCTGCTGCGCAGCGATGCGATCGTGATCCTCGACGGGCCGCGCCACCCGAGCAACCGCCCGACGCTGGTGTTCGGCAACCGTGGCGTGGCGAGCGTCACGCTGACGGTGTTCGGCCCGCGCGCGCCGCTGCACAGCGGCCATTACGGCAACTACGTGCCGAACCCGGCGCTGCGACTCGCGCAGCTGCTCGCCTCGATGAAGGACGATCGCGGCCGGGTGCTGGTGAAGGGCTACTACGAGCGCGTCCGCCTGACGGCGGCGGACCAGGCCATTCTCGCCGAGGCCGGCGACGACGAGCTCGCGATCCGGCACCGCACCGGCATCGCGCGCGCCGAGGCGGTCGGCGCGAGCTACCAGGAGGCTCTGCAGTACCCGTCGCTCAACGTGCGCGGCCTGGCGTCGGCCTCGGTCGGCAGCAAGGCCGCCAACATCGTGCCGCACCTCGCGGTCGCCGAGCTCGACCTGCGGACGACTCCGGAGACGCCGCCGGACTATCTGTTCTCGCTGCTCGAGGCGCACGTCCGCGCGCAGGGCTATCATCTCGTCAGCGGCGAGCCCAGCGACGCCGATCGTGCGACCTACGACAAGCTCGCCTCGCTGACACTCGGCGAGGCGAGCCGCGCGGTGCGCACGCCGCTCGACTCGCCGCTCGGCAATTGGGCCTACGGTACGCTGCGGTCGGCATTTCCCGCGACCGCGCCGGTTCGCATCCGCATGATGGGTGGCAGCGTTCCGACCGACAGCCTGGTCGAGGTGCTCGGCGCTCCCTTCGTGATCGCCCCGCTCGTCAACCCGGACGACAACCAGCACACCTTCGACGAGAACATGCGCATCGGCCACTACGTGGACGGCGTGCGCACGCTCCTCGCCCTGCTGCGCGCGCCGTACTGACGTCGCGCGCCGTGCGCGGCGCCGCTAGGCGACGGTCGCACCCGGCACCGGGCCGCCGAGGACCTTGAGCACGAGCACGGCGCGGTCCGGGCCGGCGAAGGTGGTGCGGACCTCGGCCCTGAGCGCGTCGAACACGGCGTCGAAGTCGCCGCGCACCTGCGTGCTCATGGAGTTGTACTCGATCGCGAGGCCTGGCCGGCGGCCGAGGCGCTCGATGAAGCCCTTGATCGGCGGGATGTAGTCGCCGGTGAGCGGATAGAGGCTGATGTCGACTGCGATCTGCATGAACGTGCCCTCGGGCGGATAGTGACCATGGCGGCGCGGCGCCCGCGCCACAGTAGTCGATGCCGGCCGGCGCGCCAACCGGCCTCGACCGCGCCGCCGCCGCAGTCTACGCTCGCGGTGTCGGCGGCCTGCGGCGGCACCGCGCGCAGCGCGACCCGGGGGAGAAGCGGATGCGGGCACGTCGCCTCATATCGGTCGTCGGTTGCCACGCCGAGGGCGAGATCGGCGATGTCATCGTCGGCGGGGTCCTGCCGCCGTCCGGGGCGACGCTGTTCGAGCAGATGGAATGCATGCGCCGCGACCACGACGCGGTGCGCCGGTTGCTGCTGTGCGAGCCGCGCGGCAGCGTCGCCCGCCACGTCAACCTGCTGGTGCCCGCGGTCCGGCCCGACTGCCAGATCGGCGCGATCATCATGGAGCCCACCGAATACGTGCCGAGCTCCGGGTCGAACCTGATCTGCATCACGACGGTGCTGCTCGAGACCGGCATCGTCGCGATGCAGGAGCCGGAGACCGTCGTGCGGATCGAGGTCCCGGGCGGCCCGGTTCGGGCGCGCGCCACCTGCCGCGACGGCAAGTGCGTCGCGGTGGAGGTCGAGAACGTGCCGGCCTTCGTCGACCGCCTCGACGCGGCGCTCGAGGTCGAGGGTGTCGGCACGGTCCGCGCCGACGTCGCCTACGGCGGCATGTTCTACGCGATCGTCGACGCCACCGCTCTCGGTTTTCGCGTCGCGGCCGACGAGGCCCGCGAGCTCGCGATCCTCGGCGAGAAGATCCGCCGTGCCGCCCGCGAGCAGCTCGGGGTCGTCCACCCGGAGAACCCGGCGATCCGCGGCGTGTCGATCGTGCAGCTCAACCGGCCGTTCGCCGGCGTCGGCGCGGTGACGACCAATACCTGCATCGTCGCCCCCGGCCGTTCCGACCGCAGCCCGACGGGCACCGGGACCGCGGCGCGCATGGCAGTGCTGCGCGCCCGCGGGCTCATGCAGGTCGGCGACACGATGACCCACGCGTCGCTGATCGGCTCGACCTTCCTCGGCCGCATCCTCGCCGACGCGCGCGTCGCCGGACGGCCGGCGATCCTGCCGTCGATCACCGGCCGCGCCTGGATCACCGGCCTGCACCAGTACCTGCTCGATCCGCAGGACCCGTATCCGCAGGGCTACCTGCTCAACGACACCTGGGGCGTCAGCGGCGCGATCGCGCAGTAGCGGCCGGCGCGGCGGCGCTCACCGCAGCACGCGGCCGACGCCGATCGCGCGCGGGTCCGGCACCGCGACGAAGCCGTGGGCGGTGACCTCGACCGCCTCGACGTCGCCGTTCCAGCCCTGGTCCTCGAGCCGGTAGCCGCGCGCCTCGAGCGCCTGCACCGTCGCCGCGTCCAGCAGCCGGTAGGGCTCTTCGTAGATCGTGTCCGGCGGCAGCAGCTGGTGATGGACGCGCGTCGCCGCGACCGCGGCGGCGAGCGGCATGCGGAAGTCGTGCCAGTCGCTGATGACCTGGAACAGCCAGGTGAAGATGCGCGACCCGCCCGGCGTGCCAAGGACGAGCACGACCTTGCCGTCGCGCGTCAGGATCGTCGGCGTCATCGACGACAGCGGCCGCTTGCCGGGCGCGATCGCGTTCGCCTCGCCGCCGACCACGCCGAAGATGTTCGGCGCGCCGGGCTTCGCCGAGAAGTCGTCCATCTCGTTGTTGAGCAGGAAGCCCGCGCCCGCGACGACCACGCCACTGCCGAAGTCGTCGTTGAGCGTGAAGGTGTTCGAGACCGCGTTGCCCCAGCGGTCGACGACCGAGAAGTGGGTCGTGTTGTGGTGCTCCCTGAGCCCGGGCGACACCGCCGCCGTCGGCGTCGGGCGCTCGGGGCTGATCTCGCCGGCGCGCGCCGCGAGATAGGCATCGTCGGTCAGCTCGGCGACCGGCACGCTGAAGAAGTCCGGGTCGCCGAGGTACTCGGCCCGGTCGGCGAACACCCGCTTCTCGATCTCGGCGAGCAGGTGCACGTACTGCGGCGAGTTGAGCGGCACGTCGCGGAACAGCGGCGCGGCCGCCGCCCGCATCTTGAGCAGCTCGATCAGGCCGATGCCCCCCGAGCTCGGCGGCGGCGCGGTGACGACGCGAAACCCCGCCCAGTCGGCCTCGAGCGGCGCGCGCCAGGTGGCGCGGTACGCATCGAGATCGGCGCGCGTGACGAGGCCGCCGGCGCGCGCCATCTGCGCGACCAGCAACTGCGCCGTCTCGCCCGCATAGAAGCCGCGCGCGCCCTGCGTGGCGATGCGCCGCAGCGTGGCCGCGAGCTCGGGCTGGCGCAGGCGCTCACCGGCCCTGACGGCGCCGAAATAGGCCTGGAAGTTGGTGCGCCCGGCGAGGCTCGCGGCGGTCTCCTGGCATTCGCGCTCGAGCCGCGGGCTCGCGACGAAGCCATCGCGGGCGTAGCGGATGGCCGGCTGCAGCACGCGCCGCCACGGCAGGACGCCGAAGCGCCGCTGCAGCTGCCACAGGCCACGCACTGTGCCCGGCACGGCGACCGCGCGCACGCCGACCGTGCTCGCGTCCGGGATCACCTCGCCCTGCGCGTCGAGGTACATCGCCGCGGTCGCGGCGGCGGGCGCACGCTCGCGGTAGTCGAGAAAGTACGGCCGGCCGTGAAAATAGACGGTGGCGAAGCCGCCACCGCCGAGGTTGCCGGCGTCCGGGTAGGTCGCGGCCAGCGTGAAGGCGACCGCGGTGGCGGCGTCGACCGCGTTGCCGCCCGCCGCCAGGATCTCCGCGGCCGTGTCGGCGCCGTAGCGGTCCGGCGCGGCGACGGCGCCGGCCGCGCCGTGCGCGAGCGCCGGCAGCAGCAATGCCGCACCTGCGGCCATGACGAGCAGCGCGCGGCGCAAGCGCCGCAGTCCGGGCGGAATCGCCATTGGCGGTGGTCTCCGAGGGCGCGGGCCGGTCACCGGCCGGCGGAATAGCCGAAATCGATCGACAGGGTCGCGCCGGTGATCGGCGCGGCCTCGGGTCGCGACAGGTACTCGATCAGCGCGGCGATCTCGTCGGGGGTGATGAAGCGGGCCCGCTTCGGCCCCTGCGGGTAGCCGGCGAGCAGCCGCGCGAAGTAGCCGGCCGGGTCGCCGCCGCCGTAGGTGTTGGCCTGGAAGTCGAGCATCGGGCCCGCCACGTCGCCCGGGCAGACGGCGTTGACCCGCACGCCGTCCGGGGCGAGCTCGAGCGCGAGCGCCTTGGTCAGCAGCGCGACGGCGCCCTTCGAGGCGCAGTAGGCCGCCGCGCCGGTGTTGCCCTGCAGTCCCGCGTCGCTCGACAGGTTGACGATGAAGCCCTCGCTCGCCTGCAGGTGCGGGATCGCGGCCGCGCTCGTGAAGTAGAGGCCCTTCACGTTGACGTCGAACACGGTGTCGAAATCCTCCTCGCTCAGGTCCGCAGCGGGCCCCTCGCGCCACACGCCGGCGGCGTTCACCAGCCCGTCGAGCCGCCCCATGCGCTCGCACGCCCAGGCGACGACCGCGTGGCACGCGGCGCGCTGGCGCAGGTCCGCGACATGAAACGGCGCGCCGCCGGCCTCGCCGGCCACCTGCTCGAGGGTCGCCGCCGAGCGATCCGTGAGCACCGGGCGCCAGCCGGCGGCCGCGAAGCGGCGCGCGACCGCGCCGCCGATGCCGCCCCCGGCGCCGGTGACGAGCACGACCTTGCCCGCTGCGCTCACGCCTTGCTCTCGATGACGCTGTTGCCGCCGTCGACGACCACGAGCTGGCCGGTGACGTAGGACGCGTCCTCGGCGCACAGGAAGGCGATCACCGCCGCGACCTCGGCGGCGGTCCCGGACCGTCCGAGCGGGCTCGCCACGCCGGCGCGCCGCTCGGCCTCGGTCTGCGAGCCGGTCGCGATCCAGCCCGGCGCGACGGCGTTGACGGTGATGCCGTGGCGCGCGACCTCGAGGCACAGCGCGCGCGTCATGCCGAGCAGTGCCGCCTTGGCGGCCGCGTACGCGCTGTCGCCGGCGACGCCGGCGACCGCCCCGGTGGTCGAGGAGACATTCACGATCCGGCCCCAGCCGGCGGCGCACATCGCCGGCAGGCAGGCGCGGGTGACGAGGAACGCCGTCGTCAGGTTGCGTTCGATCACGGTATGCCACAGCTCCAGCGACATCCGCTCGAGCGCCTGCTGCGCGTCGATCGCTCCGAGCACGGCCATGCCGGCATTGTTGACCAGCACGTCGACCCGGCCCACCGCGGCAAGCAGCCCAGCCACCTGCGTCGGATCGGTGAGGTCGGCGACGTGGCCGCGCGCGACCAGCCCTGCCGCCGCCAGCGCCTGCGCGCGCTCGTGGATCCGTGCAGTCGTCGAAGTCAGCGCGAGCCGGTAGCCGGCGCGGCCCAGCGCCTCGGCCGTCGCGAAGCCGATCCCGGTCGGGCTTCCGGCGCCGGTGATCAGGGCGGTGCGGTCTCGGGCTCGCGTCATGCGCATCGGGCTCGGCGGCGGCGACGGGAGGGATTATAGGGGCAGCGCCGGCCGGCGCCGCGCCCCGGGTCGGGGCGCCGTGATTCGTGAGACGATCGGGTCGCTCCGACCCGAAGCACCGTACGGAATCGCCATGGCAGAGCAGCCCAACATCCTCGTCCTGATGGCCGACCAGCTGACCGCCGGCGCGTTGCGGGCCTATGGCGGGCAGGTCGCGCGCACGCCGCACATCGACCGCCTCGCGGCCGACGGCGTCGTGTTCGAGTCCTTCTACTGCAACAGCCCGCTCTGCGCGCCGTCGCGGTTCTCGTTCATGTCGGGGCAGCTGCCGTCGCGCATCGGCGCCTACGACAACGCCGCCGAGTTCGGCGCCGACGTGCCGACGTTCGCCCACTACCTGCGCGGCGCGGGCTACCAGACCGCGCTCAGCGGCAAGATGCACTTCTGCGGCCCGGACCAGTTGCACGGCTTCGAGGAGCGCCTCACCACCGATATCTACCCGGCCGACTTCGGCTGGACCCCGGACTGGACGCGGTTCGAGGAGCGCCCGGGCTGGTACCACACGATGGACTCGGTGACGCAGGCCGGCCCGTGTACCCGCACCAACCAGATCGATTTCGACGACGAGGTGGTCTACGCGGCGCGCCAGAAGCTGTTCGACATCGCCCGCGGCAACGACCGCCGCCCGTTCTGCCTCGTGGTGTCGATGACGCACCCGCACGATCCGTACGTGATCCCGGAGCCGTACTGGAACCGCTACCGCGACGAGGAGATCGACATGCCGCGGGTCAGCCTCGCGGAGGAACGGCTCGATCCGCATTCGCGGCGCGTCCGCCACGTGATCGGGCTCGGGCTCGCGACGCCCACCTCGGCGCAGGTGCGGGCGGCGCGGCGCGCCTACTACGGAGCCGTGTCCTACGTCGACGACCAGGTCGGCGCGCTGCTCGCGACGCTCAGGGACGCGCAGCTCGACGCCGACACGGTGGTCGTCGTGCTCGCCGACCACGGCGACATGCTCGGCGAGCGCGGCCTCTGGTACAAGATGAACTTCTTCGAGCCCGCCTGCCGCATCCCGCTCATCGTCCACGCGCCCGGGCGCTTCGCCGCGCACCGCGTCGCGGAGCCGGCGTCGCTGCTCGACCTGCTGCCGACGCTGGCCGAGCTCGGCCACGGCGGCCGCGCGCCCGACTACGCGATCGCGCCCGCCGGCCGCAGCCTCGTGCCGGCCCTCGCCGGCCGCGCAACGCCGGGCGAGGTGCTCGGCGAATTCCTAGGCGAGGGCGCGATCGCGCCGATCGTCATGATCCGCCGCGACCGCTACAAGTTCGTGCACTGCCCGGCCGACCCGGATCAGCTGTACGACCTGGCCGCCGACCCGGACGAGCTCGTCAACCTCGCCGGCCGCGCCGAGCACGGCGCCCGGCTGGCGGATCTGCGCGCCGAGGTCGGCCGGCGCTGGGCACTGCCGGCGCTGCACGACGCCGTGCTCGCGAGCCAGCGGCGCCGGCACCTCGTCTACGCGGCGCTGCGCCGCGGTCGTTACCAGCCGTGGGATTACCAGCCGATCCGGGACGCGAGCCGTCAGTACATCCGCAATGACCAGGAACTCAACGATCTGGAGGCCATGGCGCGTTTTCCCAGGCTGGGCTGAAGCCCGCGCCTGGCGCAACGCCCTCGCGATCGCGGCGCTCGCGGGCGTGACCGCGGCCGGCGTGGCGGGCGCGGCGGAGCCGGCGTCGTGCCGCACGGTGCGCCTGTCCGATGTCGGCTGGACCGACGTGACCGCGACCACCGCCGTGCTGTCGCACGTGCTCGGCGACCTCGGCTATCAGCCGCGGACCACCCTGCTGTCGGTCCCCGTCACCTTCGCCGCCATGAAGGCGCGCAACATCGACGTGTTCCTCGGCAACTGGATGCCGGCGCAGAGCAACGACCGTCGCCCCTACCTCGCCGACGGCTCGATCGAGGTGGTGCGCGCGAACCTCAGCGGCGCCAAGTACACGCTGGCGGTGCCGGCCTATGCCTACGAGTCCGGCCTCAGGGACTTCGCCGATATCCGCCGTTTCGCCGCGCCGCTCAAGCACACGCTGTACGGCATCGAGCCCGGCAACGACGGCAACCACCACATCCTGACGATGATCGAGCACAACGACTTCGGCCTCGGCGCCTTCCACCTGGTCGAATCCAGCGAGCAGGGCATGCTCGCCGAGGTCGCGCGTGCCTACGCGGCGCGCCGGCCGATCGTATTCCTGGCCTGGGATCCGCACCCGATGAACATGCGCTTCGAGCTGCGCTACCTGAGCGGCGGCGACGCGGCCTTCGGCCCGGACTACGGCGGCGCGACCGTGCTGACGCTGGCGCGCGCGGGCCTGCTCGCCGAGTGCCCGAACCTGGCGCGGCTGCTGCGCAACCTCGAGTTCACGACGCGCGGCGAGAGCGAGATCATGCGCTCGATGGTCGACGACCGGCTTGGCGCGGAGGCGGCCGCGACCGAGTGGCTCGCGGCGCACCCGCAGACGCTGGCGCTGTGGCTGCAGGGCGTGACGGCCTTCGACGGCCGTGCACCCGGCGCCGCGGCGGCCGGCGGCATGGTGCAGCCCGGCGGCGCCAGCTTCGAGCGGCGGCTCGCGGCGCACAAGATCCCGGTCGGCGACTGGATCGCCCGCGGCATCGACTGGCTCAAGGTCAGCGGTGCGCCGCTGTTCGGCGCGATCGCGTCGGCCGCGACCGCCGCGCTCGGCGCCTGCGACCGCGCGCTCGCGGCGGCGCCGGCCACGTTGCTGATCGCCGCGGCGGCCGTGCTCGCCTGGCTGCTGCAGCGGTCGCTGCCGCTCGCCGGCTTCGTCGCGGCGGCGCTGCTGTTCATCCTGAACCAGGGCTACTGGACGCAGACCCTCGAGACGCTGTCGCTGGTGCTGGTCGCGGCGCTCGTCGCCACCGTGATCGGCGTGCCGCTGGGAATCGCGACCGCGCGCCGGCCGCGGCTCCACGCCGCGCTGCGCCCGGTGCTCGATCTGATGCAGACGCTGCCGACCTTCGTCTACCTGATCCCGACGCTCGTGCTGTTCGGCCTCGGCGTCGTGCCGGCGCTGATCTCGACGGTCGTGTTCGCGCTGCCGGCGCCGATCCGCCTGACCCACCTCGGCATCACCGGCGTGCCGCGGGCGCTGCTCGAGGCGGGCGAAGCGTTCGGCGCGACGCGCTGGCAGCTGCTGTACAAGGTGGAGCTGCCGAGCGCGGCGCCGCTGATCCTGGCGGGCGTCACGCAGTGCATCATGCTCAGCCTGTCGATGGTCGTGATCGCGGCGCTGGTCGGCGCCGGCGGGCTCGGTGTGCCGGTCGTGCGCGCGCTGAACTCCGTTCAGGTCGGCATGGGCTTCGAGGCCGGCCTCGCGATCGTGCTGGTCGCGATCGCGCTCGACCGCATGACGCGCGTCGGGTCCGGCAAGCGGCCGCCATGACGAGGCGCGCGCCGGTAAGTAGTCGCCGAAGCCCGCGGCAGGCCGCCAACCGGTACGCTGCAGCGTCCGGCAGCGACCGGCCGCGCAACGGCACCTGACCGCATGAACGTCTTCGCCCGCATCTACTACTCGCTGCGCAAGAGCTGGAAGGCGATCCGCCTCTACCTCGTGATCGCGGGACCGGGCATCGTCGTGATGGTCGCCGACAACGACGCCGGCGGCATCACGACCTATGCCGCGACCGGCGCCAAGTATCGGTACGCGCTGATCTGGTTCCTGCTGCTCCTGATTCCGGTCGCCTACTACGTGCAGGAGATGACCGTGCGCCTCGGCGCGGTCACCAAACGCGGGCACGCCGAGGCGATCTTCGACAGCTTCGGCGCCTTCTGGGGCTGGTTCTCGCTGCTCGACCTGATGATCGTCGACTGGCTGACGCTGGTCACCGAGTTCATCGGCATGACCGCGGCGCTCGCGATCTTCGGCGTGCCGCCGTGGCTGACGGTCGCCGGCGTGATCGCGCTGATGGGCGTGATCGTGCTCAATGGCCGCTACTGGACCTGGGAGAAGATCGCGCTGCTGTTCTGCGCGCTCAACCTGATCTACATCCCCGGCGCGTTCCTGGTGCACCCGTCGGTGCACGACATCCTGCACACCGGCCTGATCCCGAACTTCGCCGGCGGCTTCAACGGCCAGCTGTTCTTCTACCTGATGGCGAACATCGGTACGACGATCGCGCCGTGGATGCTGTTCTTCCAGCAGAGCGCCGTGGTCGACAAGGGCATGCTGGAGAAGGACATCCCGTGGGGCCGCTTCGACACGATGCTCGGCTCGGTGCTGACGGTCGTGGTGGCCGTGTTCATCGTCATCGTCACCGGCACCGTGCTGCCCGGCGTCGACATCGACAGCGCGGCACAGGCGGCCGAGCAGCTGATGAAGACCGATCGCTACGTCGGTGCGTTCCTCGCCATCGGGCTGTTCGACGCCGGGCTGCTCGGCGCGATCTGCATCTCGCTCGCCAGCTCCTGGGCGTTCGGCGAGATTTTCGGCTGGGCCCATTCCCTCAACACCAAGATCAAGGAGGCGCCGTGGTTCTACGCCAGCTATTTCTTCACGCTGGTCACGGCCGGGGCGGTGGTGCTCATTCCCGGCGCGCCGCTGGTGCTGATCACCCTGTTCGTGCAGGTGGTCGCGGTCACGCTTCTGCCTGCCGCGCTGGTGTTCCTGATCCTGCTGCTCAACGACGAGCCCACCATGGGCGAATACTGCAACACGCCGAGCCAGAACGTCATCTGCGGGACGATC
>Ga0181519_10002529_pt1 | contig 15539 bp, 14 predicted proteins | sample PEATcosm2014_Bin_26_FD_121102 | JGI IMG/M metagenome (GOLD analysis project Ga0181519, IMG submission 121102) | Peatland microbial communities from MTU Mesocosm Facility, Houghton, MI, USA - PEATcosm2014_Bin02_10_metaG | ecosystem: Environmental > Terrestrial > Soil > Wetlands > Peat | place...
AGCGACTACGACAAGGAAAAGCTGCAGGAACGCGTGGCCAAGCTGGCCGGCGGCGTTGCCGTTATCCGCGTCGGTGCCGCGACCGAAGTCGAAATGAAGGAAAAGAAGGCCCGCGTCGAAGACGCCCTGCACGCCACGCGTGCGGCCGTCGAAGAAGGCGTCGTTCCCGGGGGCGGTGTTGCCCTGGTGCGCGCCCGGCAGGCCATCGCCAAGCTCAAGGGCGACAACGCCGAGCAGGACGCCGGCATCAAGATCGTGCTGCGCGCCATCGAAGAGCCGCTGCGCCAGATCGTGGCCAATGCGGGCGAAGAGCCCAGCGTCGTGGTCGCCAAGGTTGCCGAAGGCAAGGGCAATTTCGGCTTCAACGCGCAATCGCATGCCTACGGCGATCTGGTCGAAATGGGCGTCCTGGATCCGACCAAGGTCACGCGCCTGGCGCTGCAGAACGCGGCTTCCGTTGCCGGCCTGATCCTGACCACCGACGCCATGGTGGCCGAGCTTGTCGAAGACAAGCCCAAGGGCGGCGGCGGTGGCGGCGACATGGGCGGCATGGGGGGCATGGGCGGCATGGGCATGGATATGTAATGGCCCGGCCGCCGGGCGCGCGGTTCGGAAGAACCGCGCCGGCACCCGAAAAAAGACCCCGCTTCGGCGGGGTTTTTTTTCGGGGGACAATGGCTGGGGACCGGGCGTTTCGTGGTCCTGGCACACCTCGGAGGCCGTCATGAAAAGGGCATTGGGCGCATTGGCGCTGGCGCTGGCGTGCGCCGCACCCGCCCTGGCCGATGCGCCCATCGCGCAGGTGAACAACCAGGAATCGCTGGCCATCGGCATCGTGCCCTTGCACGCGAGCGACGTGGCCCAGGACAAGTCGGGCGCGGTCTTCGTGAACCATGCGGCCGGCACGCGCTTCGTGCTGGGCTACGACGCCGCGCGCACGCGCACGATCTTCGGCATTCCCGACCTGTACACGGACCTCGATGCCGCCGTCGGCGTTGCCACGGTGCGCTACGACGGCACCATCCTAGATACGAACGCGCAGGCCGCCGGTGGGGTCAACGAGGCGGCAACGTACGTGGAAGAATCCGTGCGCCTGCGCCTGGGCAGGACCTGGTCGTTCTTCAAGACGCGGGACGCGGCCCTCACGCCTTTCCTGGGCTTCGTGCAGAAAGCCTGGGGCCGCGACTCGCCCTCGAGCAGCATCGCCTACGCCTACGCCCACGAGGGCCTGGAGGCGGGCGCCCTTGCGCAGGTGAGCCTTCCCGGAAATCTCGTGGCCGGCGCCGATGCCGCGGTCGGCCGTGTCATGGGTGCGGTGCTTTTCAACGGCGCCGGCAATCGGCTCTTTGCCGGCGCGCGGTCCTTTTCGCTCAAGCTGGACCACCGCACCTTTGCCGACTGGCACCAGCGCCTGGAGGTCCGTGGCAATTTCCTGCGCTACGGCAGCGTGACCGGCGTGTCCGGGTTTTTCGAACCGCGCCGCAGCAACGACATCGCCATCCTGTTCGAAATCGGCGGTGAAACCAGCGTCTTTTGACGCCGTCGCGGACATCCCGGAGGCCGCACTTTGCCGCTAAACTCACCCCCATGGACCTCACGAACCAGTTCCTGATTGCCATGCCCAGCATGGAGGATCCGAACTTCGATCGGACGGTGGTCTATGTGTGCGAACACAGCGAAAAAGGCGCCATGGGCGTGGTCATCAACCGGCCCATGGAACTCACCCTGGCCCGCCTTTTCGACAAGATCGACCTGCGCCTGGAAATCGCCCCCTGGGCCGAGGAGCCCGTGCTTTACGGCGGCCCCGTCCAGACCGAGCGCGGTTTCGTCCTGCACGCGCCGGCCGGCAACTACGGCTCCACCCTGACGGTGGCGGAGGACATCGGCCTGACCACGTCCAAGGATGTCCTCGAAGCCCTGGCCGAAGGCACGGGCCCGCAGCGCCTGCTCGTCACGCTGGGCTATGCCGGCTGGGCGGCCGGCCAGCTCGAGCGCGAGCTCGCCCGCAATGGCTGGCTCAACGTGGCGGCCGACGCCCGGGTCATCTTCGAAACGCCCCTTACCGACCGCTTCGATGCCGCCCTGGCCCTGCTGGGCGTGGACCCCCTGCACCTGGCCAGCCAACCCGGTCATGCGTGAGGGCCAGCGCGAACCTTCTAGCTTGCCCGTCGCGGATTCACCAGCCATTGCGGGCCGTGCCCGCCCGGACGACGCCATCACGCTGGCCTTCGATTACGGCACGCGGCGCATCGGCGTGGCTCTGGGCAATGGCATCACGCGCACTGCGCGCGCCCTGGCCGTGGTCCGCTCGCCCAGCGTCGATGCGCCCGCGCTGTGGCGCGAAATTGCCGCCCTCATCGAGCAATGGGAGCCGCGCCAGCTGGTCGTGGGCATCGCGCGCCACCCCGATGGCGCCGCCCACGCGATGACGCTGCGCTGCGAGCGCTTCGCCCGACGGCTTGAGGGGCGCTTTGGCCTGCCGGTGGCGCGCGTCGATGAACGCTATTCCACCGCCGTGCTGCCGCAGGGCGGCGCCACCGACGACCACGCTGCCGCCGTGATCCTCCAGCAGTGGTTCGACACCGCTGAGCCACCGCAGGCCGTCCGGGGGGCCGCCACGTGCTAGAGCTCGATGCCGAATCCATCTATGCCGAACTGGCGCGGCGCGTTCGCGAGCATGTCGTCGGCCGCAGCCCCATGCTGGTGGGCGTCCATACCGGCGGCGTGTGGCTGGCCGAGCGCCTGCGCGCCGACCTGGGCATCGTCCCGGAGGTGGGCATCCTCGATGTCTCTTTTTACCGCGACGACTTCAGCCAGGGCGGCCTTGCCCGCGGCGTGCGGCCCTCGCGCATCCCCTTCGATATCGACGGCGCGAGCGTGCTGCTCGTGGACGACGTCCTCAATACCGGGCGCACGGTGCGCGCGGCCATGAACGAACTCTTCGACTACGGCCGGCCGGCGCGCATCGAGCTGGCCGTGCTCGTCGACCGCGGCGGCCGCGAGCTGCCCGTTTCCACCAGCCTCGTCGGCCGCACGATCGAGGTCCCGGCCGACGTCAGCGTGGTGCTGTCGCGCGACGACGACCGCCGCCTGCAGCTGCGCCTCGAGCGCGCCGCCGGAGGCTGAACGTGCCGGCCGCACCGCCCGTCGTGGGCCGCGCCCCCGCCAACACCCGAACCGGCATGCGCAATCCATGGAAGTTCTGAGCCGCAACCCGCAACTCAACGCCGATGGCGGCCTGCACCATCTGCTGGCCATCAACGACCTGCCCCGGCCGCTGATCGAGCGCATCCTCACCACGGCCGACGGCTTCATCGCCGTGGGCACCCGCGAGGTCAAGAGCGTGCCCCTGCTGCGCGGCCGCTCGGTCTTCAACCTCTTCTTCGAGAATTCCACGCGTACCCGCACCACCTTCGAGATCGCCGCCAAGCGCCTGAGCGCCGACGTCTACAACCTCAACGTCGCCGCCTCGAGCACGGCCAAGGGCGAATCCCTGCTCGACACCATCGACAACCTGACCGCCATGCAGGCCGATATATTCGTGGTGCGCCATTCCCAGGGCGGGGCCCCCTATCTCATCGCCCGCCACGTGGCGCCGCATGTGCACGTGGTCAACGCGGGCGACGGCCGCCATGCCCATCCCACGCAGGCGTTGCTCGACCTCTACACCATCCGCCACTACAAGGGCGCCTTCGAGCCCCTGTCGGTGGCCATCGTCGGCGACATCCTCAATTCGCGCGTGGCCCGCTCCGACATCCGCGCCCTGCGCGCCATGGGCGTGACCGACCTGCGCGCCGTGGGCCCGCTCACGCTCCTGCCCGCCGGCCTCGAGACCATGGGGGTGCGCCTCTTCACCCGCCTGGACGAAGGCATCCGCGATGCCGACGTCATCATCATGCTGCGCCTGCAAAACGAGCGCATGCGCGGCGCCCTCCTGCCCAGCGCCGCCGAGTATTTCCGCAACTACGGCCTCACGCCCCAGGCGCTGCGCCTTGCCAAGCCCGACTGCATCGTCATGCATCCGGGCCCCATGAACCGCGGCGTCGAGATCGATTCGGGCGTTGCCGATGGCCCGCACAGCGTCATCCTCCCCCAGGTGAGCTTCGGCATCGCCGTGCGCATGGCCGTGCTCTCCATGGTTGCCTCGTCCCAGCAGGAAGGGGCGCAGCGCGCATGAGCATGCGGCTCGCGATCGAGAACGCCCGGGTCGTGGACCCGGCATCGGGCCTCGATGCCGTGCGCGGCGTCTATGTGGCCGAGGGGCGCATCGCCGCGGTGGGGTCCGCCCCCGCGGGATTTTCGGCCGAGCGCGTCATCGATGCGCGCGGCCTCGTGCTGGCGCCCGGCCTCGTCGACCTGTGCGCGCGCATGCGCGAGCCCGGCGCCGAAGGGGCTTTGCGCGGCGAAATGCGCGCCGCACTGGCCGGCGGCGTCACCGGGCTGGCCTGCCCGCCGGACACCGATCCGCCGCTCGACGAACCCGGCCTCGTGCGCATGCTGCGCCAGCGCTCGCGCGAGGCCGCCGGCGCGCGCCTCTACCCGATCGGGGCGCTCACCAGCGCCCTGGCGGGCGCGACACTGGCCGAGATGCACACCCTGGCCGAGGTGGGTTGCGTCGCCTTCAGCCAGACCGTGGCCCTGCCTTCCAACCTGGGCACGCTGCTCCAGGCGCTGCGCTACGCGCGCACCTTCGACCTGCCGGTGTGGCTGCGACCCGTAGATGCCACCCTGGTGGGCGATGGCGTCGCGGCCGAGGGTCCGCTGGCCCTGCACCTGGGGCTGCCGGGCATCCCCGTGGCCGCCGAGACCGTCGCCCTGCACACCATCTTCGAGCTCCAGCGCACGGCCGCAACGCGCATCCACATCTGCCGGCTGTCCTCGGCCGCGGGCGTGGCGCTCGTGCGCGCGGCCAAGCGCGAGGGCCTTCCCGTCACGGCCGACGTCTCGGTCCAGCATCTGCACCTCATCGACGAAAACATCGGCTACTACGACACCAACTGCCGCGTCGATCCGCCCCTGCGTTCCGCCGCGGACCGCGCGGCCATCCGCGCCGGGCTGGCCGACGGCACCATCGACGCCGTGTGTTCCGACCACGCCCCCGTCTCCCTCGAAGACAAGCTGCTGCCCTTCGGTGAAGCCCGTGCCGGCGCCAGCAGCCTCGAAACCCTGCTGCCGCTGATCCTGGGCTGGGCGCGCAGCGAGGCCGTGCCTCTCGTCAAGGCCCTGGGCGTGGTGACGGCCGCGCCCGCGCGCGTGCTGGGCGAAGACACCGGAACGCTGGCGCCCGGACGCAAGGCCGACCTCGTCATCTTCGACCCCGAGGCCCGCTGGACGGTCGATCCGGCGGCGTTTCGCAGCAGCGGCCGCAACTCGCCCTTTGCCGGCCAGACCCTGGCGGGCCGCGTGCGCTACACGCTGGTCGGCGGCGAATTGCGGCACAGCGATGGACAAGGCGATGATTGACGTCGGCGGCGTCAAAGCCATCGTGCGAGGCGACCGAAAAGCGGCAGGATCGGCTTCTTGCCCGGCGTCCGTCGCCTTCGGGACAATCGCCAGATGAGAACGATTTACGAGCGCTTGCTGGGTCCGGTGCTGGTCGTCCTGGCGCCGCTGGCGCTGTGCTTCCTGGTGGTCCACCTTGCCTGGGGCCTGCTTACCGCGCTGCTGGTCTTTCCCGTCCTGCCGGCGGCGGCGCGCGATGCGCTCGTGCAGTTCTGGTCGCGCATCGCCCTGGTGGCGCTGGGCATACGGCTGGAACTCGTCGTGGATCCGGCGGCCACGCCCATCGCGGCGAGCCGCGGTTCGCTCATCGTGAGCAACCACACCTCCTGGGCTGACGTGTTCGTGATTGCCGCGGTGACGCCGGCCCGTTTCGTGGCCAAGTCCGAGATCGCCGGCTGGCCCGTCATCGGCATGTTCGCGCGTGCGGTGGGCACGCTCTTCGTCACCCGGGCCCGCCGCCACGCCGTCGTGGAGGTCAACCGCGCCGCCTCGCAGCGTCTGGTGTCGGGCCAGTCCGTCGTGATTTTTCCCGAAGGCACCACGACGGACGGCTCGCGCCTGCTGCGTTTCCACGCCAACCTCTTCCAAGCCGGCATCGACGTCGCGGCCCCGGTCGTGCCGCTGTCGCTCGAATACCTGCAGGACGGCCGGCCCTCGCCCGCGGCCGCCTTCATCGGCGACATGACCCTCGTGGCTTCGATGTGGCGCATCGTCATCGCCCCGCGCCTCACGGTGCGCCTGCGCTGGCTGCCGTCCATCGCCACCGCCGGCCAGACCCGCCAGGCCGTCGCCCGCCTCGCCCAGGCGGCCATCCACACCGCGCTGGCCCTGCCGCAGACCGACGCCTTGCCCGTAAACGATGCCTCCGACTTTCCCCCTCTCCCGCTCGCGGAAGAGGGCCGGGGTGAGGGTGCCCAATGACAACGACCCAATCGCGCTTCCCCGTTCTCTTCCTCTCCCACGGCGGCGGCCCCTGGCCCTGGGTCGACGGCATGAAGCAGATGTTCGCCAAGACCGCCCGCGAGTTTGCCGCCTTGCCTTCCCGCTTGCCGGCAAAGCCCAAGGCCGTGCTGGTGATCACCGGCCACTGGGAAGCCCCGGAGTTCTCGGTCTCCACTGCCGAGCATCCGCCGATGGACTACGACTACACCGGCTTCCCCGAGCACACCTACCACCTGCAATACCCGGCACCCGGATCTCCCGCGCTCGCGCGGCGCGTGCGCGACCTCCTCGAGGTGGCCGGCATCGCCAGCCGCGACGATCCGCAGCGCGGCTTCGACCACGGGACATTCGTCCCCATGAGCCTCATGTACCCCGAGGCCGACGTCCCGGTTGTCCTGCTGTCGCTCAAGAAAAGCTATGACGCCGCCGAGCACATCCGTGCCGGGCAGGCCATCGCCGCGCTGCGCGACGAGGGCGTGCTGATACTGGGCAGCGGCCTCACCTACCACAACATGGGGGGCTTCGGCCGCGCGTCTTCGACCGCGGTTGCCGGTTCGTTCGAGCAGTACCTGCACGAAGCGGTCGTCGAACCCGACGCCGCGGTACGCAACCGGATGCTCGTGCAATGGGAATCTGCGCCAGGCGCGCGCCTGGCGCACCCCCGCGAGGATCATCTGCTGCCGCTGATGGTCGTGGCCGGGGCCGCTGGTGATGACGTTGGCGAACGGATCTTCGTGGACCAGGTGATGCAGGTTGCGATGGCGTCCTATCGGTTTCCGCCGGGGTAGCGGCCGCCTGACGCGTCGCAGGTGCCCGCTTTTGCGGCTGCGTTTACGGCCGCGTGGCGCGCCTGCCGATCGCCCCGGGGGCTTGTGCGTGGATCCGGTCATCGCCAGGTCGCACACGGCTTCTCACGCTAATGTATGCTTGCCGACGCGCTGCTTCTCCTGCGGGACATGAACCTTGCCTGTGCCTGGAGAACGCAATTGGCGACGCTTCCCGTGTCGTATGCCGCGTAATTCGCGGTACCCGAACCTTCCGCCCACGCCAATTGGGCCGATAATCGCCGCCATCCATTCGGCGCCCAAATCGCTTGATTCGACTCGAGTCCGACAAACATGAATCCCCATGCGGCACAGCGCACGTCCCTTGGCGCCCTTGCTGAAAACCTTTGGCACAATCGCCATCTGATCGCCCGGATGGTGCGACGCGAAGTCGTAGGCCGTTACAAAGGTTCCTTCATCGGCTTGGGCTGGTCCTTCATCAATCCCTTCATCATGTTGGCTGTCTATACCTTCGTGTTTTCCGTGATCTTCAAGTCAAGATGGGGCATTCCGGTCTCCGGAGGGCAAGAAAGCCGGACCCAAGTCGCGGTTGTGCTGTTTGTCGGCATGATCGTGCACGGGCTCTTTGCCGAAGTGCTCAATCGCGCGCCCGGATTGGTGCTGGGAAATGCCAACTACGTGAAAAAGGTGGTGTTTCCCCTGGAGGTGCTGCCGGTCGTGGTGATGGGCGCCGCGCTGTTTCATGCAACGGTAAGCCTGGTTGTCCTGTTGGGCGCATTTGCGATCTTCAACGGGTATCTCAACTGGACGGCGATTCTCGCGCCGCTGGTACTTCTGCCGTTGGTAATATTCACGCTCGGCATCGCCTGGATGCTCGCGTCCCTGGGTACGTTCCTGCGGGATGTGGGCCAGACGATAGGTATCGTCCTGACGATCATGATGTTTTTGTCGCCCGTCTTCTACCCGGTGACCTCCCTTCCGGAATCCTTGCGGCCGATAATCATGCTCAATCCGCTCACGTTCATCATCGAGCAGGCGCGCGACGTCGTGATCTGGGGCAAGGCGCCGAACGTCGGCGGACTAGCGCTTTATCTTGCCGTTGCGACGTTTGTCGCGTGGTGCGGGTTTGCCTGGTTCCAGAAGACCCGCAAGGGATTCGCCGATGTCATCTGATGCCCGATCCGGAAGCGATCCGGGTCGTTCCGTGCATCAATACGCGGTGCCGGCGCCGACGTCGGAGCCCGCTGCAATCCGTGCGCACGAACTGAGCAAGGGCTATCAGATCTACGACGCGCCGCGGGACAGGCTCAAGCAGTTTTTGCTTCCGCGACTGCAACGCCTGTTCGGCATGCGCCCCCGGCAGTACTACCGCGAATTCTGGGCGCTGAGGAACATATCCTTTGAGGTGCGTAAAGGCGAAACCGTTGGCGTCATCGGACGAAACGGATCGGGAAAATCCACCTTATTGCAAATGATCTGTGGAACGCTGCACCCGAATTCCGGCACCGTCGAGGTCAATGGCCGCGTCGCCGCCTTGCTCGAATTGGGTTCCGGATTCAATCCGGAATTCACCGGGCGCGAAAACGTGTTCATGAATGCCGGCGTGATGGGCTTGTCGCCAGAGCAGATCGCGGCGCGGTTTCCCGATATCGTGGCCTTCGCGGATATCGGCGAATTCATCGACCAGCCCGTGAAGACCTATTCGAGCGGCATGGCGGTGCGCCTCGCCTTTGCCGTAATCGCGCATGTCGATGCCGACATTCTCGTCATCGACGAGGCCCTGGCAGTGGGCGACGCCTTTTTCACGCAAAAATGCATGCGCTTTCTGCGAACTTTCATGAAGACGGGAACCGTGCTGTTTGTCAGTCATGACACGGCTGCGGTGAAGAGCCTGTGCAGCCGGGTGATTTGGCTGGAGAAAGGCGAAGTCCTCCGCCAGGGAGATCCAAAGGAGATCAGCGATCTTTACCTGGAGGCGTTCTACGAGGAAAAGCACGGTCGTCGAAGTTCCACGAAGCTCAAGGCGATCCATAATCCGGATCCGCCGCGGGCGCGCGAGGACCAACGCGTCCAATCCATCGATGCCGGCAAGCTGCGCAGTGAACTGCGCGTGTTCTCGTTTGATCCCGACGCGGCCTCGTTTGGCGATGGCGGGGCGCGAATCACCGCGGTCGATCTGCTGGACAAGGCAGGCAAGCGGCTCAATTGGGTCGTGGGCGGCGAAGAGATCACCCTGAGGATACGTGCGCTGGCGAATGTCGCTCTCAACGAGCCGATCATCGGTTTCTACATCAAGGATCGCCTGGGACAAACCCTGTTCGGGGACAACACCTACCTCAGCCACCGTCATCAGGCCACGCGCTGCGAGCAGGGCGGCGAACTGCAGGCCGACTTCTCCTTTGTCATGCCGATTCTCCCGCGCGGGGATTACAGCGTCAACGCCGCAATTGCAAGCGGCAACCAGGAAGAACACGTGCAACACCATTGGATTCACGATGCATTGATGTTCAAGTCGGAAAGTTCCAGTGTCAACACGGGCCTGATCGGCATACCCATGCTCAGCATAAGACTGCAAGGAAGCGAGACTGTTTCTTGAGCGAAGACGCGCAATCGATGACCTTCACCGGCGAGCGCTTCGTGCCGGAGATTCACGGGAACATCGAACTCGAACATCTGCACCGATACATGCTGGCCTGTGAGATCGCCGCCGGCAAGGATGTCCTGGATATCGCAAGCGGTGAGGGGTACGGGTCCGCGATTCTTGCCGAAAAGGCGAGAACGGTCATCGGCGTCGACATCTCGGAGGAGTCCGTACGGCACGCCTCGACCCGGTACGAGAGGGCCAATCTCGACTTCAAGGTCGGCGGATGCGACAAAATTCCCCTGCCTGACGCGAGCATCGATCTGGTGGTGAGCTTCGAAACCATCGAACATCACGACAAGCACGCCGAGATGATGCGGGAAATACGGCGCGTGCTTCGACCGGCGGGGATATTGATCATCTCGAGCCCGGACAAATACAACTACTCGATCGAACCGGGTTTCCACAACGAATTCCACGTCCGGGAGTTGTACGAACGCGAATTCAAGCAGCTGCTTTCCGAGTACTTCTCCAATTGCCGGTACTACGGGCAGCGAATCATCTATGGATCCGGCATATTTCCGGAACATGCCGCGGCGACCACGACGGCCTATTACCGCGATGCCGGTTCCGTGCAAAGCGCTCGCGGGCTGGTGAAACCGGTCTACTGGGTCGCCGTGGCTTCGAATTCGACATTGCCCGAAGTCGCCGCCGGCGTGTTCGAGCAGCCGATCAACGAAAGCGAAACCGTACAATCATGGCGCCGTCTGCTTGCGGATCGGGACGCCAGCGTGGCGCGTCTCGAGCAGCGGGTCTCCGAGAGCGAACGCAGGATCCTTGACCTCCAGCAAAGCGGGGAGCTCGGCAAAAAGCTGCAAATAGAGGTGGCGGCGCAGCGGAGCCTGGCTCTGCGTCGCGATGCCGAGCTGGCACAAGCCCGATCGGAGCTGCAGCAGGTTCTGGCGACCAATTCCTGGCGGCTCACGCTTCCGCTTCGGGAGGCGCGGCGATGGATACAAACGCCGAAATCCCAGTTTCTCCGCTATGGCCGGTATTTTGCAGCCATCGCCAGTTGGTCATACCGGCAGTTGCCATTTTCCGACGATACGCGCGCGTCGCACCGGAACCTGGTCGAGCGGTACCTGCCGTTCGTGCACGGCAAGCCCGCGGTGCGCTTCCCGGTCCGGCTCCCGGGTCTTGCGCCCAGTCGAACCAAGCGCATCGGCCGGGCAGCATTGGCGGAATATGCCGCGCGGATGGCGTTCGATCGCCCGGGCTCTCCCGTGGTTTCCGTCGTGATTCCGGTCTACGGAAAAGTGGAATACACGCTCATTTGCCTGCGATCGATCATCGACAACCCGCCGTCGGCCGCATTCGAGATTCTCGTTGTCGACGACTGCTCCAAGGACAATTCGCTCGCGATCCTGGAACGGGTTGGGGGCATTTCGCTGGTGCGCAACGCTGTGAATGCAGGTTTCATCGAATCCTGCAACAAGGGCGCGGCCGCGGCCCGCGGTGAATTTGTGTGTTTCCTGAACAACGATACGGAAGTTCGCGCCGGTTGGCTGGACACCATGCTGGAAGTATTTCGATCGCGCGCCGACTGCGGAATGGTGGGGTCGAAGCTCATCTACCCGGACGGGCGTCAGCAGGAGGCCGGCGGCATCATCTGGAGCGACGGTTCTGCCTGGAATTACGGGCGTCTGGATGATCCTTCGCGCAGCGAATTCAACTACCTCAAGGAGGCGGATTACTGTTCCGGGGCATCGCTCATGCTTCGCCTGGATACGTTCAAGAAACTCGGGTCCTTCGACAAGCGATATGCGCCTGCCTATTGCGAAGATTCCGACCTTGCGTTCAAGGTCCGCGAGTCGGGATTGAAGGTCTATTTCCAGCCCGCGTCGGTCGTCGTTCACTATGAGGGCGTTTCAAATGGGACGGATACCTCCGGCGGAATAAAGGCGTACCAGGTATCGAACCAGGTGAAATTCTTCGAGCGGTGGCGCGATGTCCTGGAGCGGGATCACTTCCCGAACGGTGAACAGGTATTCCTGGCCAGAGACCGGTCGCGGGAGCGTCCCTGCATATTGGTCGTGGACCATTATGTGCCGCAGGCGGACCGCGACGCGGGGTCGCGAACCATGATGCAGCTGATCGAAATCCTGGTTTCCTTGGGTGCAAACGTCAAATTCTGGCCCGACAACCTTTGCTACGACCCGGTCCATACGCCGAAACTCCAGGCGCTGGGCGTGGAGGTCTTCTATGGTGCCGAGTTCGCGGACAAATTCGACGACTGGATGGAAAGCAATGGACGGTACGTAAGCCGCTGCTTGTTGAGCAGGCCCTATGTAGCCAGAAAGTACATCGAATCGATTCGGCGCCGCAGCAATGCCAAGATCGTGTACTACGGTCACGACGTCCACCATCTGCGCATGCGCGAGCAGCTGCTTCGCGATGAGCACGCACCGGCGTCTCTGGCCGGCGACCTTGCCGACATGGAAAAACTGGAGCAGCAGGTTTGGCGCGACGTGGACGTCGTGCTTTATCCATCGGACACGGAAACCGCCGGTGTGCGCTTATGGCTGCAGGAGAATAAGGCGGATCGCAAGGCATTCACGCTGCCGGCCTTCGGGTATTCCTATTTCCCGGAACGGCCTGGAGGCAATCTTTCGACGCGCGCGGGCCTGCTTTTTGTCGCGGGATTCGGCCACACGCCCAATGTCGACGGGGCCAGATGGTTCGTCAACGAAGTAATGCCGATTGTCTGGTCGTCACGCCCGGAAACCTCGATATCCCTGGTTGGCTCCAATCCTACCGACGAGGTCAAGGCGATGCAGAACACGCGGGTCAACGTGACCGGATACGTAAGTGATCCGGAATTGCGCCAGTGGTACGAGCGATCGCGAGTTGCCGTCGCTCCGTTGCGATTCGGTGCGGGCGTCAAAGGCAAGGTCATCGAGGCCTTGGTGCACGGGCTCCCGGTCGTGACCACGTCGGCAGGGAGGCAGGGCCTTGACGAGGCGGCCGAATTTCTTCCGGCGCTCGACGAGGCGCAGGCCACCGCCAATGAGATCCTGCGCCTGTTGGTGGATGACGAAATCTGGCTAAAGCGCTCCGTGCAAGGGCAGGCCTTTGCGATGGCGCGCTACTCCGTTTCTGCAATGCGTGACTTCGTCGCGGCCCGGGTTCTTCCCGGCGAGCCAACGCGCCCACTCTAGCGGCGGCACGATATTTCGGCCCGCATGCTGGACCAGCATCATCTTGGCAAATCGCAAGGAGTTGAGATAATGAGGACGCCCGGGGTTTCTTCCTAATTTAACGGCGAGGTACTCCATGTTGATTCGCGCGCGCGCTCCTCTTCGCCTTGGCCTCGCCGGGGGCGGCACCGATGTCGCGCCTTATTGCGACCTGCATGGTGGTCTCGTCCTGAACGCTGCGATAGATCGGTATGCGTACGCCGTGATCAAGACCCGGGACGAACCCACCATACGGCTGGCGGCAACCGATCAGCAGCGCGAACTCGTTGTACCCCTGGCGGGCCCCTTTCCCGGCGACGGGGCGCTGGCTTTGCACAAGGCGGTATACGAGGAAATGATCAATCGCTTCAACGAGGGCCGGCGCATTGCGTTGGAATTGAGCACTTTCTGCGACGCTCCGGCGGGCTCCGGTCTCGGTTCTTCGTCGACGCTCGTCGTGGCGATGATCCGCGCGTTCGTCGAACTGTTGAACCTGCCCCTGGACGACTACCGGATTGCGCAACTTGCCTTCCACATCGAACGGGAGATCTGCGGGCTCCAAGGCGGGCGGCAGGACCAGTACTCGGCCACCTTCGGCGGCTTCAATTTCATGGAGTTCTATGCCGAGGGGCGGGCGGTCATCAATACCCTGCGGGTGAAGAACTGGATCATCTGCGAACTCGAAGCATCCCTGCTCCTCTTTTACACCGGGGTTTCGCGCGAATCTGCCCAGATAATCGCCGACCAGAGCAGCAACGTCGAAGCCGGTTCGCGCGGCGCCATCGAGGCCATGCATGAACTCAAGGCCTCGGCATTGGCCATGAAGGACTGCCTGTTGAAGGGCGATTTTTCCGGCATTGTCGATTCCATGCGGGAGAGCTGGGAAAGCAAGAAACGGACGGCGAGGTCGGTCTCCAATTCCCGGATCGATGAGACCTTCGAGTCGGCACTTGCCGCCGGAGCGCTCGCGGGCAAGATTTCCGGGGCCGGAGGCGGCGGCTTCATGTGGTTTTTCGTGCCCCCGGAAAGGCGGATGAGCGTTACGCGCGCGCTTGGAAAATTCGAGGGCCAGGTAAGCAACTGCCATTTCACGAAGCACGGTAGCCAGGCGTGGAGAATCTGATAAAGCAGTTCTATGACCGGCAAATCGACGAGGCCGGCAAGGTCCTGGCCGCCATGCGCGCGAGCGAGGCGCTGGCTTCGACGATGCTCGCTGCAGCGCAGGCCTGCATCGATTGCCTGCGCGCCGGCGGAAAGATACTGCTGGCCGGCAACGGCGGCAGCGCTGCCGATGCGCAGCACATCGCCGGCGAGTTGGTGAGCCGTTTTGCCTTCGATCGTCCCGGGCTGTCGGCGGTCGCCCTCACCACGGATACGTCCATCCTGACTGCCATCGGCAACGATTATGGCTACGAGCGACTGTTCTCCCGGCAGGTGCAGGCGCTGGGTAAGAAGGGCGACGTCTTCATAGGCTATTCGACCTCCGGCAAGTCTCCCAATGTTCTCAACGCCTTCAAGGAGGCGCGAGGACTTGGACTCGTTTGCGTCGGATTTACCGGCAATCGCCCGAATCCCATGCCCGAGCTCTGCGATCATGTTTTCGAGGTTCCATCGGCCGACACTCCCAAAATCCAGGAAGGGCACCTCGTGCTGGGTCATATTCTTTGCGGCATCATCGAGCGCGAGATATTCGGGACGCGCAGCTGATGTTGGAGGCATTGGTCCTGGCGGGCGGGCTCGGTACCCGGTTGCGGCAGGCCGTACCCGATGCGCCCAAGGCAATGGCAGTTGTCGCCGGAAAACCGTTCCTGGAAATCCTGCTGGACGAGCTCGCGCATAAGGGTTTTGGCCGCGTCGTTCTTTCACTGGGTTACATGGCCGAAAAGATCACATCCCATTTTGCAGGCACCTATGGCGGCATGCGGATCGATTTCGTCGTCGAGGACAGCCCCCTGGGAACCGGTGGCGCGGTGCGCCTGGGCCTGGGACGGTGCCTAGCCGATCACGTATTCGTTTTCAACGGCGACACCTACCTAGACCTCGAGGTTGACGCGCTCGAAGCCCAGTGGCAACGCGACCGCCGCCCGATCATGGTCTGCAGAGCGGTGGCCGACACCGCGCGCTACGGCCGCATTCGCCTGGACGAAACCGGGCGCCGCCTGGCCGGATTCTCCGAAAAGGGGATGGGTGGCGAAGGTCTGATAAATGCCGGTTGCTATGTCCTGAATCCGAACCAGCTCGACGCCTTTGCGGCCGGCTCGGTCTTCTCGCTGGAGGCCGATTACCTCGTCAAGGCGGCGTCGGAGGCGGCATTCGATGTCTTCATCACCGCGGGCCGTTTCATCGACATCGGTATTCCCGCGGATTTTGCCCGTGCCCAGATTGAACTGTCGCCGGGATTCAAGGCAGGCTGAAAGGCGACATTTGTCAATTTTCATCAGGAAGTCGCACTTAAGATCCCGGTTTCACGGGCGTGCGCGCACGAGCCCAAAT
>Ga0181519_10002530_pt1 | contig 15538 bp, 18 predicted proteins | sample PEATcosm2014_Bin_26_FD_121102 | JGI IMG/M metagenome (GOLD analysis project Ga0181519, IMG submission 121102) | Peatland microbial communities from MTU Mesocosm Facility, Houghton, MI, USA - PEATcosm2014_Bin02_10_metaG | ecosystem: Environmental > Terrestrial > Soil > Wetlands > Peat | place...
CGGCCGCGCCGGTCGGCGGCGTAGACGCCGGCGACGAGCGCCACGACGGCGGCGATCGCCATCGCCAGCAGGGCGAGCGGCGCGCTGACGGCGAGCCGCTCGGCGATCAGCGGCGCGATCGGCGAATCATAGGCGTAGGACAGGCCGAGGTCGCCGCGCAGCGCGCCGGTCGCCCAGGCCCAGTAGCGGACGGCGAAAGGTTGGTCGAGGCCGAGCTTGTGGGCAAGCGCCGCCACCGTCTCGGGCGTCGCCGTCGCGCCGAGCATGGTCTGCGCCGCGTCGCCAGGCAGGATCTCGATGACGCCGAAGACGACCAACGAAGCGACGGCGACGGTCACGAAGAGAATGGCGAGCCGCTGAAGCGCGTAACCGAACACGAATAATCCCGCTCCGTTGGCCGCCGATCGCGTCCGACAAGCGAGCTTACGGCGCGATGGAACGGCCTGTCCAGGCGGGAGCAGAGCGGGCGGCGCTAGGCGCGATTCGTGGGCCCGGTTTGTCGACCGTGGCGCGCACTGCGTAGCCGCCGTAGAGCGCGAACGCTCGCGCTCGCGCGCCGCGTTGCTGCGCCAGCGCCGCCACCACCTCGCCGAGCGCGTCGCGTGGCGTGACGTCGAACGCGGCGAGCCAGCGGCGCAGGCCGGCGCGCGCCAGGCGCGGCAGGCCGGCCTGGTCGCCGAAGTCGACGATCTCCAGGGCGCCGCCTTCGGCGACGACGTCGATCGCCCGCGCCAGCGCTTCGCGCCACGGCGGGATCATCGACAAGGCGTAAGAGACGAGCACCCGGTCGAAGGCGGCGCGGCCGAACAACGTCTGCGGATCGAACTCGCTCGCATCGCCCTGGGCGAGGGCCACGCGCCCGTCGAGCCCTGCGTGGCGGATCGCGACGCGCGCGGTCGCCAGCATTTCGCTCGACACGTCAAGGCCGTAGACCGCGGCGTTGGGGAAGCGGCGCGCCACGGCGACCAGATTGCGCCCGGTGCCGCAGCCGATTTCCAGCACCGTCTCGCCTGGCAGCGGCGCCAGGGCCGCGATCGCGCCGTCACGGCCGAGCAGATAGTATTTGCGCGTCGCGTCGTAGATATGGCGCTGCCGCCGGTACATGCGATCCATCAGCTGGGCGGCGTCGTTCACGCTGCGCGCTCGTAGAGATGGAAGCCGCCGTAAATCGACGAACGATCGCGACGGCCGAGCTCGCGGCTCAAGTCCTCATGATAGACCCAACCGTCGAGCGCGTCGGCGGCGACGCGGCCCGGCAGCAGCCGCTCGTCGGCCGCGGTGCGGAAGATGACGCGCGCGCCCGGCCGCGCGGTGCGGCTGATCTGCGTCCACAGCGCGGTCAGCTCGTGGTCGTTCATCCAGTCCTGCGCGTCGAGCAGGACATAGGCGTCGAAACTCGCCGCCGGCGCGTCGCCGAGCATCTGGGTCAGCGAACCCTGGATGAAGCTCAGCCGCGCGGCGCGCGCGCGCAGCACGTCGAAATGGCGGCGCTGCAGATAGGGCGGGAGGGAAGCCGTCTCGCCTTCGGCGTAGCGGCCGCCGAACGCCTGGGCGGCGAAATAATTGTCGCCGATGTCGAAGTCGCAGGCGAGCCGCTCCAGCCGTTGGCGCAGCACCGCGGCGATGCCGCCTTCCGAGTCGCCGGCGAGCGCGTGGTATTGCGCCGGCGGAATGCCGAGCCCGTAAAGCGAGGCGGGTTGGCGGGTCAGCCAGCGCACCAACGGCTTGTCGAAGATCGGCGCGAGATGGCGCTCGAACAAGGCGCGCTGTTCGTCGCGCGAGCGCGCGCTCAGCATCACGCGCGGATCGCAGCCATGCAATCGCGCCAGCATGTGGCCGGCGGCGATGCAATGACCGAGCAGGCCGAAGCGGTAAAGGTTGCGGGCGAAGAGGTCGATGCGGCGGCGGTGCGGAAAGGGGCGTCCGTCCCAGTAGGCGCGGCTCGCTGCGTCGAGGCGCGTGCGCAGTTGCGAATCGTAGGCGGCGACGTTGGCGCGCGAATTGGCGTCGGCGAAGAAGCGTCGGAACGATTCGTAATCCGGCAGGTGCTCGAGGGCGCAGAGTTTGAGCCGACCGAGCGCGATATGGGCGCCGTTGAGATCGACGGCGACGATTTCGGCCGGGTCGGCGGTCAGATAGGAGAGGGCGTTGCAGCCGCCGGAGGCGATGGTCGCGACGCGATCGCCAGGACCGAGGCGCAGCGCTTCGAGATCGACGACCGGATCTTCCCAGATCTGCGGATAGACGAGGCGGCGGAAAGCGGCGGTGAACAGACGCTCGAGCACGCCGGCGCGACTCAGCGGCCGGTTGCGGTGAACCGCTGCGCGCAAACCTTCGCCGGTGGCGCGCCGCGCGGCGCGAACGGAATGTTGCACACGTCCTCCCATCCGCTGAAGCCGGGGTCGTCTGCGGGTAGACGAGTCGCGTGACGCGCGCGTGACGGGGGCGGGCCACGACGCCGGGTTCAGCCGCCGAGCGGAAATCTCTGGTCGATGACGAAGTCGCCGTTGGGCTTCTGGACGAACAGGACGAGCGAGTCGACGACCAGCGTCGGATCGGCGAGGCGGCGCTCGAATTCGCGCGCGAGCGTCTCGGCGATCCGCTCGGCCTCGTCGAGGGCGTTGGTCAGAGTGAAATGCAGGCGGAAGTCGGCGAGCGCGTAGGGGTAGCCCCAGCGCTCAAAGGCGTCGCGTTGGCGCGCGGTGAGCCGCGCAGGGTCGCGCCGCGCCCGTTCGGCGTCGTTCAGCGGCGCGCGGAAGGCGTCGAGGCCGCGCACGACCCGCTCCTCGAGCCGCGCGATCGCCGCCGAGGGCGCCGACGGCGTCAGCGCGACGAAGCCTGCCGCTTCGCCGAGCGTCAGGGTCGAAACGGCGAGCCGGCCAGCGGCGAAGGGTCTCTCCGCATGCGCGAGTTCGGCGAGCGCCGTGCTGAGATCGGAAAGGCTGGCGTCCTCGGCGAGGCGGAACGGCGCCTTGATCGTCGCATGGAAGCCGTAGCGGCGCGGCTCGGTCGTCATGTCGCGCCATGCCGCAGCGTCGAATCCCATGGGAGCGAAGCCCAACAGCGCCTCGCCGCTGGCCGCGTCGCGACCGACGACCGCGCTGCCGAAACGCCACAGCGCGCTTTCGGGCGGCGGCGCGAGATAGACCGCGTAGCGCAGCGGATTCATCACGGCGCGGCGCTCCGCAGACCGTTGACGACAAGGTCGCGCAGTCGCGCCACCGCCTCGTCGAGCGCGCCGTCGTTGTCGATCGTCGCGTCGGGCTCAAAGGCGACTTCGGCGACGGCGCTGCGCGCGAGACGCTGGCGCCGGCTCGCGCCATCCTCGCGGCCCCGCGCCGCGAGCCGCGCCGCCAGCGTTTCCGGCCGCGCCGTGACGAGCACGATCAGGCTCGGACGATAGAGCCGGCGCACCTCGGCGACCATGGTCCGCGAGACGTTGCAGACAACCGCGCCGCCGGCGGCGAGCCGCGCCTCGATTTCGCGCGGCACGCCGTAGTGGAGGCCGTGCGCGCTCCAGGCGAGCGCGAAACGCCCTTGCGCGCGCGCCGCCGCGAACGCCTCTTCGGCGAGCGTGTCGTGATCCTCGAAAGCGTCGGCGCAGCGGGTGACGACGCGGCGCGCGGTGAAGACGCCGTCGGTTTCACCAAGGCGGTCGGCGAGGCCGCGGATCAGCGCGTCCTTGCCGGCGCCGCTCGGGCCGACGATGGCGACGAACAGGCCCGTCGCAGGCGAGGTCTTGGCCAGCGCCGACATCGCTTCACGCCACCCTCTGGCCTTCGCGCCATACCGCGCGCACCACCGGTTCGCCGTGATGGGCGCGCACGCGGACGAGATCGGCGCGACGGCCGATGACGATCTCGCCGCGATCGGACAGGCCCGCCGCTTCGGCCGGGTTCTTGGTCACCATCCGCACCGCGCCGGCGAGGCCGCCGACATTGGGCGTGTCGGCGAGGCGGAACGCCGCCATCAGCAGCGCCGCCGGCACATAGTCGGAAGAGAGGATGTCGAGCAGGCCCGTTTCGGCGAAGTCGCGCGCCGAGGCGTTGCCCGAATGCGAGCCGCCGCGCACGACGTTGGGCGCGCCCATCACCGTCGCCATGCCGGCCGCGCGCGAAGCGGCGGCGGCCTCGTGGGTCGTGGGAAACTCGGCGATGTGGACGCCCTCGCGCTTCGCCTGCTCGACGTCCTCGATTGTCGTGTCGTCGTGGCTCGCCAACGTCAGGCCATGGGCGTGAGCGAGGGCGACGACGCGCGGCCGATTGGCCTCGGCGCGCTCGCGCCCGACCCGCTGGCGCTCGCGCACGACTTCGGCGATTTCCGCCTCCGACTTGCCGCTCTTACCCTGATAGTAAATGAAATACTTGTCGAGGCTGCGGAACTGGCGCTGGCCGGGCGTGTGGTCCATCAGCGAAATCAGCCGCGCCGGATGGCGGGCGAGGAAGTCCTCGAGGAATTCGATGACGTTGGGCGAGGGGATCTCGCAGCGCAGATGGGTCTGGTGATCGGCGCGCAGCAAGTCGGCGGCGCGCGCGCGCTCGATGGCGTCGGCGAGGATCACTGTCTGCTCGCCGACGCCGCCGCGGGCCTCGAATTCGTCCATGCCGACGCGAAAGGAATCGAAGACGGTGGTGATGCCGGCGGCGGCGATCTGCGCGTCATAGGCCATTACGGCGCTGCCGGCGTGCCAGAACACGCGCGGCCGCGGCATGAAATGCGCTTCGAGATGGTCGGTGTGCAGTTCGACCAGGCCGGGCAGCAAATGGTCGCCCTGGCAGTCGATCCCGCCCTTCGGGCCGCGACCCTCGCCAATTTCGACGATGTTGCCCTGGTCGGTTGCGACCCAGCCAGGGAAGACGCGGTCGGCGGCGACGACGTTGGCGTTGGTCAGGACGATGGCGTCGGCGGCGTGGAATTCCATGCCTCAGGCTCCGTATTTGTCGAGGAACGCCTCGGCCGATAGTTGGCGGAAGTCGTCGAGCGCTGCGCGTAGCGTCGCGTGCGGCCAGTCCCACCAGGCGAGCGCGTCCATGCGCGCGCCGATTCCCTCGGGGAAGCGGGGCTTCAGCGGTCGCGCCGGCACGCCGGCGACGATCGTGTAAGGCGCAACGTCGCGCGTCGCCACCGCGCCGGCGCCGATCACGGCGCCGTTGCCCACGGTGACGCCGGCGGTGATTGTCACGCCATGGCCGATCCAGACGTCGTGGCCGATGACGACGGTGTTGTCGCGCCGCCAGCCGAAGATCTCTTCCTCGCGCTCGGCGTCGCACCAGTAGTCGTTGGCGCGGTATGTGAAGTGGTGCAGGGTCGCGCGCCAGGTTGGATGGTTGGGCGCGTTGATGCGCGCATGCGACGCGACATTGACGAACTTGCCGATCCGCGCCGCCCAGGTCTGGCAATCTTGCATCAGATAGGAATAGTCGCCGACATGGGTCTCGGCGACGACGCAGCGCTCGCCGATCTCGACATAGCGGCCGAGCGCGCTGTCGCGGATGGTTGCGGTCGGATGGACGAGCGGCGATTCGCTGAGGCGCGTGGCGCGCGAGATGGGCGCGGATGGAGCGTTCATGCGGCCTCGCGGTCGGAGAAGCGCGACACGTCGACGACGCGGTCGGCGACGCGCGCGCGCACGTCGTCGTCGTGGAAGATGGCGAGGACGCCCGCGCCCTCGGCCTTGCGCTCGGCGATGAGTCCGATCACCGCCTCGCGATTGTCGGCGTCGAGCGAGGCGGTTGGCTCGTCGAGCACCAGCAGGCGGTGCGCGCCGGCGAAGCCGCGGGCGATGTTGACCCGCTGTTGCTCGCCGCCGGAGAAGGTCGCCGGCGGCAGACGCCACAAAGCTTCGGGCAGGCGCAGGCGGGCGAGCAGGTCGGCGGCGCGGGCGTGCGCAGCGTCGCTGTCGAGCCCCGCCTCTTGCGCCGCGGCGGCGACGATGTCGAGCGCGGCGACGCGCGGGATGACGCGCAGGAACTGGCTGACGCTGCCGACGACCCGCCGCCTGAGGTCGAGGATCTCGCGCGGCGCGGCGCGCGCTATGTCGATCGTCCGCTCGCCGTCGGCGACCAGAATGCGCCCCTCGACGGCGAGGTAATTGCCGCTGACCATCTTGAGGATCGACGACTTGCCGACGCCGGAGGGGCCGCCGAGCACGACGCATTCGCCAGCCGCGACGCTGAACGAGACGGCGTGGACGATCGGCAACCGCGCGCCGCCGTGCAGATGTAGGGTGAAGGTTTTGGCTAGGCCTTCGACCCGCAGCAGTTCGTCGAGGATCAGCGGGCTCATGCGGCGAGCACCGAAGAAACGAGCAGTTGCGTATAGGGCGCCTGCGGGTCGTCGAGCACGCGGTCGGTCAGCCCGCTCTCGATCACCTCGCCCTGCTTCATCACCAGGATGCGGTGCGACAGCAGTCGCGCTACCGCCAGGTCGTGGGTGACGATGATCGCCGCCAGCCCCATGTCGGCGATGAGGCCGCGCAAGAGATCGAGCAGCCGCGCCTGGACGGACACGTCGAGGCCGCCGGTCGGCTCGTCCATGAACACCAGACGCGGGCCGGTGACGAGGTTGCGGGCGATCTGCAGCCGCTGGCGCATGCCGCCGGAATAGGTCGAGGGCGGGTCGTCGACGCGGACGGCGGCGATTTCGACCCGCGCCAGCCAGTCGAGCGCGGCGGCGCGGATGCGACCGTAGTGGCGGTCGCCGATCGCCATCAACCGCTCGCCGATGTTGCCGCCGGCGGAAACGTTCATACGCAGCCCGCGTGCGGAATCTTGGTGGACGAAGCCCCAGTCGGTGCGCATCAACGCCCGCCGCTCCGCTTCCGACAGCGACGACAGCGCGCGCGCCGCGCCGCCGCGCATACGATAGACGACCTCGCCGGAGTCGGCCCCAAGCGAACCGGCGACGAGGTTGAGCAGCGTCGTCTTGCCGGAGCCGGATTCGCCGACGATCGCCAGCGCCTCGCCTTCTTCGAGTTCGAACGAAATGTCGCGGCAGGCGTCGATCGCGCCGAAGCGTTTGCAGAGGCCTCGCGCGGAAAGCAGCGGCGGGGTCATGCTCGCGATCCTTCGACCGCAAGGCCGTCGACGCCAACGCCGCTATGGCCGCCAACGCCAAAGCCGTCATGGCCGGGCTTGTCCCGGCCATCCACGTTGCGATGCGGGCCGGAGGTCTTAGGATGGGGCGCGACGGGGGCGGTTCGCCTTGCCGCAGAGATTGGTCGTGACCGCGTGGATGGCCGGGACAAGCCCGGCCATGACGAGGGAGGGCTGCTGCGGTCAGCCGTCATTCGGCAGCGTCCTTCCTTTTCGCCGCCTGCCGCTTCTCGCAATAGTCGGTGTCGGAGCAGACGAACATGCGGCCGCCCTTGTCGTCGATCACGACCTCGTCGAGGAAGGAATCGGTCGCGCCGCAGAATTCGCAGGCGGCGTCGAACTTGGTGCGCTCGAACGGGTGGTCCTCGAAGTCGAGCGAGACGACGCGCGTGTGCGGCGGGATGGCGTAGATGCGCTTCTCGCGCCCGGCGCCGAACAATTGCAGCGCCGGACAATCGTCGAGCTTGGGATTGTCGAATTTGGGGATCGGCGACGGGTCCATGATGTAGCGGTCGGCGACGCGCGCCGGGTAGGCGTAGGTCGTCGCGATATGGCCGTGGCGCGCGATGTCCTCATACAGCTTGACGTGCATGACGCCGTATTCGGCGAGCGCGTGCATGGTGCGCGTCTCGGTCTCGCGCGGCTCGAGAAAACGCAACGGCTCAGGAATCGGCACCTGGTAGACGAGAATCTGCTCGCCGGTCAGCGGCGTCTCGGGGACGCGGTGGCGGGTCTGGATGATCGTCGCCTCGGTCGTGTCGGTCGTCGTGGCGACGTCGGCGGTCTTGGCGAAAAAGGCGCGGATCGACACGGCGTTGGTGGTGTCGTCGGCGCCCTGGTCGATCACCTTGAGGACGTCGTCGGGTCCGATGATCGCGGCGGTCACCTGCACGCCGCCGGTGCCCCAGCCGTAGGGCATCGGCATTTCGCGCGAGGCGAAGGGAACCTGATAGCCGGGAATGGCGATCGCCTTGAGGATCGCGCGGCGGATCATCCGCTTCGTCTGCTCGTCGAGATAGGCGAAGTTATAGGGCCGGGCGGTCATTCGGCGGCCTCCGTTCGGAGGTCGGATGACGGAGGACGGAGGGCAGGGGACTCTTCCTTTTCCGTCCTCGATTTTCTGTCTTCTGCTCTCAGTTGGCGAAGCAGCGCCAGCTCCGCCTGGAAGTCGACGTAATGGGGCAGCTTCAAGTGCTCGACGAAGCCGGTCGCCTGAACGTTGTCGCAGTGGGAGAGCACGAACTCCGCGTCCTGCGCCGGGCCGATCCGCTCTTCGCCGAGTTCGTCGGCCCGCAGCGCGCGATCGACCAGGGCCATCGACATCGCCTTGCGCTCGCTCTGGCCGAACGCCAGACCATAGCCGCGAGTGAACCGCGCCGGCTCGCCACTCACCCCGCCCTTGAACTGATTGACCATCTGGCATTCCGCGACCGCGATCGATCCGAGCGGGACGGCGAAGTCGAGCTCGGGAACGAACATCTCGACCTCGATCTCGCCGAAGCGGATCTCGCCGACGAACGGATGGTTGCGGCCGTAACCGCGCTGGGTCGAATAGCCGAGCCCAAGCAGGAAGCCTTCGTCGCCGCGCGCCAGCGTCTGCAGCCGAGGGTCGCGTGCGGCGGGGAATTCTTCGGGATCGCGGGTGACGTCGGCGACCGGCGCGCCGTCCTCAGCCGGCGGGCTCTTCTCGATCAGATCCCCGTCGGCGATGATGTCGACGACGCGCGGCGCGGCGAGCGCGGAATCGGCCGGCGCGGTCGCCGGCGGCGGCGGATCGGACGGCTCTGTGAGCGCGAAGTCGATCAGCCGGTGAGTGTAGTCGAAGGTCGGCCCGAGCACCTGACCGCCGGGCAGGTCTTTGAACGTCGCCGAAACACGGCGACGAAGCGCGATCGCTTTGGTGTCGAGCGGCTCGGCGAAGCCGAAGCGGGGCAAGGTGGTGCGATAGGCGCGGGCGAGAAAAATCGCCTCGATCAGGTCGCCGCGGGCCTGTTTGATCGCCAGAGCGGCAATCTCGCGATCGTAGAGCGAGGCCTCGCTCATCACCCGATCGACGGCGAGCGACAACTGTTCGTCGATCTGGCGCGTCTCGATCTCGGCGACGTTGCGGTCGCCGCGGCGCTTGTCGGCGAGCAGGGCGTGAGCGTTGGCGATCGCCCGCTCGCCGCCTTTGACTGCGACATACATCAGCGCGCTCCCTCGACGATCGCGGTCGAGCGCGGCAGCGCGGCGAGGCGGTCGTCGGCGACGAAGATCAAATCGACGCCGAGCGGAAAGCCGGCGCGGTTGGCGGCCCATTGGGCGACGAAGCTCTTCGGCAAGGGCGAGACAGCGAGCGTCGCCTCACCCTTGATTCCCGGGCCGCCGAGCCGCAAGCGCGAGGCGACCTCGAGGCTCGACGCTTGGGCGACGATCGTCGTCGAGCGGTCGGGGTATTCCGCCGTCCCCGACGCGAAGCGAGCGAGGTCGAGGCCGTCGACGGACAGATCGACCAGCGCGAAGGCCGCTTGCTCCGACGCGGCGGCGCGTGGGGCGCCGGTGTGAAAGGCGAGATAGTCGGCGACGGCCTGGGGAAACGAAGGCGCGATCCACAGCGGCGTTTCGAAGTCGGCGAGAGTCAACAGCGCGGCGGCGGCGGCGCGCGCGAGCGACGCGGGCGGCGTCAGCGCCTCCCCGCAGGCGAGGATCGTTCCCGGCGCGCTCATCGCCCGCATGATGCGGCGGAACGCGGCCTGCGATTCGAAGGTCGGATCGGCGAAAGCGAGGGCGTTCATGCCGCGTCCTCGCCGCGCACGAGCGTGAAAAAGTCGACGCGCGTCGCTGCGGTCTCGGCGCGCGTTTGCGCCGCTTCCGCGGCGAGGCGCTCGGCGATGGGCGTTAGGATGGTCGTTTCGACGTCGTCGGCCTCGCGTTGCCACAAGGCGTCGACGATCGCCGCCAGCCGCGCCGTCTTTGCGTCGCGGCCGAGGATGTGGGCGAAGCCGCGCTCGCCGGTCGCCAGTTCGACGACGGCGCGCGTCACCGTCGCTTCGCCGAGATTGAACGGCGCGCCGTCGCCCCCGATCCGGCCGCGCAGCATGACGAGCCCAGACTCGACGGGTTTGAGGTCGCGCGCGCCGTGGTTGGGCCACCGCTCCTCGATCGCGGCGAGCTCGGCGCGGCGCGCGCGCGCGACGAGCGCCATCGCTCGCCGCCGCGCCGCGGTTTCGCCAGCTCTATTCGCCACGACGCTCATGAAGCCTCTCTGGCGCCGATTGATGACCGATTTGCGTCATGATTCAAGCCGACGCCGACTTGCGTCCCGCCATTGCGGCGCGCAGCTTGCCGGAAATGAAGTCGATCGCCGCCACCGAGATCAAGATCAACAGGATGAGGAATGAGACCTGCCTCCATTCAAGGACGCGGATCTGTTCGGACAGATAGAGACCGACGCCGCCGGCGCCGACGACGCCGATGATGGTCGCCGAACGGGTGTTGGATTCGATGAAGTAGAGAATTTGGCCGGCGATCACCGGCAGAACCTGCGGCAGGAGACCGAAGCGGACCTCGGCGAGGCGGCGCCCGCCCGCTGCGCGCACCCCTTCGACTTGCTTCGAATCGGCCGATTCGATGACTTCGGCGAACAACTTGGCGAGCGCGCCGAAGTCGGAGGTCGCGATCGCCAGGACGCCGGCGAACGGTCCGAGGCCGACCACGTTGATCCAGATCAGCGCCCAGATCAGCGTGTCGACGCCGCGCACGGCGTCGAACAGGCGTTTGATCGGAAAGCGCAGCAGCGCCGCGGGGAAGACGTTGCGCGCCGCGAGGACGCCGAGCGGCAGCGCGAACAGCGCGCCGGTCAGCGTGCCGAGCAGCGAGATCGCCAGCGTCTCGCCGAGCGCGTTGAGATAGGTCCATAGGTGACCGCCGGGATCAGGCGGGAACATTTCGTCGACGAACCAGACGAGTTGCATCAATCCGGGCGCGAGGCGGGCGTAAGGAACCTCGAAATAGGCGAAGGCGCCGACGTAGGCCGCGGCCAGCACGCCGATCGCCGCCAGCGGTAGGATCCGCTTGCGCCAGGGATTGACGAAGAACTCGGGATGACGCGCGCGCACCGCGCTGAGATCGGCGAGGGTCGAGGCGTCGTTCATGACGGTCGTTCCTCAGCGAGCAGGGCGCGGCGCAGGCGCTGCGTCGAGACGTCGATCGCCACCACGACCGCAATGATCATCACCAGGATCGCGCTGACGTCGGAATAGTAGAACTTGCGAATCGCCTCCATCAGGTCCTGGCCGATGCCGCCGGCGCCGACGAAGCCGAGCACAGTGGCGCTGCGCACGTTGATCTCGAACCGGAGCAGCGCGAAAGTGGCGAAGCTCGCGATCACTTGCGGTACGGCGGCGAAGCGAATGGTCTGGACGTAGGACGCGCCCGCCGCCCGCAGACCTTCGATCGGCTTCACGTCGATGTTTTCGGTCGTTTCGAAGAATTGTTTGCCGAGCGCGCCGGCGCTGTGGATGGCGATCGCCAGCACGCCCGGCAGCGGTCCAAGCCCGAAAGCGACAACGAAGATCAGCGCAAACACGATGTCGGGCACGGTGCGGCAGAGTTCGAGGAAGCGGCGCGCGATCCAGACGACGACAGGGTTGGCGGTCAGATTGGGCGAGGCGACGAAGTTCAGCGCGAAGGCGACGCCGCCGCCCGTCAGCGTGCCGACATAGGCCATCAGGATGGTCTCGCCGATCAGCCGGGCGATGCGCTTGAAGCTCCAGAACCACCCGGGAATGTCGGTCCACACTGGGGCCCCGGTGTCGAGCGTCGCCATACGGCTGAAATACGAGGCGAAGCCGCCGATCTTGGTCCAGAAGGCCTTGGGGTCGATCTCGGCCTGCACGGCCGACAAGCCGATCAGCACGACGAGCGCGGCGGCGGCCAAAGCGAAGCGCAGGCGTTTGCCGCGCGCCGCAGCGTCATAGGCCGCCTTGATGGCGGCCAACTGGCGGTCGGGGAGCTGAACGACGGCGTTTGGCATCGGAAGAGGAAAATAACCCAATCTGCCCGCGTTCGCGGAGCGCGGCGGATTCGCCCGCGCCCCGCTCGCCCGCCAGCGGCCGGCGATTGGCTCGGCTCAGCTCTTCTTTTTGCGCAATTCGTCGACGAACTTCACCAGTTCGACGGTGCTGTCGTAGTCGGAGGTCGCCGTCGGGTCCCACGGCCGATTCTTGCCGTCGGAGAGCCTGGCGAAGGCTGCGGGCGCCTTGGTCGCCGCCTCGAGGAAGGCGGTCTTGATCGCCGCCTTCAGATCGTCCGGCAGGTTGGAGAGATAGGCGTAAGGCGAATTGATGATCATCGGCGACTTCAGAATGATGCGGAAGTCGTCCTCTTTCATCGGCGCGCCCTCGGCGTTCTTCAGCATGCCCTTGTTGAGCATGCGGGTCAGGTTGGAGTCGCCGGGCGCGTTCCACCAGTTCGCGCAGACCTCGACTGTACCTTGCGCCAGCGCGAGCACGGCGTTCTCGTGGCTGCCGGCGAACACGGTCTTGGAGAAGTAGGTTTCCGGATCGATCCCCATCTTGTCGAGCACGAACCGCGGCATGTTGTTGCCCGAGGTCGAGTTCGGGTCGACGAACGCCATCGCCTTGCCCTTGACGTCGTCAAGCTTCTGGTATGGCGACTTGGCGAGCACATAGAACACCGAGTAATAGCCCTTGGAGCCGTCGCTGTTGACGTCGATGACAAAGGCCTCGGTCTTGACGCCGATGATGCGCGCGCGGGCGAACGACGCCGGGCCGTAGTAGCCGATGTGGATGTTTTCCGCGCGCTGGCCCTCGATGACCGCCGCGTAGTCGTTGGCGACGCGCAAGGTCACTTTCACGCCGAGAGTCTTGCTCAGATAGTCGACGAAGGGCGTGTAGCGATCGACCATGCCCGACCCGTTCTCTTCGGGAATGACCGCCATCACCAGTTCAGGATACTTGGCCCTCCAGTCTTCGGCGCGCGCGACTTGCGACGCCAAGGCGCCAGCGGCGGCGCCGATCAGCAGAGAACGACGAGTGATCATGATTTGCCCCTTCCATGCAACGTTCAAACGCGACAACATTTACGCAGCCGCGGGCGCGGTGCCCGGAAGCGGTTCGATCGCGGGTTGGGAGGCGAGCACCTCCTTGGCTTCGATGCCGTAGAGATCCCACGCCGCCGCTTCGGTCAGCGCTTCCGGCGCGCCGTCGAAGGCGACCCTGCCGTTGGCCATGCCCACCAGACGGTCGCAATAGGCGCGGGCGAGCTCGAGCGAATGCAGATTGCAGATGACGGTGATGCCGTGATGGCGGTTGATCCGCTGCAGCGCGTCCATGACGATCTTGACGTTGCGCGGATCGAGCGAAGCGATTGGCTCGTCGGCGAGCACGAGCTCCGGCGCCTGGACGAGCGCGCGCGCAATCGCGACTCGTTGCTGCTGGCCGCCCGATAGGCTGTCGGCCCGCTGGGCGGCGAGATTGGCGATGTCGAGCTGTTCGAGCGCGGAAAGGGCGAGCGCGACGTCTTCTCGCGACCACAGCTGCAAGACGCCGCGCAGCGAGGAAATGTGATTGAGCCGGCCCATCAGCACGTTGGTGAGCACGTCGAGCCGACCGACGAGGTTGAATTGCTGAAAGATCATCGCGCAGCGCGCGCGCCAACGGGCCAAGCCGGCGCCCCTCAGCGCCGTCACCTCGACTTCGCCGTAGCGAATGCGGCCGGCGCTCGGCTGTTCGAGCCGATTGATCATTCTCAACAGCGTCGATTTGCCGGCGCCGGAGCGGCCGATCACGCCGATGAACCCGCCGGAGGCGATCGACAGCGAGACGTCGTCGACCGCAATCTTCGCGCCGAACCGACGTGTAAGATTCTCGATGGCCAGCATCGCGCTTCCCTCGGCTGTTTAGCTAGGTGTCTTTGGCGACACGCGCGTGACGTCGTTCGTTCGGTCGGTCGGGCGGGCCGTGGTCGCCGGTTCGGTTCGGCGCTAAGAAAGGTCGCGCGACGATCGCGGGGACGAGGGCGGAAGGCGATGCGGGTCAGGGCGGCGATGCTGCGGGCGACAGGGGCGAAGCCTCCCTATGCGGCCTCGCGACCGCTCGAGATCGTCGCGGTCGATCTCGACGGTCCCGGCCGCGGCGAAGTCCTGGTGAAGGTCGCGGCGGCCGGCCTTTGCCATTCCGACCTCTCGGTGATCGATGGTTCGCGACCGCGGCCCACGCCGATAGTGCTCGGCCATGAGGCTGCGGGCGTCGTCGCCGCGCTCGGCGAGGGCGTAGCCGATCTCGTCGTCGGCGACCATGTCGTGTTGGCGTTTGTGCCGAGCTGCGGCCATTGCCTGCCGTGCGCAACCGGACGGCCGGCTTTGTGCGAGCCGGGCGCCCGGGCCAACGGCGCGGGAACGCTGCTCTCCGGCTCACGCCGGCTCGGCTTCGTCGCCGAACCGGTCAACCACCATCTCGGCGTCTCCGCCTTCGCCGAATTCGCCGTCGTCGCGCAGGAATCCTGCGTCAAGGTCGACCGGTCTCTGCCGTTCGAGCACGCCGCGCTGTTCGGCTGCGCGGTGCTGACTGGCGTCGGCGCGGTCGTCAACACGGCGCGCGTCGCCGTCGGCGGTTCGGTCGCGATCGTCGGTCTCGGCGGCGTCGGCCTGGCGGCGGTCATAGGCGCGGTGGCGGCCGGCGCGCGGCAGATTGTCGCCGTCGATCTCGCGCCGGCGAAGCTCGACGCTGCGCTGCGGCTCGGCGCGCCCGAGGCGGTCGACGCCGGCGCGCCCGACGTCGTCCAGCGGATCAGGGACATCACTCGCGGCGGGGCCGAGTTTTGCGTTGAGACCGCAGGCGCCGTGCCGGCGCTCGAGCTCGCCTACGCCGCGACGGCGCGCGGCGGGGGTCACGGTCACCGCCGGCCTGCCGCATCCCGACCGCAAGCTGTCGATCCAGGCGGTGAGCCTGGTGGCCGAGGAGCGGACGTTGAAAGGTTCCTACATCGGCTCCTGCGTGCCGCGCCGCGATCTGCCCAATTTCGTCGGCCTGTTCCGGGCCGGTCGCCTGCCGGTCGACAAGCTGCTGACCCACCGGCTGCGGCTCGACGAGATCAACGAGGGCTTCGACCGCCTGCGCGAAGGGGTGGGCGTCAGACAGGTGGTGACGTTCGGCTGAAGCCACACGCTCGGCCGCGCGCGACAGCTCGATTTCGGCGGACGCGGCCCGGCCGCGCGCGCCCACCGCTCCGATCAGCCGGGCGGCCGTTCAGTCGCTTTGCGCGGCCGCTGCGATGCGTTTGCCCTTCTTGATCGCCGCCTCGCCGCCGTGCGGCGCGCACCAGCCCGGCAGGTAGTTCGCCTCGTCCGATTTGGCGAGCGTGAGCGCTTTCTCGGTCGCCGCCTCGAAGCTCTTGCGCAGGTCCTTCGGCTTGATGCGGCGGCGCAGGAAGTCGGCCCAGAC
>Ga0181519_10002538_pt1 | contig 15516 bp, 9 predicted proteins | sample PEATcosm2014_Bin_26_FD_121102 | JGI IMG/M metagenome (GOLD analysis project Ga0181519, IMG submission 121102) | Peatland microbial communities from MTU Mesocosm Facility, Houghton, MI, USA - PEATcosm2014_Bin02_10_metaG | ecosystem: Environmental > Terrestrial > Soil > Wetlands > Peat | place...
AAAACCGCCTAAACGCAAGATTATTCCGGCAGGCGATTCGCTTCCATTCGCCGCCCGCCGCGGACCGATGAATCCTCCCAGCCCTTTGGACCACCACTTCGGATGAAAATTTTATCTTGTTGATTTCCAACGACTGGCACGGCCCTTTTCCGGGGTATTGGACGCTCGTGAGGATGACGTGCGGGGGGCGCTGGCTAGTTGGCAGATAGGACAGCGCATTCTCAGCGGGGCCATCCGGCACCGCCTGCCGGGGTGCCGTTTGTGGGGACGAGCCGTCCCCACCCCGAATCCCTCCCGGGCCGCTCAACCCCCGGCTAATTTCCGTAACGCCTCCGGCGTTCACAAGGAAGCCTGCGCGGAGGCAGGATGCCCACAATTAAAGGTTGTCTGGCGCCGGGCGGGGGATTATCTAGTGGTCATGTCAATTCTGCGGGCCAGGCAGAAACTGGAAATCTTGGAACCGGCGGGGCGGTTATGAAGTCCACCCACCCCGAGGCACTCCTGGCGTTCGTTCATAAATTGAACCGCCTGTTGCTGCTGCGGGTGGCCGTCCAGATGATCACGCTCTGGTGCTTCGTTTGGGGCGTGGTGGCGCTGGCCATGAAAATCTCCGGTCTGCAACACCTCGCCTGGCTGCTCCCGGGCATCCTGGGCTTCGTCCCCCTGGTCATCGTCGCCGCCCTGCGCGAACGCCGCCGCCAGCCCGCCTTTGAAAAAATCCGCGCCCATTACGACCGCCTGAACGCCTGCGGCGGCGTCATCATGGCCCAGGAGACGGCGGACATGAGCGCCTGGCTTGGGCAGCTCCCGCCGGCCGCCGTGCCCCGATTTCACTGGCACAACGCCCGCGCGCTGCTGTTGCTGGGCCTGGCCCTGGTATTCGCCGGCACCGCCCTCGTGCTGCCGGAGCGCCTGGCGCGCTTCGGCGGCCATCGGCCCCTGGAAATCGGCCAGATCGTCGAGCAGTTGCAGGCGGAGGTCCAGACGCTCGCCCAGGAGAAAATCGTGCCCGATCAAAAGGCCGACGAGGTCGAAAAACAGCTCGCCCAGCTCCAAAACGATTCCTCCGGCTACGATCCCAACAAAACCTGGGAGGCCCTCGACCATATCAAACAGGCCAATGCCGACGCCGCCAAACAGGCGGCCGAGGAAGCCGTGCAAAAAACCGAATCGCTCACCGAGGCCGAAACGCTCGCCAAGGCCATGGAACAGGCCGCCGACAACGGCATGGATCCGGCCACCGCCGCGCAGGCGGCCCGGGATCTCGCCTCGCTCCTCAATTCCGCCAAGCTCGAGGAGGGCGTCTTGAACGGCCGCATCCCGCCGGAGCTGTTGCAGAATTTGAGCGGCCTCAACCGGGAACAGATGGAAAAACTGGCCCAGGCCCTCGAGCTCAATAAAACCGCGATGAGCCTCACCCTGAGCAACCTTGCCAATTTGAAGATGATTGATCCCGCCGCGCTGGCCAAGGCCCAGAACTCGGGGCAGATGCCTGATTACGCCGCGCTGTCCCAATACCTCTCCCAGTGCCAGGGCGGCAAATGCGATTCCGCCCTCCTCTTTTCCTGGCTGCAGCACCGGCGCAGCCGCGGCGGACCCGGCGGCGGCGGACCGGAGGCCCCGATGGATTGGGACAACAACACCTCCGAAGACAATCAGAAGTTTCAGGCCCATGCCCTTCCGCCAGCCACCCACCTTGAGGGTGCCCAAATGGTGGGCATCAGCAAGGCCGCGCCCGAACTGACCGCCAACGATGTCTCCGCCCAGCATGGCGCGCTGGACAACACCGCGGCCGGCGGCGGCTCGGTGCATGCGCAGGTGATTTTGCCGGAACACCGCCAGGCCGTTCAGAATTTCTTTAACCGGGACCAAAAATGAGGCAGCCTTGATCCCGCCCGGTGAATTTTCTTTGTGACGGACCGCAACGAACGGTGTCAAACTGGGTTGAAACTTTGGAAGTCAGATAACTGTTCATTTATTTTGTATGCCCGACCCGATCCTAAAACCGGAAGAATTACAGCCCGCCGCCGAGCTGGCCCATAAAGTCCTCGAGTAGCTCGACCGCATCCTGCTCGGCCGCCCGGAACTGCACCGGCTCGTCCTCGTGGGCATTCTCTCCCGCGGGCATGTGTTGCTGGAAGGCCTGCCCGGCCTCGGCAAAACCGCGCTCGTCCGCACCATCGGCCAGATCCTCAAGCTCGATTTCAAACGCATCCAGTTCACGCCCGACCTCATGCCCGGCGACGTTCTGGGCACCCACATCCTGCAGGAGACCGGCGCCGGCAAGCGCGAGCTCGTCTTCCAGCCCGGCCCCGTGTTCACCAACATCCTGCTGGCGGATGAAATCAACCGCGCGTCGCCCAAAACCCAGTCGGCCATGCTGGAGACCATGCAGGAAGGCTGCGTCACGCTGCTGGGCCACACCCGCCCGCTGCCCCAGCCGTTCTTCGTGCTCGCCAGCCAGAATCCCATCGAGCTGGAAGGCACCTACCCGCTGCCCGAGGCGCAATTGGACCGCTTCCTCTTCCGCCTGTTGTTTGACAACGTGAACACCGAGGTTCTGGACCAGATCATTTCCGAGCGCCGCCGCGGCGAATTGCCCGCGCCCACCTGGCAGATGGAGCGCAGCCAGTTGGAGTCCCTGTTCCAAACCATGGGCCGCATCTATCTGCCGCATCCAGTTTCGCACTACATCGCGCGGCTCGTCTCGGCCACCCATCCCGGCGCTGCCGAGGCTCCCGAGGCCGTTACCCGCTACGTCACCTACGGCGCCTCCCCGCGCGCGGCCATCGCCATCGCCGAAGCCGCCCGCGCCCTGGCCCTCGTGGCTGGCCGGCCCAGCGTGGGCTTTGAAGACGTCAAGACCGTCGCCCAGCCCGTCTTGAACCACCGGCTCATCCTCAACTACCAGGCGCGCTTCGACCGCCTGACGCCCGCAAAGCTCGTCACCGAACTGCTCGGCCGACTGGATGAAACCGGCCTCAACCTCCCCAAGGACGTGGCGCTGGCAAACGCTTGAAATGAACCCACTCTTAACCGCTGTCGCACCTCCCGCCATTCGTTGTGCCCGGACGGCATTGCTGCTGCTGGGCGCGTGGCGGCTGGCCCTGGCCCGGATATTTGATAGTTGCACTGGCGGACGAGGGCAGAACCGCCGCAGCGCAGGTCTCCCAACCTGCGGTATCGCCGATTTCCAAATCGGCAGGATGTCGCCATGGCGTGGCGTCAGCGGGTTTGGAAACCCGCGATACAGCAGACTTGGAAGTCTGCGCCACAAGATTGCCAGTGAAATCGTCGGGTTGGCCTGCCTCTTCCTCGCCGCCGCCGCCCCCGCCGCCGACCAATTCGGCGACATTACGGTTTCCGCGGACGCCATCTACACCGGCAACACCTACCACGGCTACGCCGAAATGCGCATCGTCGTCGAAAACCACGCGGACACCAAAACCCACGTCGTCACCCTCGTCTATCCCAATCAAAACGAGTTGGGCAATTCCGGCAACTACATCAGCCGGCTCGCACGCAGCGTGTCGCTCGCCGCGGGCGCGCGCGAAGTTGTGCCGCTGCTCCAGCCGCCCCTGCCGGTGCGGGGCGACGGCTCCATCCGCGTCATCGTGGACGGCCACCACGAGGGCGAGGTCCGCGCCCCGAACGCCCACAACCACTGCAATTATTATGCCCGCGGCGGCCAGATGGCCACCGTCCTCGTCAGCCGCAGCTTGGACTACGACGCCGTGGCCCACCTCTTCGAGTCCGCGGCCGCCACCGCCCCCACTGGCCTGTTCACGGCCGACAAGGCCGTCGGGCCGCCGGACGCCGTCGCCTTCTCCGGCTCTTACGAGGCCACGTGTTGGATGCCGGACGTGCGGGCCCACAACCGGACGAACTGGCTCGAACTGGATTACACCACGCCGCAACCGGTCACCAACGTGATCATTTGCCAGCCCTCCAGGCCCATCGGTTCCGGCTCGGTGACTCTGCGGGGCGCCACCGGAACCAACCTCGCGGTTCTGCCCATTGGATACGGATCGAGTCATACTTCCCCCTCCGGCTCCGGTTGGCGAACCGAGATTTCCGTCCCGGCCACCCGGGAGCCGGTGAAGACCGTGCGCTTGGATTTTCCGTCGCGGCAGAACCCGACCATTGATGCCGTGCAAATTTCCGGCCCCACCGGCAGCCAATGGGCCGCCGCCGCCCGCGCCAGCAGCGAAAACACCGCCGGCTTTTTCCGCCCCCGTCCCGGCGCCCCGGGCGTGGAAGCGGTCGAATCCATCCGCGCCGAATCGCCCGTCCCCGAGTGGAGCGAGGACTGGCTGGCTTATTCGCCCTTCGACGCCGTGGTGGTCAATGGCGCTGATGTGGCCGCCTTGCCCCCCGCCGTCTTCACCGCGCTCGGCGATTACGTGGCCGCCGGCGGAAATCTCGTCGTGCTGGGCAGGGCGGATTTGCCCCCGGCCTGGCATCCGGCCCACAGCCAGAAGCTGCGCGACGGCGCCGAATCTGAAATCGGCTTCGGCAGCGCCTTTGCCCTCGACGCGGAAAACCCCTCTGCCTTGAACGAACGGTCCGTCCAGCGGTTGCGGGAAGTCGTGCGCGACACCGGACGTTATTTTCAAAACCTGCCGGACAATGCCGGCGCCGCCAACAACCTCCTGCCGGTCGTGGCCAACCTCAAGCTCCCCACCCGCGGCGTGGTCATCGTCATGCTCGCCTTCGTGGTCCTTATCGGGCCGGTGAACATCATTTATCTCAACCGCATCCATCGGCGCACGTGGATGCTCTGGACCATTCCGGCCATCTCGCTGGTCACCACGCTCCTGGTGTTCGCCTACAGCCTCCTGCGCGAGGGCATCACCCCGGACACCCGCATCCGCGGACTCACCGTGCTCGACCAGGCCAGCCACCAGGCCGCCACCATCGGCGGCGAGGCCTTTTACTGCCCGCTGACTCCCAGCGGCGGCCTCCACTTCGAGCTCACCACCGAGGCCACTCCGCTCGTCAACGTGGACTTCGGCTCCGGCACTTCCCGCGAGGTGGATTGGACCCAGTCGCAGCATTTTGAACGCGGCTGGGTTTCCGCGCGCGTGCCCGCGCATTTCCACGTCCGCAAGGCTGAAACCCGCCGCGAGCGCATCCAAGTTTTGAACGAAGGCGGAAAATTGCAAATCATCAACAGCCTCGGCGCCCCGATCAAATCCCTGTGGGTCGCCGATGCGGACCTGAACTGTTTCGCCGCCAACCACGTCGCCGCCGGTGACAAGGCCCCCCTCGGCCTCGTCGCCACCCTGAACGCCGCCAAGGCCGGTCCCGGCGGACTATTGCACGACCTGGGCTTCGCCGCCGTGCCTGGCGACTCGGGTGACGCCGCGGCAAAATATCTTCGGCCCAACACCTATATCGCCGTGCTGGAGGGAAACCCGTTCCTCGAAAACGCCCTGGGCTCCGCGAGCAGCGCCCGCCGCACCCAAAGTTCCTGCATCGTTTTCGGCATCCTGGAACCCGCCGAAGTCAACTGGGCCGCCGCCAAATCCCGATGAAGACCTTTGCCCGAATATTTCACAGGCGATCTTGTGGCGCAGACTTCCAAGTCTGCGGTATCGCGGGTTTCCAAACCCGCAGACGCCGCGCCATGGCGACACCCTGCCGATTTGGAAATCGGCGATACCGCAGGTTGGGAAACCTGCGCTACGCCGGTGTTGCCCTCATCCGCCAATGCAATTATGAAATATCCGGATTGAAGATCCAGCCACCCACCCTCTGAATTCGCATGAAAGTCCAGGTCCAAAATCTGCGCAAGGAATTCGGCCGCACCGTCGCGGTGGACGACATTTCGTTCGGTTTTGATTCCGGCAACATCTTCGGTTTCGTGGGCCCCAACGGCGCCGGCAAGACCACCACCATGCGCATCATCTCCACGATTGATGAGCCCACCGCCGGCGACGTCCTGCTCAACGGCGTTTCCGTCTGCGAGGAGCCCGAGCTGGCGCGCCGCACCGTGGGCTACGTGCCCGACACCCTTCCAGCGCACCCCGACATCACGGTCCACGAGTATTTGGATTTCTTCGCGCGGGCCTACGGCTTGCGGGGCCGGAAACGCACGCAGGCCGTCGAGGCCATCGAGGAATTCACCAGCGTCACCGGCATCCGCGAGAAACTGCTCAAGGCCCTTTCCAAGGGCATGAAACAGCGCGTCAGCCTCGGCCGCGCCCTCGTCTATGACCCCGATGTGCTCGTCCTGGATGAACCCGCCGCGGGCTTGGACCCGCGCGCCCGCGTGGAATTGCGCGAGCTGCTCCTCCTGTTGGCCGGGCGCCACAAGGCCATCCTCATCAGCTCGCACATTCTCACCGAGCTGACCGAAATCTGCAACGGCGTCGTCATCATCGAGCGCGGAAAAATCCTCGAAACCGGCACCATTGACGAGGTGCTCAAAAAAAATGTTTCGCGCCGCACGGTGGCCATCCGCCTGCTCGAGGGCAACAGCCACCAAAACCCCCAGCTCCTCAAGGAGCTGTTGCAGACCCCCTTCGTCGAAAATGCCCGCGAGGTTACCAACGAAATCCATTTCGACCTGACCGGTGACGAATCCGCCGCGTGTGATATCTTGGGCGCATTGATCGCGAAAAAATTCAAGATCATCGAATTCCGGCAGACCAAGGCGAACCTGGAGGACATTTTCATGAGTGTGACCAAAGGAGGCGTCCAATGACCGCCGTGCTTTCAAGAATGCGCTCCCATTTCGCCCACTGGCGCGAATGGGAGCTGAATCCCATCGTCATCAAGGAACTTCGCCAGGGCGTGCGCAGTTGGACGGTCACCGGCATGCTGCTGTTGTTTCTGGTGGTCCTGTTCATCGCGTCGCTCGGGTTCCTCATCACGGAGAGCTTGTCCGTCAACGCCAGCGTGGAGCTGGGGGGCCGCATGTTCACGACGTTCGTGGTGATCCTCGCCGGCGCCAGCGTCTTTTTCATTCCGCTCTACACGGGCGTGCGCGTGGCCTCGGAACGCCAGGCCAACGGCCTCGATCTGCTCTATGTCTCCACCCTGTCCCCCGCGCGCATCATCCTCGGCAAGTTTCTGTGCAGCGCTTACATCGTCCTCCTGTTTTTCAGCGCCTGCATGCCCTTCATGGCCTTCACCAGCCTGTTGCGCGGCGTGGACATGCCCACGGTTCTGTTCATCCTCGCTTTCCTGTTCCTGATCGTCTGCGCGGCCAACCTGGTGGCCATCTTCCTGGCCTGCCTCCCCGCCAGCCGCCCGTTCAAGGTGCTCTTCGCCATCGCCGGCTTTTTTCTGTCCTTTTGGATCATCCTCCCCATCGGGTTTTCCTTTTTCATCATGCGCTCCGGCATCGGCAGCATGATGAGCGATCCTAACTTCTGGATCCGCGTCTTCCTGACCGCGCTCCTCGCCGTCGGCATCGGGGGCCTGTTTTTCGTGCTGTCCGTGGCGCTGATTTCCCCGCCGTCCGCCAACCGCGCCTGGCCCGTGCGCCTCTATCTCACCGCCTGCTGGCTGCTGGGCGGCGGGCTCGCGCTGGGCTGGTGCGTCCGGACCGGCCAATCCGACGGAATGGGCGTCTGGACCTATTCCACCTTCGCCTTGCTCGTCCCGGCCTTGTTGGTGACCATCAGTAATTCCGACCAGTTCAGCTTCCGCGTGCGGCGGAAAATTCCCGGATCCAGGCTGAAGCGGTGGGGGGCCTTTCTCTGCTTCAACGGCGCGGCCGGCGGCTTGTGCTGGCTCGTTCTCCTCGCGCTCGCCACGGGCGCCATCGCGTTCCGCGCCATGGCCCGGCTTCCCGGCGGCGCGCTGGACGATGACGATTGGCGCAAGCTGATCACGCTGGCGCTCTATGTCTTCGCCTACAGCCTGACCGCCCTGTTTCTGCACCGCACCTTCTTCCCGCAGCGTCCCGCCAAACTCGCCGGCCTGCTGGCCGTCTTGCTCGTCGCCGGCTGGGCCCTCCTTCCGCCCGCCATCCTGTTTTTCATCAATGAGCTCTCGTGGAAGACCGTGGACAGCCTGCAATTGGGAAATATTTTCAACGTGGAATTCAACCGCGATTCCGGCCATGTGGTGTATCACGAATATTTCGCCGCTGGCTGGCTGCTCCTGGCCGTGGCGCTCAACCTCAAATGGTTCCTGCGCCAGCTCCAAAACTTCCACCCGCCGGCCGCCGCCGAACCGGCCCCGCCGGCGGAGCGTCCGGCCTGACCCTGTCCGCCATGGATCCCGCCCTCCACCAGGCCCTGCGCGAAGGAGAAAAACTCGGCCTTCGTTACGCCCTGCAAATCCCCCAGGCCGCCGCCAGTGGCTGGACCGGTTCCCGCTCCGGCCGCCGCGCCGGCACCTCGATTGATTTTCAGGATTACCGCGAATACCAGCCCGGCGACGACTTGCGCTTCATTGATTGGGGCATTTTCGCCCGCAGCGACCGCCTCACCATCAAGTTGTATCGCGAGGAAGTCATCCCGCATCTGGACCTGATCCTGGACGGCTCCCGCTCGATGAATCTGGAGCACACCGCCAAGGCGGGCGCCCTCGCGCAACTGGCCGCCCTCCTGGCCACCGCCGCCGCCAACGCCCAATGCACCCAGGCGGTCTGGCTTTCCGGCGAAGGCTTCCAGCGGCTCGCCAACGACGCGCTGGTGCCCTCCGCCTGGGACCACCTTGAATTCGCCGCCCGGCGCACCCCCGAACAGTCCTGCGAAATCCTCCCACCGCGCTTCCGCCGCCTCGGCGTGCGCGTGCTGGTGAGCGATCTTCTCTGGCCTGGCGAGCCCATCCAGCTCCTGCGCCGCCTCCGCGAAGGCGCCGCCGCCCTCTTTGTCGTCCAATTGCTCGCGCGCGACGACGTCACGCCCCCCGAACACGGCAACCTGCGCGTGGTGGACAGCGAAACCGGCGCCGAATCGGAAATCTACATTGATTCCGCCGTGGCGGCCCAATACGCCGACAACCTCGCCCGCCTGCAGCAGTCCTGGGCCGATGCCTGCCGCCAGTGCGGCGCCCAAATGACCACGCTCATCGCCGAGGACCTGGCCACCTCGCTCCCGGAACTCGAGGCCATCCAATTGCTCGCCCCCGCATGAGTTTTGTCCAAAATTTTTCGCCGCCCACCCCGTGATTCCCTTTCTCACCTATCCGCTCGCCTTGATCGCGCTGGCGTCCCTGCCGGCGCTGGCGGCGATTTATATTTTGCGGAACCGGTTCCGGCGGCGGCAGGTCTCCAGCCTCGTGCTCTGGAGTTTTCACGCCCCGTCCAAGGCCGGTGGCGCCAAGGTGCATCGCCTCCAACTGCCGCTGCTGTTTTTCCTGGAACTTCTCGTCCTGCTCCTGCTCGTCGTCGCCGCCACCGGCCCGCGCTGGAACCGCTCCGAATCCTCCCGCCCGCTCATTGTCGTGCTCGACGATTCGTTCTCCCTGCGCGCCCTTGACGGCGATCGCTCGGCCCAGGACCGCGCCCGCAGCTTTCTTGAAAAACTTTTCCATCGCCAGCCGCCGCCCTCCACCCGGCTCATCCTGGCCGGCGCCTCGCCGCGCCTGCTCGGCGGCACCGTGAAATCCTGGCGCGAGGTGGATGAACTGCTCGCCCAGTGGACCTGCTGGTCGCCTGGCTCCTCGCTCGATGCCGCCATCACCCTGGCCGCCGAGCTGGGCAAGCAGCAGGCCAATATCCTCGTGCTCACCGACCATCCGCCCGCCGGTGAAAAGATCTCCAGCCCGCGCCTGGAATGGCACGCGTTCGGGGCGCCGCTCGCCAACACCGCCATCGTCAACGCCTCCCGCACGGCCTTTGGGGACCAGGACCGCTGCCTGCTCGAGGTGGCCAATTTTTCCGCCGCCGCGCATACCGCCAAACTTGCCGTGCAGGCGGGCACCAACGCGCCGGAAGTTTCCCTGTTGTCACTCGGCGCCCACGAAAGCCGGCGCCTCGTTTTCAATATTCCGGCCGCCGCCCCCTCGCTCCGGGCCGCACTCGAACCCGATGCCCTCGCCGCCGACAACGAGGTTCAGCTCCTGCCGCCCATCCGCAAGCGCGTCCGCGTGGTCGTGGCCCTGACCAATGAAAGCTCCGCCGCGCTCGTCAACCGCACCCTCGAGGCCACCGGCCTGCGGGCGGCCGTCTCCGAAAATCCCGAACTCGTCATCCACGAGACCGATGCGGCCGCCGGCAGCAACGCCTGGAGCCTGGTGCTCCGCGCCGCCGGGGCCACCAACGCCTACACCGGCCCGTTCATCGTGGACAATTCCCATCCGCTGGCCGCCGGCGTCGGTCTGGAAGGCGCCATCTGGGCCGCCGCCGCCCGCACCAACGCTCCGGGCGAGATACCCGTCATCCTGGCCGGCAATGTTCCCCTCCTGTCCGTCCGCGAGGACGTCGCCGGCCGCCGCCACCTCGAGCTGAACTTTAATCCCGGTCTGTCCACGCTCCAAAACACGCCCGACTGGCCGGTCTTGTTCTGGAACCTGCTCTCCTGGCGCATTGCCGAGCTGCCCGGCCTCCGGGAAAGCAACGCCCGCCTGGGCACTGAAGTCATTTTGAAAACCACCGGCGAGGCCGTCACCCTCACCCAGCCCGATGGCGCCCAAACCGTCTTTCCCAAAACCGGCGGCGAGCTCGCCCTGGACACGCCCCTGCCGGGTGTTTATTTCGTCACCGCCGGCGCCGTCACCAACCACTTCGCCGTCAATTTGCTCGCCGCCAGCCAGTCCGACCTCTCCGCCTGCGCCAGTGGTCATTGGGGCCAATGGAGCGAAGATACCCGGCAGCGCGTGGAGGAGACTTCCGCCGTGTGGATTTTCGGCCTGTTTGCGCTGGGGTTGCTCGCGGCGCATCTTTACCTTGTCGCCAGCGCCAAAGCCACCACCTGAACCGGACCATGCTCACCGCCTTCCAACCCGTCTGGTTCCTCCTGCTCATCCCGCTGGCGACGGCGTGGTACGCTTGGCCCCTCCCGGCGCGCGGCTTGAAATGGTTGCGGGCCGTCGTGTTTCTCCTCGTCGTCCTGGCCCTGGCGCAAGTGGCGCTCAAACTCCCCGACCGCGCCGGCACCGTCGTCGTCGTGGCTGATCGCAGCGAGTCCATGCCGCTGGATGCCGACGCCTCGCAAAAGGAAATCATCCGCCTCCTCTACCGGTCCATGGGCCCCCGCGACCAGTTGGGCATCGTGTCCTTCGGACGCGACGCCGTCGTGGAACAATCCCCCCAGCATACGGAATTCGGCGGCTTCACCGCCCGGGTCGGTTCGGATCATTCCAGTTTGAACGACGCCATCGAGTCCGGCCTCTCGCTCATCCCGGCCGACGGCGGCGGGCGCATCCTTGTGTTGTCCGACGGCAAGTGGACCGGCAAAGACCCCGCCGCCGCCTCCGCGCGGGCGGCGGGCAGGGGAGTGGCCGTGGATTATCGTCTCATCACCCGCCCGCAGGTCAGCGACGTCGCCGTCCAGAGTTTTCTCGCGCCCCAATCCGTGCAGCCTGGGCAGGCGTTCGTGCTGAGCGCCTGGATCCTGTCGCCCACCACCCAGGTTCTCCAGTACCAGCTCCGCCGCGGCGATGAAATCATTTCCTCCGGCGCCAAAGATGTCACGGCCGGCCTCACCCGCCTCATGTTCCGCGACCGCGCCGGCCGGGCGGGCGTCAACGAATACACTATCACCGTCCAGGGCCCCAAGGACGACCCGGTGCCCGAAAACAACACCGCCCGCGTGCTCGTGGGCGTGGAGGGGTCCAAACCCGTCCTCGTGGTTTCCTCCGCCGGCGATGATTCCGGCCTCGTGAAGTTGTTGCGCGGCGGCCTGCTCGATGTGGTGGGCCGCACCCCGGGGCAATGCAACTGGTCCCTCGAAGATCTTTCGCGCTATTCCGCTGTGATCCTGGAAAATGTCCCCGCCGGCCAAGTGGGCATGAGCGGCATGGAAACCCTCGCTTCCTGGGTCGAGCAGACCGGCAGCGGGCTCGCGCTCACCGGCGGCCAGAAATCCTACGGCCCCGGCGGCTATTACAAGTCGCCCCTCGAACGCGTGCTGCCCGTCTCCATGGAGATGCGCCGCGAACACCGCAAGTTGAGCGTGGCCGTCGTCGTGGCCCTCGACCGCTCCGGCAGCATGTCCATGCCCGCCGGCGGCGACCGCATCAAAATGGACCTCGCGGACCTCGGCACCGTCCAAGTGCTCGATCTGTTGTCCCCCATGGATGAAATCGGCGTCTTCGCCGTGGACACCGTGGCGCACGAAATCGTGCCGCTCGACAGTGTCGAGAAGAACCGGTCCTACCGCTCAAAAATCCTCTCCATCGGTTCCGAGGGCGGCGGCATTTATATCTACGACGCCCTCGTCGCCTCGGCCAGCATGATCCAAGGCGCGCATGCCCAGACCCGCCACATTATCCTGTTTTCGGACGCCGCGGACGCCGAGCAGTCCGCCCATTATGAGGAGATTGTCGCCAAGCTGCGCGCCGCCGATGTTACCGTGAGCGTCGTCGGCCTGGGCACGGAGCACGATTGCGACGCGAACATGCTCAAGGACCTCGCGCACCGCGGCGGCGGCGACTGTTATTTCAGCGACAACCCCGACGAAATTCCCCGCATTTTCGCGCAGGACACTTTCACCATCGCGCGCAGCACGTTCGTGGACCAGCCCACGCCCTTCGCGTTGACCGCCGGCTATTCGCTGCTGGGCCAGTCCCCCGCGTCCGCCCCGCCGGCGCTGGGCGGCTACAACCTCTGTTACCTGCGGCCCGAGGCCAACCTCGCCGCCGTGACCGGCGATGAATACAAGGCGCCCGTCGTTGCCTCCTGGAACGCCGGCAACGGTCGCGTGCTCTGCTATCTTGGCGAGGCCGACGGCAAATTCAGCGGCGAACTCGCCAAGTGGAACCAGGCCGGCGAATTCTATGCCACCCTGGCCCGCTGGATCGCCGGCAAACACCAGCCGCTGCCCGACGACCTGTTTCTGCTCCAGGAAGTCCGCGACGGCACATGTTTCGTCCAATTGCACCTGGACCCCGGCCGCAAAGCCGATCCCTTCGCCGCGTTGCCCCGCATCAAAGTGCTGCACGGCCTGTCCGGCGCCCCGCCCGCCAAGGACACCATCCCGCTCGCCTGGAAAAATGCCGACCTTCTGGAGGCCGCGATTCCCATCGTCGGCCGGGAGACCGTCTTGAACACCGTGGAGGTGCCCGGGCAGCCGGCTGTGACGTTGCAGCCGGTCTGCCTGCCGTATTCGCCCGAGTTCGCCCCCGACCAACCCGGTCGCGGCGCGGCCGCCCTCGCGCAAATCGCCACCACCACCGGCGGCAAGGACCGTGTTGAAATTTCCAAAATCTGGAGCGAACTTCCCGTGAAGTCGCGTTACGTCGAGCTCGCTCCCTGGCTGCTCATCCTGGCCGCGCTGGCCTTTCTGCTGGAAGTGCTCGAACGCCGCACCGGCTGGGTGTCAAAATTCTTTGTCCGCAAAGCCGCCGTGGCCGCCCCCGAAGCCAACGCCGGCGCTGAAATTTCCCCCGCGCCCGCGCCCCGGAAGAAGCCGTTCCCTTGGCTCACCCGCAAGCCTTCCCCGGTGCCCGCGCCCGCCGCGAAATCCGAAGCGCCCCGGCCCCTCGCCACCGCCCGCCCCGAGGCGCCGGCCACTCCCCAGCCGCCCGCCAGCGCCGAGTCCGCCTTCGACGCCCTGCGCCGGGCCCGCGAACGCGCCCGCAGCCGCACCGACAAGGACCGGTGAAACGTTCCGGTTCCTTGCGCCTACGGCGCGCACAGTCGGAAAAACTGGGATTGCTTGCCCGGATCCACCGGCACCGCGAAAAATGCCCCGGAGGTTTCCACGGCATTGGTGTCCGTCAGCCATACCGGCGACGCCAGGTTCGTCGTCACTTCCAAAACCAGGTTTGTCACCGCCAGCGGCCATTCCACCCACATCCCGTTACCCGGCGAGCCGGTGATTGTGGGCGTGGGCGGCGGAATGCCCGCGCCAATGACCGGGTACATGGACCAGACCAGGTCTTGGTAAGTCGCCGGCCCGGCACCCTGAACCAACGCCTCGAAGGAATACTGATTCGGCCCCGACGACGGCACCCGGATCACGCCGTTGACGAAGGCATTGGTCATCCCATAAATCAAGGCCAGCTTGTTTCCCAGCGGATCAGACACGCTCACTTGGTTGCCGGACGGCGACGAGGTGGGCCCGGCGAAATTGACTGATAGAAAAAAGCTGTAAGGCACATTGATGACGAAATTGAATCGCAGGCTTGATCCCCCGACCGCTTTCGCCGAGCCGCTCGTGATCCCGTTCCCCGTCACCCAGAAGGTGTTGTCGGAAAGCTCCATGTCCGAACTCTCGCTCGACAGGTCGTAGTTCGTGCCCATGGTCACGTCGAGACTCTCGAAAAATATGCCCAAGTTCGCGTCCTCGGTCGTTTGCGCATTTGTAAACACCTCCACGAACACTTCGCGGCTGATGTCCAGGATTTGGATGGCCTGGGCATGCAGCTTCCCCGTTGCGCCAACGGCCGCTGCCAGCAGGATCTGAAAGCACAACTTCATGACTCTCCTTCGATTTCGACGATGGCACCCCCGCTGCATCATTGTTGGATGCGGTTACTGCGCCAGCCTGTTTGTGATTCTTTTTTTTAACCGCCACCTTGGTTTTAACCATAAAGACTGACGCCCGAATCCCCGTCAAGGATTATCGCCGCCGGACCCGTTTTTGACCGCATTTTTGCGCGCGGCCGCGTACCATTTGCCTGGTCGTTCCGGGGCCGGCCGAAGCGTTGAAGATCTTCAACCCCAGCGTCTTGAAGGGCTGCCCGAATGCCATTGACACCACACGCAACCGGCGCGACATTGGGGTGTTAAATTAATATGAACATGAATTATTTTAAAGGTTTTGCAGCCATTCTCGCCGCCGCCGGCTTGAATCTGTCAACGTCTTTAGCGTCGGCGCAGCAGGCCTCCGCCCCCGCCTCGGTGCCCGTGGCGCCGCCGGCCGCGCCCGCCAGCATCGCCGCACCGCAGCTTCCCTACGGCGTTGGTCAAATCTTGCAGCTCGAGCAGGCCAAGGTAGGCGACGATACCATCGTCGCCTATATTCGGAATTCCGGGAACAGCTACGGCCTGACTGCCGACCAGATCATTTACCTGCAGCAGCAGGGGCTTTCCAGCGCGGTGATTACCGCCATGCTGAGTCAGCCCAGACCCGGAATGCTGCCGCCCGCGCCGGCCCCGGCGCCCGTCACCACCGAGACGGCCCCGCCTTCCGCGCCGCCCGCGTACACGGATGCCACGCAACAGCAACAACCGGCTTATGCCTCCGCTGCCGTCGCGCCTTCGGTGACTTATGTGCAGCCCAGCACGGTCTATTATTCCTCGCCCGCTTATTACCCGTACTCGTACTATCCTTACTATCCCTACTATTGGGGTTATCCCGTGGGCGTCCCCATGGGTTGGGGCTGGGTTTATGGCTGGAATGGGGGCTGGGGTGGGCATGGCGGTTGGGGTGGAGGCGGCTGGCATGG
>Ga0181519_10002541_pt1 | contig 15495 bp, 11 predicted proteins | sample PEATcosm2014_Bin_26_FD_121102 | JGI IMG/M metagenome (GOLD analysis project Ga0181519, IMG submission 121102) | Peatland microbial communities from MTU Mesocosm Facility, Houghton, MI, USA - PEATcosm2014_Bin02_10_metaG | ecosystem: Environmental > Terrestrial > Soil > Wetlands > Peat | place...
ACCCCGTGATGTTCCTGAATTACTGGAAACGTCCCGAGGCCACCGCGCACAAATATCTTGGCGACTGGATGCTGACCGGCGACCGGGCGCGGCGCGACAGCGACGGCTATGTCTTCTTCCAGGGCCGCGACGACGATGTGATTTCGTCGGCCGGCTACCGCATCGGCCCCAACGAGATCGAGGACGGCCTGCTGCGCCACCCCGCCGTGGCCAATGCGGCGGCGGTGGGCAAACCCGACCCTTTGCGCGGCGAGATCGTGAAGGCCTTCATTGTGCTGAAACCCGGTTTTTCGCCGTCGCCGGAACTGGCGAAGGACATCCAGGCCCACGCAAAAACCCGGCTGTCCGCGCACGAATATCCGCGCGAAATCGAATTCACGGCCGAACTGCCGCTGACCACCAGCGGCAAGATCATCCGGCGAATTCTGCGGGAGAAGGCGTAGGAAAAGCCGGCGCTGGCGCGTTTTCCGATCATGGCGGAAACAGCAGGTGGACTGCAGGTGGACTCATGGTGACTCGCTTGACGGTCGGGCTGGCGCTCATCATCGCCGCCACGCCGGCGGCGGCGCAGGCGCCTCGCGCCCCGCTCCCACACTGGCGCCACCATTATCATCACCGCGTCTACCCCTTGCCGTTGCCGTTTCCCCCGTTCCAACCCCAGATCATTCCGCCGCCGCCCGCGCCGGAGATCGAGATAGCCCCGACTCCGCCCGGACCCGAACCGACCCCGCCGCCGCTGCTATACCCCGGCGGCGGCCTTCCCGGGGGCATGTCGATCACAGTGACGAAAATCCTGCACGAGGACCGCAACAAGGACCGCGCGCGATCGAGCGACCCGATCAATCGGCCCAAACAGGCGGCGGAGGAGTTGGCGGCCTGCTGGTCGCCGCCGATCCCGCCGAAGGGCGAGACGGTCGAAATCACCCTCCGGTTCTCTTTCAACAATCGCGGCGGGGTCCTCGGCGCGCCCCGCGTGACCTATGTGAAGGCGCCCAAGGGAAGCAGCGCCGAGGCCGTGCGCGAATCGATTCTCGACGCGATAAAAACCTGCTCGCCGCTGCGCTTCACCAGGAGCATGGCGACGAGCGCGCCGGGCTACCCCCTGTCCGTCCGTTTCATCGGGCGGCGGGCCCAGGACGGCGACCGCGAGTAGACCGCAACCAGTCCTACTCCTCGCCCGGATTTTCCAGGCTGAAGCTCTGCGAGCCCTCGTCGAAGGCGAACAGCTCGCCATAGCGCCCCCAGGTGATCACGCTCTTCAGCGTGTCCTCAGCGCGCTTCTCCGACATGTAGTCCTCCAACTCGCTCTGGAAGCGCGTGGCGGGCGCGATGTGCGATGGGCGTTCGTCCAGCACGCGGCGGATGCGGGCGGCCAGCGGCACATAGGCCAGCAGGTGATCGCCGAACATTTTCTTGCGCGCATCGGTGGCGGCGTCCGAGAATTTCACCCCGGAAGCCGTCAACTTGATGTCACCTTCCATCACTTCGGCGAAGCGCAGCAATTGCAGGGTTTCCGCGACCGGGAACAGGTCGTCGATCTCCATGTTCAGGCTGTCCGCCAAGGCGGGCAGGTCGGCCCTGCCATTATAGGGCGGCGCCGCCACTTCCTCGATCATGCCGGCGAGGGTATTGGTGGAAATATGCGGCAGCGCCATGCCGAGTCCCAGTCCGGGGAAGACGCCGTCGCGCTCGGGCGCGGCGCGCTTGGTCATCAGCGCGTAAATCTTGTCCACCAACTGCCGGAATTCCGGATCGAGACGGTTGCGCGGGTGCTGCATCTCGACCTTGATCTCGGCGGCGATGCGGCCGGGATTGGAGGAGAGCACCACGATGCGGTCGCACATCAGCACCGCTTCCTCGATGTTGTGGGTGACCATCAGGATGCTCTTGGTGGGCATGCGGCCTTCCACCCAGAGGTCGAGCAGGTCGGTGCGCAGCGTCTCGGCGGTCAGCACGTCGAGCGCGGAAAACGGTTCGTCCATCAAGAGGATGCTGGGCTCGACCACCAAGCCTCGCGCGAAACCCACGCGCTGGCGCATGCCGCCCGACAATTCCTTGGGAAAGGCCGATTCGAAGCCATCGAGACCGATCGTGTCGATGGCGGCGAGCGCGCGGCGACGGGCTTCCTCCGCGCCGACGCCCTTGGTGCGCAGGCCGATCTCGACGTTGTCGAGCACCGAGAGCCAGGGGAACAGGGCGAACGACTGGAACACCATGGCCACGCCCTGCACCGGCCCAATGACGGGAGCGCCGAGGTAGGACACGTCGCCCTTCGAAGGCGTGATCAATCCGGCGACGATGCGCAACAGGGTCGATTTGCCGCAACCCGAGCGTCCGAGCAGCCCGACGATTTCGCCCTCCCTGAGGTTGAGCGAAATGTTGTCGAGCACCAGCGCCCCGGCTTCGCCCGAGCCTTTGATGTAGGTCTTGCTGACGTCCTTGAGTTCCAGCAGCGTGCTTTGCGTCCGATCCAGCATGGCGGGCTCCCTTAATTGACGCGCAGCCTGCGTTCGCCAAACGCGAACAGCGGACGCCACAGCAGGCGGTTGAACATAATGACGAAAATCGACATGACGGCGACGCCGAGCACGATTCTGGAATAATCGCCGGCTTCGGTTGCCTGCGCGATATACGAGCCGATGCCGTGCGCGGAAATCCTGTCGTTGCCCCATTTCACGTATTCGGCGACGATGGCCGCGTTCCACGAACCGCCCGACGCGGTCAGCGCACCCGTGACGTAATAGGGAAACACGGCGGGGAGCATCACGTCCTTCCACCAGTATTTTCCCTTGATGCCGTAATTGACTGTCGCTTCGCGCAGATCGTTGGGGAAAGCCATCGCGCCGCCGATGACGTTGAACACGATGTACCATTGCGTGCCGAAGATGATCAGCCCGGACAGCCAGATATCCGGGTTGAGCGAGAACTTGAGCACCAGAATGACGGCGATGGGAAACAGCACATTGGCCGGAAACGCGGCCAGGAACTGCGCCAGCGGTTGAATCCTTTCGGCGAGTCGGGGCCGAAGGCCGATCAAGATGCTGATGGGCACCCAGATCAGGCTGGCGAGGACGATCAGCAGGAAAACCCGGATCATCGTGTAGGTCGTGAGGATAACGGTCTCGCGCAAATCGGCGAGCGTCAGCTTTTCCGAGACGAAGCCATAGACCTGATAGATCGAATAGCCGAGCATCGCGGCGATCACGGTGAACCAGACCGCATCCATGATGCGCGACACCGCCCGGTCCGGCCATCGCTTGCGCAGATGGCGGCTTTCCAAGTTCGGCAACTCCAGCCGCAACAGCGCGATGCTGTCGAGGATGCGGGCGGGAATCGTCACGAGAACCCGCAGGAAGCGGGTACGCAGGAAGACCTGCCGGACCCAGCTTTCCTCCTGCACCTGTCCCGCCGACAATTCCACGCGGAATTTCGCCGCGAAGGCGACGATGGGGCGGAACAGGAACTGGTCATAGGCGAGAATGACCAGAACCACGGCGACGACCGCCGCCAGCACCGCATCCACCCGCTTCGCGTCGATGGCGAGCGCCAGATAGGAGCCGATGCCCGGCAGCTTGATGGTGGTGTCGCCGACGGAAATGGCTTCGGACGCCACGACAAAAAACCACCCGCCCGACATGGACATCATCATGTTCCAGATCAGCGCGGGCATGGCGAAGGGCGCTTCGAGCTGCCAGAACTTCTGCCAGGGCGAGAAATGAAAGCCGACGGCGACTTCCTCCAGATCGCGCGGGACCGTCCGCAACGACTGGTAGAACGAGAACGCCATGTTCCAGGCCTGGCTGGTGAAGATGGCGAAGATCGCCGCCATTTCCGCCCCCAGCGTCGAGCCGGGGAACAGCCCAAGGAAAAAGGTGACCGTGAACGAGAGGAAGCCGAGGATCGGCACGGATTGCAGCACGTCGAGCAGGGGAATCAGCACCATTTCGGCGCGGCGGCTCTTCGCGGCCAACGTCGCATAGGTGAAGGTGAAGACCAGCGACGCCGCCAGCGCCGCGAACATCCGCAGCGTCGTGCGCAGGGCATAATAAGGCAGGTTGGAATAGTCAAGCGACAGGTCTGCGGTGACCGGCGCGCTGAGCGGCGCGGTCATGCCATGCGAGCCATGGGCTATGCCGATGAATGCGCCGAGGACCAGGGCCAGCGAGAGGAAATCCCACTGGTTGGGCAAGGCCCTGCGTCCAAGCGAAGTGAAAGCCACGAAGCGAGAAGTCATACTCGGCATCACCGGTTGAGGGAATCGGCGCAGGCGGGCCCGCTCAAGCTGGATGACGGATCACAATTACAGTTTTATGAAAAAAATCGCACCCTCCCCCGTCGACGCCGCCGAAAATGGATCCTGTGAGGATTTCAACGACCTGACCCGCCCCGCTCTCGCAAGGCGGCAGCCGGGCCCGCATTCACTTGCGGCCCCTGCTCACTTGCGACCCTCTCACTTGCGACCCTTGGCCTCCAGCTCCGCCTTGAGCGCCGCAAGCTTGGCGAAGGGCGAATCCGGGTCCGCCTTCTTCTCGCGCTGAGGCCGCTTTTCGGCCTGGAACGGACGATCGCTCGGCTTGGCGTCGTCGCGGCGCTTGCCCTCGAACTTGCCTTCAAACCGGCGCTTGCCTTCGAAACGCGGCTTGCCGCCTTCGGGCCGGTCGTCCCGGCGCGGCCGCTGCGCGCCCTCGGCGGGCGCCGGAGTTTCGCCGGTCGCGGCCTCGCCGCGCGTGCCGCCTTGAGCGCGACGCGGACCTCCGCGCCCGCGCTGCTCGGCGCCGGGACGGCGTCCGTGGTGCTGACGATGCGGCTTCCAGATTTCGATCAGCGCCGGCTCGGCGGGCGTTTCCGTCTCTTCTGGGATCGCGGCGTCGTCTTCCGCCTCGACTTCCGCAGTCTCGGCTTCCGCAGTCTCGGCTTCGGCAGCCCCGACCGGCGCCGCGACGTCCGCAGCCGCTTCCGCCTCGACCGGCGCGGGTTCGGCGGGCGCTTCGGCCTCGGGCGTCGCCTCCGCGACGGCCTCCGCCTCAGCCACGGGCGCGGCGTCCGCGTCCTCGGCCGACGCGGAGGCCTCCTCGACCGGAGCGGACGCCTCCGCTTCCGTTTCCAGCTGTGCTTCCGCCGCCTCGGCTTCCGCCTCCGGCGCTGGCGCAGGCGCCGCCTTCACAGGCTCCATGGCGGCCTTGGCCAGCAGCGCTACGGTGATGGCCGGGCCGGTCCGCTGTTCGCTGGCATATCCCAGCGACTTCAGAATGCCGGCAAAAGCCTCGCCGGAGCAGCCCGCGAGCGACGTCATGGCGACGGTGACCACGAAACCATCGGCGTCGGCGGCGCCGGCCGGCGGATCGCCGGGGGTGACGCCGGGCCGGTAGGCGATGGCTGGTCGGATCAGGTCCGCGAGCCGCTCCAGAATATCGACGCGCACGGCCCGCTCGCCGCACACGCGGAAGCCGGCGGCGCGATAAAGGCCGCGATTGATCTGCTGGTCGGCGGCGAAGGATGTGCGGCCCGACGACGCGAGATGCGCGACTTCGTCGATGCCCTTCACCGTCTCCAGGCCGCCGTGCTGCAGCGCCCAGAGCTGCGCCGCCAGCGCGCGCGGCGCAGGTTTCAGCAGCGCCGGAAGGTAGAGGTGGTAGGCGCCGAAGCGCACGCCGAACTTGCGCAGCGAGGCGCGGGCCTCCTGCGAGATCGTCTTCATCTCCTCGGCGACGCGGGAACGCTCCAGCACGCCCAGCGACTCGCCGATCTGAAAGGCGATGCCGCGCGCCACGCCTTCAAGGCCGTCACCGATTTCGAGGTCTTCCAGCGCCCCCAGCAGTTTCTTCACATGCTGCGCCAGCCAGAGATCGAGCCGCGCCTGCACCTGTTCGAGTTGCGCCCCGCTCAAGAGCTCGTCGGCGATGAGTTTTACGCGGGGCTTCAGCAGGTGGTCGCCGGCGCCGATGCGGCCGACCGGTTCGCCCAGCCAGCGGATCAGCCCGTCGTTCGCCAGCACGAAGGCGTCGTCCACGGCCTCGTGCACGCGACGGGCGCGCGCCTCGATCTCGGCGGCGAGCGCCTTCTGCGCGGCGGCGTTCAGCGTTTTCGCCTCTTCGCCGGCGGCGGAGGGGTCGGCGGTAAAACAGAACCCCAGCAGAGAACCGACGTGGTGCCCCTCGACCATGACCTGGCCTGTCGCGGTGATTTCGGCTTCCATCATGACGTTCTCTCTCAGGCGGCGCATCAGCACGCTGGCGCGCCGGTCGACGAATCTTTGGATCAGACGCGCGTGCAGGGCGTCAGACAGATTGTCCTCTACCTGACGCGCGACGCCCTGCCAATGCTCAGGATCATTAAGCCAATCATTTCGATTGGCGATGAAGGCGCATGTGCGCACCATGCTGATCCGCGCGGACAGGGCGTCGATGTCGCCATCCACGCGGTCCGCCGAGGAAATCTGCCGGGAAATCCAGTCGTCGGGAATCCGCCCAGCCCGCACAATATAGGCGAAAACACTGAGGCACAAATCCGCGTGCGCGGCCGGGGACGTCTTGCGATAATCGGGAATCTGGCAGACGTCCCAGAGCCTTTCGATGTCCGCGCGCGTCTTTGCATGGCGACGAACTGTCGCATCCCGCATGGCCGTTTCCAGCGCCAGCTGATCTTCCGCCATCGGGGCGCGCGTCAGGCCCGGCGCTGCAGGAACCTCGTCGAGCGAGGCGGACAGCGCTTCCATCGACGAATAATCCAGGATAGCGTTGCGCCATTGCAACATTGTGACGGGTTCGAAGGCGTGGGCCTCGATCATGCCCGCCAGTTCCTCGTCGAGCGGGGGACAACGCCCGGTCGAGCCGAAGGTTCCATCGCGCACATGCCGTCCGGCGCGCCCGGCGATCTGCCCGAACTCGGCGGGATTTAGCCGGCGGAACTGGTAGCCGTCGAATTTCCGGTCGGAGGCGAAGGCGACGTGGTCGACATCGAGGTTCAACCCCATGCCGATGGCGTCGGTGGCGACGATATAGTCCACCTCGCCGTTCTGGTAGAGTTCGATCTGGGCGTTGCGGGTGCGGGGGCTGAGCGCGCCCAGAACCACCGCCGCCCCGCCCTTCATGCGCCGCAGCCATTCGGCGATGGCGTAGACGTCTTCGGCGCGAAAGGTGACGATGGCGCTGCGCCGGGGCAGCCGCGCAATCTTGCGATCGCCGGAAAACAGCAGTTGGGACAAACGCGGGCGCGACTGGATTTTTATGCCCGGCAGCAGTTGTTCCAGCACATCCTGCATGGTTCCGGCGCCGATGAGCAGCGTTTCCTCGGTCCCGCGCCGGTTCAACAGGCGGTCGGTAAACACATGCCCGCGGTCGAACGAGGCCGCGAGCTGGATTTCATCGATGGCGACGAAGGGCAGGCTGAGATCGCGCGGCATGGCCTCGACCGTCGAGACCCAGTAGCGCGCGCCGCGCGGCTTGATTTTTTCCTCGCCGGTGATGAGCGCGACCGCCTCAGGCCCCGCCTTGGCGACGACCCGATTGTAGACTTCGCGCGCGAGCAGCCGCAGCGGCAGGCCGATCATGCCCGCGCGATGGCTGAGCATGCGCTCGATGGCAAAGTGGGTCTTGCCCGTGTTGGTGGGGCCCAGAATCGCCAAGACATTTGTCGCCGGGACACGTCCGGGATCGGGCGAGGGGCGGATTACCGGCAAGCCTCCTCCCGCGCATTCCGGACAAAGAGAAGGCGATCATGGCGGCGGGAACGCGCCGCGCGGAGCCGTGGAGGATAGCGAAACGCCATTGCCGCTCTGGATGGACCCAAGCCGCGATGATTGCAAGGGGCGCGCGCGTTACCCCTGGCGTCTGCCGTGCGAAACCGGCGCGGCGGCTGAACCGGTGCTGCGACAATTTGCTCCACCTTCGCCACTGGCCGACTTGCGTTGAATCAAACCGGAAGGGGGCTGGCGCGGCTATAACTTTCTCGTGACTTCACGTCGCAGATGCCCACTTTCATGGGCGTTTCCTCCCTGACTTGGACCGCTCCGCCCGAGCGGTCCTTTTTCGTTTTCAGCCCCCGTTCAACCCTTCAGCCCCTGTTCACACCGAGCGCGCGGGCGACACAGCCCGCCGGTTGAACTTACGGCGAACGAATCGCGGCCGAATCGCTGACTGCCGCTTAATCGTGATTTGTTCGCGCTAGATCTGCGCGCAAGCCGCCATTTGGCGCCAGATATTGATTCCGGACCGGCGCGCACGCGCGGGTCCGCCAAGGCCCGCAGGGACTCCAAAGCCGTTTTCTGTCAATCCATTCGCGAGGAGATTACGGCGTGATCCGCAGTTCCGAGGCCTCGATCACGGCCGTTCCCACCAGGGTCATCAGCGACACGCGATAGGGCACCACGACATGCGCGTGGTCGACGGGCGCCAGCCAGATTTCCATGTCCTTGTTCTGCGCCATGAATTGCGTGCCCCTGGCCGTGGTCTTATGGCCGGCGACGGGAATGTAGCGGGCGGCGCAGACCGTGACCGGCCCGGTGTAGCCCTTCTCCCTGATCTCCTTCACGCCGACATAGGAGAGGGTCACATCGAAGCGCGTGTAGCCGTCGAAGACGGCCACACGCGCACGGCACGCACTCGGTCCGACGGGATTGGACCGTTCCGGAACTGGCATGAGGAAAGCGGAGAGCGGATCGATGATGGCGCGCCGGTCCGCCTCGGTCAGCGGCACGCGGTCAGGACTCTTGTCCGCCTCCCAAAACGGCGCGTATTGAATCTGGCGCACATTTCCCGAGGACAGCGACATGCGCAGCGTGCGCGTCTCGTGTGAATTGGACGCGGTGGTGGCGTAGCTCTGCGGCGAAGGCGCGCCGTCATCGACCTCGCCGCTCGACGCCAGCGCCATTTTCAGGTTCGAAATGAGGCTGGCGACGCCGGTCAGACGCACATTCAGGTTGACGCTGTAATGCCTGGCGTCAATGAAACTCGACGCATCGGCGACGCCGATCGGCAGCCCGATCAGGGAAACGCGGTAATGCGCGCGCATGGTTTCCGCATGGACGCCACCGGCGATCAACCCCAAACCGAGGAACAGGGTGGCGGAAAACGGTCGGGAAGATTTGGGTGCGAGAGACATTCGGAGCGGGTCCAGAGCGGCGGCAAGCCTGAGGGCTAAGAAAAGCTGATTCGCACGGAATGTTAGTTAACAAAATGACACGGGCGTGGCGTTTTAAATTCTTCAGCCTGAGCCAAGCCCCCTTGCCGGCGCCACGATAGGTCGCTATAAGGCAGGCCTCCAGGGCGCGACGGTCAACGCTGTCGCAAATGTCGGAGTGTAGCGCAGCCTGGTAGCGCACCTCGTTCGGGACGAGGGGGTCGGAGGTTCGAATCCTCTCACTCCGACCATTTTTTCTAGGATCAACAAGAATTTCAGAAAACCGCCTCTAGGCGGTTTTTTGCTTTCGGAACGAAATTCGGAATCAAACTCCGCTCAATCATTCCGCCGCCACCTTAAGTTTGGGCTTTTTATTTTGGCCTTGCGAATGCGGTTTCGAAGACCTGGCGAGCAAGCCAATGCCGGCGTTTTCGCAAGGGCGCCGCCTTGGTTTTTCGATGCTTTTGCGGCCGGTGGCGCGGACGGACCGCGAGGGCGACCGGACACAAAACCGGGAGATCGACGTCTTTGTGCACGCGCGGGAAAAAGGCGACGCCAGGGACTGGACAATCTCCTCGTTTTGAAGCGCGCCGGCCGAACCGGGGCGATGCCTCGGCCCCGATCCGAAACCGCCTTGAAATTTCAACCGATCCACAGACCTTCGAGCCGAACCTGCAAGCCGTCCTTCGACCGGTTGATGTAGTTCACGAGGCCGCTGTGGCGCCATTGCAGCATGCAGCGGCGCGGCTGGAAGAAATAGCGCTGGCCGATGTTGATATCGACGCGCGCGTCGGTGATCAGTCCCTCATAGCCCTCGGCGATGTAATAGCCGATGTCCTTGAAACCCTTGTTGCGCGGGCCGAGCGGACCCGTCACGCACCAGACGATCACGCCGGTGCGGCGATCGACTTCGACCACCACGCCGCAATGGGTGATCGGGCAACCGCAGGACATTCCGAGCGGCCGGCCCAGCATCAGGTCGCCGACGGAAATCTCCAGCTCCCGCGTCAGCATGGGGTTGTGCGGGATGATGATCTCCTTCGGACCGGGGTCCTCGGGGAAGTGCTCCAGATAAAAGTCGAATTCGCGATTCAGGCTGTCGCGCCAGGTCGATTTCGCGCCTTGGCGGACATCGAAGTTTTCGCTGTGGCAGGCTTGGTCGGGCGCGGCCTTCACGACGGGTTCGGCGGCCTTGGCCAAGCGCGGCAGGCAGCGTTCGATCAGGTCCGGTTTGTTGTCCAGCTCTGCCGCGAGAGCGCCGCAGGTGCGATAGCCGCAGGCGCCACAGTTGGCGCCGGGAAGTTCGACTTGAGCAAGCATGGGCTTCATCCCTTTCGAAAAATGGAAACTCAACTGCGCGCCGTGGCGATGCGGCGCAGACCTCCGACCAATCCCGGCAACACAGCCACGACTTGATCGACTTGTTCTTCCGTGTTGAAGCGGCCGAGCGTCAGCCGCACCGCGCCGCGCGCGCGGAAGGCATCGAACCCCAGCGCCCGCAGCACATAGGAGGGCTCGGCCGCATGGGAGGCGCTGCACGCGCTGCCGGTCGAGACCGCGATTCCCTCTTCGTCCAGCGCGAGCATCAGCCGGATGGCCTCGCCCTCCTGGCCGGAAAAGCCCAGCGCGACATGGCCGGGCAACCGCCGGCCGCGATGGCCAATGAGATAGGCCTGCGGGCAGGCCGCAAACACGCCGTTGATCAGTCGCTCGCGCAGCGCGACGAGGCGCACGTTATCCGCCGCGCCTTCCTCGCGCGCGAGTTCGGCGGCGAGACCGAAGCCGACGATGCCGGCGACATTCTCGGTCGCCGAGCGCAGGCCGCGCTCCTGGCCGCCGCCATGCACAATCGGCGCGAGGTCCACCCCTTCGCGCACGAAAAGGGCGCCGACGCCCTTGGGGCCGTAAAACTTGTGCGCCGAAATCGAGAGCAGATCGATGGGCGCGGCCCCCACGTCGATGGGAAGGCGCCCGACCGCCTGCACCGCGTCGGTGTGGAACAGGGCGCCGGCCTCTCTTGCGATGGCGGCGACTTCGGCGATGGGTTGAACCGTGCCGATCACATTGTTGGCCGCCATCAGCGACACGATGCGGGTGGTCGCGTTCACGTGGCGGCGAAACCAGTCGGGGTCGGCGAGGCCGTCGGCGTCGACCGGCGCGAGCGTCAGGGACGCGCCCCGGCCTTGCAGGGCCTTGGCGGTTTCCAGCACGGCCGGGTGCTCAATGGCCGAAACGATGACGCCGTCGCGATGGGGCGGCGACGCCGCGACCGCGCCGGCGAGCGCGAGATTGTCGGCCTCCGTGCCGCTGGCGACGAAAACGATTTCTTTCGGCTTCGCGCCGATCAGCGCCGCGACTCTTTCGCGCGCCGTTTCCACCGACTCGCGCGCGGCGCGCCCGAGGCTGTGCAGGCTGGAGGGATTGCCGAACGCCTTGGCGTGCCAGAGCGCCATCGCCTCGGCGACGCGGGGATCGACCGGCGAGGTGGCCGAATTGTCGAAATAGATGGTCACGTCATTCGCCCCGGTAAAAAACCTGGTTGTCGAGCGCGCGCACCACGCCGAAATGCGATTGCCAGCCGATGGTTTTCTTGCCAACGCAGATCGTGCATGTGCCCACCGGCGGATTGCCGCGCAGCGTCAGTTCGCCGTCGATGTCCGGCGTCATCGCGATGGCGTCGGCGATGGGATCGACGCCGATGCCGTAGAGCGCGTTCACCTCGCGGATGCGAACCTGCGGCGCCGCCTCCATGATGCGGGCGCGGAACACTTCGCGCTCGGCCTGGGAAACGCGGTCGATCTTGGTGACGACGGCGATGTCGGCCAGCGACAGGATCGGGCCGATTTTCCGCGGCAGGTTCATGCCGCTGGTGGCCTCGACCACGACGATGCCGAGGCCGCCATCGACATAGGGCGAACAGCGCAGGCACAAGCCGGCGGTCTCCACCAGCAGGACGTCGGCGCCGGCCTTTTCCGCCCACTGGATGGCGTCGCCGAGCACCATGACATTGCAATGGTCGGGACAAAGTTCGCCGGAATAGACTTTTCGCGTGGGGATGGAGAAATCCCGGGCGAAACGCTCGTCCTCGTCGGCGTATTGCACGTCGATCTTGAGGAAGGCGACGGACCAGCCGCGGCGCGTCAGCCGCGGGACGATGTGATGCAGGACCGACGATTTTCCGGTCGTCGCGGTTCCCGCGCAAATGGCCAGTTTCATGCGGCGTCTCCCATGTCGAAATTTTCGATGCGGCGGCCGTCGCGCAGACGGTCGCGGATGTCGGCCAGCACGTCGTCGAATCTCGCGACCTTCGGCGCCAGCGTGCGCTCCGTCTCGTCCGTCCTGAGAACGTCGGCGATCCTGCCGTCCCTCAGGATGATCCGGTAATCCGACAACAGCGCAATGCGCGGGTCGTGGGTCACGAAGATGAAAATCTTGCGGTAGCCCCTCAACAGCTCCAGCGCGCGGGAGCGGTTGATGCCGGCGTTCTCCACCTCGTCGAGCAGGACGATGGGCGTGTCGCAAATGATGGTCGCATCGGCGATCAGCAGGGACCGGGTCTGGCCGCCGGACAATTCCGTCATGCGGCTGGACAGCGAAATCGGTTCGCCCGTGAGCTGGTTGGCGAAGTCCAGCGTTTGTTGCACGAGTTCGTTGGCTTCGCTCGACGATGAACGGCGAATGCCCGCATGCGTGTGCAGAAACACGTTGACGGGCAGGTCCGACAGGAACGTCGTGTGCTGCGTGATCAGCGCGATCGGATTGCGCGAAGGATCGTCGCGGTAAATCTCGGGCGGGCGCTCGCCGTCGATCAGGATGCGGCGCCCTGTCGGGGTGTCGCCGTCGGCGAACAGCTCGATGTCGTTGATCAGGGTGGTCTTGCCGGAACCGGTCCGGCCGACGACGCTGACGACGTCACCCATGTTCAGATCGAGACGCCCGATGGCGTCGGGAAAACCATCGCGGCCCTTGCCTCCGATGATGGAAACCTGCCGGATCGGCGACTGTGATTCCGCGCCGCTCTTGCCGTTTGTCAGAATTGGATTCGTCATGTGCAACTCTCCGTGCCGGCATCAGGAGAGCAAAGCGCGGGCCAAGGTCTAACGTGTTGAAATTGCACGTTCTACTTACGTAAAGAAGAATTTTCTTGTTGCAAAGGCAGCTCAGAAGAGCAACAACTGCTGCAATTGCAGCAGATATTGAACCGATTTGGCTCCGCCCATGCCATCCAGCGCCTATTCAACCACGATCATCCGCGCCGAAAGCGCGCCCGCAAGCGAACTGGTCGCGATCGCCGGACGTCAAACCAACCCGCGCATCATCGCGGCGAGCGCGATCGTCTTCGAGGACCCGAAATCGAAGGAGGTCGCGCGTCAGATCGACTGCCTGGCGCCCAGCGACGCCAACATCCTCCTTGTCGGCGAGACCGGCACGGGCAAGGAAGTCGCGGCCCGCCGTCTTCACGAATTGAGCCGTCGCAAGGACCAGCCGTTCGTCGCGGTCAATTGCGCGTCGCTGTGCGAGAGCCTCGCGGAGAGCGAACTTTTCGGCCACGAGCGCGGCGCCTTCACCGGCGCGCACGCAACGACCGCCGGCTGGTTTGAAATCGCCAAGAACGGCACGCTGTTTCTCGATGAAATCGGAGAACTCTCGCTCAATCTGCAAAGCAAGCTGCTGCGCGTGTTGCAGCAGCGCGAGGTCGTCCGCGTCGGCGCGCGCCGGGCCATTCCCATCGACGTCCGCCTGATCACCGCGACAAACGTCAATCTCGAAAAGGCCATGGCGGCCGGCAAATTCCGCGAAGACCTGTTCTACCGGATCAAGGTCGCTTCCATCTCGCTTCCGCCTCTGCGAGAGCGGGCGCTGGACATCGAACCGCTCGCACAGCATTTCCTGAAACTCTACGAAGACAGGCTGGGCCTGAAGGGCGTCGAATTCGCGGCGGAGACGATCAGGAAACTCACGAGCTATCCCTGGCCTGGAAACATCAGGGAACTCGAAAACGTGATCCATTACGCGCTGCTGGTTTCGAGGGATCGCGTCATCGCCCCCGGCGATCTCCACCTTCCCGAGTTCACGTCGGATTCCGCCGCGACAGGGGAGGCGCAGCCCTATTCGATTCAAAACGCGATCACGGCGGCCATCGACGACGAGCAGCCAAATCTATTTGAAATCGTAACGAGAGCCCTGATCGGAATCGCCTTCGAGAAAAGCGGCGAAAACCAGGTGAAGGCCGCCGCCATGCTCGGAATCAGCCGCAATACGCTGCGGTCCCACCTTGCAAAGATTGGCGTCGTGAAACGACGCTCCGCGCGCCGCCCGCTGCTCGATGAGATGGGCGAGCAGCGGCGCCATCCCGAGCGATTGCTCCGGTGATCGTCAGCCGCGACGACCGAAGCCAACCCGAGACTGGCCCTCCTTCAGCGCTGAAAAACGCAACCGACGTCCATCCGTCGTTCGTCGAGGCGTAGGCGATCAACACGTCGTTCGGCGCGACGAAAACCCCGTTGAGGCGGCATCGGAAATCAGGCGCGGAAAAGACTTGCTGTCGGCCAGCTCCGATGATCCTGCTGGAAAGGGGCGGCGAAAAGACCGGGGCCGCGACGATTTGTCGCGCTTACGAGAAGCGGATAGGCACGCGCGCCGCAAAGCAAAGCACTTGACCGCGCCCGCGCTCGCGGACCATCGCGGCGCTTGTCCGACGTTGTCCGATTTTTCCCACGCTTATTAGGTAAAAGTTGGGCACGGCGGCGCATTTGCCAGCGAAATTTCCCACAAGCGCTTGATTTTATTGGCGCTCCCTAGGGGAATCGAACCCCTGTTTTCGCCGTGAGAGGGCGACGTCCTAGACCGCTAGACGAAGGGAGCGTGACGTGACGTTCTATAGACCGCCGCATCTTGAGTGGCAAGCGGGCCGCGAGCGTTTAAAGCGCGCCGAGAGCCTTAATCACGCCGCGCGGCGCGTTAAAAATTCGGCTCGATGCCGCCGGTCGCGAGGAAATGTTCGAGCCAGTGGATGTCGTACATGCCGTTCTGCACGTCGGCGTTGCGCACCAGCGTGCGGAACAGCGGCAGCGTCGTGTCCACGCCGTCGACGATGAATTCGTCGAGCGAGCGGCGCAGGCGCATCAGCGCCTCGGTGCGGTTGCGGCCGTGCACGATCAGCTTGCCGATCAGCGAATCGTAATTGGGAGGGATCGAATAGCCCTGATAGACCGCCGAATCGACGCGCACGCCGACGCCGCCCGGCGGATGGTAATAGGCGATGCGGCCGGGCGACGGGCGGAAGGTCGTGTGATGCTCGGCGTTGACGCGACATTCGATCGCATGGCCGAAAAACGAGATGTCCTCTTGCTTCATCGACAGGGGCGAACCGGCGGC
>Ga0181519_10002542_pt1 | contig 15494 bp, 14 predicted proteins | sample PEATcosm2014_Bin_26_FD_121102 | JGI IMG/M metagenome (GOLD analysis project Ga0181519, IMG submission 121102) | Peatland microbial communities from MTU Mesocosm Facility, Houghton, MI, USA - PEATcosm2014_Bin02_10_metaG | ecosystem: Environmental > Terrestrial > Soil > Wetlands > Peat | place...
CCTCAGCCGCCAGAATCCGGCCAGCCAATTCATCCGCGTCGCGATCCGTCTCCGGCTTCACATTGGGTTTCATTGCAGGACCTCCTTTTTGGGTCGAGGTATCGAGCTGAGCGGCGTGCTTTGTTCGTTCAGATGCGGAAATCTCTTGCGCAGCAGTTCGCGGCCCCGCGACAGCCGCGCTTTCACCGTTCCCTCGGGCAGGCCCATCGTGCGCGCCGCGGTCGCCACATCCATCTCATGAAAGTAGTAAAGAACCACCGGCTCGCGATAGCGCGTCGGCAGGGCCAGCACAGCCCTCCTTACAGCATCGTGGCATTGTTTGTCGGCTAGACCTTCGTGCTGCGTGGCAGGGCCGGCCGGTTCCGCCACATCTTCCAGCGGCACATTGACTGCGGGAAACCGCTGCAGCTCGGAGCGAAACACATTCGCCGCAAGCGCGAAGAGCCAAGTCGAAAAGCTCGACTCGCGCCGCCAGCTGGCCAGCCCACGCCAGGCCCGCAGGAAGGCCTCCTGGGCCATCTCTTCGGCGCGGCCTCGGTCGCGGCAGTATCGCCAGGCCATGTTCACCAGCGGCCCCTGCCAGCGACGAACAATCCCCTCAAAGGCCTGCACCTCTCCGGCCAGCACGCGATTCACATCCGCCAGGTCATCTTCGGCGCTGATCGCTGCGGGCATCTCGAAAAGCGCTCCTCTCGAACCTGTGAGACCGTTCCCGTCCCGCCTCGGTTGCATTTTCTCTAGAAGAATCTTTCTCGAGAGATTATGCAACCGGACGCCGGCTCCTCATGTCGTACCAATCGCAAGGGGAAGATCCCCGGCAAGGAGGATGAGATGTTCGCAGTGAATAGCTCTGATATGGCTGGAATTTTGATTCCGGTCGTGGCCATTGTGGCGGTGTTCACATTCGTTATTGTGATCCACTGGGTCGACAGCCAGCGAAAGGAGCGCGATGCGTTCTACAAGGCGGACACACTCCGCCGGGTAACCGAGGCCTCGGGCGAAGGCGCCAAAGCAGCCCTCGAATTGATGCGGGAGGATGAGCGGCTGAAGCGCATCCACACTCGCGAAGGTATGAAGATCGCCGGCCTCGTCAACATTGGCGTTGGCATCGGCGTCTTGATCTTCCTGCATGCACTGCTGGGAGGGACTGCGATCTACCTCTGCGGGCTGATCCCCGGCCTGATTGGGGTCGGTTTCCTGGTGTACGTGTTTCTTCTCGCTGCGCCCGTGGAGTAGGAACCGGACCGCTTGGCGCGCGAGCGCAACAGCTCTTCCACTGCGCTCGCGCACCCTCGCCCCGAGTCTCTGCTTCGACGATCCGGCAGCGTTTGACGAACAGGCCGCAAGCTACGACAATAGAAGAGTTGTCCCGCCAAACGTGGGCCTGTGGCGCAGCTGGGAGCGCGCTTCCATGGCATGGAAGAGGTCGTCGGTTCGATCCCGACCAGGTCCACCACGCAGTCATAAGCTGTTTATTATCTTTAGTTTAAACCAAGAAATCCCCAAATTTCCGCGCAGAATTGGCGCCTCTTGCTAATGAAGGACACAGGAGAGGATTCTCCGCGTTTTGAAACTTGGCCCAGAACAGAGCCATTCTCTGATCGGGAAATGCCGTGTGTCCCTCGGAATGATGGAACGTCCGGGCGCGCAGATTTGAACCGCCTCGCAAGCAAGCTGATATGAGATAAATGAAAGGCCCGCTGGAGCTCGAATGTCGAACCGATCCAAAGTCTTTCGGACAATCGCGACAAAATGACTGAGCTGGGAAGCGGGTTTCCAATCCACAAAGGTCCCACTGGGTAGCAGAAGATGGATATGCGCAGGAAGGGTCGCTCAGTTATCCAAGAGACCTGTCTTCTTTACAATTGCGGTGAAACGCGGGTCATGACGCAAGGGGTTGACCTGCCCCCGGAAAACTCTACCAGTTGAAGCTGGAGTCTTCTCGTAATCTAAGCGGGAGGACGGAGCGATGAAGAAGAGCCGGTATACCGAAGAGCAGATCATCGTGATCTTGAAGCAGCACGAGGCTGGGGTGAAGACAGCGGACCTGTGCCGGGAGCACGGGATCAGCGCGGCGACGTTCTATGGCTGGAAGTCGAAGTTTGGCGGCATGGAAGTGAGCGAGGCGCAGCGGCTGAAGGCGATGGAGGACGAGAACCGCCGGTTGAAGTTGTTGGTGGCGGAGCTGAGCCTGCATGGTGAAGCACCAGCCTGGGCAGCGGACGCGTGACGCGTGTGCTGGAGAGGCTGATCGAAGAGCGTGGCCGGCCGGAGAACGTGCGCTCGGACAACGGACCGGAGTTCACCTCACGGCGCATGCTGGGTTGGGCGGAAGACTGGAAGGTTGGGCTGGTGCATATCCAGCCGGGAAGGCCGATGCAGAATGGCCATGTTGAGAGCTTCCACGGAAGGTTGCGCGACGAATGCCTCAACGCGCACTGGTTCCGCACGCTGAATGATGTAAGGAGTACCCTGGCAACCTGGCGGCAGGAGTACAACTGCGAGCGTCCGCACAGCTCGCTCGACTACAGAACGCCGGAGGAGTTCCGGCTGAAGGCAGGCTATGCAGATGTGGAAAGCAACGAACGCTTCCCACATCCGCGCAGCCTCGACGGCGGCTGCGAGTTAATCTCGAAGCTAAACCAAAACCGGGAGACTCCAGTTATCAGCGGTTGAGAAATCGGGGGCAGATCAACGGCTGCTAATCCCTTTGTATCTACAAGGACTCGAGAATGAAGCAGAGCAGCAACGGCTCAAGTTTCGGACAGTAGATGATCTGACCGACGGTCAGCTCATGGCGATCGCTAGAGGGGACCTGAAAATGCAGCTGTATAAAAAATCCACTCCGGATGGCGAAGATGGAAAATAGCCCGGCAATTGGCAAATTGCGCCAGTAGTATCGGCGAGATCTGGCGATGACCCGAAATTCCTAGATTGTTGGTTATACGACCCCATGCAAGAATTCCAACGTCACGCTATTCGAACTGCGCAGCGAGTTTTCTCATTGCTGAATTTTCCAGGGTGACTTCACCAGACTCTCGACTGTGCAAAGCTATCTCTGCGGCGATTGAGCGACCGAGAATTCGCTGATCAATATTGCCAAATGGCCCAGGCACGAGTCTGCCCAGCCAACCGACCCAGGCCGGGGTATGAGCGTTCCCGACAATGATGCCCGGACGAAAGATGGCGAGACGGGTAAAACCGATTCTGCGTACGGTGTCTTCCTTCATACCCATTATGCGGGAATAGCGAAGCCGGCTGCGGGCTGTGCTTCCTGCTGCAGAAAGCAGGCAAAACTGGGTGATTCCGGCTTTATGGCAGCCACGTGCAAAAGCACCGACGACGCCGAGTTCAAGTCGCTGCAATTCTTCTTCGCTCCAGCGACTCGAGCCAGAACCGACACCCACACAGCTCACCGCGCTGACCGGGCCTTGGCTTAAGACTTCGCCGGCAATGGCAGCAGTGCGCTCAGCAAAGTCAGCAGCGCCGGTATCAAGAACGACGTTGCGCACCCGCGATCGCGCCGCGATGGGCTTTCTGGTGATCATCACCACTTCCCGGCATTCCGGAATTGCCAGCAGCTCCGCGACGGCCGCACCACCGACTTGACCGGTACCACCGAGGATCATTGCGGCAAAATTCTGCTTCATCAACAGGACCTTTGTTTAGATAAGGACGCGACAGCCCCGTTCAACCCATGAGAGAAGGAAACTTGGTCCCGGTTCTCAATTGAGCCAACGAGGCATCGCGGCCGCCCCGTCGGCCTTGACTTTTATGACCTTCTCATAGAAGCCGGTAATCCGACCGGAACCAGGTCTAAGAAGCAAAAACATGCTACATGCCGACTCCCAAGGAACAAATCGTGTTCCTTTTCATCCTGTCTGGCCAAGGGCGGCCAGTTGCACGCTTCTTAGCACCGATCCAAAAACGAAGCTTCTACTGGCCGGCAATCTGTCCGCAACCGTTCAACGAGTCACTGCTCCCGCAGCCGTCAACTTCAGGCCGAAGTGGCGGCTCTGGTGGTACGCTGGCTCACTACGGGGCGAAGAACCCCGCAGGTTCCATCGCGCGGGCTTCAGCCTTCTTCAAGGGTAGAATTCGATATGGCCTTGCGACAGAACTCCAAAGTGACCGATTCGTCCGCGGCTCCGCAAACCACGCTGCCGGTAGTTTGCATCGTGACGATAGACAAAGAGTTTCTGGATGTGCTGATTCCGGAGATCGCTCCCTGGTTTAAGGTGATCGTTCGCGACAGCTACGACGATCTGGCACGTTGGACACGGAAAGCGGGTGTGGCGGCGGTTCTACTCGACATCGATACCGAGGGGGAAGACCCATTCGGGGGGTTGCCGGTTCTGAACGAACTGCGCAGGCTGAACGAGAACTCCACGCTGATTTCCATGAGCCGCGCGCGTGCGCGCTCGGTGGAGAAGCAAGCGCACAGCGCAGGCGCTGATGCGCACTTCCGCAATCCGGTGGACGTGCCTGAATTGCGCATGACGTTGACGGAGACCTTGCGCCGGCGGACGGAAGAGGCTGAGCGCAGCCGGATGCTTCAACGCTCGCTCGAAGCCAGCCGCTTCCAGGATTTTGTGGGCGCCAGCGAACCGATGCGGCTGGTCTATGACGCCATTCAGCAAGTGGCCGGCAGCAACATCAACGTCCTGATCCGCGGTGAGAGCGGAACGGGCAAGGAGTTGGCTGCGCGGGCCATCGTCGCGCTCAGTAGCCGCTCCGAGAAGCCATTCATCCGCCTCAATTGCGCCGCTCTGCCTGAAAGCCTGATCGAATCCGAGCTGTTCGGAAGCGAGCGGGGCGCGTTCACGGGGGCCGCTGAGTCCCGGCCGGGCCAGATCGAACTGGCTGACGGAGGCACGCTCTTTCTCGACGAGATTGCCACGCTGCCGGTTGCCCTGCAGACCAAACTGCTGCGCGTTCTCGAGGATCGCCAGGTGCAGCGGCTGGGCGGGCGCACAAACCGCAAAATCGATTTCCGGCTGATCTGCGCAACCAATGAGCCGCTGGAAGAAATGGTGCGCGCGGGGCGATTCCGCGAAGATCTGTATTACCGTGTGAACGTCGTGCCCATCCAACTCCCCCCGCTGCGCGAACGCAAGGGCGACATTCCTCTGCTGTGTCGGCATTTTCTTCAAGTCCATTGCGCGGCAAATGGTTCGGGCCCGAGATGGCTCAACGAAGAAGCCCTGTCGGCATTGGAGGAACACAGCTGGCCCGGCAATGTTCGCGAACTCGAAAACCTCATCCAGCGGATGGTCGTGACTGTAAAGGGCGACGAAATCGGAGCTGGAGATGTGGCTCCGCGAATTCTGGCCCAGAGCGCTACCGCACAGGAAGCCATCCTGGTCCCTCCCGAAGGCTGCGTCTTCGACGATCAGGTCAGGCAGTTGGAGATCGCTCTTCTCACCACTGCGCTGCACCGGTCAAATGACAGCAAAGCCGCCGCTGCCCGGTTGCTGCGCCTCGATTCGCAGCGCATGAAGTATCTCTGCCGCAAGTACTCGCTGTGAACGAGAGGGTTAATAATTAACCCTATAGGGGATAAATTTTCACCCATTCCGGTTTACAACACCGGCCAGGGCAATGCATTTCTGCGGAAATCGGGCCTTTTCAGTCCAGAATGGCCGCTTGGAGTTTGGCACGCAGAATGCTACATGTAGGGCGAAACGAAATTCTGAAACTCCCAGGAGGATCGACCATGGCAGTTATCAAGAAGTCTCTGATCAGCACCGGACAGGCGTCGAAGCCGGCTTCGTTTAACAGCAACATTTCCGCTTCTGTTGCCTCGGCGAAGTTGGCCACCGCCAAGCTCCAGTCCGCCAAGCTCCAGTCCGCCAAGCTCCAGTCCGCCAAGCTCCAGTCCGCCAAGCTCCAGTCCGCCAAGCTTCAGTCTGCCAAGCTGCAATCCGCGAAGCTCCAATCCGCGAAACTGCAGTCCGCGAAGCTTCAATCCGCGAAGCTTCAATCCGCGAAGCTTCAATCCGCCAAGCTGAACACAGCAATGCGGGCTTTCTAACGAAATCGGAAATGGGTCTTCACAGACCCGAATCTGGTTTTCTGTCCATGGTGATGCGGGCGCGCAAGCGCCCGCTCCTGACCATTCGCCCCAAGTTGATTCGGCCCGCCCAGTTACCAGTTGCTCCACAACGCCAGCGGCGCTCAAAGCAAGAGGCGGCAGTCCAGCCAGTTTCTCAGCTTTTCAGCCCTCCCTCACACATCACCACGCATGTTCGCGCACGAGATCGGAGACGACTCGAATCGCGCGCGCGGCTATGCTATGGCGTCGCCCAAAGATCTTCGCCTCGCCCGCAACTCCCAGAGGCGGCTCGCCGGCGGAGGGAGGCAGCGGCATCAGGGCGCAATAGAAAAGCGGGGTCTGGGTCCCCTTGTACTTTTCCGCGCTGACCAGGCCTGGGGGCAGCGCAAAGGCTTCGCCGCCCGGCGGGGCCAGCTTCATGCGCACGACGGAAAAACTCCCGGGCATAGGGAGCGCAACTTCGGCATCCCGGGGAATACGGTCGAGCGCGGCAGCGGGAATATAGACCCGCACAGAGCGCGTTCCACCGCCGGCGAAATCAAGCAGCGGGCCTCCCGGACCGATGTACTGACCGATTAGCGACTCGGGGTCCTTGGTCAGAATGATGCCATCCATTGGCGCCTTGATCACCAGCGAAGAGTGAGCCTCATCGGCGAGAGAAACGGCGTTCCGTGCGGCATTTTGCTCCGCGATTGCCGCTCCGGCGCTTTCGCCGCGCATCTCCGCGTCCACCACCTGGAAACGAGCCTGACTGTTCTGGGCCGCGGCCGCATCCCGCATGGAAGTCCCTGCGGGGCTGCTCATCCGCAGCAAGGGCTGGCCGGCATTCACCATATCGCCCTGCCGCACCATCACCTCGTCCACGTGCCCTGCCAGGCTTGCATGCAACACCTGCGGATTGGTCGCTTCAATTGCGAACCAGGCGTCTTCGCGGTCGCGCCAGAAGGGCAGGAAAAGAACGGCAGCCACAATCAAACCCGCGATGAGCGGAACGGGACGAAGGAAGCGGCGTTGGGCAAGATGTTGCTCCCATAAACGGCGCACGACTCCGCCCAACGATCGGAGACGCGAGCGGAAGATGAAAAAGGCCGCAATCCCCACCGGAATAATGGCGAATCCCGCGATCCACTTTGAGGCAACGTTGTACCCGAAGCGAAGTACCACGAAGAGGATCATGTAACTATAGGCGCCTGAGACCAGGGCATAGAGAGCGAAAAATGGGGCGCGGCGCCGGGGAACGACGACAGGTTCTACGGGCAGACGCAGAATTTGCTTTTGAAACCATCCCGATAGAAATTCCGTCGACCGTTCTTTGAGCGTAGGGATGCCGATGGCCTCGGTAACAAAGTAGTAGCCGTCGGCCTTGATCAGCGGATTCATATTGATCACGATTACCGCGAGGCCGGTAATAAGGATGACCTGATAGGCAAAGTCATGGAGCCACGTGGCGGGGGCCGTGTTGAGCCAGGCCATCATGGCAAATCCGCAGAGGACCATCTCGATCCAGATTCCCGCGATGATGGTTGCCAGGCGCTGGCCTGTCGTAGCCGTAATCCATACCTCGGTCACATCCACGTAGAAAGCCGGCGTCAGGTAAAGAAACATCAGCCCCATGGCGTGCACCTGGCCGCCGAAGTGCTTGCAAGTCAGGCCGTGTGCTGTCTCGTGAAAAAACCCAATGACCAGCAGAAGAATCCAGAATTGGACAACGTCGAGCAGGCTTTTCTGGCTGAAGTTGTAGTACGCTGCCACATCGGGGCCGATCAGGTTCCACTTAAAGAAGAAGATCGCAGCTTCATACGCAAAAAGCAGAACCATTGCGAGGATGGACCATCGGCTATAAATGATTGCTCCTGCCTTCTCGTTGAGCCAGGTCAGATAGCGGTCGGGATCCCAGGCCGAAAAGGTGATGTGCGCAATATCGATCATGGTTCTGCGTCCGGCGCGTCGCTGGCGCTGAGCCGCGAGCTTCTGGCTGAGGGCGAGATTCTTCTCCTGCGGACTCTTGTAGAAGAAACGAACCTCTTCCAGGTTGTCGGCGAAAGCACGAACCTCGGCCACGTTAGTGGCCATGCCGGTTTGCACCTGGAATTCCTCTGCAATCTCTTCAAAGGAACGCTGGCCGTCAAAGAGTTGGGCCAACTGCCATTGAGCGGGGGTGAGCCGGCAAAAAGTGGATCCCTGGCGCTGCATGACGGCGATGACCGGCTCGCCATCGAGCGTATCCTCACGGGAAATCAGGCCCGGATCGAGAAGCGCGGGGCGGGTCTGCTCCAGCCGCGTCCTGGGAATCTCTGGGAGAGCCGCGTCGAGTGCTTCACTAAGGTTCATGGCGCCAGCCGCACCTGCATGCTCATTCCCGGTTTGAGCAATGGCGATGGATGGTCCACAGCGCCAACCACCTGGATGCTGGCGCTCGCCGGGTCGATGACCGGGCTGAGACGAAGAATGTGCCCTGCCTGATGCAAGCCGGGATAGTCGGGCGTGCTCAAATCCAGGGCGCTCCCGACCGACAGTTGCCGCATCGCCGACTCGGGAACCGTGAACAGAACCCGCAGCGGAGCCTCGGCAGTGACCCAGAAGAGACTGTCTCCTTGTTTTACCTGCTGCTCGGCGCGCACTGAAACGCGCCCCACAATCCCGGCGAACGGCGCCACGATGCGCGACTGCTGCAGTTGCAGGCTAATGGTTTTCAGGTCGGCTTCGGCAACCGCCTCCTCGCTTTTTGAGCGATCAACCTCCTCGTTGGTCTCGTCGAGCTTGTATTTCGTGTGCTCCCAGACGTCCTGGCTGATCACCTTCGCTTGAAGCAACTGATCGGCGCGCCGCAGATCGGCCTGCTCGCTCAGCTTCTCCGCCTGCCAGTCGCGAACCTCGGCCTGAGCCGCTGCAACACGCGCTTTCTGTGCTTCATCTTGAGAGCTCAGCAGCGAGTCGTCTAACTGGGCCAGCATCTGCCCCGCGCGAACACGATCCCCGATGCCGACGGCAACGGTGGTGACAAGCCCATCGCGCTGGGTGGCCAGATCTGCTTGCTGTTCGGCGACCAGTGGGCCATACGCAGTGAAGGTTCCGGGGCCGGCGGTGGGCGCCGGCGAGTCCGCGTTCGATGTCGCGGGAGGCTGTTCAGAATGAGGCGGGGCAGCTTCAGAGGCAGAGACTTCACCTTGCACCGCAGGGGACTTGCATCCGGGCTCGCAAATGAGCAGCGCGGCGACTGCAATCGCCGAAGCGAAACCGGGGAACGAGCATTGACGAAATAGTCCGTTCAAGGTATTCACCACCCTATCCAATTCCACAGAGTCTGCCAGATCCAAAGCGCCGGCCTGCGCAGCAGCACATATCCGGCCGGCCGCCAACCGACAAATATCTTTCCCTCCCCGCTCATTCCCGCGCGCAGCATCTCGCCCGGGTTCGTGATGGGAACCTCGACAGCGAACGTGCGCTGCCCGTTGGCAATCTCCGCGTCGGGACTTACCAGAGAAACCGCTTCGCGCCAGGTTCGTTGCGGATAAGTGTCCATCTTGATCGCAGCAGACTGCCCGCGGCGGATCAACGCAATATCCTGCTGCGACACCGCTACCTGGCCCACGGCCGAGCTCAAATCGAGCACCTGGGCAAACGCCGATCCCGATGTAAGATGTTCGCCTGCCGCATTCTCAAGGTTGGGCGTTGCCACAACTCCCGCAATCGGCGATCGCAGTTGCGCGCTTGCTACTTGTGCCCGGATTTGCGCGGCTTCTGACGCAAGGAATTCAACCTGGGCGCGATCCGCGCCGGACTGAGCGCTGCCGCGGGCCAGGTCGCCCTGCATCTGCTGCATCGCTTGCTGGTAGCGGGCCTCCGCCGCGGCAAGGCGCGAGCGCCATTCCCAGTCGGTCATTGAGGCCAGCACATCTCCGGCATTTACATGCTGACCTTCGCGCACATACACCCGATCCACGTTCCCTTCGTCGGGCGCGGTCACCGTCACCAGGTGCTGTGGCGCGATTACAGCCTCCCCGCCGACACGCATCGGCAAGGGACAAACACAGAGAAACAGCACTGCAGCGGCTAGCGCGATCGCATAGGCCGTTCGCCTTCCACGGCTCGTACGAAGCAGAGCCGCCTTCTTTTGCGCCAGCGGCTCGAGAATTCCCATCAGCGGCATTTCGCGATAGAGAAGCGCGTTGCGCAGCGCCACGGTCGCCTGGCCGGCAAGAACTTTGATCATCTCGATCTGCGCTACGCCAAGAAAATCAGGGTCGCTGCTCTCGTAGAACAAAACGCCCACGCGCCCCTGATCGTCGGTAAGCGGCAGGGAGTAGAGCGCGCAAGAGCCGGTTTCATCGAAGTGCTTCGCGACCTCTGGGGGCAGCGCTTTGCCTTCTTCCTCCTCCTCGGAGCGCCGAAGATGCAGCGGCTCGTCTTGCGAGGACAGCCATCGCGTGAGCTGCTGGAGCCGCTCCACCTGCACATCTCCAATGGGCATGCTGCTCATCCCGGATACGGCCTTCAACTGCAGCCGCCCGCGGACATCCAGGGCGATCGCGCATAATTCGTACGACAACACCTCCTGCGGACTGTTGACGATAATCTGCAACAGGCGATCGAGCCGCAGCGTGGAGGTGATCTCGGAGCTCACCTGCACCAGGACCTTCAGAATCTCCAGCTTCCGCTCGGCCGTCATCAGGCTGGCGTTCTTCAGAGCATTGGCAATCGTCTCGGCCATCGACGACAGCAGGAACTGGTCGTCATCCTCGAAGGGCCGGTCGGCGCGGTTGATCGCCTCCAGCACGCCGATCTCCGCCTCATCCTGCATCAGGGGAACCAGCAGCGCATTGGTCACGGGAGGTGTCGCGCTCTCCTCCGGCCGCCGGGCATTGCGGGCCTGCAATCGCTCGTCGCTCTCTTCGGCGATCAGCAGCGGCTCGCCCTCTTCGGCCATATCCGCCACGTAGCCCTCGCTCGGGGCTTCGATCACGCCCACTTCCACCGTGTCATCGGCGCCCTCGCTCGAAACCAGCCGCAGATTCGCGCCGTCAAATAGCCACAAATGCATCGCCTGGCACGGAAGCATCGCAGCGGCTTTCGTTGGTACCATCGCGATCACCGCATCCATTTCGAGCGTAGCGTTCAGTGACTTCTCCAGGTCGTACATCTGCGACATGCGGTGAACGGAGTCCAGCAAAGTTTGCCGCTGCTGCTCGAACGCCTGGGCCGATAGCAGCGCCGGTGCGGTCAAACGCACAATCGGCGCAAGGTCCTTCAGTTGCTTGGCCTCGATCGATCCCGAAAAAATCACGATCTCGAGCACGCCGGCCAATTTTCCGTCGTAATCCGCGGACACATAGGCAAGCGCGGCGACCGAGCGCGTCGCGTGCAGGTGAGCGTAGTCTTCGCGGCTCAGGTGCTTCTTGTCGTGCACCTGCCCCTCGGCCGGAAACGATTCCGGCATCTCAAACAGCCAGTTTCCCGCGTGTTGCGCCTCTTCGAGCGAAATCTCTCCCGCCATGCCCAGAATTGTCCACGGAGCGGATTCGTTTTCAGGCTGAAATCTGTGAACCAGGCAGGCGCTGTCGGGCAACAGGCTGGCAATGGCCGCGGCGATCACCGTCGCCCGCGACGCGACGTCCGCCGCAACCAGCAGTTGCGCCGCCGTTTCAATGGCCGTCTCGTTCACCGGCGTGACCGCGTCTCTCACGTCATCCATGGGCGGAAAATCTCCGAAAACATTCGTTCATCGTGGCCGTGCGACAAAGCTCCTCGCCGACTGTAGCTTCAACACCGGCGCAAACTCCACCTCGAGCGTGGCCACCTGCGGCGGTGACAGAAAACCCGCGGCCCCAACCATCCCGGCCTTCGCCCGGCGATCTTCAGCCGTTACGGCATCGGCCCGGTTGCGTAGCCCAACCGGCATCATCGGCCGGCACATCCATTCAAGGGTTCGTCAATTGGCGCATCTCCCTTGGCCTCCAGACCCCGCTTGACAAGAAGATGCATGCACGAGAATATGGTCACGAGCTTAACAAGCCAATCTCCCCCCGTAAAGTGGATTCTGGTAGAGAGATTTCGTGTGGAACTCGACATCACTGAGAGCGGAAGTGTTTGCACCCTGAAGGTCAAGGGCAAGCTCGTCTGCGGCGAACCAGTCAACCGGTTCCAAGACGCCTTCATGAGCGCGCTCTCTAGCGGTCACATTTTTCTCATTTTCGACCTCGAGGCCGTCCCTTTGATCGATTCCTCGGGCATCGGGTCCGTCGTCAACGCCCTGCGCACGTCCACCAAGGCCGGGGGCAACGTCAAGCTGGTCAAACCCGCAACCTTCGTTTCCAAGATGCTCAAGATGGTCGGCGTCCTTGATCTCTTCGAAGTCTTTGACAGCGAAGCCGACGCCGCAGCCGCCTGCGAAAACTCCTGAGGTGGGGATCCCTCTTGCCGGGCGCCGCCGCGTTCGACACTTCGCAGCCCACTCTTCGCGCGCTGGGCACGGCGGCAACGCGCCGCCGGTTTTTCTCTGGCCCCGACACGGAAGACTTCAACGCCACGCTTTCCCAATGCTATCTGGTTAAAGAGGATCGCTCACTCGAATCCCGCGCCGAAGCCTTCAACGTGTTCAATCATGCTCAGTTCGTCGGCGCCCCTGCCGCGGGTGACGACATTTCCAGCGGGAGCTTTTGCCAGGCTGTAAGCGCCATGCTTCCACGTCTTTTAGCCCGAGTGAATAAGCCACATCATCCACGCCAAAGGCACGCGGGAATGTTGACGAAAAGGTAATTGCCGGGTTACCGGTGATTCAGGCGTTATTTGCAAACAGATGAGGCTCCCGCTCTGTAGGCCGGACGCTTGGCTTCCATCCCAGCTGCGAAACAATCATCTCCGCTTCTTCAATTGGTGAGCACCTGATGGACGGTCGCCCGTGTCCAGAGGCGACCGTGTTCTCCGAGAATGCCGGCGCCATTGAGCTGCTCGGCGATTTCGCGTTCAGTCTGCTTGTCCGTGACAAACCGTGTGTAGATCTTCTGGACCACCTCGATCTCCGTTTGGGGGCCCGGGACCAGGATGACCCGGTCCGTCTGCAGGCTCTTTCGCTCTCCCCGGCCAAGCAGCCCTTTGGGCGCCTGATTGCGATCGATTAGCTGGCGCCTCAGGCCATAGCCCGCGGGGCCGCCCTGACGGAATCCCAGCTCAATGAGGCGACATTGGCCGGAGAACACTTTGACCGAGAGCTCGCGGCTGTATTCCGCAGCCATCGAACGATTCAAGGTCTTGAGCACAGATGAGGACATGCTCCCGTCGTTCTCAAACTGTTCCGCGCAGTAATGAACTCGGATGCCAGACCGCTTCAAGACGTACTCGTAGTAGGCGCTCTCATCTACGTCCTGGAACCTTCCACAACGGCTCACGTCAAAGACCAGAAGCGAGGTGAAGTTGGTTCGCTTGGCCTCGACGTCAGCCATGAGCCGGTTGAGACCCTCCCGGCCGGCGATGTTGAGCCCACTACGGCCATGGTCGGAATAGTCCTGGACGATCTCCATGTTGTGGGCCGCCGCGTACTGGCGGATGATCTCGAGCTGGTTTTCGGGCGAATACTGCTGATGCTCGGTCGACATGCGGACGTACTGAGCTGCGCGAGACGGCGCCCGCGCTGTCACGGATGCTAAAGCAAGGTCCATGCTGGTCACCAATCGAGCCTTGGTCTTTCGTGAAGGCCGCTCTTAAGAAACTGCTCCATTTATGTAGTGGGAATTTGGGGGTGTTTTTCGCGACAGGTCATCGACAAATTAACAAACTCTCGCTGCTCGAACCCGTAACAGGGAATTTCAATTCCCTGATATCTCGAGAAAATTCCCTGTTCTTTTTGAGTCCGGAAGGTCCGCCACGGCGTGCTAAGCACCGTGAAGTGTGCAGCATGTCGTCCGGCGCCATGCGTGAACGAGAGCCCAAAACCTCAGAATTTCCCTGTTAAACTCCCTGTTAGCAGGGAAATGCGGTGAGAGAGCGCCTTGCTCGAGACTGCCAGCACCACCAAATCCCACTCAAAACTGAATGCCCGCCCAGCACTCCCCGCTGTCTCTCCCAGCCCGAAATCTCCGCTCCAGCGCCGCGCTCCCCGAACGGCGGTCCATTGGTCCTTCATGTTGGCGGCCAAAGGCACCTGATGGCAATCGCAATGCACCCGGTCGAGGACAAAAGCAGGGGTGGCATCACCTCGCTGATGGTACGTGGAATCTGCTGGGTACAGATGAAAATGCCCCTCGCGAGGAGCATTTGGCTCAAGACTCGGACGAGGGGCGTCTTCGATTGGTTGCGGGGGCTGGATTTGAACCAGCGACCTTTGGGTTATGAGCCCAACGAGCTACCGGGCTGCTCCACCCCGCACCTTCATCTTATCAAGTTGATGAAGGTGGGTCAACGCCTCACGAGCGCGGCGGTAGCACCCGATTCAGGAGCGGCCTATGCGATTCTTGCGGGATTCGCAGGACGTTTGAACGAAATGCCAGCGAGACCCGGCCGCGTATTCAATCCACTTCGAATCGGCCAACTACTTCACGTCCGTTGCGGACTCGTCGGGCTCACCTTCAACCGCGATCCGCAGCGAGCGCAGAAAGTGCAGATCGTTGGGGGTGAATTTTCCCACTTCGCCTTCGCCCAGTTCCGGCGTCCCGGCAGCAGCGCTCTTTTCGGTGACTTCGTTCAGACCGATCGTGGCCTCCAGCATCAGCAGCACATCGAATCCGTGCTTGCGGATGTCCTGCACCACGCCAGCGATTTGTTCGCTCTCAATGACCGACTCATGGATGGCCTCGCCCAATTGCTGAATCAGTTCACGCAGACGGGATGTCACAGCTACCTCCATGAGCGGCGCTCTCGCGGGATCGGAACGCGGGCCGCGGCGCGGAATCTCTTTACCTTACTTCCATTCAGGGCGGAGAGCAACCCTGAACCCGTGCCAATTCGCGAAATGCACCGTGAGCCGCTGCTACCATCATAAACGGAATGAGACCGCAAAACATCGGCCGCGCTCTGGGCATCGGCGTTCGCATTGCAGGGCGCATCGCCGGTCGGCAAATCATGGGTGTTGCGCAACCCGCCGCAAGCGCGCCTCATGTTAACGGCCAATCCATTACGTCTGCCAACCGCGTCGCCCAGGTTAAATCTCAAGCACGAGCTGCCGCGGGCAACGCAGCTCAAACAAGTCGCGGCGTCAGCAATGGAATCGGCGGCTTCTTGCGGCCCTTCCGCCGAGTAGGTGGCATCGTCTGGCTCGAGGTCACGGGTACATTCTTTCTCTTGTTCGCCGCACTCTTCGCGTTGCGCCTTTGGCAGAGCTGGGCCGGGATCGGTCAAGTTTCTCGAGATCTCTCGATCGGTGCGGCGGTGGTTTTTCTCTACCTGGGAATCACTTCTTTCTGGCGCGCGCGGCACCGATAAGGTCGACCTGCAACTGGAGTCTTTC
>Ga0181519_10002544_pt1 | contig 15480 bp, 14 predicted proteins | sample PEATcosm2014_Bin_26_FD_121102 | JGI IMG/M metagenome (GOLD analysis project Ga0181519, IMG submission 121102) | Peatland microbial communities from MTU Mesocosm Facility, Houghton, MI, USA - PEATcosm2014_Bin02_10_metaG | ecosystem: Environmental > Terrestrial > Soil > Wetlands > Peat | place...
GCGCACCGAGGTTTTTTGCCGAGCTGAGGATTGACCTGTCAATCAGACAGCAGATTTGTTCAAGCGTGTCGAATAGACGGAGGTTCCTAGGAAGGAGTCATTCCCAACATGCAAGTCACGTTGCAGGAAAACGAGAAGTATCGACAGTTCGTTAGCGACGTCGCGACAGAGATGGGCGTTTTCGACTTTAAGGGAGACGACATAATCTGGCATTACACAAATGGAGATGGCTTTCTCGGAATACTGCAAAGCAGCACACTCCACGCAACTCAGGTTTCCTGTCTCAATGACACAACGGAGACGAAATATGCGACAGATATTTACAAAAAGGCTATCGCAGAACTTATTGAGGAGCGTAGAGATGATGCTGAGGCGGTTAGCTTTCTCTCACAGGTATTAGAGTTCGTGAAGGAAGAGCCTGATTCGCCAACGCATGGGACGAGCAAATTCTTTGTAGCCTGCTTCAGTGCCGACGAGGACGAATTGACACAGTGGGATCGCTACTCGAAGCCGAATGGATACGCGATAGGCTTCAGGGCACGCGGTCTTTGGAGAGAGCCAACAAGCCAGGTCTATCGCGTCGTTTATGACCGAGAAAAGCATTTGACCGCGGCCAAGAAGATTGCGGCTGCGACGCTTGACTTTTACCGGGAGGGTCTGAACGGTGAGCGGATCGAGAACCCAGAGGAATGGGGCAGACTGTTCTTTAGCGCCTGGGATGAGTGGGTGTATAAGCTGGCGCCGTTAGCCAAAGACAACTCCTGGCATTCGGAGAATGAATTCCGCCTTGTTCATGAGCTGAAGGGGAACGAGTTCCACGCCGTAAGATTCAGCCAAGGTTCGAAGATGCTGAAGCGATACTTGCCACTCGATACCCCGGCGTGGGTGAAGCGCCGGGCTAAACTGCTGCCCATTGCAAAGGTATTGATCGGCCCTGGGAACCGTCCAGCATTTACTAAGATCAGCGTTCAACTTGTACTTGAGCAGATGGGCTACTGGGATGTCCCCGTAGAAGTAACGAAATGTACTGTCGATTGGTAGTTGGATTTTGATTGAACGGCCCGATGGGCAGGCTGACGTAGGATGCGAAAGTCTAGAGAGGAGCTGCGAAAATGGCAGGCCCAGAAACAAACGAACCTCGTAAAAGCCGTGCACCTGAAAAGTGGAGACGGTTACGAAGTCTGACTGCGGGAGGTCAAGGCGAAATCTTCCTTGTTAAGAGAAATGATTCCGCGCAAGAAGAATTGTTCGTTCAGAAGAGACTGAAGAATGCGAATAACCCGGAACGCAGAAGACGCTTTGAGCAAGAGACCGATAGCACTGCCAAACTTCAACACACGAATATCCTGAGGATCATTGAAAGCGCGACCGATCAGAATCCGCCCTACTACATAAGCGAATATTGTGAAGGTGGAACACTCGAAAGCAGGGCTGTCGAGTATCGCGGAGACATTAACGCAGTGTCGAGAGACCTTCTGCCGATCGTTGACGCTCTCAATACTGCACACAAGGCGGGCATTTTTCACCGCGACCTTAAGCCCCCTAACATCCTGTTTCGGAGCGATGGGACGCCAGTTCTAGGAGATTTCGGGTTCTGCTTCGTTGAGGGCGGACAAAAGGTTACATTGACAGACGAGGCGGTGGGCTCCATCAACTTCATCGCTCCTGAAATGGAATCTGGACAGCAACACCTTGGCGAGCCGTCTGATAAGACAGATGTCTACAGCTTGGGCAAGGTAATCTATTTTCTCCTCTCTGGCGGAAGGATATTTTCGCGCGAAGATCATCGTAGCGGATCGTTGTCTTTGGTGACGATACTCAAGGACCAGCGATTCGAGCACGTTCATGAATTGATTGATCGAATGGTTGTGCGCGAGCCTACAAAACGCATTCCCATGAATGAGGTATGTAACGCGATGGAAGAATTGAGAACGGTCGTTTTGGGTGACTATGCTCCCCTCAAGCCATCGATTGGGATTCGCTGCCGATTTTGCGGGCTCGGTTCCTACAAGAGGCTGGGCACTCGGAGAACGTACTATCAAACGACTTTGCCGCCGGACTCTTTCCCCGAGATAGGTATCCAAATTCCTCAGGGCCATAGAATGGGAGTCCTCAAATGCGATAGATGCGGTCACATTCAAATGTTCAGCTTTCCCGAGCAAGAAAAGACTAGCGAGTGGTGGAATCAGTAAAAGCGGATTACAAGCGTAAAGTTTTCCATGGCCCAGCGACTTGGCAATTTTGATTCAGCTTTTTGCCAGTAATTGTTTCAAGCCCGTCGGGTGGGCCAAACGAGTCTGACGCGAAGCGGCAGCACATCACAGGGCGGGAAGACGGGCGCCAGCAATAGAAATGGGGTCCGCGTACCGGACCCCGCATCTGTTGTAATGGTTTTGATTGGCGTTACGCGGCCTTGGCCTTCTTCGCGGTCACGGTGCGTGGGTGACTCGGCTTCGCTTTCTCCGCCGTCTTCCGCGCGGCTTGCGTCTTCTCCTTCGCTGCGAACTCCTGCTTGACCTTGGTCGTGATTGCGGCCACGTCCACCTTGTAGAACTCGGCTGCTTCGCGCAGGGCTTTCGCGGATTCGTTGGGGCTATGTGCCGATTGCAGCACGGTGATTGCCACCAAAACGCGGCCGATTGTGCTCTCGTCGGCTTTGCGAAGAAAGGACGTGAACAGTTTGGCAGGGGCATCTTCCGCTCCGTTGGCCTTGCCGATGCCATGCAGCCGAAAGATGACCGCCAGACGACGCTCGTCCAAAGCGGCGGTAAGGCGCTCGGCAACAAAGAGCAGGTCGCGCTTCATCAGACGGACGGGAACCGCGTCGCTGGTTGCCTTCAGGACGCGGAGGCCGGTTGCCTGGGCAATGGCTTCCTCGCGGCGGCGCTTCTCCTGTTCTGCTTTGACTGCCATATCCGTCGCGGGCTTCTGTTTGCGGGCGTGATGGATCGCGCATTCGGGATTGGCACAGATGGTGCGGATTTCGCCTTTCTCCGTGCCTTCGGTAACGATGGCATCGGTGGTGAACTTGCAGGTTTTGTACTCCGGCCAGTCGCGCTGCTTTTCATTCGTTGGCTTCTCGGTCCGAATCTCCACGTATTTGTTGCGCGGCAGGGCGGCGCTGCCTTCGGTCGCCGTGCCGTAGGCTGAGGAGATTTGAACCAGCTTTGGCTTGGCGGCGATGGACTGTTTCACAAAGCCGTCCACTTTGGCCTGATAGCAAGCCGGATCGGTGCAAGCGTCAATACTCGATTGGGGCGCGATGTCGGCAAAGAGCAGCGCGTTTGCGCCGGTTCGCTTCGGGCAGTCGTCGCAACTTCCGGCGGCGGGGTTGAGGGTGGAGTCGGATTTCGAGAATGGCGCGTCTTTGAGAATGAGCAGGATGTTCTGCTCAATCCACTCTTTCAGGTGGCGAACGGGGAGCAGGATGCGGCGGGCTTTGCTCTGGTTGCCGTTCCAATCGCTGCGGAAGCAAGCAACGAGGGCCTGTTCCTGTTCGGCGGGTTGCAGTTTTGCCAAAAGCAGCGCGTGGCCGATGCCGATTTCATCTTTGGCAAATGCTTCGGTGACGGCGGCGGCAAGCTCGGTCAACTTGACGCGCTGGAGGCAATAGGCCGGAGATTTACCAGTTTTGGCGGCAATCTGCTCAATGGAGTATTTCGGCTCTTCGAGCATGAGCAGGGCGCGGAATCCCTGCGCCTCTTCGAGCGGGTGAACGTCGCGGCGCTGGATGTTCTCGATCAGTTGCGCTTCGAGAGCCTGAGCATCGGTCAGCAGAACGATGCGGACGGGGACGGAATCGGCCTCGGCCAGTAGCGCAGCGCGATACCGGCGCGCTCCAGCTACGATCTCGAAGCGATGGTCGGCAATAGGCCGGACAAGCAAGGGCGACAATACACCCTGGCTGCGGATTGACTCTGCCAGTTCCTTGAGGGCGGCTTCGTCAAAGACGCGGCGGGGGTTGGTCTTGGATTCTTCGAGCGCAGTGAGTGGCACATTGCGGTATTCGGTAGCTGCTTGATTCGTCATGGTTGCTCTCCTTGTGAGCGGTTGAGATACGGTGAGGGCAAGCGGGCGGCGCGTTCGGCGCTGCCCGCCAGAATTAGGCGGAGCAGAGGGGCTTAGGCCGCCGCCTCTACGGGTTGGGTGCTGGTTTCTTCGCTCTCCTCGACGGCCAAAGCGCCAAGAATCACAGCGGAGGTGCGCTGGATGACTTCAAGGCTCTCAGTGAGCAGGGCGGCATTGCCCGCGTACATCTGGATGTAATCGCTGCTGGCGGTTCCCATCTCCAAGCCGATGGCCTGTCCAACGATGAAGGCCACTGCCTCGGCTTCGGTCTCGCGCACGGTGGCGGTGGTCATGGTGCGGCGCTCGGTCTTGTGTAGAAGTTCGTGCGCACACTCATGTACCAGCGTGGTGAACTCCTCGGCCTTCGACTGGCCGGGCAAGAGAGCAATCCTTCCGCCGTAGCTGACGCCAAGCGCCGGGGCAATCTTCTCGTTGTATTCGAGTTTGATGTTCTGCTCGTCGAGGAATGCAATCAGCCGTTCGCGCTGTTCGCCCACTTCGCCGGTAATGCAGTGCTCGAACTCAGGAAGCTCTGCGCCTTCGGTCTGCGAATGGTCGAAGACATAGACAGCGCGGAAACCGATCAGCATTGAGGCGGGCTTTGCTTCCTGATTGGCGTTTGCCTCCTGCTCGTCCTTCCTGCGCCGATGGCCAACGATGGGGGCAAGAATCTGAATGCCTTTCTCGCCCTTCTTCACAAACCGGCCAAACTCGTTCCACGTGCGGATACCGGCAACGCGGGTGGCGGTGGGCCGCTGCCGTGCGATGGCGAGAATGTTTCCAAAACTGTAATTGTGAAAACGGGCCATTGCGCCGAGATAGGCGGTCAAGGCTTCGCTCTTGCCTTCCTCAAGCTGCTTGAGCAGGAAGTCAACGGCCTGTTTGATGAGTTGCTGCGCGGGGTTCTCGCGCTCGGTGGTGCGCTGCTGATATGGTGAATTGCTGCGATGCGCCGCATTCTTCCTGTGCGGCGCGGTGGTGGCGGCGTTGCTGCTATTGGTGGTTGCTGCGTAGGTCATGATTCGTCTCCTGTTGGTGTGTGAATTTGCCGTTTTTAAGCCCTGGGAGGGCTAAAAAAAGACATTCATTTCATGACTGGCGAAACGGGCGTAGTGAGGCGCTGTCAACTTCCGAAGCCTGAAGGGGCGCGGAAGCGAGCACGGCGGTTTCTATGCCGAGCGGAACTGCACAAGCGGAGTTGACAGAAGGAGCCGAACGGAGCCTAGAGTTCGCACGGAAATGAATGTCGAGACGGGATGACCAGCCGCAGGCTGCACCTAATAAAGGAAAGGTCGGCGTTGCGGGCAGGAACAGGCCCGCATGGATGGGGAGCGGAGAACGCCGGCTTCATTGGCGGTCGCAGGGAGGGAAGGGCGAAGCACCCTTCCCCAAAATCGGGAAGATGAATTGGCGAATGAATGTGGAGTTTAGCGCAAAGAAGCGTAAGGCGTTCAACGTGAAGAACAAATCCTTCGGTCTCTGCGAAACAGTTTGAAAGAAACCGCGTCTATTGGAATGTACAACGCATTACGAGAGGTGAAGCATGGCAGCTATTAAAGCAGTCGAGATGAGAACCTCGCGGCACTCCGTAGAGAAAAACAGAGAAGCCGATCCTGTTGTAGCTGAAAACAGCCTGCTAAAACGCTATGGGCCTTTGATGAACCTGGTTGATCTGGCTTCTATGCTTGATCGATCTCCCGACGGGCTTCGCGTTACGTTGCGATCCTCTGGTGAGTGGGTGGAAAAGATCAATGCCGCGCGTCTGCAACTTGGCCGTCGAGTCTACTTTCGCACCGCCGAAATCGCCGAAGCACTCGGTATCCGGTAGCGCGTTGCGTGGGGTCTGAACTCACCTCCGTCCGGTCGATACTCGGCCTCCAGCCCGATCCTGCCATCGACGATCTTCCGCCCGGCGGAAGTTCATCCCGGTCAATGGCAGCATTTCCACGCGCCCGATCTTCACGCCGCGCGATCTTGAACCAGGATCAACGAATTCGGCTCGATGGCGTCGTGCTCCCGCTGACTCAAAACGATCTCAGCGAAAGCGCCCACGATGCCGGAGCCATCGGCTTCATCGCCAAATTCCTCGTCCAAACCACTCTGCCGCACCGCCGTCAATCGGGCTCTCACTACACGCGCACCGATGGCCGCTTCACGCTGCGCATCACCGATGTCGGCGGCGCGGGTCTGCCCTATGGCAGCTATCCGCGGTTGATCCTGATCTGGATGACTTCGGAGGCTATCCGCACGGCAAGCCGCGAGTTGGAACTCGGCGTGTCGCTGTCGAGATTCATGGCGGAGCTAGGGCTCCATGCCACGGGCGGCCACTGGGGCACGATCCCACGTTTCCGCGACCAGATGCAGCGGCTTGTCGGTGCAGCCATTTCAACGCGCTGGGATCAGGATGTTAATGGCCAGCATCTCACAACCGGCGAGAATCTACTTCTCGCTGACCATTTTCAACTGTGGTGGACTCCACAGATCCTTCCTGACGTGCCGCCGGCGAAATCCTCCATCACGCTTTCGGCCAACTTCTTCGAGCAGCTTGTTGCTGCGCCCGTTCCGCTCGATCTGCGCGCGGTCCGCATACTCAAGCAATCCCCGCTGGCGCTAGATCTCTACGCCTGGGGGACACGTCGCGTCAGTTATCTGGAGCGGCCTACGCTGATCTCATGGGAGGCGCTGCGTCGCAGTTTCGGCTCGGGATATTCCGAAACCCCGCAGGGCCGCGCCTGCTTCCGCGCAAAAGTGCTCGATGCTCTCGGGCGCGTCTGCCGGGTCTATTCCGCGCTCCGCCTTGAAATTGAAGATGGCGGCGTGCTGCTCCTTCCCTCTGCGCCGCACATTCCCAGACTCACCCGCTGAACGCCGCAGGCGCCCTTCCCCGGTGGGGGGGGGCGGAGGTTCTCGTCGCAGCGTCTCTGCCTTGGCAATTTCCAGAGCGCGCGCTACTGCTACAGGCGATCCATATAGGTATTCCGTATAGGTATATAGGGCGTAGCGTATCAATTGCATAATCAATACGTTAGCACTGGACAGTACACCGAATATGCGTAAAAATACACCAAATATGCGTGGAAAACTCGGCGGTGTACACCAAATATGCGTGAACAGATACACCAAATATGCGTGGAAAACTGCCTGGCTGCACAGCGTTCTGTGGATCGGCACCTGCGAGCGACCGGGGGTACTCTCGACGGGGTGTGGAATAGTCACAGGGATCGTGTCCACCAGCCGGACTAGGTATGACTGGTGAGCTTGCACTATACTTCGGCATCATGTCCCGTTTCTGTCTTTTCTTGCTATTCACGCTCAGCATCAGTGTCCTTTGTCTTGGACAACCACCGGTTTCAAAAAGTGACCGAACCCAAACAGTAGAGCAGAATCAAACAGGCCATGGGGTTGCGCCCCAAGTATTCGCACCAGCAGTTGTACCGCAACGCGGTCCATCAGACACGAAAAGCTCAGAGGCCCCAACGCACGATCTGGTGGACAAGGTAAATGCTGCATCCACCGTTGTCATTGCCGTGTTTACTTTCGGCATGTTCGTGTGTATTTGGAGGCAGATAACAGCAAGTAAGAGCACTGAGCGGGCGTGGATTATTGTTTCCCCGCTCGAACTGGCCCCTTCCATCGGATTCGCACCCAGCGCAAATGCAGGAAATATTGAGAACCATTTGGTCGGCGTAAATCAACAAAACGTGTTTTCTTGCGCTATAAAGAACACAGGAAACACTCCGGCTCAACTTCTCAAACTCGCCATGTCATATCGTTCTGTGAACTGTGTCAGCGAGATTTCAGCCATTCCCGAATACGGCGAGAAGGACGATATAAATGGGTTGCTACTGGTCAAAGATGACTCTGTTGGATTTGAAACTGTGCTTGAGCCAAGCCCAATCTTGACCAAGACTGAATGGGACGCGGTCCATGCTCAAAAATTGACTTTGTACGTCTTCGGAGTCGTTACCTACAAAGACGTGTACGGGAAGTCACACGAAACCAGGTTTGGGCATCTCTACTTCGTTCCGCGAGGCGGGGACCGTACACCGAAGGGATTCAATCGAGAGAAGATGCCAAGGGCATACAACTCTGCGACTTAACAAGAGAGATCAAAAGCAGAAAGTCGGTTGCCCCTTCGGACTGTTTGTGATGGGATTAACATTGGCACGGCATCAGTGAGTAGCAACGTCTCCAGACAATAAAATACCCGCGCCGGTCATAGCCGACGCGGGCGGCCCAGCTAATACTCGCTGGGCAGGTGGATGACGTTGTTGGCGAAGTAGAGCCTCACTTCGCCCAGCGGGAAATCGGTGAACGGGATCTCCTGCGTATAAACGACGTTACCGTTGCCATCGTCGCAGAGGACGGTTGCGCTGCGGTCGGCGCGAACTTGCAACTTCCAAACCTGGAATTCTTCCTGAGTAACGCGCGATTCATGCTGCTGAGCGATCGCAATGATGTCGAGCAACCAATAGGCACCGCCCTGCTCGGCAAGAAACTGAGCGCCGTCGGTATAGAGCACGGAGCGATTGATACCGTGGCGAAACCAGTTTTCAGAGCCGGTGAATTGGCGGAGTTGCGATTCAGAGAGTGTAGCTGCGTTCGTCATATTGTGCCTCTTTCGTTGAAATGTCCCCCGCGGCGGGGGCGAGAGCAGGCACAGTGCAGCCGGGACAAGCGCGGCAGTCATAGCTTTTTGGGGGAACCGCGACAAAGGCGTGGGGGAGCCAAAACAGCGTCATTGACGGCAAGCGACGGCGCTATAGTGACAGCTCCCCGCCAGCATTCAAGGGACATGCGAAAGGGCTACTATTGATGTTTTCGCTGTTTCGCAGAATCCAACGATGTGGCAACCGGCCAAGTATCGCCACTCCTTGAAATGCACCGAAAGGCTCGAAGAGCATCGTCAGCACCATCATAATCAGAGAGAACAGGACTGGCAGCGGCATCCCAGCGCTACAAGAAGGTTGTTCTTGTATGGCGATGTCGCATATTTGCGGACACTTCCGTCTGTTCAACTCGCTTTATATGCCGGAATGCTATCCTTTGTTCAATTTAGGTATACTTCTCATAAGATGTCTACGCATAGAGTGTAGACGTAAACGGGTCGGATAGACAACACTCTCGAACATGGAAGAAGAGCTTCCCAATCTGCTCCTTAAGGCATTAGGCCAGAGAATCAGAGAGTTGCGATCAAAACAGGGCTATTCGCAGGAGGCATTTGCCGACAAATGCGGCGTCCATCGGACGTTCATGGGGACGATCGAACGCGGCGAGAGCAACTTGAGCTTCCAGAACATCTTCAAGGTGGCAACCCACTTGGGAGTGTCTTTGTCGGAGCTCTTTCGTGACCTTGAAGGCACGGCCAGAACGCGGGGGTAAGGGGTTTGAGCGTGTCCACGAGGGACGACATTTTCGGATTATCGAATGCCAGGGTCGGCGGTCACACTGCACGGTCGATGATGTTCCTGGAGATGCAGACTCTTGTTCGATCAATGCCTCTATCTACTCAGCCGACTGACTTTACCAGGGCCATAGTTGAGGAAAACATCCTGGAAAAGCCAACTCACGGAAGCCGTGTGAAGAGTCTGCGTCATATGTCAGAGCTGTATGGTTTGGACCCATCCAGAGCGCTGTTTCGCACTCTTTGGAATTTTGGCCATTCGGACTTGGAGGCTTTGCCTCAGCTCTGTCTTGTATGTACGTACGCCCGCGATCCACAACTGCGCCAGAGCTTCGAGTTGGTCCGAATGTTGCGGATAGGCGACGTTCTAGAGAGAGTTTCCATGGAACAGCATCTAGAAATCGGATTTCCAGGCCGCTTCAGCTCAGCAATGAAAAAATCTATGGCTCAGAACGTGAATACCACGTGGACCTTTGGCGGTCTCCTCGTAGGTAAGGCCAGGAAAACAAGAAAGGCCCCTCAGCCACGTCCAACTTCTGCCGCGTATGCCATGTTCGTTGGATATTTAACAGGTCTTCGTGGTGAACAACTTCTGGACTCAGCATTCGCCTCTCTTGTTGCTTCCAATCGACTTGAATTGCTAGCGGCCCTGAGGCTTGCTTCCGCAAAAGGGATCCTTTCGCTAAAGGGCGCTGCCGGAATCGTGGAGTTCGATTTCTCAACGCTCTTGACGCCGATGGAACTGGGACGAGTGAATGAATCGCATTGACCAATTGATTGAAAACTATCGGAGCCATATCCAGATGCCGTTGCGTCCTGGACTGGCTGCCGCCCAGCGCGTCTGGTTTGCCGTATATCCTGCCGTTGAGGAAAGAAGGCTCGTCAACCGAATTGACGAGTTCGAGATGATAACCAAAGCGGCAGGGCATCTTTGGGTGCGAATCGACTTGAAAGGAAAGCTGGCAGAGTGGATTGGTTCCGTTGATGAAGATGAGCGTGCAGATTGGTTCAAACATCCTGACGACATTGATCTATATGCCAAGACGGAATGGAGAGATGTTCTGACGGACTTCATTTGCCAAAAGATTATTCATGCGCCAGACCAGGAGCACACTGTCTTTGCATTGACTGGGCTGATGGAACTCTACGATTTTTTCCACGTCTCTGACCTGATCGAAGGCATACTGAAGAACCTACCAGGACACCTACTGGTTTTCTTTCCCGGTGAAAGGGAAGACAACACATACCGATTTTTGGATGCACGAAAGGGTTGGGACTATCTCGCTGTCCCGATTCTCTCCAGCAAATGACCGAATAGGAAGAGCGCAAGGCATGAATACGAAAGAAGTATTTCTCAAAGACCCGCTGACCTGGAAGCTCATCAATGAAGGCGTTTCCAGCAACAACACGGATGATCTCGATACGCTCAGGTTCGAGTTGGAGTCCTTCGTATGTGAGGGAGAGTACTTCAATGGGATGCGGCTCATTCTCCAGGCATACCGTGACAGCTTCGGTGGACCAGAGCAAAAAGCTGCGTGGATCAGCGGATTCTATGGGAGTGGCAAGTCCCATCTGGCCAAGGTGCTTCGCTATCTCTGGACGGATTTTCGTTTTCCGAATGGCGCAACAGCACGCGCGCTCGCCCATCTTCCCGTGGAAGTGTGCGATCTGCTCACTGAGGTTACGACCCTAGGGAAGCAGAATGCCGGTTTGCATATGGCAGGCGGAACGCTTAAGGCAGGTAAAGGCAGTGTGCGCCTGAGGGTAATGAGCATCATTTTCAAGTCGGTCGGGCTCCCTGAACTCTATCCTCAGGCCAAATTCGTGATGCACCTGAAGCGGGATGGAAAGCTTGAAAGCTTCAAGAAGGCCGTCGAAGGACAAGGGAAGAATCTCGACCAGGAATTGAATCGTATGTATGGTTCAGGCGCTGTGGCTAAAGCATACGTTCAATGTTACGACCACATAAAAGAAGCGTCGAAGGTTGGCGACATACTCCGGGCTGACTATCCGCCCAATCAGGTTGAAGTGAGCATGGGTGAGATGCTCGATGTTGTCCGAGAAGCGATTTCGCGGGGCGAGAAGCTTCCTTGCACACTGCTTGTACTCGACGAAGTTCAGCAGTTTATCGACCAAGATGCGCAGCTTGCACTGGATGTTCAGGAGGTAACCGAAGCGCTGAGTAAAGAGATGAATGGCCGCCTCATGGTTATCGGGACCGGCCAAAGTGCGCTCAACGACTCGGCCAATCTCCAACGTCTGATGGGCCGGTTCAGTGTGAAAATCCACCTAAAAGACAATGATGTCGATAAGGTGGTACGCACGGTTGTGCTCCAAAAGCGCGACGACAAGAAGACCGACATTAAGCAGTTGGTAGACAAGAACGAAGGGGAAATCACGCGCCAGCTCAAAGGGACCAAGCTCGCGACCCAATCCGATGATGATCTCGCCTATGTTCAAGACTTCCCGCTGCTACCTGTACGTCGCCGGTTCTGGGAGCGTGTGCTTCATTCAGTGGACTCGACGGGAACCAAAGCCCAGATGCGAACTCAGCTTCGCGTTGTGCACGAAGCCTGTCGTGCCTGCGCCGATGAAGAGCTCGGAGCCGTCGTACCTGGCGATTTTATCTACGATCAGATTGCCAATGACCTTGTCACATCTGGGGAGATGCAGAAGCGCTTCCAGGAGATCATTGAGCTGCAGAAGAGCAAACCGGATGGTGTGTTGCGTAGTCGAATTTGCGCTCTGGTTTTTCTCATCAACAAATTGCCTCGTGAACACGGTACTGACTTAGGTATTCGCGCGGAACCAGAGCACCTGGCTGACTTGCTCAGTGAGAACCTCGTCGTGGGAAGCACCGCGCTTCGTCAGCAGCTTCCCGGAGTTCTCGACGCTTTGGAGCAGGACGGTGTCCTGATGAAAGTGGATAGTGAATACCGCCTGCAAACAACCGAGGGTGCCGCATGGGAAGCTGAATTCCGCAAGCGGCGTGCCAACGCACTCGCGGATGAGCCGCAAATTGCCCATAAGCGCTCCCAGCTTCTGAGTATGGCGCTCACAAAGGCGCTTGGGGCCGGGCTCACTGTCCCGCATGGCAGCTCTGGAGTTCGCCGCAAGATCAATGTTCATTACAGCGAGTCTGTGCCAGAGCAGACAGAGGGCATCACCCTATGGGTACGCGATGGCTTTTCTGCCCCGCCAGCATCCGTGCTTGCTGATATTCAAAAGCTCGGTACGGACGATCCGACGCTTCATCTGTTTTTGCCCAAGAACCATACGGATGAGATCAAATATGCGATTGCTTCTGCTCAAGCAGCGCAGGAAACGATCAACTTCAAAGGCACGCCCTCCTCAACCGAAGGGAAGGAATGCCGCCAAGCCATGGTGACAAAGCAAATCACTCAAGATGAGACGGCGAATGAGCTCATAGCTGAAATTGTCAGTAACGCAAGCCTCTACCTTTCTGGTGGCCAGTCGCAGTCGTTCATCACGGTCAGAACCGGAGTTGAAGACGCCGCCAAGCAGGTTCTCAATCGGCTCTATCCCAAGTTCGGTGACGGGGATTCCATGAAGTGGCCCCAGGTCCTGAAGAAGGCAAAAGAGGGGTCTGCCAACGCGCTAGAGCAACTCGGATTCGCGGGAGACCCGCAAACCCATCCCGTAGCTGCCGCGATCCTCAGCTACATTGGCTCTGGGAAGACGGGATTGGAACTGCGCAAGAAGTTCAGTGCGTCTCCCTATGGTTGGTCTGAGGATGCAGTGAATGCCATCCTCACCACTCTTCTCGTGAGCAATCATCTCAGTGCCAAGGTGAACGGCGCGCCACTCCCGCTCGCCGAAGTAGATCTTAAGAAGATCGGCCAGGCGACATTCCGCATCGAGAGTCCAGTTCTTACTGCTGTCCAGAAGCTCGCTATTCGCAAACTTTTCCAGGATTGCGGCATGAAGTTCACGCCTGGCAATGAACATACCGATGCTGTCCGCTTCATCGAGCACTGTAAGGCCATCGCAGCGCAGGCGGGCGGAGCGCCCCCGGCTCCCATGGCCCCGGTTGCAACAGAGTTTCTCGCCTTGGAAACGCTGTCCGGCAATGATCTTCTAATGGAGCTTTTCAGCCAGAAGGATGCGCTGCTAGCGAAGATTCTCTCTTGGCAGGCTACAGGCAAGGAGATCGGCAAACGGCTTCCCTCATTCGAACTGGCAGAAAAACTCGCGACTCAGGCGGCGGGTTTGGCCGAACAGCCGGAATGGCTGGCTACTTTGTCTTCCATTCGCGCAAACCGTTCCTTGCTAGACAATCCAGATCCGGTATCTCATGTGCTCAAGGCGGCAGCCAATGCGCTACGGGCCAAGCTGGCGGATGTCCATAAAGTGCATGGCGACGTGTTCAAGGAACAGACAGCGCAGATTGCCAATCAAGCGGCATGGAAAAAGCTCAGCGAAGAAAAGCGCCGCAGCCTTCTCACCAAAGCAGGAGCGACGGAGAGACCAGCGCCCGCGGTTGCGACGGACGAGCAGCTCCTGTCTGCGCTCCAGAGCTGCTCGCTGGCTACCTGGCAGGCACAGACCGACGCCTTGCCTGCTCAAATTGCCAAGGCGCACAGCGCAGCCATTGTCGAAGCCGAGCCAAAAGCCAAAAAGGTCACACTGCGCACTGCCACCATCCACAACCCGGATGAACTGTCGGCCTGGCTCGACCAGACCAAGACTGCCATTGAAGCTGCCCTCAAAGATGGGCCTGTGATTCTCTAAGGAACGAAGGATGCCGATTTCTCTGTCGCGGGAACACCGCAAGCTGCTCGAAAACACCACGGCTCAAGCCCGTGTCTTAGCCGAGGCGGCCAGCAAGGCTGCGCTGGAAAACCTTGCCGTGCATGAAAAGGAGTTTCGGCCTCACATGGCAGATCAGCCTCTGCTGCGTGATCTGCGCAACCGGCTGCGTTCGCGGGCCAGGGCTCTTGGTGATGTACGTGATGCGAAGGGTGAGCAGAGCATCCGGCATCTGACCGAGCTTGCAGCCTATGAGCATTGGCATCGTTTGCTCTTTACGCGCTTTCTTACCGAGAACCATCTGCTCATCACCGATGAGGAAAATGGATCGGTGCCGATCACGCTCAACGAGTGCGAAGAACTGGCTGCCGAGCTTGGCGCTCGCGATGGCTTTGATCTGGCCTGCCGCTTCGCCAGCCGCATTCTGCCGGGCGTCTTCCGGCGGGACGATCCTGTGCTTGAGCTGCCCGTTGCGCTGAATGACCAGGTGGCGATGCGCAATTTGCTCAACGCCCTCCCCTCAGAGTGCTTCCAGGCCGATGACGCGCTGGGATGGACCTATCAGTTCTGGCAGGCGCAGCGGAAGAAGGAAGTCAATGATTCTGGCAAGAAGATCGGCGCCGATGAACTGTCGCCGGTCACGCAGCTCTTTACCGAGGATTACATGGTGGAGTTCCTGCTCCACAACACCCTCGGCGCATGGTGGGCCGGAAAGCTCGGCCCCATTCAGGCGGAGACGGAAGAAGAGGCACGTTTGCGTGCCGGGTTGGAGGCACGCGAGGGCGTACCCGCCATCGTGTGGAGCTATCTACGATTTGTGCAGGAGGAAACGACAAAGCTCTGGACCCCGTCAGCAGGAACCTTCGATGGATGGCCCCGCGAAGCAAAGTCGGTGACGATGCTAGATCCCTGCATGGGCAGCGGGCACTTCCTCGTCTTTGCTCTGCCATTGCTGGTGCGCCTGCGCATGGAAGAGGAGCAGCTTGTCCCGAAGGATGCTGTGGTCGAGGCTCTCAGGGACAACATTCACGGTCTGGAACTCGATGAGCGTTGCACACAGATTGCCGCCTTCAATGTGGCACTCACGGCTTGGAAGCTGGCTGGGTATCAGAGGTTACTGCGTATTCCAGTGAAGTGGGCACCGGATTCCGGTGATGTGGGCAGGCGTCGGAGCGAAGCGACGCTGGTTGAGTTTTACAGTATTCAGGCTGCCCACATGCAGTCAAGAAAAGGGTAAA
>Ga0181519_10002545_pt1 | contig 15473 bp, 16 predicted proteins | sample PEATcosm2014_Bin_26_FD_121102 | JGI IMG/M metagenome (GOLD analysis project Ga0181519, IMG submission 121102) | Peatland microbial communities from MTU Mesocosm Facility, Houghton, MI, USA - PEATcosm2014_Bin02_10_metaG | ecosystem: Environmental > Terrestrial > Soil > Wetlands > Peat | place...
CGGAGCACGATGATCGCGCGCGCGAAGGGGGCCCGCTTGGCCGGATTGGACGGGCCGAACAGCGACACCATCGGCGCGCCGCCGGCCGCAAGCAGATGGGCCGCGCCGGCGTCGCTCGCGACCGCGGCATGCAGATGGCCGGCCAGCGCCACCGTCAACGCCGGTCCGCCTTGCGCGCCTTCGAGATCGGGGATCGCCGCCCCCGGCACCGTATCCCGCACCGCGCCCGCAAGCTCGCGCTCGGACGGGCCCAGAAAGAAGACCGGCTTGCGGCCATGCTCGGCGAGCGTGCGCCCGACCTCGAGATATTGGGCGACGGGATAGCCCCGCCCCGAGGCGGCATTGCCGATCCCGGGCGCGACCCCGACATAGACCGGCCCCTTGGGCAGGATCGAAGCGGCGCGGCGCAGCCAGATTTGCGCCAGCGGAATCGGGTTCGGCGCTACGACCCGTTCGCCCGCGGCCGTGGCGACCAGACCCAGCAATTTGTCGGTCAGCAGTTTGGGGCGTATCGGTACGCCCCTGGGCGGCCAGCGATCCGACCAGGCATAGCGCCAATTGTCGCTGATGAAACGACGGTGCGGAATGCGCCGCAGGAACAGCGTGCGCCCGATATAGCGCTGCGTGTCGATGATAAGGTCGAAGCGGCGTTTGAGAATCGGGTGGCGCGTGCGCAGTGCCGCTGCGGGCTCCGTCGGAATGTCGAGGTCGGTGATGAATTCGCCGATACGCCCATCGACCAAGGGCGCGAGCACGTTGCTCAGGTAGAACGATCCGCTGGTGCCCGGCACCCAGGCGATCTTCGCCGTGGGAAACTTCTCGGCGAGCGCGAACAGCATCGGCAGCTTGATGACGTTCTCGCCCAGCGCATTATCGGGTCCGCTGGTCACATAGACGAGAATCGACTCGACCGGCGTCGGGCTGATCCAGAATTTGCCGATGCCGAGGATGACCGTCTATCCGTCCAGGGGGAGGCGCAGGGCGCGGATATTAGGCGGGCGGTCCGGGTGGGTCAATTCACCCTGGCCAACAAGCGCTCGAACGCCTGCCACACCGCGGCGACAGGGATGCGGTCCATCGCGTCCGAGCCGAAATCCTGGGCGCGCAGAATTTCGTAGCGCGGCGTCAGCGGCGCGAACTTGGCCGCCGGCGTCGGGCCGAATAACACCACCAGCGGCACACTGGCGGTCGCCAGCAGGTGCCCGAGGCCGCTGTCGTTGGTGATAGCCGCGGCCAACCTGCGACACACCGCGATGGTCAGCATCGGGGTGGTGCCATCGGGCAGGGGCAAAGCTGCCTGCGGCAGCCGGGTGCGGATCGTCTCGGTCATCGACTGCTCATAGGGACCCAGCAGGAACACCGGCGCATAGCCGTTGGCCTCCAGCCGCTCGGCAATTTCCATGAACCGCTCCAATGGCCACAGTTTGTGGGGCAGGCTGGCGCCGGGCGCGAGCCCCACATAGGCGCGACCGTCGGCGCGGTCGGGCAATACGCGGCACGCTTCGGTTTCGTTGGCCGGATCGGGTGCCAATGGCGTCAGTTCGAACGCCACCGACCGGCCGGAAGCCGCTTCGACCAACGCCAACAATTGATGTGCGAGAATCGGACGTTTGCGCAGTCCGCTCTTCGGCCGGCGATCGGACAAAATCCAGCCCAACGCGCCCGACACGAATACGCGGTGCCGGACGCGCCGCAAGGTCAACGTGGTGCGCATGCGGCGCTGGGTATCGACGATCAGATCGAAAGCGCGATTGGGCAACGGATGCGGATGGAACGGCAGCCAGGCATCGCCGTCGATGCCGGCCTGCTCGACCACCTCGTCGATCAGCCCCACCACGAGGGGCGCCAGACTCGACGCGTAAACCGATTTGCCGTGCCCGGCCAGCCAGGTGATGCGCGCGTCGGGAAACGCGCTCCTGAGCGCGCGCAGGAACGGCAGCTTGATCAGCCCGTCGCCGAGCAGATCGTTGCCGACATAGACGAGGATGGTTTGAGGTCTGGGGAGCACCGCCACGGCTTCAATCGCCCGGAGGCTACTCCGCCGCGCGCCGATGGCGGGTGCGCAGCAGATCGAGGATCTGTCCGGCCGAAACCGGAATGCTGGTGCCGGGCGCGAAGATCGCCGCAACGCCGGCCTTGGTCAGGAATTCGTAGTCCTGCACCGGGATCACGCCGCCGCACACCACCAGGATGTCGTCGGCGCCCTGCTTGCGCAATTCCTCGATCAGTTGCGGCACCAGGGTCTTGTGGCCGGCCGCGAGCGACGACACGCCCACGATGTGCACGTCGTTCTCGATCGCCTGTCGCGCCGCCTCGGCGGGGGTCTGGAACAGCGGCCCGACATCGACATCGAATCCGACATCGGCGAAGGCGGTGGCGATCACCTTGGCGCCGCGGTCGTGCCCGTCCTGGCCGAGCTTGACCACCAACAGGCGCGGCCGGCGGCCTTCGTCGGCGGCGAAGCGGTCGGCCTCGGCCTTGATGCGCGCGAAGCCCTCGTCGGCGCCTACGGCTCCGCCATAAATGCCCGACACCGAGCGGATGGCCGCGCGATGGCGCGTGAACACCGACTCGAGTGCGTCGGAGATTTCGCCCACGGTGGCGCGCGCCCGCGTCGCCACGACCGCGGCTTCGAGCAGATTGCCGCTGCCGCTTTTGGCCGCTTCGATCATCGCCGTCAAAGCTCGGCGGCAGGCCGCCTCGTCGCGCTTGGCCCGGACCTCCTTCAAACGCTCGATCTGGCCATCGCGCACGCGGCTATTGTCGATCTCGCGCACCGGCACCGATTTGTCGTCCTCGGCCTGGTACTTGTTGACGCCCACTACCACTTCCTCGCCGCGGTCGATCCGCGCCTGGCGCCGCGTGGCGGCCTCCTCGATACGCAGCTTCGGCATGCCGGCCTCGATCGCCTTGGTCATGCCGCCCAGCGCTTCGACCTCGCCGATCAGCTTCTCGGCCTCGGCCGCCATCGACGCGGTCAGCGACTCGACGTAATAGCTGCCTCCCAGTGGATCGACCACGCGCGGGATGCCGCTTTCTTCGGCGATGATCAACTGAGTGTTGCGCGCGATTCGGGCCGAGAACGGCGTCGGCAGCGCGATCGCCTCGTCCAGCGCATTGGTGTGCAGGCTCTGCGTGCCGCCGAGAACCGCCGCCATCGCCTCGATGGTGGTGCGGATCACGTTGTTGTAGGGGTCCTTCTCGGTCAGGCTCACCCCGGATGTCTGGCAATGGGTGCGGAGCGAAAGGCTGGCCGGATTGGCGGGGTTGAACTCCGTCATCAAGCGCGCCCACACCAGCCGGGCGGCGCGCAGCTTGGCCACCTCCATGAAGAAATCCATGCCGATGCAAAAGAAGAACGACAGCCTGGGTGCGAATTCGTCGACCTTGAGGCCCCGCCCCAGCGCCGCGCGCACATATTCGATGCCGTCGGCCAGCGTGAAGGCCAGCTCCTGCACCAGGGTCGCCCCGGCCTCCTGCATGTGATAGCCCGAGATCGAGATCGAATTGAATTTGGGCATGCGCTTGGCCGCGAACTCGATGATGTCGGCGACAATGCGCATCGATGGCGCCGGTGGGTAGATATAGGTGTTGCGAACCATGAACTCCTTGAGCACGTCGTTCTGGATCGTGCCGGCCAGCTGCTCGGGCTTCACGCCTTGCTCCTCGGCGGCGACGATGTAGCCGGCCAGCACCGGCAACACCGCGCCGTTCATGGTCATCGACACGCTCATCTTGTCGAGCGGGATGCCGTCGAACAGGATTTTCATATCCTCGACCGAATCGATCGCCACGCCGGCCTTGCCCACGTCGCCCACCACGCGCGGATGGTCGGAATCGTAGCCGCGATGGGTGGCCAGATCGAAGGCCACCGAAAGCCCGGTCTGGCCAGCGGCGAGATTGGCGCGGAAGAACGCGTTCGATTCCTCGGCGGTCGAGAAGCCCGCGTACTGCCGGATCGTCCACGGCCGGTGCGCGTACATGGTGGCGCGCGGCCCGCGCAGATAGGGTGGGAATCCGGGCATCGAACCCGCCGCTTCCAACCCTTCGAGATCGGCCGCCGTGTAGAACGGCTTGACCGCGATGCCCTCGGGCGTTTCGCGAACCAAACTTGCCGACGACACACCCTTGAGTTCGGATGCGGCCAGCTTCTCCCAGTCGGCCAGAGTTTTTTTCGGAAAATCGGCCATGATGCGACACGTTCCTCCGGCCCGACTTTACGCCCAGAGGGCGGCAGGCCGCCAGTCCCGCTAGTGGGCGGTCAGGGCCGCGCTCTTGATCAGGGCATAGATCGACATGCCCGGGGCCAATTGCAGTTCGGCGCGCGCCGCCCGTGTGATGCGGGCGCGCAACGGAACGCCGGCGTCCAGGGTCACATCGATCAGGCCGCGAACATCGTCGAGCGCGACCACCCGGGCGGCGATGGCATTGCGAACCGACAGACCCGTGGGCGGGGCCAACGCCAGCATCACTTCGCTGGCCGCGATGCGCAGGCGCACCCGTTCGCCCGGTCCGCCCGCGATGCGCGGCACGGTCAAGCTTCCGCCGGCGAAGTCGAGACGGGTCTGAAACGCCGCTTCATCGTGACCGCCGATGGTGGCGGAGATGACGCTGAAGGTTTCTGGACCGCCGTCGCGCGCCGCGATCTGGGCGAAGTCGGGCCGGTTGGCCACCTCTTCGACCGTTCCGGCGGCGATCGTCTTGCCGGCATCGATCAGCACCAGCCGGTCGGCTAGGCGCAGAACCTCGTCGACGGCGTGACTGACATAAACGATGGGAATGGCGAAAGTGCGCGACAACCGCTCCAGCAGCGGCAGAAGCTCGGCCTTGCGTTCCCCGTCGAGCGACGCCAGCGGCTCGTCCATCATCAGCAGGCGCGGATTGGCCAGGACCGCGCGCCCGATCGCCACCCGTTGCTTCTCGCCACCCGACAATGTCGCGGGCCGGCGCTCGAGCAAGGCGCCAATCCCCAATGGTTCGACCACGGTATCGAGGGTCAGGGTCTTAGCCCCGCCAGGTCCGCTGCGATGCCGGCGCAAGCCATAAAGCAAATTGGTGCGCACGCTCATGTGGGGGAATAGTCGCGCATCCTGGAAAACGACGCCGACGCGACGGCGCCAGGGCGGCAGGTTCATGCCATGCGCCGAATCGAACAGGGGGTGGCCGTCCAGTATCACCCGGCCGGAATCGGGTTTCACCAGGCCGGCGATGGCGGCGATGATCGAACTCTTGCCGGCGCCGGATCGTCCGAACATCGCCGTGACCGGCGCATCACCGGTATCGAACCGAGCATCGAGAATGAATTGGCCCAGCCGGGCCCGGATGTCGACCTCAAGCAAAGTGAGGGCCGGCCAGGCGGCGTCCCAGTCGCCGGGCCAGGATCTCCGACGCGAGCAGGGCAGCCAGTGCGAGCACAATCGAGATCGCGCACAGCCGCGCCGCGGCCGCTTCGCCGCCCGGAACCTGAGTCAGACCATAGATGGCGATCGGCAGGGTGCGGGTCTGGCCGGGAATGCTCGACACGAAGGTGATGGTCGCGCCGAATTCGCCCAGGCTGCGCGCGAATCCGAGCACCGCGCCCGCCAGCAATCCCGGCGCCGACAGGGGCAGCGTGACCGTCAGGAAGACCGACAGGCGCGACGCGCCCAAGGTCGCGGCCGCGGCCTCGAGGCCACGATCGACCGATTCGATCGACAGACGGACGGCCCGCACCATCAGGGGCAGCGCCATCACCGCCGACGCCACCGCCGCGCCTTGGAAAGTGAAGGCCAAGGTGATCCCCAACGCATCGTGCAGCCAGGCGCCGATCACGCCGTTGCGCCCGAGCAGGACCAGCAGCAGGTAGCCGACCACCACCGGCGGCAGCACCAGCGGCAGATGCACGATCCCGTCGAGCAGGTTCCGGCCGACGAAACGGCCGCGCGCCAGGATCCAAGCCAGCAGAATGGCGATTGGCAGCCCCCCCAGCACCGCCCAGCCCGAAATCTCCAGGCTGAGGCGGATCGCCTCGATTTCGAGCGGCGTCAGCATGCCTAATTGGTCAAGACCGGACGGAATCCGTACTTGGCGAACACGGCGCGCGCCTCCGATCCCTTCAAGAATTCCAGGAACGCGTGGGCTTCGGGGGTCTCGTGGCCGGCCACCAGGGCGACCGGATAGAGAATGGGCGGGTGGCTGTCTTCGGGAAAGATACCCACCTCCCAAACCTTGGCCGATGCGATCGCGTCGGTGGCGTAGACGATCCCCAGCGGCGTCTCGCCGCGTTCGACGAAGTTCAACGCCGCGCGTACATTCTGGCCGGCAGCAAGCTTGTCCTTGACCTGGTCCCACAGTCCAAGCTTGTCGAGCGCCGCCTTGGCGTAGATGCCGGCCGGCACATGGGCGGGATCGCCGACGCTGAGACGGCCGTCGCCCAGCATCTTGGCCAGCGGGAAGCCTGGGCCGATCTGGACTGCGGCCGCCGAGCTCGCCTTGGGCGCGATCAGGACCAGCGCATTGCCTAGCAGATCGGACCTGGTTCCGGGGGCGATCAGCTTTTTCTGCTCGAGATAGTCCATCCACTGCTCGTCGGCCGACAGGAATACCCCGGCCGGCGCACCATGCTCGATCTGCTTGGCAAGGGTCGACGAGGAATCATAGGACGGGACAATCAACCCCAGCTTCTTGGCGGCGAATGCGGCCGCGATCTCGTTGACCGCGTCAGTGGTCGACGCAGCCGCGTAGACGCTTGTCTCCGCGCGGGTCACGCTTGCCGCAAGAACCAATAGGACGGCAAGGATCGCGACCGGAAGCCTTGCTGCAATCCGTCTCATCGGACCTCCGTGTGCTGAGAACCGGCCCAACCGGACCGCATTTCGACAACGTCTTTAGGTTATATTCAATAACATATAGCGTAGCGTCAAGGCGACCGGGGGCGGCCGGGCGGGTGGGGGGCGTGGCCCTTGCAATCTCAACCGATTCCGGCTTGTCGCTGTCTAAGCCTTTGGGTAAACTCCGGTAACGATTTGCGGGGGAAGCGCAATTCCGTAAAACTGGGGTATGCTACGTAGCATCAATGCGGGGGACATCGAGCGCCCCGCGCGAGTGGGGTGTTGTTTCCGATGGCTTCAGGCAAACATTACGTCGTGACCGTCCTCGCGGCGCTAGCGCTGGGCGGCTGCTCAGACATCAGTGACGCACTGTTCCCGCCCGAGACCCCCGCCGACAATGCCGCAGCCACCCAAGCCCCGGCGCCCGCTCCGGCACCGGCTCCGGTTTCAGCTTCCGCCCCGGCCCCCATGGCCCAAACGCCGGCCCCAGCGCCAACCATGTCGGTTTCGGCCGCGCCATCGGCGGCAATGGCGCCGTCAGGCGGTACCATCGTCGGGCAGAAGGCCAACCAGATCGCTAGCGATCTCGAGCGGCTCAAAGGCACGATCGGCCAGCAACGCGCGCTCAAGCAGCAGATCACGCAGCAGGTGGAGTCCGATTCCGAGACCTATCACGGCACGCTCGCCGCGATCCAGGCACGCCTCCAGCTCGGCACCACGCCCGGCAATCCGATCCTCACCCGGCAGTGGTCGGAAGCTCAAAACGAACTCGACCGGATCAACAGCGACGTGCTGCAGATGAACCGCCTGTCGTCCGACGTCGGCAACGATGCCAGCCTGGCCGCCTTCATGCTTGACTCGGTGCGCGCGGCGCGGACGTTGACCGGCGGTCTCGACGAGGATTTCCGCCGGCTGAGCACGCTCGAGGACGACACCAACGAAACGACGGTCTCAATCGACCGGCTGTTGGGCGAACTCGCTACCGACATCCAGCGCCAGCAAGAATATATCGCCACCGCGCGCGGCGACCTCAACGTGCTGGCGCTCGCCATCAAGAACGGCCAGCTCTACGGCGCCACCTTGCGCGGTTCGGGCGTAACCAGCGCCCCGCTCGCGCCGACCATGGTCAGCGCCACCGAGCGGCCGCTGGTGGTGATCCGCTTCGACCGCCCCAACGTATCGTACGAGAACGCGCTCTATACGGCGGTCAAGGGCGCGCTCGAGCGCCGTCCCAATGCCGGATTCGAGGTCGTCGCCGTATCGTCGACCGGCGGTACCACGGGCTCGGCCGCGATCAGCGAAACCTCGTCGCGGCGCAATGCCGAATCGGTCGTTCGCTCGCTGACGCAAATGGGCCTGACCCAGGATCGCGTGCGCCTTTCGACCTCGACCAGCCCAACCGCCGGCAACGGCGAGGTCGACGTCTTCGTTCGCTGACGTAAACGGCGTTTCCCGACCCGCCGGCTTCGTTTCGCGATGGCCCAGGACTTCAGCACTTCAAAGCACATCAAGATCGGATGGGACACGCTGCATCGCGATACCGTGATGCTGTCCCACCGGCTCAAATCCAAAGGCCCGTTCAAGGGCATCATCGCGGTGGCGCGCGGCGGCCTGGTGCCGGCGGCGATCATCGCGCGCGAGCTCGATGTACGCCTGGTCGATACCGTCTGCATCGTCAGCTACGACGAGAAAGTCCAGCGCGACGGCGAGGTCCTGGTGCTCAAGCCGGTCGAGGGTGACGGCACCGGCTGGCTGATCGTCGACGATCTGGTCGACACCGGAAATACCTTCCGGCAGCTCCGCAAGATGCTGCCCAAGGCCCACTACGCGACCGTCTATGTCAAACCGCACGGCGCCGACACGGTCGACACCACGGTGATTCCGATCGAGCAGGAAATCTGGCTGGTCTTCCCTTGGGATGACGAGCCGCCGCGGCCGCGTTGAAGCGGGCGCAAGATGTCCTCGACCCGGGCCACCGCCATCTACAAGATCGTGCCGGCGACGGCGTGGGCGGAAGCCGAACGGAAAGGCGCGTTCGCGGGCGCCGGGATCGACCTCAAGGACGGCTACATCCATTTCTCGAGCGCCGGGCAGGTCGCCGAGACCGCGCAACTTCATTTCGCCGGTCAGGAGGGGCTGGTCCTGGTTGCGCTCGACCCCGCCCTCTTCGGCGCCGCCCTGAAATGGGAACCCTCGCGCGGCGGAGCGTTGTTTCCGCACCTCTACGGCACGCTCGATCCAACGCTCATCCTATGGGTCAAGCCGATGCCGCTGGGTGCCGACGGTCGTCACCTCTTGCCGGACCTGACCCGGTGACTCCGGCGCTCGAGCGGATGATCGGACGCGCCCTGCAGTCGGTCCGCGCCGGCGACCGCCATCTGCTCTGGAACGCGCCGGCTTTAGCCGATGTTCCCGACAGCATCGTTCTCGCCAGTCCCGCCTTTGCCGCGGGCGGAATCATGCCCGTGCGCCACGCCGCTGCAGGCGTGGGCGACAATGTTTCGCCCGCGCTCCGTTGGTCGGGCGTGCCGGGCAATGCCGCCGAGCTGTTGCTGGTGGTGCAGGATCCCGATGCGCCACTGCCCCGGCCGGTCGTTCACGCCATCGCAACGGTGATTCCGCCAACCTGGAACGAACTGCCCGAGGGCGCTTTGGCAAAGGGGACGGCCGCGCCGGTCCGCATCGGCCGCGGCTCCTTCGGCCGGGTCGGCTATGCCGGCCCGCGGCCGGTCCGCGGCCACGGGCCGCACCGCTATATCTTCCAGATCGTCGCGTCCGATCGCACGCTGGGCCTCGACCGGCCCGCCGACCTCGACGCGGTTCTCGCCGCCCTTTCCGGCCACGCGATCGCGCGCGGCCGCCTGGTCGGATTGTTCGAGCGGGTTTGATTGCGTCCGGGCGCGGCATTACGTCTTGCCAGTAAAGGCCCGTTGGGCTAAACCTCGCGGCCTTACGGAGTTCGGCGAAGATGGTTTTGCGCCTATCCAGTTCCATTCGCTCCCGCCCGCCGCGTCGGCTCGCGCGTTCGCGCGCGCTCGCGACGACGACCACCACGAAGAAGGCCAAGCCGACATAGAGCGGGCACGGCGCGTTATTGGTTAATGCGAGGCCCGCGGGAAAGACCCCTAGCGGGCCTTTTCATTGGACCTCCGACAAACGGAGTAGTTGCCATGGGTTATAAAGTCGCGGTCATCGGAGCCACCGGCAATGTCGGCCGGGAGATGCTCAAGACCCTGTCCGAGCGAGCATTTCCGGTCGACGAAGTGGTCGCGCTCGCGTCGGCGCGGTCGGTCGGAGCCGAGGTCAGCTTCGGCGAGGACAAGGTGCTCAAGGTCCGCGACTTGGCCAAGTTCGACTTCAAGGGCATCGACATCGCGCTGTCGTCGCCGGGGGCCAAGGTCTCGGCCATCCATAGTCCACGCGCCGCCGCCGCGGGATGCATCGTCATCGACAACACCTCGTTCTTCCGCATGGATCCCGAGGTGCCGTTGGTGGTGCCCGAAGTCAATCCCAAGGCGATCGCTGGGTTCACCAAGAAACACATCATCGCCAACCCGAATTGCTCGACCATCCAGATGGTCGTGGCGCTGAAGCCGCTGCACGATCTGTGGACCATCAAACGCGTCGTGGTCGCGACCTACCAGTCGGTATCGGGGGCCGGCAAGGACGCGATGGACGAGCTGTTCACGCAGACGCGCGGGATTTACGTCAACGACCAGATCAAGCGCGAAAAATTCACCAAGCAGATCGCCTTCAACGTGATTCCGCATATCGACCTGTTCCAGGACGACGGCTCGACCAAGGAGGAATGGAAGATGGCGGTCGAGACCCGCAAGATTCTCGACCCCAATATCCTGGTCCAGGCGACGTGCGTACGCGTGCCGGTGTTCATCGGCCACGGCGAGGCGGTCAATATCGAGTTCGTCAATCCGATCGACGAGAACGCGGCCCGCGTGGCGCTCAAGAAGGCGCCCGGTGTCGTGGTCGTCGACCATCGCGGCGACGAGGGCTATGTCACGCCGGTCGAGGCGGCGGGCGAGGATGCCGTCTATGTCAGCCGCATCCGCAGGGATCCTACGGTTCCCAACGGGCTGTCGATTTGGGTCGTGTCCGACAATCTGCGCAAGGGCGCCGCGCTTAACGCCGTGCAGATCGCCGAGGTGCTGGCGCGCGACTATCTCAAATAGTCGCGCGGTCCCGCCCGATCATGCGGGATGGCCGAGCAGGGCGCTGGCCATGATCGCCACGCCCAGCAGAGCGAGAAAGACCGCGGAAATGCGGTTGAGCCAGACCACACCATTGCGCGTGAACCGCTTGCCGACCGCGCCGGCGGCGACCGAAAGCACCAGCCACCAGACTGACGATCCCGCCGCGACGCCGAGGATAAGCACCGCGAGCGCCTCGATCGAGGCCAATTCGCCCGTCCGGAAGGTGCCGACAGCGGCAAAAACGCCGAGCACGCCCAACAAGTTGGCGGGGTTGAACATGGTGATCAAGAAGCTTGAGCTGAATTCGCGCGCGATGCTGTTCTTGCGCGCCTCCGGCTCGATCGACGGCGAGGCATAGGCGCTGCGCAAGCCGACCGCGATCATGAACAGCCCGCCCACGACACGCAGCGGGGTCTGTTCATGTTCGACCAGGGGGGCGATCACCGAACTGCCCAGGCCGACCGCCGCGCCCAGGATGCAATCGGCCATCACGGCGCCCAAAGTCGACAGGAAAGCCGTCAACCAGCCGCCGGCCAATGCACGGTGGATGCAGAGAAGGCATATCGGGCCGACAGGGATGGCGAGGGCAAATCCCATCACGATGCCCCGGACGATCAGAAAATGCTGCATTACCCCCGCTCGTGACCGCGCCGCCCCCTGCGCGCAACCGTGCGGCGTTAACGCGCCGCAGGGCTGCACCGGCCGGATTGCGACCCCCAGGATTGCTTCCCTGTCGGGCCGGTTGGGCGTCAGTCATAGGGCCTCGCGCGCCATTGCGCAAATCGAAACGCCCGGTATTGGGAGGTAGCCCCCGGCCGAATGCGGGCTAAGGATTGAAGACCTGGTTGATCTCGTTTTGACTCATCGCCGTCTGGCCAGATTGTTTCGGCGCCGCGGCGGGCGGTTTGCCGCGCCGTTCGTCCCCCGCGTATTCCTCTTTGCGCCGGCGACGGTCGGGTCCGAAGAATTCGCCCACCCGCACGAATTGGCGTGGTCGCTCGATGACCGCGCTGATCCGGGTGAACAGCGCGGACGCCGAAAGGGGCTTGACCAGGAACTCGTTGACGCCTACGTCGCGGGCCTGGAACACGCGGCTCCGCTCGCCGAAGCCGGTCATCATGATGATCGGCATGAACTGATTGGGGCTGTTCTTCGAGCGCCGGATATAGCGGGTCAACTCGATCCCATCCATGGGCGACATCACCCAGTCGGTCATCAAGATGTCCGGGATTTCCGTCCGCATTTGGATCAGGGCATCGGAACCGTCGGCGGCTTCGCGGACAAGTCCGACCCCCATGGCGCGCAAGACTTGGCGCACCATGCTTCGGATCGGGGCGTTATCGTCCACGATCATGAAGGTAACTCTGTCGAGTTTAAGCCCCATGATAAGAAATCTACGCTCCAGGCGCGGTAATCGCAACCGCGCCACGCCTCCGGACAGACGTCAAAGAAGCCTGAAAGCCATTAACGAACAGTATAAGCAACCGGGCATAATGTTCGACAACAATTAGATATGCGCATTTTATGCGACCGAGTTTGGGCCCTATAATGCTTCCGGCAAGAATTGGATGTCCGGGCCAATCATCCGGTCTTGGACTGCCGCCAATGGCAACTCCCGCAATCCCGTTTGCGCGGCGGCTTCGACCAGTGCGAACACACCCGAAACCGATTTGCCGAGCGCGGCGGGCGAAGGTTCCCCGCGCAAACGGTGGCCAAGGTAGAGAGCCGTCAGCACATCGCCGGTGCCTTTCAGCGCGGCGTCGGCCGCGATTCGAGGGGTTGCGACCAGCCAGGCCCCGTCATTGTCGATCAACACGGCGCCGATCTTGCCCGCGGGCAGAATCGGATGTTCCAATCCGCTGACCAGGATCTGCGAGGGCCCGCGCGCGCGAATTGAATCCGCGGCGGCGCGGACATCGGCGAGCGATCTGACGGCGACCCCCGACAACAGCTCGAGCTCGAAGCGGTTGGGCGTGAGGATATCGGCCGCCGGAACGCCGCGCTGGCGGAAGAATTCGGGCAGACCGGGGCGGACATAGAGGCCCTCTTCGTCGTCGCCCATGACCGGATCGCAGCAATAGACCAGCTTCGGCGAGGCCGCGCGGCCGCGCGCCAGGGCCGCCATCACCGCGTCGCCGGTGGCCGCCTCGCCCAGATAGCCCGACAGGATCGCGTCGCATTGGCCGAGCAATCCCAACTCGGCGACTCCGTCCAGCAGTTCGGCGATTTCGGCGGCGGGAGTCACGCGTCCGCGCCATCGACCGTGCCCGGGATGGTTCGAGAACTGCACGGTGTGCATGCCCCAAACCTCGTGACCGAGGCGCTGCAAGGGCAGTGTCGCCGCCGCATTTCCGACATGGCCGTAGGCGACCGAGGACTGGACCGAAAGGACGTTCACCCGGTGCCTTGCAACAGGTGGCGATATTGGATGAAACCCGACAGCGTCCCGATCCGATCGTAAAGCTTCCTCGCTTCGTGATTCGTCTCATGGGTATGCCAGTAGACCCGCGCGCATCCCTTCGCCTGCGCCATCGCATAGACGAATTCGATCAACCGCCGGCCGACTTGCCGGCCGCGCAATGCGGGCGCCACGAACAAATCTTGCAGATAACAATAGTCGGCTTCGGTCCAACAGGACCGGTGAAAGATCCAATGGACGATGCCGACGACCGCACCGTCTCCGATCGCCACGGCGCCGCCCATCGGCTCGGTCGGATCGAGCAGTCGTCGCCAGGTGATGTCGGACACGTTGCGGGGAATGTCGGTGCGATAGAACGTCTGGTAGCCGCGCCACAGCGGATACCAGGCTTCGTGATCGGCCGATTCGAGAGGCCGAACATCGATCGCGCTCTTGCCGGTCACCGGACCCGCCCCCTCGCCTTGCCTATCCCGGCGCATTAAATCATTAATGGTGGTACCATAGCCCAACAGTGGAAAAATTCGCCATGCCAACGAGCGTTCGTCCGCGCCGCAGCGTTCTCTACGTGCCGGGCGACAATGCGCGCGCCCTCGACAAGGCGCGGGGTCTCGCCGCCGATACGTTCATCTTCGACCTCGAGGACGGGGTGGCTCCCGCCCACAAGGAAGGGGCCCGCAAGCAAGTGCTGCAGGCCTTGGCCAAGGGCGGTTATGGGCGCCGCGAGAAGATCGTGCGCGTCAATGCGCTCGACACCGAATGGGGTCGCGACGACCTCGTCGCGGTAGCCAAATCGGGCGTCGATGGCGTTCTGCTTCCCAAAGTCGAGAGCGCCAAGGGCGTGCACGAGGCCGAAGCGATCCTCGACAAGGCTGGCGCGCCCAAACCGCTCGCCGTCTGGTGCATGGTGGAAACCCCGCGCGGTGTGCTACGCGCAGAAGCGATCGCCAACGCGAGTGCGCGCGTCGGGTGCCTGGTCGCGGGAACGTCCGATTTGGCGGCGGACCTTCATGCCGATCCCGCCGACGATAGGGTCGCGCTGATCCCCGCACTGGCGCAGATCGTGCTGGCGGCCCGCGCGGCCGACCTCGCCTGCCTCGACGGCGTGTTTCTCGATCTCGAAGACGGCAAGGGATTCGAGCGCGAATGCCGGCAGGGCGCTCTGCTCGGCTTCGACGGCAAAACCTTGATCCACCCCAAGACGATCGACACCGCCAATCGGCTTTTCGCGCCGAGCAAAGCCGCTATCGAGCGCGCGCGCCGGGTCGTCGCCGCGCATGGCGAAGCCCTGTCCGCCGGCAAGAGCCTGGTGCTTCTCGACGGCAAATTGGTCGAACAACTCCATGTCAGCGCCGCCGAACGCATGCTCGACCTGGCCGGCCAGATCGCCCTTCTGATCGAGGAAGCGGGGTTTTCGACCTGAGATTCGGCCGTCGCGCATTTTCACGGACCCGCAATAGGGGTCCAATTGACTTCCCAAGTGCCTGAGGATACACAAAGAACAAGCGATTGCCGGCATCGCCGGCCGTTTCTCGGGGTGGCAAATGGCTGCGCGCGCAAGACCGCTTTCTCCCCATCTGCAGGTCTATCGCCTGCCCCTGGTCGCAATCATGTCGATCACCCACCGGATCACCGGCTTGGGATTGGCGATCGGCACCATCCTGTTGGCCGTCTGGTTGGGCGGAGGCGCCTACAGTCCGAAAGCCTATGCCGCGGTCAGCGGCTTTCTCGGATCGTGGTTGGGCTATCTGCTGCTGTTCGGCTGGTCCGTGGCGCTCTACTTCCATCTCTGCAACGGCATCCGTCACCTGTTCTGGGATGTCGGCAAGGGATTCGAATTGCCGGACGCGCGGCGCGCGAACGGCATCGTGTTGGTTTCGACCGTTGTGCTGACCGCCGCGACCTGGATCGCGGTCGTGGCACGGTAAGGAGGTAGCGTGGCGCTGCGTTCCCCACTCGGCCGCGTGCGCGGCCTCGGTTCCGCCAAGGAAGGCGTCAACCACTTCTGGCACCAGCGCCTGACCGCGGTGGCACTCGTCC
>Ga0181519_10002547_pt1 | contig 15467 bp, 12 predicted proteins | sample PEATcosm2014_Bin_26_FD_121102 | JGI IMG/M metagenome (GOLD analysis project Ga0181519, IMG submission 121102) | Peatland microbial communities from MTU Mesocosm Facility, Houghton, MI, USA - PEATcosm2014_Bin02_10_metaG | ecosystem: Environmental > Terrestrial > Soil > Wetlands > Peat | place...
ATTCCGGCGTGGATTCGCGACTTCCGCGCGCGATATCCCGACGTGCAACTGCGTCCGCAGCAGAGCAACACGGCGAGCCTGCTGGCGGCGCTGGTGGACGAAGCCATCGACGCCGCGTTCGTGCGCACGCCGTTCGAAGTGCCGCCGGGCATCGCGAGCGTGCACGTTGTCGATGAACCGATGGTGCTGGTGCTGCCGCTCGGTCACGCGATGTGCGCACGTGAGCGCGTGCCGCTTGCCGCACTCGCGCAGGACGAGTTCATTTTGCTGCCGCGCGAGATCAGTCCTGCGCTGTACGACCGCACGATTGCAGCCTGCGAGTCGGCGGGATTCCGGCCGAAGCTCGGGCAGGAGGCACCGCAGATCACTTCGATCGTGCCGATGGTGGCCGCGGGGTTCGGGGTGTCGCTGGTTCCGGCGTCAGTCAGCCAGATTCGCACGCCCGGCATGGGGTTCTGGCCGATCGATGGCGACGTGCCGCAAGCGCCGATCAGCCTCGCCTATCGGGCGGATCACGGCTCGGCAGCGCTCGACCGGTTTATTGCGATGTTGCCTGCCGATGCGCCCGGCAATGGCAGCTTCATGCCGCCTCAGGCGTGATCGGCTTCGCGTAGAGCGGTCACGGTTTTTCGTCACCTGCCGCAGCGCTTCCTTGATTGGCCACCGTGCCCCTCGTTGGGCTGAGCGAACCGCTCTCAACGGGTGTGGCGAGTCTGGGCAGTCGCGGGGCGAGGGTCATGCCTGCGCTGACACGGCGGGTGCTGGGCGCGTCGCCGTACGCGTCGTAGCCCCGCTGACTGGGGCTGGCGACAGCGTCGTCACGTGTGAGCAGCCAGCCGTTGGCACTCAGCCTTTTGATGAGCATCGGATGGATCATCAGCGAATAGAGCAGGCAGGTGAGCGGCAGCGAGATTGCGAGCGCCGAGTCGCTCCAGATCAGGGCGGGGCCGATGGCAAGCACGGCCCAGACGACAGCGTGCCCCGCAAAGCCGTAGGCGAACAGGTAGAGCGGGCCGAGGAAGAATGCGGCGACGCACGACATGTACGTGATCTCGACGACATCGCCGTTCGCCGGATTACGAAATTTGAGCGCCATGACGAGGCCGTGAGGGGAGGCTGAAGTAGGAAAGGTACGCCAGCGCCGACCCCATTTCGTCCCACTGCGGAACGCCCGTTCGACGGCATGTTCACGCAGTTCATCGGCACCGATGCGAGCAAGGGCAGCGCGGTCGTCTATCCGTCGTGCAAGATGGTGGCGCTGCTCGAGGTCCGCGATGGACTCGACGAAAACCCCTGCAATTCCAGGGGCCGGGAAGGATGTTGGACGGGTGTTGGATTGTCGGCAGTCAACGAAAATTATTTGTGCCGCATCAGGCAAATTACCGAGAATAACGACAACGATTCGGGACTACAGTGAAATCACCGTGGTCCTGATGTGCCCCCGACCTCCACGGACTATCCGGCTCGCCGCCATGGCGGGCCGCTTTTTTTTCCTGCCGTTTGTCGAGATTCTTCAGCATGTTACGATTCCCCAAAAAACAGCGTTGGTAGACAGTGCCGTAGCTGTCGCACTACCGAGGGGGACATGTGACCGATTCGTATCATTTTTCTTGGCATTACGTCAGCAACACTGCGCCGGAGCGTCCGTTCGAACTGGCAGGTGCTATTACGCCGCGCGCCGACGAGCGCTTCGACGGGGCTGTCGATGCCTATTGCGATGGGCATTACATCGGCCGTTGCGAGTTCTCGAGTATTGAAGCGAACGACGCGTCCGAGGCGGCGGAGCAAATTCGAAAACGTATCGAGCTTCGTATCGAAGATCGCGTTGCGCGCGAAAACGCAACCTCGCACTGAACGAACGGAAGGTCGCGCGCAAAGCGGCACCGACGTCCACGCCAGACGTCGCCGCTAGCGCGACATCACACGCTTATCAATCGTCAAGTCGTTCAATGGATGACGGCCGTTCAGCGCCAGCGATGGCAGCAGCGGCCGCCCCATCCCCCCCAGCCGCGTCCCCATGAGAATGAAAGCGATACGTTGCTGATCCAGGGTGACGGGCCGAACGCCGGGTAAAACGGTGCATAGGCCGGGTAGGCCGGATACGCTGCATACGCGGGATAGGTCGGGTACGCGGCGTAAGCCGGATAGGCTGCGTAGCCCGGCGCCGGCGCGTATGCAACGTTGCCGGACGGCGCTTGCGACGTCGGCGGCGGCACATAGTCAGGCGGAACGGGCGAGCCGTTCGGATAGACCGGGGTGCGCGGCGTTTGCTGCGTCGAGGGCCGGTAATCCGGAGGCACTGGCGAACCATTCGGATAGCGCTGACGCGCGGCCGTGCCTGCGGGTGGCGGCGGCACTGGCGACGATGCCGGCGTCGATCTCACCGGTGCAGCGAAGACGCTTGGCGTCGGCACCGGCGCCGTCGAGACATCCTCGGAACCGGGCGTGCCCGGCGCGGCGCGCATGGCTTGCGGCGCGACCGGATTGGGAGAGAGCGCGAGCGCGCCGCCCGGATACTGCACGACATAGCAGCCGGCGAGCGGCAAAACGCAAAGCAGGGTGGTGAGCGGCGCGAGTTTCATGCCAATGAGTGTAGCGCAGGAAAGCGGGCCGTCCCCGATGTCGGCGCGGCGCTTAGCTTACGATTTATTGCGGCTCACGCGCCGCCTGGCGCGTGCGACAGGTAAAACAGGCAAAAAAAACGGCCAGCAATTTGCTGGCCGTGAAATCCACCAGGAGGAGGTGGAGGAGACAGGTGCAACTATATCAGGGAAATCCCTAGAAGGGTTAACCGTCGCTGAAAAAATCTGTAGAAAAACCACAAGTGCGACAATTCGTCGCTTTTTTGCCCGTCAATCGCCCAATTCCACGCCCCGTATAGCCCTTGGGCGCATCGCCTGGGCATCGTCCCGCTCTCCGGATGGAGAAAAACCACAAACCCGCGTCACACCGATTGAAGCCGAGGCCATCCGCCGCCGGCCGGATCGTCGCGGCTGCGGCGAATGCATCTCCCGGGAATCTAAGTGTTAACACCAAGCCGTGAATTACGTTCAGCGGGATAAAATTCCGCAAAGCGTAATTTCATGCGCGAGAGAATCGGGCGAATCCATCGTCCGGCCCGACGCATGAAATGCCCTGCCAGCCCGACCGGGGCGACAGGGTGCCGGTGCGAGGCAACGACAGGACAAGCCGGCGCCTCGACCGGGTACGCAATGACACGAAGTTGCGAGAACGTTTGGAGACAAGATGAAAGCGGCAGAAGTGAATGTGGGCACGCTGATCGACGAGAGTCGTCTGGGCGGCTATCAGTGGTGGGTGATCGCGTTGTGTGCGATGTGCCTGGTGGTGGATGGTTTCGACGTTCAGGCGATGGGCTACGTCGCCCCGGTGGTGATTCGCGAGTGGGGCATTGCCAAGGAAACGCTCTCGCCGGTGTTCGGCGCGGGGCTGTTCGGCATGCTGGTCGGATCGCTCACGTTCTCGGCGCTGGCTGACAAGCTGGGCCGTCGTCCGGTGCTCATCGGTGCCACGCTGTTCTTCGCGGTGTGCATGATCCTCACGGGTTTCGCCAACACGATCACGGAGTTGGTGGTCTGGCGCTTTGTGGCTGGCTTGGGCCTGGGGTGCATCATGCCGAACGCGATGGCGCTCGCGGGTGAGTACAGCCCGCGCCGTATTCGCGTGTCGCTCATGATGATGGTGTCGTGCGGCTTTACGCTCGGTGGTGTGGTCGGTGGCCTGATCACGGCGGCGATCATTCCGAGTCTGGGCTGGCGCGCGGTGTTCTACATCGGTGGCGCCATTCCGCTGGTGCTCGGTGTGCTGATGTGGATTTCGCTGCCCGAATCGATTCAGTTCCTGATGTTCAAGAAAAGCGACCGCGTGCGCATTCGCAAGCAGTTGCTGCGCGTGGCGCCCGCCGCCAACGTGCCGGTCGACGCGCACTTCGTGCTCGACGAGCAGAAGGCGAAGGGCGTGCCGTTCATCGAGCTGTTCAAGGATGGCCGCGCCCGCGTGACGCTGCTGCTCTGGGTCATCAACTTCGCCAATCTGCTCGACATGTACTTCCTGTCGAACTGGCTGCCGACGGTCATTCGCGATGCCGGCTATTCGACGCAAGTCGCCGTGATGGCGGGGACCGCGTTGTGGGCCGGTGGCGTTATCGGCACGTTGCTGCTCGGCCGCGTGATTGACCGCGTGGGCTTCACGAGCGTGCTGGCCGTGACGTTCCTGATCGCCATTGCGGCGACGGCGGCCATCGGTAATCCGGTGGTGATGGTGTCGATGGTTGCGGTGTTCATCGCCATCTTCTTCGCGGGCTTCTCGATCATCGGCGGACAGCCCGCGCTCAATGCGCTGGCCGCCACGTACTACCCGACGTCGCTGCGCTCGACGGGCATCGGCTGGAGCCTGGGTATCGGCCGCATCGGCTCGGTACTCGGCCCCGTGCTGGGCGGTGCGTTGATGCATCTGCAATGGTCGTCGTCGTCACTGTTCCTCGCGGCGGCGGTGCCGGCGTGTGTGTCGCTGATCGGTGTGCTGGCGATTGCGCGCACACAGCGCAGCGACGACGGCAATTTGCGCGCGGCAACGGCCAATTGACGGCGGCGCTTCAATCCTTCAATCCCGATGGCCCCGACGGCGGTGCCATAAGCAGCGGTTAAGGGTGCGATAACCATCGAGTATGCAAGTGCGACGCCCGCCAGCGTTATCATGGCGGGCGTCGCTGTTTTCGCGGCGTCTCTCAGCGCGCGACAGGCTTCGCGCCGAAACATCATAACGATAATGACATCGACGTCCGAACTCTCTCCTGCGTTGCCTTCCGAGCGTGTGTTGCTGGGCGTTCTCGGCCTGTTCATGATGATCGCGCCGGCGTCCACGGATATGTATCTGCCGGGGCTCGTGACGATGCGTCACGAGTTGGGCGCGAGTGCCGCCGCCACACAACTCACCCTGTCGTATTTCTTTCTGGGTTTCGCGTTCGGACAACTCGTGTGGGGGCCGCTCGCCGACCGTTTCGGACGACGCCGGCCGATGGCGGCGGGCATCGCGCTGTACATCTTCGGCACCATCGGCTGTGCGTTCGCCGACAGCATGGATCACATGATGGTGTGGCGCTTCGTGCAGGCCCTCGGCGGATGCGCGATGCCGGTGATTGCGCAAGCCATCGTGCGCGACGTCTACGGGCCGCGCAACAGTGCGCGCGCCTTCTCGATCATGTTGCTGGTGATGAGCGTTGCACCGATTGTGGCGCCGCTCGTCGGTGGACAGATGCTGCGCTTTACGACGTGGCGCATGATCTTCGGCATTCTCGCGGTGTTCGGTGTGGTGGCGATGGTCGCCTTGTGGCGACTGCCCGAGACCGGCGCGGTGCATGCACGTCAGTCGGGTAGCCCGCGTGCCGTGGCGGCGTCTTATTGGCATCTGTTGCGCGATCCGCATTTCCTCGGCTACATGGTGGCGGGCGGGGCGGTCTTCGGCGCGTCGTTCACTTACATTACCGGCACGCCGCTGGTGTACATGGAGTACTTCCATGTGTCGCCGCAGTTCTTCGGGGTGCTGTTCGGCATCAACATCGTCGGCATGGCGTCGATGACGATATTCAATTCGCGTCGAGTGGGGCAGGTGGGGCCGTACCGATTGATGCGCATCGGCATCATCGGATGCGCGATTGTGACATCCGTGCTGTGCGCCACGGTGTGGCTGGGCTTCGCGTTGCTGCCGCTGATGGTGGCGATGCTGTTCCTGTTCATGTCGTTGCGCGGCATCATTACTGCGAATTCGGTCGCGGGCGCGTTGGCCAATCATCCGACTCGTGCGGGTGCAGCGGCGGCGCTCGTGGGCAGTGTGCAGTACGGTTTCGGCTTCGCGGCCGGCGGCCTGCTCGGCGTGCTCAACGACGGTTCACCTCGTCCGCTCGTGACCGTCATGTGCGGCTTCGCCGTGCTGGCACTCATCGCGCAGGTGACGATGCTGCGCAAGCCTCAGCACGCGCATTGAGCGCCTAGGGAAGCGCTCACGGTTTGCGTGGGCGTTCCCCATACATCTTCGTTTCGCAAAGCCCGTCGCTGCACGCCGGCGCGTTCGCGTTCGCGTTCGCGTTCGTATTACGTACGCGCAGCCATCGGGACACACGCATGCGGTTGCGGGCGAACGCCCGGTAAAGGGCGCGCGCGGCAGGTCGCAACGCCGGCACACGCAACGGAGCGACCAACCAGCCTCGGCCGGTCATCGTGTATGCGGCCAGAATGGCATCGATACCCACAAGGCACACACCATCGGCCGTCCACGCGTGCATTTGCGTATTGAGCGCTTTCAGGCTGACGCCCAGCGGCGCCGGATCGAACGTGGGCTCGGCAATATCCACGAATGCGAGCCGTCCGTCCCGGTCCCTTGCCCGCAATTGCTTCATCTCAAGCATGCAGATGGGGCAATTACCATCGACATATAGCGTGAGTTCTGTCGTCGCCATGATTTCGCTCCCATGTTTCAGTTCTTTCTGTCATTAGAGAAATTAGGCCTTGAGGTTACGCGCGTCAAGTGAAATTTCTGTCTTAACAGAAATTTCCGTAACAACTAGATTTTTGAGGCGTGCGCGGATCACCGAACAGCGCATGCGCGACACACTCGATTTTCTGGAAGCCGGAAGCCGGAAGCCGGAAGCCGGAAGCCGGAAAGTGCCGGGCAGGGGCAGACAAAAAAAGGAGCGCCGCAGCGCTCCTTCGGACTTGCACAGACAGCCGCCGCGGCTTACAACGCGAGCACCAGCTTCTTGCCACAGGCGCGCGAGCAGCAGGACATCATCTTCGTGTTGGCGTCGCGCTCCGCGCGCGTGAGCACCACGTCACGGTGATCCACTTCGCCCTCCAGCACCTGGACTTCGCACGAACCGCACAGACCTTCCTCGCAGTCGCTCTGCACGTCGATGTTCGCGGCGCGCAGTGCGGTGAGCAACGTTTGATCGGCCGGTACCGTCACCGTAATCCCCGAATCCTTGAGCGTGACCTCGAACGCATGCTCTTTCTCCGGGTCCAGCGTGCCCAGTTGCGACTGGAAGTGCTCAACGCGCAGCGTGTCGTCCGGCCAATGCGAGCAACACTGCGCCAAACCGTCCAGCATCCGCACGGGACCGCAGGCATACACTTGCGTGCCGTCTTGCGGCGTTGCGAGCAGGGCGGCGTAGTCGGCACGCTGGCCTTCGTCCTTCACCCACAGGTGCAGACGATCGCCATGCAGCGCCTGGAGTTCGTCGACGAGCGCCATCGTGCGACGGCTGCGGCCGCTGTAATGGATCTCGTAGTCCATGCCCAGCACCTTCGCGCGCCGTGCCATGGCGGCAATGGGCGTCACGCCAATGCCGCCCGCCACGAAGATCGCGCGCGATGTCGTTTCATCCAGCCGGAAGTGATTGCGCGGGCCGCGAATGCGCAACCGGTCACCGGCCTTCACTTGTGTGTGAACCCAGTCCGAACCGCCACGGCCCTCCGGCTCATGCAGCACGGCGATCTCGAACGCACCGGTGTCCGACGGATCGCCGCACAGCGAATACTGGCGCGACAGGCCCGTGTCGCCGCATTCGATATCGATGTGCGAACCCGGTGCCCAGCGTGGCATGGCGCGGCCATCCGGCGAGACAAGCCGCAGCTTGACGATGCCCTCGGCCACCGGGACGACGGACTCGACCACGACCGGGCGCGTCACGCTATGGCCCGACGGCTCACCAATCCGCACAGGCGACTGACGTGTCAGCACCGTGGGATCGCGGCGCTCGGGGTTCTGTGCCGGATCCCACTCGACCCACACATGTTCCGGGCCGCGGAACGACGTGTTCGGCACGTAGGTGAACGTTTGCTCGGCGAGCTTCATGTGCGGCAAACGGCGGGTGAACTCCTCCAGGAAGATCTGCATCTCCATGCGGGCGAGGTTCTTGCCCATGCACTGGTGCGAGCCGTAACCGAACGTGAGCTGGTCGCTGGCATTTTCGCGGCGGATGTCGAACAGATCGGCATCGGCGAAGTGCGCTTCGTCGTGATTGGCAGACGACGTCACGATCAGCAGCTTCGAGCCTGCGGCAATGTCGATGCCGCCGATGTTCACGTCCTTCGTCGCCAGGCGACGCCACGCAGCGACCGAGCCGTTGTGACGCAGGCACTCTTCGACCGCGTTCGGAATCAGCGACGGGTCTTCGCAGATCTCGCGCCAGACGTCCGGATGCTGGAGCAACAGTTTCATCGCGTTCGCGGTGGCGTTGGCCGTCGTTTCGTGCGCCGCCACGATGCCGGCCATCATCATCGAATGCAGATACGAATCGGTGACGACTTCCGGGTGATCCTTCTGCTTGCGAATACCGTATTGCATCCAGCCCGGGCCATCCGGGTTCTGACGCATCTTCTCGAGAATCTTGCCCGCGAGTTGCCAGAAGTTACCGACGGCGTGGGCGACGGCCACCTGCTCTTCGGGCTTCGGACGCCCCCACGTGTTGACCGTGTGCGCGATGGAGTATTCGCGCAGCTTGTCCATGTCTTCTTCCGGCACACCGAGGAAGTGCAGTGCCACGGTGAGCGGAACTTCCCACAGCATCTGATCGACGAGATCGGCGCGGCCATCGTTGACGAACCGGTCGACGTACTCGCGCGCGAGTTGGCGCACCAACGGCTCGTGATGCTTGAGATGCTCGGGCGTGAACGGCTCCATCAGCACGCGACGGCGCGGCATGTGCGCGGGTTCGTCTTCGTTGACGAGCGTGCGGTTGAGCGCGAATCCATAGGACGCCAGCACGGCATTCGCCTCCGGCCCCGTCGGTGTAATCTTCTCCAGTGCAATCGACGGGCTGAAGGTGATGTTGTCGCGGAAGATCGCCTTGATGTCGTCGTAGCGCGTCACCACCCAGTAGCCGAGCTTCGGGCTGTAGAACACCGGCTCCTGTTCGCGCGCCCAGCGCACGTACTCCGGCGGGTCCTGCTGGTAGCCGTCTTCGAACGGATCGAAGTCGGCCGCGCGCGCACTCACCGGACACCCATTGGGTGCCTTGGCGACCGGCGTCTGATGAAACGGGCAGCCGCCCGCGCTCGCGGTGGCAGTGTCGGGGGTGGGGGAAATCGTTTGGCTCATCCGTTCACGCTCTCTGGATCGGGTGCCACGACGGCCGTGCAGGGCTCGCGGCGACACACGCAATGAAACAAGTGTAGAGGAGCGGCTCGCGATCGGGCGGCCTGTGCGTGAGCGCACTGGGCCCCGAATCTGGCGGGGACGTCTCCTCATCCCGATGTGATCTGCTGCCGGTTGGCCGATGGCCACGCACCCAGGAAGCGCTCACATTCTCTCTTGGTTTGTTAAGCGTAACTATAATACGCATTGCGTAAATTAATAGACTGGGGTTAACCTCTAGACTCGCCAATGTCGGGCGATGGCGATTTGCATCATAAAATCTCGCCGATGACCACAAGCAAACGACCCACAGCAGGCCGCCCGCGTAGCGTGAGTGCGCCGTCCGGCATGACAGAAGACCTCGCGACATCCGGCGCCGACGCGCCTCGGGAGCGCGGTCGCCGTCAACGTGTGCAATCGGCCGAGACCGGCATGGTCGTGCTCAAGGGGCTGGCCCGGCTGGGTGGCCGTGCGAGCCTTACCGCACTCGCCCTGCACGTGCAGCAAAGTCCCGCCAAGGTTCACCGGTATCTGATGAGTCTGGTGGAAGAAGGGCTCGTCGCGCAGGATGCCGATTCGCAGCACTATCATCTCGGGCTCGAAGCGATGCTCATCGGCGTGGCCGCCATGCGCCAGGCCGATCCGGTGCGGGCTGCCGAACCGGCGCTCGTGCGCCTGCGCGAAGCGTTCGACGTGACCTGCTTCATTGCCGTCATGGGCAACAAGGGGCCGACCATCGTGCGTTTCGAGGAGCCGGGCCTGCCGGTGACGATCAACGTGCGCATCGGCTCCGTAATGTCCGTACTCTGGTCGGCCGCCGGTCGCGTGTTCCTTGGGCTGCTCGACGATCCTCAAGTCCTGGCGATGGCCGAGCGCGAGCTGGCTCAGGCCTCGCCGGATCACCGCGCACAACTCGACGCGTCGGATCCCATCGGCGCACTCCGCGCCTCGGTGCGGGCCGCGCAGGGGGCGAGCGTTCGCGATACCAATCTGACAGGTATCAGCGCGCTGGCGGCGCCGGTCTTCAACTATGACGGCCGCCTCGTCGGCGTGATCACGGCACTCGGCGCCACGGGCGGATTCGACGCCCGCATGGACGGCCCCATCGGCCAAGCCGTGCGCCGCGAAGCGTTGGCCGCCAGTCACGCACTGGGGTATCGTCCGCCACTGCCGGCCAGCGCCTGACCCGTCAAGCACTTCCCGATGCGGTTGTACTGCGGCGGCTGCCCTGATGCGGCAGCCGCCGCAGGCGGCTCGCCGTGCATACCGCCTCGTCACGCCATCGCCTCGCTGCGCGTTGGCTCCGGCGTGATAGTCATGTCCTTTCCGCCAGATCCGTGTGCTATCATTTGATAATGATTCTCATTAACAAATGAATGGCCGCCGATGACTTTGGGCATACGCAAGATATACGCAAGACCGGTCATCGGAGATCTCGCCTGAGGAGGTCGTAATTGCTGATGTTGAAACGAACGGTTGATCCGGCGCCGCGCGTGGCATCGATTCCAACGCCCTCCATGACGTACGTGCCGCTCGGGCAGTTCGGTCAGGGCGAGCGCAAGCTCACGGGCGGCGCGCAGCACCGAGCGCTGGCGAGCAGCGACGCGCAGGCGGCAACTCACGCCGCGGTGCCGCCCTTGCCCCAATGCGCGGGTGACGAGCTGTGGCTGTGGCGCTTTTTGCTCGCCGGGCGTCCCTTCGGGGCGACGGGCGCGGCGGCGGGCGGTCCCGACGACGGCGCGACGTGGTTGTCCGCCGTTGAACACTCGCTCGCCCGACGCTTGCCGCGCGCGCAGATGCGCCATCGCTTCCTGTCGGAGCGCATTGCGCTGCGCTGGATTTTCGGCCGCTGGTTCCGTTGCTCCCCCGCGCAAGCCCCTGTCCCGGCGGCCACGCCCGGCGTGTCGTCGATGGAGTGCGACGGACCGCATGGCAAGGTGTGGATCGATATGGCACACGCGGGATTGTGGCTGTTCGTCGTGCTGGGCCAGGGCCCGGTGGCGCTGGCCGCGCATGCGCCGACACCGCTCGGGCCGGATGACACCGCGCTGGTGAGCGCTCAATCGGGCGATCCGTTCGCCGTCGCGCGCGACGCCGCGCATCGCTTGTGTCTGGCGCGTCTGGCGGGCGAGGGAGAGGCGCTCGCGTCGGGCGCCGAGGTGCCGCTGCTCGCGCACCCCTACGTGAGCGTGCCTTACGCAGGCCACACACGCTATCTATACGACATGTCCGTCAGCTCCCGGCTGACCGTGGTGGCCGCGCGCGACAGCACCGTCCACCGGATGCGGGCGTTCGGTTGGCAGAACTGACCTTCGGCTTCTGGATTCGAGACAACGCAGATATGCATATACTGCGGCGCAAAGGCAGTTGTGCTGAATTTGCGCTATTCTGGCCCGTTGTTTTCCAACCGTCATCGACTTCCTGGAGAAGAAGCTCATGCGTCGTCGCTCGCGTCATACTCTCGCTGCCGTTCTGACTGTCCTTGCCCTGCCGTTGGTGCCGCTCGCAGCGCACGCCAAGGCCCTCACCGTTTGCACTGAAGCCAGCCCCGAAGGGTTCGACGTCGTGCGTTACAACTCGCTCACTACGACCAACGCGTCTGCCGATCCGGTGTTCAACCGTCTGGTCGAATTCGATGCCGCTCAGGCGAAGGTCGTGCCGAGTCTGGCGACGAAGTGGGAGGTGAGCCCCGACGGGCTGACCTACACGTTCACGTTGCGCCCGAACGTGAGCTTCCATAGCAACGATCTCTTCAAGCCGACGCGCGCATTCAATGCCGACGACGTCGTCTTCACGTTCGATCGCATGCTCAATGACAACGCGCCGTGGCACAAGCTCACGCCGTCGGGTTTCCCGCATGCGCAATCGCTCTCGCTGGGCAAGCTCATCAAGTCGGTGCAGAAGGTCGACGACAACACCGTTCGCTTCACGCTGTCCGAGCCGGACGCCGTGTTCCTGTCGATGCTGTCGATGGGCTTCGCGTCGATCTATTCGGCCGAGTACGGCGACAAGCTCATCGCTGCGAACAAGACGGATGAACTCAATGCGCGTCCGATCGGCACGGGACCGTTCGTCTTCCGCAGCTATCAGAAGGACAGCGTCGTGCGCTTCGACGCCAACCCGTCGTACTTTGGCGGCAAGCCGGCCTCGGAGCGTCTGATCTATACGATCGTGCCCGACGCCGCAGTGCGCGCCCAGAAGGTGAAGGTCGGCGAGTGCCAGATCGCTCTGTCGCCCAAGCCGCTCGACGTGCAGGCCGCGCGCGGCGACAAGGCGCTCAAGGTGGTGGAGACGCCCGCGTTCATGACGGCGTTCGTCGCGATCAACACGCAGCACAAGCCGCTCAATGACGTGCGCGTGCGTCAGGCGCTGAACCTGGCGTTCGACAAGCCGAGCTACGTCAAGCAGGTGTTCGAGGGCACGGCCACGCCGGCGGTCAATGTGTATCCGCCGAACACGTGGAGCTATGCGAAGAGTATTGCGGACTACCCGCACAACCTCGAGAAGGCGAAGAAGCTGCTCGCCGATGCCGGTTTCCCGCAAGGCTTCGAGACGACGATCTGGACGCGCCCGGCCGGCAGTCTGCTCAATCCGAACCCGCGCGTGGGCGCGGAGATGCTGCAAAGCGATCTGGCGAAGATCGGCGTGAAGGCACAGATCAAGACCGTGGAGTGGGGCGAACTGATTCGCCGCGGCAAGGCGGGTGAGCACGACCTGCTGTTCATGGGCTGGTCGGGGGATAACGGCGACCCGGACAACTTCCTCACGCCGCAGTTCAGTTGCGCTGCCGTGACCTCGGGCACGAACTTCGCGCGCTTTTGCGATGCCAATCTCGACAAGCTGATCAGCGACGGCAAGCGCACGCCCGATATCGCCACGCGCACCGCCAAATATCAGGCCGCGCAGAAGACGATCAAGGACGATGCGTTGTGGATTCCGCTGGCGAATCCGACCGCGGCAGTGATTACGCGCTCGGAGGTGTCGGGGTATCAGGTGAGCCCGTTCGGCCGCCAGAACTTCGCGACCGTGCAGGTCAAGTAAGTCTTCGGTAATGGATGGCCATGCCTGTAACGGGCATGGCCATCGTGGCCATCGCAACCCTTTCCATCGGCCATTAGGCCTGCGGCGAACTCTCCGCTTCGCCGATCCGGAAAATCTGAGACAGATCCCAATCCGCCATGCCGCGCTGCACGGCGTCTGTCAGCAAGCGACGCACTTCCGGCAGCACCCGCTGCACTGTCGCGCTGGTGTGGGCCAGTTCCGCAATCGCCTCCAGATCCTTGAGCATCACGCGAACCGTGCCGGTGGCATGTTCCGGCGGGTTCACCATGCGCGGCCACAGCGTTTGCAGCAGAACGGAATCGGCCCAGCCGCCTTGCAGCGCCGACGGCACGGCCGACGTATCGATGCCGCTGCGCTTGGCCAGCAGGAAGGCTTCGGCCAGCCCCGCGAGCGTGGTCGCGACGATGGCCTGATTGGCGAGCTTCGTGGTCTGACCGGCACCGGTGTCGCCCATGCGCGTCACGCGTGAGGAGAACGCGCGCAGCACCGGCGTGACGGCTTCGATAGCATCTGCCGGCCCGCCTGCCATGATCGCCAGCGTGCCAGCCTCGGCACCGCCCGTGCCGCCCGACACCGGGGCATCGATCCAGACACTGCCGGTCGACTCGCGCCACCGTTTGGCGAGGGCGCGGGTCAACGCGGGCGAAAGCGTCGAATGGTCGATGAGAAAGCGCGGCGGGGCGGCGGCATGCACGAGCCCGTGCTCACCGAACACCACTTCCTCTACTGCCTTGCCGTCGCCCAGACAAAGCATGGCGATGTCGACACATTCACCGAGTGCCTGAGGGGTGATGCAGGCTATTGCGCCAGCGTCGGTCAGCGCCGCAAGTTTTGCGGTCGAACGGTTCCAGACGGCGACCTCATGTCCGGCGGCGAGCAGCCGCTGTGTCATGGGTTCGCCCATGCGGCCGATGCCGCAAAAGCCTACGCGTGGGGTCGTCATCGATTCGTATCCTCGTGGGTTGGCATCTCCCCGATCGAGGCGTCGTCGGGCCGTTGCACGGCTCCCGAATGCGTGACGGTGCCAGGCTCGGCGGGTCGCACGAGCGCTTCGCACTTCTCGCGTACGCCGCCCGGACATCCGCGTTAGCACGGTTGGTTTCGGTCGGCCAGCGCGTGGGGTTTCTCGTCGGAGAGTTCGACGTCGAGCTTACCCTTGATTGCGCTGTCGCGTGACCGGGCACTTGGCTGCCATGCCTCACGCAGCAGCGGCGCTATTGCACCAATACCTGATGAGGCGACATTGATCGACGCGGCGCCCGCCGTGGTTTGGCTCACGGCAGATTTCCTGCGCAGCGATCCTTCGTACGCCTGTCGCGCCGTTGGACCGTGAGGCGAAGGCGCGGCGCGAAGCGGGGATGCGTCGATTGCGCGGGTGGGCCGATGTGACCGGCTTTGGCGGCGAGGAGCGCATGCGAGGTGTGTTCGTGAGCACGTCGGGTGAGCCGCCGCAACCCCCGTGCTGCGTGAGGCGCGCGAGCCGATGCAGGTGTGAGCCGTGTTGTAAGCGTTTCAAGAACGATACGTTTTCAACAGGTATCTGCCCGGTGTCTCGTAAGTTGAGTTATTAATTCCTTTTTAATCAATGGGTTGGTTCATCTGGCACGGAATTCGCATACATGGAGTGTGTATGGCGAAGCGCCAACCCGGAAGTCCCGCAGGCAGTTGGCGAGGTGTTCCCGTGTTTGAACGCACGGGCTGGCCTGCTATTGCCCGCGTTTTTCGCTGATGCGCTCACGCCGTAATGCAGAACTTTCTGGCGGGGTTCTGTGTGTTTCGAGGTGAGTACGCGTGCGCGGGGAGGGAACCATGAATAGGTTCAAGGCGACTTTGGTGGGAGCAGCGGCGGTAGCCATGCTGTTCGGCGTTTCAATCAATGTGTCATACGCGGGCGGTGGCGGCGGTGGACGTGGTGGAGGCGGCGGTATTGGCTTTGGTGGTGCGGGCGGCTTCGGCGGGCCTGGCGGCTTTGGCGGACCTGGTGGGTTCGGCGGACCTGGAGGGACAGGGACGGGTCCCGGCGCTGGTGGCGGTGGCGGCTGCGGTTGCGGTAGCCATGGCAGCGGCCCCGGCGGCGGTGGTGGCACAGGCAGTGGCCCCGGCGGCGGTGGTGGCACAGGCAGCGGCCCCGGCGGCGGCGGTGGTACAGGCAGTGGCCCCGGCGGCGGCGGTGGCACAGGCAGTGGCCCCGGCGGCGGTGGTGGCACAGGCAGTGGCCCCGGCGGCGGTGGTGGCACAGGCAGTGGCCCCGGCGGCGG
>Ga0181519_10002551_pt1 | contig 15455 bp, 16 predicted proteins | sample PEATcosm2014_Bin_26_FD_121102 | JGI IMG/M metagenome (GOLD analysis project Ga0181519, IMG submission 121102) | Peatland microbial communities from MTU Mesocosm Facility, Houghton, MI, USA - PEATcosm2014_Bin02_10_metaG | ecosystem: Environmental > Terrestrial > Soil > Wetlands > Peat | place...
GTTCAGCCGGTGCGTCTCGACTGTCTTCACGCTAATGGACAACAACTGCGCGATGTCCCGATTGCGCTGCCCTTCCGCGACCAGCTTGAGCACCTGACGCTCGCGCAGTGTCAACAACCGCTCGGGCATCTCAACGGCGCATGGGCGCGGTGCATACGACATGCCCGCGGCATCCTGCATGCCGCCGAACACCGCCGGATCGACGAAACGCTCGCCACGCATCGCCTGATACACCGCGCTCGTCAACGTCTCTCGGCTACTGCTTTTCAGAACGAAGGCCACCGCGCCGGCCACCAGCGACTGACGCGCACGCTCGCTGTCGTCGCTCGCGGAATTGACGACGATGCGCAAGTCCGGCCAGCGCTGGGCGCATTGCCGGATCACATCCACGCCATCCATGCCGGGCAGCCCCAAATCCAGCACCATCAAGGCCGGCTGATGCGCGACGCACGCCCGATATACGTCGAGCCCGTTGACCACCCTCGCAAGCACACACCACCCGAGATCGTGCTCGATCAGGTGGCAAAGCCCGTCGGCCAGCAATTCGTGATCTTCGACAACGATGACACCGATACCCCCGGTCATTCGCAACTCCTCGACAGTTGGTCATTAACATTTATGCGGATTTTGGGTCACTTTCTTTCGACTTTCGGCCGGTCGCGTGAAACTTGCGCCTTCCCCCGGAGATCGGCATGGGAAACCACCAAAAATCGGCACCTTCGGCGCTGACTTCAGGTCTGTGCCCGATGGCGTCGTCAACGCAACGCTTGATAATGACGATCCTTGTACGCCGCCTGATCGACCGCCCGGACTGCCAGGACTGCCCGGACCGCCAGAGCCAGGCGATGACCTGCGTTGCCGATCCCGTGCGTGACTCGTTCCCTGTGCTCTTGCACTGCCTCCTTCAGATACCTATGCGTTTGCCATTTGCGCTTGCCGCACTCGACTGGATTGCCCCGCGCGACGTACAGGGCACGCGCATTGCGCTCGATCTCGACGGTCAACGCGGCTGGACCTGTCACGCCAGCGGTGGTTATTGCGTGGCGACGGCAGTGGCACTGCCGCAACGGCAGCAAACGCACGACACGCAGCCGCTCGCCACGGCGCTCGCCGACGACACGGCACTCTCACGCTGGCTCATGCGACTCTCGCTCGTGCTGGCCGGTGAGCCGGCGTTGCGCGACGACAGTCTATGCATCGCGAACGACGTCCTCTGGTGGGTTCACCGCTTCGACGCCAGTGAACCTGCGGCGCGCGTGGAGGCACAACTTCGCCGCCAGCTCCTGGCTTGCGCGATGGTGACGTCGCACGGCATGCACGCTCAGACCTCACCGTCTGCATTACCCGCATCGCCGGCCTCACCGTCGTCTCGCGCCACCGGTGCCGCAGACGCCAGCCGGCGCCTTCACACCTTGCGCCGTTGCTGACCATGCGGTCTCATCTCACGCGCCTCACACTGCGCCTCGCCGCCCCGCTCGCCGGGCTTCTGTCGGTCACGCCGGTCGTCGCGGTGCCCCCCCAACCTTTCGCAGAGCAACCGCCGCGTGTTTCAACGCTCTCGCAGGCGATGCCGGCAACACGGGTTGCGCCGCCGCCGATAACAGCGGCAATGCCCGTATGGCGCGGTGGCCCGTTCGTCTTCCAGAGCGCAGGCACGCCGCTGGCGGAGTTGTTGCGCGACTTCGGGGCGCATCACGGCATTCCCACGGCGGTCAGTGCTCAGGTCGACGACCGCTTCATCGGAACGCTGCCTGCGGGCACAGCCCAAGCGACGCTCGACGCGCTATCGGAACGTTATCGGCTTTCGTGGTACTTCAACGGCCAGACGCTAAACATCTATAAGTCCAGCGAGGCGACTCGACGCGTCATGTCGTTGCGTTATGCGTCGCCCGACGACTTGCTCGGACACCTTCGCGACGCAGGTGTGCTGCACCCCAGACACTGCGTGGCACGGGCGATTCCAGCCACACGCGCACTTGAGATCGCCGGGGTTCCGGCCTGCATGGAGACGGTCTCGATGCTCGCCGAATACGTCGAACGCGACGCCCGGGATCAGCAGGAAAGCGAAGAGACCATCAAGATATTTCCCCTGAAATTCGCGACGGCGGACGACACGAGGTACTTTTATCGCGGGCAGGAAGTTGTGGTGCCGGGCGTGGTCAGCGTACTCAAGGATCTGATTCTGGGCGCGGGGCCGATCATCGCCACGTCGCCAACGCCCATGACATCCCTGACGTCCACGACGTCCGTGCCGAACGCCCCCAGCGCTGCCAGCGGAACCAGCACACCGCGCTTCTCGGCCGATCCTCGCCGCAACGCCGTCATCGTGCGCGAGCGCCGACGCAACCTGCCCATCTACGGCGACCTGATCGCGCAGCTCGACATCCGGCCCCGGCTGGTCGACATCTCGGTCGCCATCATCGACGTCAACGCCAGCGATATTGCCGAGTTGGGTGTCGACTTCTCCGGCAGCGCCAGGCTCGGTGGCTTCGGCACCGTGTCGCTGAACGGGCAAATGCAGGACGGCGACAGCAGCACGTTCACGACCGTGGTCGGTGACACCAACAAGTTCATGCTCAATCTGAGCGCACTGGAGCGAAACTCCAAGGCTCGTGTGCTGTCCCGGCCCTCCATCGTCACACTCGACAACATGCAGGCCGTGCTCGATCGCAGTGTGACGTTCTACACGAAGGTCTCGGGCGAGAAGGTCGCCAAACTGGAGAGTGTGACGTCGGGCTCGCTGTTGCGCGTCACGCCGCGCCTCATTCCTAACGAGACAGACGACGTCGGGCGCGAACAGGTGATGCTGACCCTCAACATCGAAGACGGTGGCGAGGTGCGCAGCGAACGCAACGCGCGCAACGAAGTCCCGACCATCCGCAACTCCTCGATCTCGACGCACGCCACGCTGCAAGCGGGACAAAGTCTGCTGCTGGGCGGCTTCGTGCAAGACACGCAGCACGAGCAGGAACGCAAGATCCCCTTGCTGGGGGATCTGCCGCTCATCGGCCGCCTGTTCAGCTCGACAAGCAACCGGAACGACAGCGTCATGCGGCTGTTTCTCATCAAGGCCGAACCGGCGGCCGACGTGCCGAGCGCATGACCATGTTCACGCTGACACTGCTCGATGGCCCGCTCGCCGGACGTCCCATGCCACTGCCGCCGGGTCCGCTGACCATTGGAGACGACGATTCCGACATCGCGATGACGCTCGAGCACGATGTCCGGATCACGCTGCGCGTGGACGATGACGGCGTTCGACTCGCCAGCGCTGCGCCTGTCTGGATAGACGGCACGCCCCTCGCCCCCGCCGACGATGACGTTGCCGCGCCGCTTTTACTTCCGCTGCATACGGTGATCGACCTTGCGGGGTTGGGCATCTGGCTCGCGAACGGCACCGAGAGCCCTCCCGCCACCACACCGAAGCGCCCCGAACGCCGTTGTGCGCACGCGCCATCGCCCAATGCGCCGGACGTCATCGCGCCGCGCGGCCGCGCACCGGCGGCATGGATCTTCGTCACGGGAATGTCGCTGCTGATCGCGGCCGCGGGCGTGGCGATCTGGCGCACCGGAACCGCCAATGTCATCTCTCAGCCACCGCCGCCCGACGCCTTGAAGACCCTGGCGGCACGCATTGCGCCCCAGATCACGCTGAACACTACGGGCGATGCGGTGCATCTATCGGGGGGCTGCATCGACGAAGCCACGCGCGCGCGGCTGCGCGCCGAGGCGCGTTGGCAGGGAAAGGCGCTGAGCGATGGGACGTGGTGTCCGGAGGATTCGATCCAGACAGTAAGCACGCTGCTGCGCTTGCACGGCTTCGGCAACGCGCAGGTGAATGTGGCGCCGCACGGCGAGGTCGTCATCAGCGGCCCCTTTGTCGCCGACGCCCACTGGCGCACGGCGTCCGACGCGCTCGATGCGCTGGCATTGCCACAGGGCTGGCGGGTCGCCGAAGGCACGGCCCGCAGCTTCGAGCAGTTGGTGAAGACGTTGCGCGACGCCGGCCAGTTGCGCGGCATCGACATCTCCCGCGATCGCAACGGGTGGCGGCTCACCGGCGCCCTGACGGCAGGACGGCAGGCATCGCTGAAGGGCGTCGTCGACACATGGAATGCGGCCGCGAACACGATGCCCGTGCGCATCGAACCGCTGCCCCCGCCGATACCGACGTTGGCCGACACGGGATTTTCCGCGCCGCTCGTGAGTATCGGCGGCTCGCCCGACGCGCCTCAACTCACGCTCGCGGATGGCACGCGTCTGTCGCAAGGCGTGCACTTGCCGGGTGGCACACGCGTGCTCGCCATCCATGCCGACGGCGTGTCGATCGGCGGGCAGGACCGGCTTTTCTACTTACCGCTGACTTCGGAGAATTTGCATGGCGATTCGCCTGACCCAGCTTGAGGATCGGCTCGCGGCGTCCCCCGAGGCTGTCGCCCACGACGTTGGCGCACAACTCGAGGCGGCGCGCCAATCGTTGCAACAGGCGCTGCGCAAGCCACTCCCCCCCGAAGCGCACGCGCTGGCGCAAGCGCAGATGCAGGCCGTTCAGGCCGCTGGCGCGATTCTCGACAGCATGGTGCGACGCTACAGCACGTCGTACGGACGAACCTCATGACGAGGATGACGACGGCGCCGAGACTCAAGCGTGCGCAGAAGCCACAACGTGGCTCGCGCGACCAAAGTCCGCGCCGTCTGATCGTGCGAACCTTCGGCATCGCGCGCACCCGCGCGAACAGGTCGCAGTCCGGCAATGCCGGATAACGTTTGCACGGGTGCGTTGTCGATTTTTTTCCACTCTCCACGCAAATCATGCCAAGTTACGACCTAGCGCAAACTCTCGTCGAAGCTCTGAAGTTGATCGGCTGCGACCCCGGCAAGATCGAGACCGTCGATAATCACTCACCCATCGAGCTGACGTTCAACGCCTCGCCCAACATCATTGTGGAAACGCTGGAAGACAAAGTGTGCAGTATTCACGCCGTGGTCGCCACCGACGAAGCCGCACGGCTGCATCGCGCGAACAGCGAGCGCCTTTTGCAGTTCCTCATCGAACCTGCTGAATGGGCCGTAACGGGTCATGTGCAGTTGAGCGAGCGCGACAACCGTCTGATTCTTCACGCGCAAGTCAAAGAGAAAACCGCCGCCGAGCCGGAGCCGTTTGCGCAGGCACTCACCGATTTCTACGACCGCATCAAACTCTGCCGGGAGCATTTGCGCGCCTGAGCGTTTTCAACCCGCAGGTCTTGGCGCATTCGACGTGCGCCAATCCCCTCGCCCCCCCTTCCCGTCGTCGCGTTAGTGCATCGTCGCATCGTCGCATCGTCCTGATGTCTCGCTACCCGGCCTGCGCGTCGGCCTCGTGGGCAATCTCCGTGCGCCAGACGTCAAGCGCCTCGCCGAGCGTTTCGCGTTGCGTCTCGTCGCGAAAGCAGCCGTCATGCGCCGACTTTATCAGCCCTGTGAGTTCGCGTGAGAGCGCGTAGCGGGCATCCACCGTCGCCATACCGAGATAGGCCGCACGTTGCGCCAGCCATTCTGCGCCCACCCACGGTTGATCCAGCAACGTCAGGACTTCCGAGATCATCGCGTCCGTCTCGAATGCGCGACAGCCGGCCGCCCGTATGGCCTGCGCCGATTGCTCGCACGATGACTCCAGCGTGAGAAACAGCACCACCCGGCGAAGATCGTCGATGACGGCAGCCAGCCGCTGCGTATCCGCATCGGCGCGTTCGGCCCCCAGCTCCAGCCCCAGGGCCTGCATCAGCGCCCGCAGCCGAGCGCGACGCTGCGGGAACCGCCGGCAGTCATCGAACCATTGCGTCAGCGAGCGTTGTGGACCTTGCGACTGACGGAAGAGCGACTTGAGTTGTTGCATCAACGCCATGCCCGGGTTCTGTCCTTGCCCGCACTCCAGCGCGGCGAAGGCTTCAATGGCCCATGTGTCGGATGACGTCAACTCATCGAGTGTGCGGCGCAAGCGCGTACGGGTGCCGGCGTCGAGCCCGCCATCGGCCAACCATGCGGCGACCACGAGTGCGGCGTGCCCCGCCGACATTTGCGCCTGACGGATCAACAAGAGAGGATCGGGGACGAACGGAAGATCGCGCAATTGCCCTCGCAGTGTCTCGAACTGCGCGCCGTTCACGCGCGCGAACCGATGCATCTGCTGCTCGAACAAGGCGCGCGCGCGCTGCTTTTCGTCGCGCACGTCTCGCTCGCCTGGACGGCGAAATCGCACGCCCAGCGCGAAACTGAGGTTCTCCTGCGATTCGGCGAAGGCGGCTTCCTCGTTCTGCGCAATGGCCGCCTCGATGAGCGCAACGTGCCCCGGCGCGTCGGGGCTCCCGCCGCGCGGCGGCCGTGCGTCGGTCTCCAGTGCCTGCCATTCGTCCTCGAGCATGCGCTCGAGTGGCTTGTTCTCCTGAGCGCTCCGGAAATAGGTATTACCGGACGACGGCAGACGTTCAACCATAAGCGACCTCCAGACTGGGACTGACGTGCAAGCGCTCGATCACCGCCGCCAGATCCGCTTCGAGATCGAGGCACACGGTCACCCACTCGCTTTCGATGCGGGCCTGCTGGGCGCCGAGCGTCGCATCCGGTGTGCAGGCAAGCACGATGTCGGCCTTTTGCAAGGCGAGGGCCACGGCGTCGTGATGTGCCGGTGGCACGCGCAGCACCAGCGCGCCCTCGCGCGCCAGCCCCGGCAAGGCTCGCCCGACACGTTGCGCGAAGCGCTCGCCAACATCGAGCGTGCCGACGAAGTTCGACAGGGCACCGGTCAGGGCATCCGCCACGCGACGCTCCAGCGAGCGGATGATTTCACGCTCCAGCGCCGCCTCGTCGATCAGCCATTCGACCGCCTTCACCACGGCCTCATGACGTGCCGTCTCCGCCAGCTCGGCCGCCTCCTGCTGCGCCCGCTCTCGTGCCGCTTCCTGCCACGCGTCGCGCGACGCCTGTGCGTCGATACGTGCCTGTTCACGCTCGGCCAGCGCGGCCACGCGCTCGGCCTGCGCCTGCGCCATCCACTGTGCCCGCAAGCCTGACTCTTCTCGAAGCCGCGCCAGCGTCTGCCCGGAAATGACCGGCCCCGCAGGCGCCGGGCCATCGATCGTTTCGATAGACGTCAATGCAAAGTCGATGACATACATAGCATCTTCTCCAACGCGACGAGCCGCGCCCAGATGTCGTCCGCCGCCGGCATGTCGGGCGTCATGTGCCCGCCGTCGACCGGTGGCGGCAACAGAATCCGTGCGGCCCTGGCCACGGTCATCACGTCAAGCGCCAACGGCTCGGCCGCCCCGTCCAGACACGCGCCGGTCGTCGCGAGCGCCGCGCCGACAATCTGCTCGGGCGAAAACGTGGAGCGCGTGGGCCACTCGCGCCGCGTGAGCAGCAAGCGGTCGCACTGCCAGGCATCGAGCCACGTCGACAGTGCGCGACGATAGGTTCCGAGCAGCAGATAGTCCGGACACCCCAGCATGCGCAAGCCGTAGGCCAGCGATACCCGCCGCAAGCTCGGTACTAGCCGCAACATGGCGTGCGCGACTTCGCTCTCGGGGGGGGCGCAATCGTGCGTCGTCGTGCCGGGCCATCCGCGGCGAGCAATCAACAGGCGATCGATGTGCGCCCGGCAAACGGCGTGCCGCTGATACGTTTCCCGCCACGAGAACATGTCGAACTCGCGCCACCAGCCGGCGTCCATGTGCAAGCCGGGCTGCCAGATCAGGCGCGCAAGTCGCGCAGCGGCGCCGTTGGGCAGACGATTCACGGCGACCTCACTACCCGGGCACGCAAGCGCTGAACCCAGGCAGCACGCTTTCGCCACGCCATGGCACCGGCGGCGATCAGGCCGATGCACGCTGCGGCCACCATCCCCCAACCGAGCGCGGAACGCCACCGTCCGCCACTCGCCGACGCCGTGCCCGGCTCCCCCGAAGACGCACTGATGCCCGCGCGCGGCAGGCGATAGTCCGAGGGCTGCAATACGATGCTGATACGCTCAGGTGTCACGCCCGGCACGCTGTCGTGCACCAGACTGCGAATGTCGGTCATGCGCTGTGTCATGTTGACCTCTGGGCTGTATTTCACGAAGACCGCCACGCCGGGCGGTAACGTCGCGCGCCCCGCCGAGTCGACCGGCACCTGCGCGATGGAGACCTCGGCCAGCATCACGCCATCGAGCGCCGCGAGCATGCGCTCCAGCCGTTGCTCCTTGAGATACGTGAGCTTCGCCTGCTCCTGCACGGGCGAGCTCACAAGTTGCCCCGGCGGGAACACGTCCTCGACCGAAGCCCGCTTCTGACGCGGCAATCCATGCTGGCGAAGCACTTCGACACCGCGCACGAAATCGCTGCGCTCGATGCGAACGGTCATACCGGCGGTATCGGCGCGCTTGTCCGCCTGCAATCCGGAGACGAGCAACAGCGCCAGCATCTGGTTGGCCTCCGTCTCGCTCAGCGCGCGATGCAACTCGACCTTGCACCCGGCGAGCGCGACCACCAGTACGCCACCGAGCCACCATCGCGCAAGCAGGCGCCACCTTGGCGCAAACCTCGCGAGTCCGGCCAGCCTCGTGACACCGTCCGCGATACGAATGCCGTACGTCATTGCATCTGGACCAACTTGTTCACGCCCTGCACCCCGGCGCCCGCCACCTTCGCCACAAACTCCAGCACCAGCACGCGCTCCGTCAACTCGCGCTGCATGGCGAGCATGCGGCCCGGATCGTTGAGCGTGCGGCTATCCAGCGTCGCCCGCTCGGCAAGTCGTTCCGTATGGCCCGCCAGCTTGCCCGCCGCACTGAGCAGATGATGCTCCGGCAGCGACGGCGCAGTGGCCAGTGCCTGACCGAAACGAACAGCGGCGCTATCGTCGAGCGCTGGTGCGGCGAATGCGGCCTTTGCGGGTGCCGTCACAGCCGTGACCTGAGCCGCTACATCGGTGATCGGGGAAGTCGTCATGACAAGGGGGCAGAAGAGGGGAAGGAAGCGGAAACCGCGGGCGAGGCGGCGTGGGAATCAGCGTGGGCGTGCGTCTGGGTCTGCGAATGGGAATGTGCATGACGCGCTTCCATCGCCTTGAGCCAGCGGGCAAGCGCGTCGGCCGCCGCATCGTCGCTGTGCCCCGTTGCCGTGGCATCCGTCAGGTACGCGCGCGCCGCGCACGTATCGCCGAGCGCGATGAGAAGCGCCACATGCAGCCACTCGCGCGTCTCGCGATCCGGCACGAGCGACGGCAGGGCACCGAGGATGACCCGAGCCTGAGCCCGCATGCCATGATGTGCGCCCGCGATCGCCAGCTCGACGATGCGCTGCCGGGCCGGAGCGTCCAGCCACTGACCGACGCCGTCGCTCGGGGTCTGATCGGCGAGCGTCATGCGATCTTGGCGATGATGCCCATCAGCGTGTCCTTGATGAGCTTGATCGACGCGCTGTGCAGGCCGACCATCGTCGTGTACTGATGCAGCTTGAACTGCACATCGAGCATCTTTCCCGGGTCATTGATTTCTCCCGCACCGAGCGACTGCGTGGCGTTGTTCGACATGCGCCGCACGCCTTCCGACATGCTTCCGTGGATCTCTTCGACGTTCATTGCACGCCTCCGTCGATCACGGCACCATGGCCCGCCACCAGGTCGGCACGCATGGCGGCGTAGGCGTCGGCACGCGGCATGGCAACGCGGCGTCCCCCGCGCTGCGGCGGCGTGCCAAGGCGAATCTCCGTCGGGGCGCAGTCAAAGCGTTTGCGGAAGGTATCAGTGAAATGCGCGTGGTTGGTGAAGCCGCACTCGAGGGCGATGTCGAGCACCTTGTGACGCGTGGACAGCAGCAGATCGCGCGCCAGCCGAAGGCGTCGCTCAAGCAGCCACTGCTTCGCAGGCATGCCATACGTCTGCTGAAAAAGGTAACGAAACTCGCGTAGCGGCATGCCGAACTCTTCCGCGAGCCGTCCGACCGGCCACGGCCGGTGGAAATTCGCTTCGACGAAATCGAACAGCGAGTGGCTGCCCGCAATCGTCTGACGCAGCAGGGCCGAGAAGTATCGTTGATCGCGACAAAGGCAATACACGTAGAAGAAGCGCAGCATCGCCATGCGGTCGACGTTTTGAAGCGTCATGGCCACGTCGACCATGCTGGGCTCAAGCACCAGCGTGCGCGCTGCCTGCCGATGGAAGACACCAAGCGGACGGCGATCGAGCAGATCGACGACATCCGGGTACAGCGCCTGCAAATCGCAAGCGTGAAAATCGTGAGACACCACGAGCCCTGGGGCATCGATCGTCGCATCCGAACTGGTCGCGGTCATGCCGCCGGCCGGCAGCGTGTGCACGAGACCGCTCACATTCAGTCTGACGTCGTGGCGGCTGATCAGAAATCGCACCGTACTCATAGGCTCCTCTTCTGACGATAATTCGTCGGCAGGATGACAAAGTCGAAGGTCACACCATAGGCGAGTACGCGCGCGAGCATCATCCGGTGGACACCCTAATGTGTGTCGTCACGCACCGGAGTTTTCGCTTTTGGGAAGAAAACTGTCGGGAAGCATAAAAAAACCCGACGCTATATCGCGTCGGGTTTTCGTGTGGAGTGCGAATGACTGCGGTTCGCTCAGGCCACTTGCACCGGCGAGAAACTATCGGCTCGCGCCATCGGCCAGTACTTCTCGTAGAGCTGGTGGCGAAACTGGCCGCGCAGCAAATCGCCGGGTTCGAGATACTTCAGCGACTCCGACATCAGGCGAATCTCACTGGACGACACACGCTTGACGATGTGATGCGCACGCAAGTCCGACGGATGCGACAGCCCCGCCGCCTGAATCAACTCCTGAAGCGCATGCAAGGTTTGCGAATGGAACTGATGCACGCGTTGCGCCTTGTCCGGCACCACGAGGGCGCGTTGACGAAACGCGTCTTGCGTTGCCACGCCCGTCGGGCAGCGGTCGGTGTGGCACTTTTGCGATTGAATGCAGCCGATGGCGAACATGAAGCCGCGCGCCGAATTGCACCAGTCGGCGCCGATGGCGAGCGTGCGTGCGATATCGAATGCGGTGACGATCTTGCCCGACGCTCCGATACGGATCTTGTCGCGCAATCCGGCCCCCACGAGCGTGTTGTGCACGAGCAGCAGCCCCTCCTGCAACGGCGCGCCCACGTGGTCGGTAAATTCCAGCGGTGCGGCGCCCGTGCCGCCTTCCGAGCCGTCCACGACGATGAAGTCGGGCAGGATGCCGCTCTCGAGCATCGCCTTCACAATGCCGAAGAATTCCCACGGATGGCCGATGCACAGCTTGAAGCCGGTCGGCTTGCCGCCGGAGAGCGTGCGCAGACGGTCGACGAATTGCAGCAGGCCGAGCGGTGTCGAGAACTCGCTGTGGCGCGACGGCGAGATGCAGTCCTGCCCCATCGGCACCCCGCGCGTGGCGGAGATTTCCGGCGTGATCTTCGCGGCAGGCAGCACGCCGCCGTGGCCCGGCTTCGCCCCTTGCGAGAGTTTCACCTCGATCATCTTCACCTGCGGCGTCGTGGCCTGCGCGGAAAACTTCTCGGCGCTGAACGTGCCGTCGTCGTTGCGGCAGCCGAAGTAGCCCGAAGCCACTTCCCAGATCAGGTCGCCGCCCTGCTCGCGGTGATGCGGCGAGATCGAGCCCTCGCCGGTGTCGTGAATGAAGTTACCGAGCTTCGCGCCGCGATTGAGTGCGCGAATCGCGTTGGCCGACAGCGCGCCGAAACTCATCGCCGAGATATTGAAGATCGACGCCGAGTATGGCTGCGCGCGATCTGCGCCGATGGTGATGCGAAAGTCGTGATCCTTGAGCACGGTCGGCGCGAGCGAATGGGCGATCCATTCGTAGCCGGTCGCCTTGACGTCGATCTCGGTGCCGAACGGCCGGCTGTCGACATCCCCCTTGGCGCGCTGGTAGACGATGCTGCGCTGGGCACGCGAGAACGGCGTCTCGGACGTGTCGTCTTCCACGAAGTACTGGCGAATCTCCGGGCGGATGAATTCAAACAGGAACCGGAAGTGTCCCCACAGCGGGTAGTTGCGCAACACGGCGTGGCGCTGTTGCAGGACGTCCCAGACCCCGAGGACGACCAGCGCCGCAAACGGCAGCGGCCAGAGCGGATGCCAGCCGTCGAAGAGCACCAGAGCGAGCGTTGCTACGAGCAACGCCACGACGAGCCAGAGAGCCAGAAATCGGCGCGAAAACATGAAACCTCCTTGCTGTTGGGGGACACTCGCCGGTCACGCTGCCGGGTGTGTCCCCGGCGAGCGCCGGCGGCTTCAATGCGTATTGAGGATGGTGTGTTTGGACAGTGCCGCGGCCCGTGTATCGGCGTGGCCCGGTGCTGCCGCTGCTGTCGGTGCAGCCTGTGATGCCGGTGTCGTAGCCGCGATGATGCCGCCGCCCAGACAGACCTCGCCGTCATACAGCACGGCCGACTGGCCCGGCGTGACGGCCCACTGCGACTCGGAGAACGACAGCGTGATCGCACCTGCCTCGGCGCGCACCACTTCGCAGGCCGCGTCGGCCTGACGATAACGCGTCTTCGCGCCGCAGCGTGTGCCCTCGGCGGGCGCCTCGCCCGCGACCCACGACAGGTCCTCGGCGTCGAGCGTGCCCGATAGCAGCCACGGATGGTCGTGTCCCTGAACCACGTACAGCGTGTTGCTCGCCATGTCCTTGCGCGCGACGAACCACGGCTCGCCGGAGCCGTCGCGGCTACCGCCCAGGCCGATGCCCTTGCGCTGGCCCAGCGTGTAGAACGCCAGGCCCACGTGCTCGCCCACGATCGCGCCATCCGGCGTCTTCATCGGTCCCGGCTGGGTCGGCAGATAACGGTTGAGGAAGTCGCGAAACGGACGCTCGCCGATGAAGCAAATCCCCGTCGAGTCCTTCTTCTTCGCGTTCGGCAGGCCGATCTGCGCGGCGATCTCGCGCACCTTCGTCTTCGGCATTTCGCCGAGCGGGAACATCGTGCGCGAGAGTTGCTGCTGGTTCAGGCGATGCAGGAAGTAGCTCTGATCCTTGGTGTGATCGAACGCCTTGAGCAACTCGAAGCGCCCGTCGCGCTCGCGCACACGCGCGTAATGGCCGGTTGCGATGGTTTCACCGCCGAGCGCCACCGCGTGGTCGAGAAACGCCTTGAACTTGATCTCGGCGTTGCACAGCACGTCGGGATTGGGGGTGCGCCCGGCCGAATACTCGCGCAGGAACTCCGCGAACACGCGGTCCTTGTATTCGGCGGCGAAGTTCACGGCTTCAACGTCGATGCCGATCAGATCGGCGACCGACACCACGTCGATCCAGTCCTGCCGGGTCGAACAGTATTCGCTGTCGTCATCGTCTTCCCAGTTCTTCATGAACAGACCGACGACGTCGTAGCCCTGTTGTTTGAGCAGCCATGCCGTGACCGACGAATCCACGCCGCCCGACATGCCCACCACTACGCGTTTTTGACTCATGTATTGCCTTGCCCGCCGGCGAGGGCCGGATGGGTCTGAAGTATCGCGAGGTCGTAACGTACCCCCCGCAGGTAATCGTCCATGCACTGCTCGAGAATGGGGGAGCGGTGCCGCGCGCGCTGGGCGCGCACGTCGTCCGGCGTGAGCCAGAGTGTGCCGACGATGCCTTCGTCGAGCGTGCGCGACGCATCGAACGCCCCCAGCGTGCCGGTGAAAGCGAAACGCAGGTAGGCAATGTCGTCCGGGCCGGGGGCGAGATAGATGCCCAGCAGATGCTGCGGCTCGAACGGATGCGCCGTCTCTTCGAGCACCTCACGGCGCACCGCGTCGAGGATCGACTCGCCCGGTTCCAGATGACCGGCCGGTTGATTGATCAGCAGGCCCGCACGCTTTTGCTCCTCGACAAACAGAAAACGGCCGTCTCGTTCGACGACCGCTGCAACCGTCACGTTGGGCTTCCAGCGTGCATTCATGGCACATCCTAGTGAAACGCGGGACGCAGGGCCCGGCGCACATGGGCGCACCAGGACGTTACCCCGATAAAACCGCCATTTTACCGTCTGACGGTGTTTGGCGCAGAAGACGAGCCCCCCGGGCAACCGACCGGTCGGTCGGCTTACGCGGCTATCGTGCATTCACATTCGCATATCTGTATGTCGTTTAGTGCAATAGGCGGGTTTGTAATCTTCGGGTAAGCTTCGACGAGCACCAGCAATGTGCAACACGTAGCAGGCAGTAGCAGTACCGCATCACCGGTTTTTGCAGTAGTTCGTATGCAGTGGTTTGTGCAGGACTAATGTCATCAGCGGCGAAACAGGTCATGCGTCTGCCCGGCAGCGCATCGGTTGCGGCTCCTTGGCCCACGGTTCATGGCCTCTGATGAGATCAGTTCACAAACCCAAGGAGAGACGCAATGAGAATCGGCATCCCCGCCGAGACGTTTGCCGGTGAATCCCGTGTCGCGGCCACGCCCGAGACGGTGAAAAAGCTGGTCGCGTCGGGACATCAGGTCGTGATCGGGCGCGGCGCAGGAGACGCCGCCAGCGTTCCCGACACCGCCTTCGAAGCCGCTGGCGCGACGCTTGGCAACGCCACCGACGCGCTGGGCGCAGAACTCGTGCTCAAGGTGCGCGCCCCCTCGCCGGACGAACTGGCGCAAATCCCCCGCGGCAGCGTGGTCGTCGGCATGCTCAACCCGTTCGACGCCGAGAACAACGCGCGCATGGCCGCCGCCGGCATCACCGCGTTTGCGCTCGAAGCCGCGCCGCGCACCACGCGCGCGCAAAGCATGGACGTGCTGTCCTCGCAGGCCAACATCGCCGGCTACAAGGCCGTGATGCTCGCCGCCAATCTCTACCAACGCTTCATGCCGATGCTCATGACGGCCGCCGGCACGGTCAAGGCCGCGCGTCTGGTCGTGCTGGGCGCGGGCGTGGCGGGCCTTCAGGCGATTGCCACGGCCAAGCGCCTCGGGGCGGTGATCGAAGCGTCGGACGTGCGTCCGGCCGTGCGCGAGCAGATCGAATCGCTCGGCGCCAAGTTCATCGACGTTCCGTTCGAGACCGACGAAGAGCGCGAGATCGCCAAGGGCGTGGGCGGCTATGCGCGTCCGATGCCGGCGGCATGGCTCGCGCGTCAGGCGCAACTGGTGCACACGCGTCTCACGCAGGCGGACATCGTCATCTCCACCGCGCTGATTCCGGGCCGCGCCGCGCCGACGCTCATCGCCGAAGACACCGTCAAGGCGATGAAGCCCGGCTCGGTCATCATCGATCTGGCGGCCGGACGCGGTGCGAACGGTGGCGGCAACTGCCCGCTGTCGGTGGCCGACGAGGTCGTCAAGGTCCATGGCGTGACGATTGCCGGCTACACCAACCTCGCGGGCATGGTCGCGGCAGACGCCTCCGCGCTTTACGCACGCAACGTGCTCGACTTCCTCAAGCTGGTGATCGACAAGGAAGGCAAGCTCGTCATCGATACCAAC
>Ga0181519_10002553_pt1 | contig 15444 bp, 16 predicted proteins | sample PEATcosm2014_Bin_26_FD_121102 | JGI IMG/M metagenome (GOLD analysis project Ga0181519, IMG submission 121102) | Peatland microbial communities from MTU Mesocosm Facility, Houghton, MI, USA - PEATcosm2014_Bin02_10_metaG | ecosystem: Environmental > Terrestrial > Soil > Wetlands > Peat | place...
CGTTCGGTCGGCGTCGGGCCATCGAGCGTCGCGCCCGTGGCCTGGTGTACGCCGCTCAGCACATCGCTCAGCGTGGAATTCGGCGCGTCAATCGTCAACTGCCCGTTGGCAAAGGTCACATGGGGCTTCACCGCCGGCTCGTTCATCAGCCAGGCGGGCACCGGCGGAAGCTGCTGCGCGGGCACGGGTTGTGCCTTGGCCACCGCATGCTGAGCCGGTTTGCGGCGATGCGTACTGGGCCGGGGCGTGGATTTCACGGCCTGGGCCTTCGCAGCGGTGGATTTTGCGGAATCGGCTTTGGGCGAGTTAGTCTTGGGAGCATCCGCGGCCGCTGCCACGGTCAGCCCGCAGGTGGCCACCAGCAGTGCCAAAAGAAGCTGTGCGCCGCGCGCCAATCCGCCTGATTTGAAGATCATAGAGTCATTCCCAATTCCAAATCCTAATGATCCGGGCGAGCAACCGCCTGACCGTTGCGAGGATTCTACCCTGTATCGGCGACGCCGTGCAGGATCGCCCACCTGTCGGAGTTTGCGAATTCCCCGCCTCACCGCTTGACTTCCCATATGGCCACGCTAGAATAACCTTCACCCGCCACCATGGCGGGCGTTACTTACCTATGCCATTGCAACAAAACTCTGCCAATCCATTGCCGCCCAACGGTGGCGCCGCTGGCCCCTGCCGCCATCCCCGCGTCCAGATCGTGGCCCGCGAAGAGGACTCCGAGTTCGTCGAGTGCCTGGACTGCCGCGAGGTCTTTGAAAGCAGCGAGTTCAAGGACATGGAGATCGAAGACCGGGCCTTCCCGGAGGAGTAGTCGCATCCCGATTTGGACATCACCTCCCGCAGCGGCCCGCGGCATAGTTACTTGAGTTTTTCTATCTCCAACAAAATGCAAATGGAAGTATTTCCTTGGGATATCATCACCCTTGGGTAGGAGTTTCTGCCCAGGGTCTGATTTGTGATCTCAACCGTGCCAAAAACCGCGCTCGTGGTGGATGACTCCATGCTGATACGGCATAGCGTTTGCCGCTTTCTCGAGGAGCGTGGGTTCATTGTGGAATCGGCCACCAACGGAGTGGAAGCCCTCGAGGTCCTCTCCAACTTCGTACCGGACATCGTCATTACCGACCTCAGCATGCCCCGCATGGGCGGCATGGAACTGGTCGAGCGCATCCGCCAGATGGAGGTCTTTGCCAGCACCCCCATCCTGGTGCTGGCCGCCCGCCGCAGCGCCGGCCAGCTGGCCAGCGAGCTGCCCTCCGGCACCGCCGCCGTCATCTTCAAGGACATTGACATCGAACTGCAGTTGAGCCGCGCTCTGTACGCCACCATGCCGGCATAATCCTCGCGTCCGCAGGCTCCTTCAGTACTTCGGTACCCATTTCAGCCAGAAGATAACCTTCCCGTGGGGATTCCCGCCCCGCCGGGGAATTGCTATGCTGGAAGGTCATAGTTTTTTTCTTGGTCCCGGGTACGAACGTGCCATCTCACGCCTCCGATACGTCGGCCTTGTTGGGTTCGCTCTACGACGCGGCGACCCAGCCCGAATTGTGGCCGGAGTTTCTGCGCGGTGCCAGTCAGCTCTTTCATGCAGACAAAGCAGCGATCATCAAACATGCGCCTAAGAATGTGAGCACGATGGTGCGTGCCGATATCGGAATGGATGCCGATGCGGTGCTGGCCGCCGAACAGCTCAGCCGCATTGATCCCTGGGTCCACGAGATCATGAAGCACCAGCGCCGCGGTTTTTACTGCGGCTCTCCGGAAGACGAGATGCCGATTGAGCAGTTCCGGCGCTCGCGCGTTTTTCACGATTTCTACCAGAAACATGGCATCGAGTGGGCCGCCGCCGCCATCGTCTTCACCGACGAAGGCGGCATGCCGGGACTGGCCCTGGGCCGCCCGCGCGGCGCCACCCCGTTCAGCGCCGCCGACAAGGCCCGGCTGCGCGAGCTGGTGCCGCACCTGGGCAGGGCCTTCCGCATTCAGCACGAATACCTCTCCCTGCGCGAGCGCAGCGAGGCCGGACAGCACGCATTGGACCTGATGGGCGCCGCCTCGCTCACGCTGGATGGCGTGGGGCGCGTTCTCAGCATCAACCGCCGGGCGCAGTCACTCATCGCGGATGCAGCCGTGCTCCGCCTGGAAGACCGCCGCCTGCTGGTGCCCACCCGCGCGCAGCAGCGTGCGCTGGACAACTGCCTGCTGAAGGCCTGCGCCTGTGGCGCCGGCAAGTCCAGCGATCCCGGCGATGGAGCGATGGTGCTGGAGTCTCCGCAGGGAAGAACCCTCTACCTCTCCGTGCTGCCCTATCACTCGACGAGCGCGCCGCTGGATGCCCGCGCCGCGGCCCTGCTTTTCCTGACCACTCCCGAAGAGCAGGGACAGGGCGAGCACCGCCTGTGGCACAAAATGTTCCACCTGAGCCCCGCAGAATGCCGCGTGGCGGAGATGATGAAGCAGGGCCTCGAAGCCAACGAGATCAGCGACTCCATCCGCATCAAGGTTGACACCGTACGCTATTACCAGAAATCCATCTACCGTAAGACGGGCGCGCGCGGACAGGGACCCCTTCTGCGCCTGCTCACCCGACTGCCCTCCTCGCAGCTGTAATTGGTGTCGTCTGTGCTGGATTGCTCACTTCGATATTGATTCCCAAAAAGGCTCAAGAAACCTCCCATTTGGGGGGTAGTCATCCCTTCATCGCCAACCTACTATCGCTTTCAGGGCCCGCAGAAGGGTTTGCCTCCGGGGGGAGGAGCACAGATCTTCGAGTGGGCCTCGAAAGCATCGAAGTGATTTCAAGGGCAGCCCGCAAAGGCTGCCCTTGTTTCGTTTGAGCCGCATTCCAGGCTGGTGCGAAAGCACTTCTAAGAAATTTCTAGCGCAGGATGAGATTGGCCTCGGCCGTCAGATCGAGCGGCGCAAAGTCCTTGGTCAGCCACTTGGAGTGCGCCGCGGCGGCCACCATCGCGGCATTATCGGTGGACATTGCGCGCGACGGAAATCTGACAACGACGCCCTGCCTCGGCCCATGATGTTCGAAGCTCTCGCGCAGTGCGCTGTTGGCCGCCACGCCTCCGGTCACCAGCAGCGTGCGCACGCCAAACTCCTCGCAGGCGGCCAGCGTCCGGCGCGTCAGGTCGCCGACCACGGCGGCCTGAAAGCTGGCGATCAGGTCGAGCGTCTGGCGGTCGCAGTGCTCCAGCAACTGGTCGTCGGTCGGCCGCTCCAGGGCCAGCAGGGCGGGGCGGCGGCGCTCAATCGCCTCGAACATCCGGTGCGTTTCCACGTAGCGCAGCACCGCCGTTTTGATGCCGCTGTAGCTGAAGTCAAAGCGCGGGCCGTTGTCTTCCGAGGCTCCGCCGCGCTTGGAGGGCTGGCGCGCGTGGTGTTTCATCTGCGCAAAGGTAAAGGGCACGGCCTTCGGGTTGCCGTGGCGGGCCAGGCGGTCAATCAGCGGACCGCCGGGATAGCCCAGTCCCAGCAGCTTGGCCGTCTTGTCAAAGGCCTCGCCGGCGGCATCGTCGCGGGTGTGGCCCACGTTGCGGTAGCTCCACTGCGTGTCCTTCTGCTCGGCAAGGAAAAGATGGGTGTGCCCGCCGCTGACCACCAGTGCCAGCAGGGGAAACTCAATCTTCTCCCGCCGGCTGTGCTCCAGAAGCACGGCGTGGATGTGGCCTTCAATGTGATTGACGGCGATGAGCGGCTTGTCGAGCGCCCAAGCCAGGGCCTTGGCAAAGCTGACGCCGGTCAGCAGGGCTCCGGCCAGCCCCGGACCGCTGGTGACGGCGATGGCGTCGAGCTCTTCCTGCCGGATGCCGGCCTGCTCCAGGGCCGCCCGCGTGACGGGCAGGAGGTTTCGGAGGTGCTCGCGGCTGGCCAGCTCCGGCACCACGCCGCCGTAGGGCGAATGCGTCGCAATCTGGCTGGCGACCACCGAGCTGACGAGTTCGTCTCCGCCGCGCACAATGGCCGCGGCCGTCTCATCGCAGCTACTCTCCAAGCCCAGAATGGTGGCGCGCACGGTCATGTATCCAGCATAACGCGTTCGCTCCTGCCCGGTAAGTTCTGGGCATTAAGCTCTACAATATCGTCATGCAGAAGCAGGCGGCGCTGGTTGCGGTGGAAAGGTTGCGCGCGGCGGGGCATCAGGCCCTGTGGGCGGGCGGCTCGGTGCGCGATCTTCTGCTGGGCCGCACGCCTGCCGACTACGACGTGGCCACATCCGCCCGTCCCGACGAGGTGATGGCCCTTTTTGCCGGGACCAGTGCCGTGGGCGCGCAGTTCGGAGTCGTGCTTGTCCCCTTCCAATCCCTGGGCCAGCCCGCGGCCCGCGGCCACATCGAGGTTGCCACCTTCCGCGCCGACGGAGCCTATCTTGACGGCCGCCATCCGGAGAGCGTGCGATACACCACCAGCGCGCAGATGGATGTCGAGCGCCGCGATTTCACCATCAATGGACTCCTGCTCGACCCTTTGAGCGCCAATCCCAACACCGCGTACGGCGAATTGCATGACTTCGTAGGCGGGCGCGAAGATCTCGACCGCGGCATCATCCGCGCCATCGGCGAGCCGACCCGCCGCTTTGCCGAAGACAAGCTGCGCATGCTGCGCGCCGCCAGGTTTGCCGCGCGCTTCGGATACCAGATCGAAGAACACACGGCCTCGGCCATTCGCGCCCACGCCACGCAGATTCACCAGGTGAGCCAGGAACGCGTGCGCGACGAGCTGACCAAGATGCTGACCGAGGGTCGTGCCCGCCGCGCCTTTGAGCTGCTGGACGAGCTTGGTCTGCTGGCCGAGGTGCTGCCGGAGATCGCTCGCATGAAGGGCGTCGAGCAGCCGCCGCAGTTTCATCCAGAAGGCGATGTGTTCATGCACACCCTGATGCTGCTGGAAGGCCTTCCCGCCGGAGCTCCGGCCACGCTCGCCTGGGGTGCGTTGTTGCATGACGCTGGCAAGCCCGCGACATTTCGCGTTGCGCCCGACCGCATTCGCTTTGACGGCCACGTGGAGATCGGATCGGCCATTGCCGCTGAGTTGATGACGCGGCTGCGCTTCAGCAATCGCGAGCGCGCGCAGGTGCTGGCCTTGGTCGAGAATCACATGCGCTTCGCCGACGTGAAGAAGATGAAGGACTCCACCTTCAAGCGTTTTGTACGCCTCCTGGATTTCGACGAACACCTTGCGCTGCACCGTTTGGATTGCCTGGCCAGCCACGGCCAACTCGACCTCTACGACTACACGCGGGAGCGCCTCTCCTCGCTGCCCGCCGAGGCCGTGCGCCCGCAACCTTTGCTCAGCGGGCATGACCTGATCGCCGCGGGTTATCCGCCTGGTCCGCGCTTTGCTCCCGTGCTGGCGGCCGTGGAAGACGCGCAGCTTGATGGCACGGTTCACACGCGCGAGGAGGCGCTGGTGTTGGCCGGCCGCCTGCTTACCGAGGGGGAATTGCCTGCACATCCACCGGGCGCGCCTCCGCTATAATCGTTCGATGGAGAAGGCCTCCCACACATTGCAGCGCATCATGCTGGACGCCCTGCGCCGCATGCCCGCCGCCGAGCTGCCCTCCGCTGCCTGGGACTTCGCCGCCGGGCAGAAGGTGGCGGAAAAGACGCGAGTGGTCAGCTATGCCGATGGCATTCTCACCGTCGAGGTTCCGGACGTGCGCTGGCGCGCGCAGTTGCAGTCCATGGCACCGCAGTTTCTCAGCCGCATGGCGGAGCTGGTCAAGGTTGAGCGCATTGAATTCGCCGTCAAGGGCGGCGCCGAGCCCGAGCGCAACCCTTTGCGCAACAAGTCCACGCAATTTAAAAGAAGGAACGCATGAAGGTCACTGAAAAAGACGTCACCTACGTCGCCGATCTCGCCAACCTGGAGCTGACGCCGGATGAGAGCCAGCGCATGGTGGCGGATCTCAACTCCATCCTTGGACACATGGACCAGCTCAACCGCCTGGACACCTCGGGCGTCGAGCCGCTCGCCGAACTCGTCTCCAGCTTTGCGCCAAAAGGTGGCGAAGACTTTGCCTACGCGCAGCGCGCCGACGAAGTCCGCCCCGGCCTCTCGCGAGAGGCTGCGCTGGCCAACGCCCCCGACACCGACGGCACCTGCTTCCGCGTGCCCAAGGTGATTGAGCGCTAACGGAGAGGATGCGGCGATGAGCGAGAAGAAGATTACGAGTGAAGCATTGACTATCGGCGAAGTCCACAGCAGCCTGCGCGAGGGCCACACCACCGCGACCGCACTGGCCGAGGCGCACCTTGCGGCCATTGCCACCCACGACGGCGAAATTGGCAGCTTCCTCACCGTCACCCGTGAGCGCGCCTTGGCCAAGGCCGCGCAGATTGACCGCCTCGTAGAGAAGGGCGATCCCTTGCCACCGCTGGCGGGTGTTCCGGTGGGCATCAAGGATGTGCTGATGACGGCGGGCGAGCGCACCACGGCGGGCTCGAAGTTCCTCGACAAATTTGTCGCCCCGTACGATGCCACCAGCGTTGCGCGCCTTGAGGCCGCCGGCGCCGTCTGCCTGGGCAAGCTCAATTGTGATGAGTTTGCCATGGGCTCTTCGAATGAGAACTCGGCGTTCTATCCCGTGCACAACCCGCGAGACACCACCCGCGTTCCGGGCGGCAGCAGTGGAGGCTCGGCGGCCAGCGTGGCGGCAGGCTTTGCCGTGGCCACCTTGGGCTCAGATACCGGCGGCTCGATCCGCCAGCCGGCATCGTTCTGCGGAGTGGTGGGCGTGCTGCCCACCTATGGACGCGTCTCGCGCTACGGCCTCATCGCCTTCGCCAGCTCGCTCGATCACGTCGGCCCGTTGGCAAACACGGTGGAGGATGCGGCGACCGTGCTTGAGGTCATCTCCGGGCGCGACCCATTGGATTCGACCTCGGTTGCCGCTCCGGTGCCGAATTTTGCCGCCGAATGTGGACGCGAGGTCAAAGGCCTGCGCGTCGGTTTGCCGAAGGAATATTTTGCTCCCGGCCTCGATGACGAAACGCGCGCGGCAATCGAGCGCCAGGTGGATGGCCTGCGCGCAGCCGGTTGCGAGATCGTCGAGATCACGCTGCCGCACACTGAGTACGCCATCCCGGTGTACTACATCGTCGCCACCGCCGAGGCCTCGGCCAACCTCGCGCGCTTTGACGGCGTGCGCTACACCTCGCGCTCCGCGCAGGTAAAGACGTTGGCGGACATGTATCGCAAAAGCCGCGACGAGGGCTTCGGAGCGGAGGTCAAGCGCCGCATCCTGCTGGGCACCTACGTGCTCAGTGCGGGCTACTACGACGCCTACTATCGCAAGGCGCAGCAGGTGCGCGCGCTCTTGTTGCGCGACTTCCAGCAGGCCTTCACGCAGGTGGACGCCATCGTCACCCCGGTCACACCGACCCCGGCCTTTAAGCTGGGCGAAAAGACCGGCGACCCCATGGAGATGTACCTCAGCGACATCTACACCGTGACGGCCAATCTGGTCGGAGTGCCGGGCATCAGCCTGCCCTGCGGAAATAATCAGCAGGGACTGCCCCTCGGCATCCAGGTGCTGGGCAAGCACTTTGATGAGGCGACGGTGCTGCGCCTGGCATCGGCGATCGAGCGTCAGCAGAAGTAAGTTTCACGGCAAGAGGATTAGGCGCAGCGAAAACCGCGGCGCGGCAGAAGCTCAGCTTACTTCTGCCCGCCGTGAACTTCTGCCTTCTTCACAAACTTACAGGTTAGATTCTTCTTCCCGCGCGCTGCGGATGGGAGTGGTGCGCCAGTTGTAGCGAATGCTCAGGGTGCGCAGCAGGAAGCAACTGACAGTGCCGATGACGGTGCTGGTGGTACGGCTGTAACCCAAGGCGTCACTCAGCAGAAACGTGGCCGAGCCAAACAGTGCGGCGATGGCGTAGAACTGTCCGCGCTCAAAGACCCTCGGTGTGCGTCCGCTCAGCACGTCGCGCAGTGAGCCGCCGCCGACGGCCGTCACCAGTCCCAGCAGAATTCCCGGCAGCACCGTCAGCCCGGCGTGCAGGGCGCGCGTGGTTCCGGCAATGGCGAAGAAGCCCAGCGCCGCGGCGTCGCTCAGGTCAATGGCGCGGTCCATGCCGGGGCCCATGCGATGCTCAAACAAAGCCGCCACCGTGGCTCCGCCCAAGGCGATCAGGATGTACGAAGGATGCTGGAAGGCCAGCGGAGGCCCGTTCTGGATGATGACGTCGCGCGTGATGCCGCCGCCCATGGCCGTGACCAAGGCAAGCACGTAGACTCCCACCAGGTCGTACTTGTAGCGCGTGTTGCGGATGGCCGACAGTCCGCCGCTCAAAGCGCCGGCCACGACGCCAAGGTATTCCACAACGAAGAAGACGGTGCCAAGGTGAATCAGCTTCATACGCTTTCTATTATGGCAGGCCGCGCCGGGTGCAAGGCCTCTTCCACGGTAGTTTGATACCATAAAGTCCACAGCCGCGCCGGGGTAAAACGAAGACGATGTTTCGTACAATCCGCGAAGACATTCAATCCGTGCTTGACCGCGATCCGGCTGCCTCCAGCCGCCTGGTCGTGCTGTTGTATCCCGGACTGCACGCCGTGTGGGTGCATCACCTCAACCACTTTCTGTGGCGCCGGGGCTTCAAGCTCCTGGCGCGCTATCTCTCACAACTTGCGCGCTTCTGGACCGGCATCGAGATTCATCCCGGAGCCACCATTGGACGCAGGCTTTTTATTGACCACGGCATGGGTGTGGTCATCGGAGAGACCGCCGTCGTCGGCGACGACGTCACGCTCTACCACGGCGTCACCCTGGGCGGCACCAGCCTGGAGAAGAAGAAGCGCCATCCCACCCTGGGCAACGGCGTCGTCGTGGGTAACACCTCCAGCGTACTGGGTGACATCGTCGTGGGAGACAACTCGCGCGTCGGTGCCGGCTCGGTCGTGCTGCGCGATGTGCCTCCCAACTCCACCGTCGTCGGCGTCCCGGCGCACATCGTCTATCGTGACGGCATGCGCGTGCTCATCACCGACCCGCGCGATATCAAGGACCCCCTGAGCGACGCGTTGATCGCGCTGAGCAAGGATGTGAGCGAACTGCGTGGCCGCCTCGACCGGCTCTCGCACCTGGAGGCCTCCGCCCCCAAGGATGCGGTCGTGGCCGGACTTGAGGGCGAGGAGCAGCTCCGCAAGGACTATCGCAGCGAGTTCGACAAAAGCAACTTCGCCGACTTCGGCGCCGGCATCTGAACTCCAATCGCGAGTCTGGTTGCGCCTCCCGAACGGGCAGCGTAGCATCCTAGTTCGGGTTGCTGCACGCGCAGTTGTGCAGCACTCGGGGCGCGGTAGCCAAGTGGTAAGGCAGAGGCCTGCAAAGCCTTTATTCGGCGGTTCGATTCCGCCCCGCGCCTCCAACTTTTCCCCCATCGTCATGTCACCGAAAGAAAGTCGAACCATGCGCTGTGCTGCGATTGCCGGAATCCTGCTGGCCCTGTTCTTCTCCTGCGGCTGCCATGGCAATGACCCGCAGCAGCAGGCCGTGGCACGCCTCGGCGGAGACCCCTCGCGCGCTCCCCAACTCATCCAGCGTTACGGTTGCGGCGGATGCCATCGCATCCCGGGAGTCGCAGGCGCATCCGGCAAAAGCGGGCCCTCGCTCGAGCATATTGCCGGCGAGCCTTACATCAGCGGCAACCTGCCCAAGACGCCGGAAAACGTCCTCCGCTGGATCCGCTCGCCGCACGCCATTCTGCCGCGTACCAAGATGCCGGAACTCGGCCTCAGCGAGCAGGATGCGCGGGACATTGCCGCCTACCTGTGGTCCCTGCGTTGAGCCTTTTGCGCTCCACAACCCTCCACTGCGTTTTGATTTGACCCGCCGCGCCCCGCGGGCGTAATCTTTTTACTGTGAGCTACGCCAGCACAACACCGGTTGCCTGCTCCTCCCGTCGATGGTGGTCCTACACCGTCGTGTGCCTCTAGTCCGGGCACGTTCTCCGTACGTCCTCTCTGATTTTTTGATGCTTTCCCCGGCGCATTGCGTATTGCGCCCATCAGGATGAATTGCATGAGTGCAGGCAAAGAACAACCTTCCACCAGCGCAGCGTTGGCTAACACATCGGGCGAACCGCTGGGTGAACTGCTGCGGACGCTGGTGGCCATGCGTGAGCTGACCCGCGCGGAGGCAGCCAAACTGGTGGAGGCCATGCTGGCACCCAACTCCTCCGACGCGCAGATTGCTGCCGCCCTCGCGCTCCTGGCCGCGCGCGGTGAGACCTCCAGCGAACTGGCCGGCTTCGCCGACGCCCTTTACCGCCGCGTGTTGCCCATCGCACTGCCCAGCAACGTGCTGGATACGGCCGGCACCGGCGCCAGTGTGGCCAAGACCTTCAACGTCAGCACCGCCGCGGCCTTCGTCATTGCCGGCGCTGGAGCGCAGATTGCCAAGCATGGCGCGCGTGCGGCCACCAGCCGCAGCGGCAGCGCCGACGTGCTCACCTCGCTCGGCGTCAACATTGATTGCGAGCAGGCGATTGCCGAGCGCTGTCTCACCGAGCTTGGCCTCTGCTTCCTCTTTGCGCCGCGTTACCATCCGGCGCTTGCCCGCGTGGCGCCCATCCGCCGAGCCCTCGGCATGCGCACCAGTTTCAACCTCGTAGGCCCCCTGGTGAATCCCTGCCGCGCCGAGTTCCGCCTGCTTGGTGTGGCCGACGCCGCCCGCATGGAGACCGTTGCCGGAGCGCTTGCGCTGCTCGGCGTGCGCCGCGCCTGGGTCCTGCGCGGAGGCGATGGCCTTGACGAGATCACCACCTCCGGCGCTTCGCGCGTGTTGGAGGTCAGCGAAGGCGGCACCGTGCGTGAGTTGCACGTCTCACCCGCGGACTTCGGTTTGCACTCGCAGCCCACCGCCGCCGCCCGCGCCGGAAGCGTGGAAGAAAACGCCGCAACCGTGCGCGAAATTCTTAGCGGTCAGCGCCGCGACGTCGCCCGCGATCTCGTGGTGCTCAACGCTGCCGCCGCGCTACATGTGCGCACAGGAGAGAGTCTGCGCGAATGTGCCACCCGCGCCGCGCGTTCGATTGACGATGGTGCCGCGCTCGGCAAATTGAATGAACTCGTCCGCCTGACCAACCTTGGAGCCGCACAATGAGCGAGTTTCTCCAGCAGGTGATGACGGCCCAGCGCCACCGACTCTCCGAGGTCGGCGAGGCGGAGCGTGAGCGTGTGCGTGAACTGGCATTGGCTGTGCGCCGAAATCGCCAACCACGTTTTGCGCTAGCGCTCCAGACCAAGCCCACGGCCATCATTGCGGAGTTCAAGCGCCGCTCGCCTTCCGCTGGAATTATCCAGGGCGCGGCCAATCCCGTCGCTGTGGCCAAACTATACGAGGTAGGCGGTGCCGCGGCCATGAGCGTACTCACCGAGCCCGAGCACTTCCACGGTTCGCTCGCGGACCTCGACGCCGTATCCTCGGCCGTCGGCCTGCCGCTGTTGCGCAAAGATTTCATGGTGGACCGTCACCAGGTCTTCGAGGCCGCCGCCCACGGAGCCGAGGCCATCCTCATCATCGTCGCCGGACTCACGGACGCCGAGGCCCTCAAGCTGATGGACGCCGCGCACGTCGCCAAACTCGACGCGCTTGTCGAGGTGCACACCGCCGAAGAGATGCGTCGCGCCGCTGCGATCGGCGCAACCTTCATCGGCGTGAACAACCGCAACCTCAAAACCCTCACCACGGATATTGAGACCTCGTTGCACCTCGCCCCGCTCGCGCCCGCCGCGGCCACCCTCATCAGCGAGAGCGGACTGCGCACCCGCGAAGACATCACGCGCCTGCAATCCGCAGGGTATGTGGCCTTCCTCATCGGAGAGACCCTGATGCGCGCGGGTTCGCCCGAGGCGACCCTGCGCGAGTTGCAGGGTTTGGAGGCCACGCAATGACCTCCGCGCAAAGCAGAGATGTAAAGATGAAGTTCTGCGGCATCACCCGCCCGGAAGACGCCGAGGCCGCGATCTCCAGCGGCGCTGCCATGCTGGGCCTGAACTTCTATCCGGGAAGTCCGCGCCACATTACGCTTGAACGGGCGCAGCAGATTGCCGATGCCGTGGCGGGTCGCGCGCGGCTGGTCGGTGTATTCGTGAATATGAATCTGTCGGGCATACGCCAGATCGCCCGCGCCGTGCCGCTCGATTGCATCCAGCTCCACGGCGACGAGCTGCGCGAGGAGTGCACCGAACTGGCCGGCGACTTCGAGGTCATCCGCGCCATCCAGGTCACGCCGCAGTTTCGTCCCGATGAGCTTGCGGCCTACGCCTGCTGCCGTGGCCTTCTGCTCGACGCGCCCAGCCCACAGCATGGCGGCAGCGGACAGAGCTTTGATTGGCACAATATCGACTGGCCCGCCATTCGCGAGGCCGCGCCGTGGGCCGAGCTGTATCTCGCCGGTGGCCTTACGGCGGAAAATGTCGCCGAGGCCATTCGCATCGTCCACCCCGACGTGGTGGACGTGGCCAGCGGCATAGAGGAATCGAAGGGAATCAAGAGCGCAATGAAGATGCGCGCATTCGCCACGGCCGTCCAGGCCGCCGGGAGGGAAGTGCGATGAAAGACGAAGCCTTGTTGGAGAGCCTGTTACAGGCCTCCGGCGATGGATACTTTGGCAACTACGGCGGACGCTTTGTGGCCGAAACGCTCATCGCCCCGCTCGACGAGCTGGCTGCGGCCTTTGACGCCGCGCGCCGTGACCCGAGTTTCCAGCGAGAACTCAGCGGCCTGCTCGCCGACTTCAGCGGCCGCCCCACGCCGCTCTATTTCGCCGAGCGCCTCACCGAGTACGCCGGCGGCGCGAAGATTCTGCTCAAGCGCGAAGACCTCGGTCATACCGGCTCGCACAAAATCAACAACGCTCTCGGACAGGTTCTACTGGCGCGCCGCATGGGCAAGCGCCGCATCATCGCCGAAACCGGAGCGGGCCAGCACGGCGTCGCCACCGCCACGGTTTGCGCGCGCTTCGGACTGGAGTGCATCGTTTACATGGGCGCCGAGGACATGCAGCGCCAGGCGCTCAACGTCTTCCGCATGCGCCTGATGGGCGCCGAGGTGCGCGGCGTCGAAGCCGGCTCCAAGACGTTGAAAGACGCCATCAACGAGGCTCTGCGCGACTGGGTCACCAACGTGCGAGACACCTACTACCTGCTTGGCTCTGCCCTCGGCCCGCATCCTTATCCGACCATGGTGCGTGAGTTTCAGCGCGTCATTGGCGACGAGGCGCGCGCCCAGGTGCTTGCCAGCGAACATCGTCTACCGTATGCGATTGTCGCCTGCGTCGGCGGCGGGTCGAACGCCATCGGAGCCTTCACGGCCTTCCTCGGCGATGAAAAAGTGCGGCTCATCGGCGTCGAAGCCGGTGGCCGCGGAGAAACTCTCGGCGAGCACGCGGCTCGCTTCCGTGGCGGATTGCCCGGCGTTCTGCAAGGCACGTACAGCTACGTCTTGCAGGATGATGACGGCCAGATCGCGCCAACGCATTCCGTCAGCGCCGGATTGGATTACGCCAGCGTCGGACCGGAACACGCGCACTTGCGCGAACTGGGCCGCGCAGAATATGTCAGCGCCGATGACCGCGAGGCTCTGGCGGCCTTCGACCTGCTCTCACAGCGCGAAGGAATTCTGCCCGCCTTGGAGAGCGCCCACGCCATTGCGCACGCGGTAAAGCTCGCCCGCGAGCTGGGCCGCGATGGATTGATCATCGTCAATCTAAGTGGACGCGGCGACAAGGATGTGGAAACCGTGGCGCGCCTCAAGGCCGAAGGCGGTGCGCAATGAGCTCTCGTTTGCAGCAGGTGTTTGCCACGCTCCGCGCCGATGGGCGCAAAGGAGTGGTGCCTTACCTCACGGCGGGCGATCCCGATCTCGACACGACGTTTGAACTGCTGTTGGCCATGGCGCGCGGCGGGGCCACGGCCATTGAGCTCGGCGTCCCCTTCAGTGATCCCGCGGCCGACGGTCCGGTCATCCAGCGCGCCTGCGAGCGTGCGCTCGGGCATGGTGTAAAACTCGATGACGTTTTGCGGGTGGCCGCCCGCGCCAGTAAGCAGACCGATGTCCCAATCGTGCTCTTCAGCTACCTCAATCCGCTGCTGCGCCGTGGGCTCCAGAAATTAACGGATGACGCCGCGGCAGCAGGCCTGGCGGGCGTTTTGGTCACCGACCTTCCCGCGGAATCCGCCGCGGGCTTCTCGCAGGCCCTGCAACATCGCGGCCTCGACCTGGTCTCGCTCGTGGCCCCCACATCGTCCGCCGAGCGCATCGCGCAGATCGCCGCACACGCCACGGGATTCCTCTACGCCATCAGCGTCACCGGAGTCACAGGCGCGCGCCAGCAGCTCAGCAATGACGCCACATCGTTGCTCGCCCGCATCCGCCAGGTGACCGACTTGCCCGTGGCCGTCGGCTTCGGCATCAGCACGCCGCAGCAGGCGCGCGAGGCTTGGGCGCAGGGCGCGGACGCCGTCATCGTCGGTTCCGCGATTGTTCGTCAAATTGAAGAAGCGGGCAGCAAGAGTCCCGCGTTGGTGGAGAAATTCGTGCGCGAGCTGGTCTCGGCGCAAAGTGGAAGGAAATAATCCATGCTTATATTGATGAAAGTGAATGCAACCGAAGAAGAAATCCAGGGCGCCTGTCATCGCGTGGAGGAGCTCGGCTACCGTCCGCATCCCCTGCCCGGAGCCACGCGCTGCGCCATCGGCATCACCGGCAACAAGGGTGCGGTAGAGGCCGATTCCCTCAGCCAGCTCCCCGGCGTCGCCGAGGTCATCGCCGTTAGCAAGCCCTACAAGCTGGTCAGTCGAGACATGAAGGCCGAAGACACCGTCGTGCGTTTCGCCAACAGCGCGGCCACCATCGGCGGCCCGGAGTTGGCATTGATGGCCGGCCCCTGCGGCGTCGAAAGCCGCGACCAGTTGATGCGCTCCGCCGAGGCCGTGGCGAAAAGCGGCGCGCGCTTCCTCCGCGGCGGAGCCTTCAAGCCGCGCACTTCGCCCTACGCCTTCCAGGGTCTCGGCGAAGAAGGCTTGCAACTGCTGGCCCAGGCGCGCGAGGCCTTCGGCCTACTGGTCGTCACCGAGGCCATTGACCACATCTCGCTCGCCCTCATCGAGCAGTACGCCGACCTCATCCAGATTGGCGCGCGCAACATGCAGAACTTCGCCTTGCTCAAGCTGGCCGGCCGTTCGCATCTGCCCGTGGTGCTCAAGCGCGGCATGGCCGCCACCCTCGACGAACTGCTCATGGCCGCCGAATACATCATGAGTGAGGGCAACTACAACGTCATTCTCTGCGAGCGCGGCATCCGCACCTTTGCCGATCACTCGCGCAACACGCTCGACGTCAGCCTCATCCCATCTGCGAAGCGCCTCACGCATCTGCCTATCATCGCCGATCCCTCGCACGCCGCCGGACGCCGTGATAAC
>Ga0181519_10002559_pt1 | contig 15398 bp, 12 predicted proteins | sample PEATcosm2014_Bin_26_FD_121102 | JGI IMG/M metagenome (GOLD analysis project Ga0181519, IMG submission 121102) | Peatland microbial communities from MTU Mesocosm Facility, Houghton, MI, USA - PEATcosm2014_Bin02_10_metaG | ecosystem: Environmental > Terrestrial > Soil > Wetlands > Peat | place...
CACACGTCGGCTAGCGTCGGGCGAGGTCTGAACCTGTCCGGCAATGCATGCCACGGAGGACTGTGACCCACTCAATCCGAAAATAACGGAAAAATGAGTACAGTTAGCGAATGATAACAGAAAAATCCTGTCCACGCACCAAAGCAGTCCAATACCGGAGTGTGGCTAGCGCGTCGCTGTACGGTCGTCGATTTGGGCAAGTACCCAATACATGTAGCCGGCGAACGCCCCGAAGATCACGTGCCCGGCCAGCATCGTCCAGCCGCGAGACTCGATAAACCATGGGAACAACTGCGTCATCACGTAGAAGTTGACGGCGTACACGATCAGCCCGAAGACCGCCCCCGCCGCCGACACCGTGACTACATCGGAGTCCAGCCGGAACGGCGCGATGATGGCGCCGAGCACCACGCCCAGCACGACGCCGATGGCCGCGTGGACCATGAGCGCCATGGCGACGATGGATATGTCGAACGTGGCGGGTTGCGACAGAATGCCCGGCCCGAGCACGATGGCCGCGACCATGCGGGGCGGCACCCACGGGCTCTGGCCGGAGACCAGCAGCACCATGAGCATTTCCACCGCGGAGAAGAAGGCACAGGCCACAAAGCCGGCGACGGCGGCGGCCATCCAGTCAGGCGAGCGGTGCGTATAGCGATGCGAGTGGAGGTGCAGTTCCATGATGTCCTCCCTTGAGGGTCACTCACAGGCCGCCGGCAGCACCGGCAGTGTTTCCAGCATAGAACAATCCCGGCAAAGCGACGGCAGGCCGACGGTATATATATACTTGGCGTCACGGCCCGCCGCCGGCGGGACTTTCGGGAGATATCGTATGTCCAGTCTCATTGGCTTGCTCGTCGCTATCGTGCTCGTTGGAGTTCCCGTCTGGCGCATACTGACCCGGCTGGGCCTGTCGCCATGGTTCACGATCCTGGCCTTCATTCCGGTCGTGAACATCATTTCTCTCTGGCTGCTGTCCTATGCCAATTGGCCGGGACAGCGCACGGCAGTCCAGGTACCGAACGTGTAACGCCTGAGCGCTCGGGTGCCGGTACCCGCGCTTGCGCGCGAGGTGCCGGTCGCCCTGGCCGCTGTCCCCCGTTTTTCCGTTTTCACCGTTTTCACCGCTTGCCCCCGCTTCCCCGCCTCCCGGCGCTGCATTCCCCGCCATTCCCCGAGTTGATTTCCCGTGCCGCCGCCGTCACACGCGGCGTTGACGCATGAACGCTCGCCCATGGTGCAATGCGGTACGGTAGAATATTCGCCAAACTCCGAACACTGGACAGGCATGAGCACAGAGCTGAACGCGGCATCCAACTTCATCCGCAACATCATTGACGAAGACAATCGCTCGGGCAAATGGGGCCAGCGCGTTGAGACGCGCTTCCCGCCTGAGCCCAACGGCTATCTGCACATCGGTCACGCCAAGGCTATTTGCGTGAACTTCGGCATGGCGCGCGACTATGGTGGCGTGTGCCATCTGCGCTTCGACGACACCAATCCCGAGAAGGAAGAAACCGAATACGTCGACTCGATCATTGAAATGGTCAAGTGGCTCGGTTTCAGCTACGAGACGCCGCAAAAGGAACACCTCTACTTCGCGAGCGACTACTTCGAACAGCTTTACCAAGGCGCCGAGATCCTGATCCAGCGTGGCAAGGCGTACGTCGACAGCCAAAGCGCCGAGGACATGCGCGCCAACCGTGGCACGCTCACCGAGCCGGGCAAGGATTCGCCGTTTCGCAATCGCACGGTCGAAGAGAACCTCGATCTGTTCCGTCGCATGCGCGCGGGCGAGTTTGCCGACGGCACGCACGTGCTGCGTGCCAAGATCGACATGGCCTCGCCGAACATCAACCTGCGCGACCCGGCCATCTACCGGATTCGTCACGCGCATCACCATCGTACGGGCGACGCATGGTGCATCTATCCGATGTACACCTATGCGCACCCGCTCGAAGACGCCATCGAGAACATCACACACAGCCTGTGCACGCTGGAGTTCGAAGATCAGCGTCCGTTCTACGACTGGGTGCTGGGTGAATTGGCCGATGCCGGCATGTTCACGCGTCCGACCCCGCAGCAGATCGAATTTGCGCGTCTGCAACTGACTTACGCGATCACGAGCAAGCGCAAGCTGCGCCAACTGGTCACCGACAATTACGTCGACGGTTGGGACGATCCGCGCATGCCCACGCTTGTCGGCCTGCGTCGTCGCGGCTTCTCGCCGGAGAGCCTGCAATTGTTCTGCGAGCGCATCGGTGTCGCGAAGTCGGCGTCGTGGATCGACATGAGCATTCTCGAGCAAGCCCTGCGAGACGATCTCGATCCGAAGGCGCCGCGCGCGACGGCCGTGCTCGATCCGCTCAAGCTCATCATCGACAACTATCCGGAAGGCAAGCAGGAAGACTGTCAGGCACCGGTGCACCCGCACTTCCCGGAGCGCGGCATGCGCACGTTCCCTATCTCGCGCGAGCTGTGGATCGAGCACGAAGACTTCCAGGCAGAGCCGGTGAAGGGCTTCTTCCGCCTGTTCCCGGGCAACAAGGTGCGTCTGCGCTACGGTTACGTCGTGGAGTGCACGGGCTTCGATACCGATGCCGACGGCAACGTCACCGCCGTGCATTGCAACTACTTCGAAGACAGCCGCTCGGGTACGCCGGGCGCGGACAACTACAAGGTCAAGGGCAACATCCACTGGGTGAGCGCGTTGCACGCCGTCGCCGCCGAGGTGCGCATCTACGACCGCCTGTTCCTCGATCCGAATCCGGACGCCGGCGACAAGAACTTCCTCGACGCCCTCAACCCGAACGCCAAGCGCGTGACGCAGGCCTTTGTCGAACCGGGTCTGCTCAACGTTGCACCGGAAGATCGCGTGCAGTTCGAGCGCCATGGCTACTTCGTCGCCGACCGCTACGACTCGGCACCGGGCAAGCCGGTGTTCAACCGCATCGTATCGCTCAAGGACAGTTGGGCAGTCAAGCCGGCCAAGGGCGGCGGCAAGTAAGCCCTCCGCAACGACAATCGTCGAACAAAACCCGCGCCGGCGTGCGCGGGTTTTGCTTTTCTGGGCACGGATGTCGGTTGTGGCCTCAGCGGCTTCAGTGGCTTCCGATCCAATCGCCCGCCAAATACCGACTATAACGAGCCGCCGCGCCCGGACACACCGGTTCGGCGTAAGCTCGCGCCCATCGCTCGCCTGCCGTAAGGGTTGTGCGGTCTATTCGGACGCCTGACGCCGCGAGTCCCCTCTCACCTTTGCCCAAGCCGCCGCCCGCCCATGCCACTGCATCGCCCCTCGCTCATGCCTGCATCAGCGGCGTCGCAGGCCGCGCCTCGCGCCGCAGTGCGGCGACATTGGTTGATCGATGAGCTGCACGGTCCGGTCGCGAACTTCGCTCAGATCTACTTCATTCCGTCGGCCGGCATCGGCTTGTTGTTGCTCGCCGTACTCGCCCTGGCCGACTTGCCCGCAGCCGTTTCCGGGTTGTCCGCGAGTGTCGCCGCGTCATGTTTGGCGCTCGCGCTGCGACTGCCGCGCGAGCCGCGCCGCAGCGGGCTATTGGGATACAACGCTGCGCTCACAGGTATTGCGTTCGGCGCCCTCTGGCAGCCCGACGCCGCGTTCGCCGCGTGGCTGGCGGTATGCGTCGGCTTGAGCGTCCTCGCGACGGCCGTCCTCGCGCGCTACAGGCTTCCCGCCCTGACCGGCCCCTTTGTCGGCGTCATGGCGCTCACTTGGGGTCTTCAGCCGTGGCTCGCGTTGTCACCGCGCACCGGCGCACTCGCCTGCGATACGGGCACGCCCGGCTTCGTCTTTTGCTCGGTCGGTCAGGTCGTCTTCGTCGCCCCGCTGGTGCTGGGCCTGCTCACCTGGTACTTGCTCGCGCTCTGGAATGCTCGCGCAACGCTGTGGGCGCTGGCAGCGGGTGTCGCGGTATGGTCGGGCCTCGCCGCTCTGGCGACGGTATGGCCGGCGATGGCCGGGCAAGCCGGTGGCATTGGCGTGAACGCGTTTCTTGCCGCGCTCGGCCTGGGCATGTTCGGACGCCGTCCCGCCCTGCGCTTCGCTGGCGCCGTGCTGGCCTGCGTCATTTGCGTAGTCCTCGGTCAGGCGCTCGGCTCGATGGGCTGGCCTTACTTCACCCTGCCGTTCAACCTTGCGGTCTGGATCGTACTGGCCGTGACCGCCCAAGGTCGACAACCGGATTCGCCATAAAAAAATGCCCGGAACGCTGACGCTCCGGGCATTCGCTCATCGCTTACCCCGTATGGCGAAGCTGCCGTCTGCGCGGCAAGAGATTTCTCAGCTTCCCCGTGTGGTTTTGGCCTGCCCTCGCTCGTTTCCGAGCACTTCTCGCTGTTTCACTGCTTCCTCCCTGACGCCGACTAGCGCCCACTAGCGCCGACTGACACCCCCGACGTCGCGAACCGCTACCGAAGCCCCGGCCTCTCGTGTGCCTTATCCATAACAACGGTCAGACGCGCAAAAAGTTGACCGGGGTATACACCGATCTTTTCTTCAATCGACGTCCGTGTCGTCATCCCGTTTGCCGGAAACGGCCGGTGTCTTCACCACGGCGTAGCGTGCGAGCGTCTCCTTACGCGCCACATCGTGGGCCACCAGCGGATGCGGATAATCGCGCCCCAGCGTCACCTTGGCATTGAGCAGCGTCTGCGCATCGGCTCTCCATGGCGCATGCAGCGCCTTGTCAGGCAAATCGGCCAGCTCCGGCACGTACTTCCGGATGAAACGTCCGAGCGGATCGAACTTTTCGGACTGCGTCACCGGATTGAAGATGCGGAAATACGGTTGCGCGTCGCACCCGGTAGACGCCGCCCACTGCCAGCCGCCATTGTTGGCCGACAGATCGAAATCATTGAGGGCGCGCGCAAAGTACGCCTCTCCCCGCCGCCAGTCGATGCCCAGATCCTTGACCAGAAAGCTTGCCGTGACCATGCGCAAACGGTTGTGCATGTAGCCGGTCTGGTTGATCTGACGCATGGCGGCATCGACCAGCGGATAGCCCGTTCGGCCTTCACACCACGCCTGAAAATTCGCATCGGCAACCTTGCCGGTCGCCCATTCGATGGCGTCGTACGCGGGTTTGAATGCCTTGGCGACCACCTCCGGATGATGGTGCAGGATCATGAAATAGAACTCGCGCCAGATCAGTTCGCTGAGCCAAGTTTGTGCACCGCTGGCGGCATCGCCGCCTCGCAGCATGGCCGTGTGCGCTTCGCGCGCCAGCGTGCGGATCGAGATCGTGCCGAAACGCAGATGCACCGACAGATAGCTCGGCCCGCGCACGGCGGGATAGTCGCGGCGCTCATGGTAGTGCGCCATGCGCGGCAGAAAGTCGTCCAACAGTTGGCGAGCGCCGGACTCCCCGGCCGGGATCGCCATCCGGTGCGTTTGCGGAACCTCGAAACCCAGCGACGCGAGCGAGGGTAGCGTCGCCGCTTCATTTGTCGGCACGGCCAGCCTTTGCAAATCACCCGGACGCCCGTGCGGTGCAAGATCGACCGGCCGCACCTGCTTCAACCACGCCCGCTGGTAAGGCGTGAATACGCTGTAGGGCTCGCCCTGCGCCGTGAGAATCTCACTGGCCTCGAAGATGACCTGATCCTTGACGGCCTCGAAGGCAATGCCGAGATCGTCGAGCGAGCGCGCCACCGTGCGGTCACGCGCCACTGCGGCGGGTTCATAGTCGCGCCCGGCAAAGACAGCCTGCACGCCGAGCGACTTCGCCAGCGCAGGAATCTCTGCGCTCGAATCGCCGTGACGCACAATCAGTGCCCCTCCGGCGTCCTCGATGGTCTTGGCCAGCGCCACCACACTGTCGTGGATGAAGGCCACCCGGCGATCGTCGGCCGGCAAACCCTTGAGAATCGCCGTGTCGAAGACAAAGACGACATACACTTCGCGGCACGCCGTGAGCGCCCGCGTCAGCGTCGCGTTGTCGGTGCAGCGCAGATCGCGCCGCAGCCACACCAGTCCTTTTTGGAATTCGCTCATGTCAGATTGGCGCGACACAGGCGCGCCGTTAATTGGTTGGATCCGCAGGGGATCCGCGGTGGATCAGCCGTGGATTAGCAATGAATAAACAGCAGATTCGGGGTAGAGTCGGGACGAATCCGCCAAATCCCGTACCATAGCGAGATCGCGGACTTTATGCCATCGGCCTCGATTACCTCATGACTCGGACGTTTCCGATTTTAGCCCGCACGCGCATCGTCGTGCCGGCCCTGTTCTGTGCCGCTGCCGCCCTGTTCGTCGCCGGTTGCGCCACGCCGTCGAAACCACCCGCCGCACCCACGGCGTCGCACCCGGCTGCCCCCGATGCCGCCACGTTGCGTGAGCGTCATCTGGCAGCCGCCGACGCCGCAGCCGACCAGTACCGAACGTGTCTCTACGGCCACGTCGCACGCTATATCAATCTGGTGCCTGACCCGGCGCGGTTGGCCGACGAGGCCGCTGCCGAGTGTGCGCCGATCACCGAGCGATTTCACCGTGAGCGGCAGGCTGCCATTTTGACGTACACCTCAGCAACTGACGCCTCGCAGCAAGCCGACGCCGCCACGCTCTCGCTTCAGGCCGACGGCCTGCGGGTCGCGCGCGCTCGCGCCACGGAGCTGCGCGCACTACGGTAAGCGGTCGGCCGAAACCGCGACAGGCTTACGTAGTCTCCCTGACGTGCTTTCCCTAATCGGGCAAGCCCCGATTGGCGAACGACGCGTGGCTGACCAAAATGAAATCGCCCTCTTACGTCCTTTTGGGGGTACTGCGACAACGTCATTTGCCCGCTTCGGCGGGCATTTTTCTTCGGTGTCCGCAGGATCTTCCCGTGACGTGCGGGGCGAGGAGGCGGCGATGTGTGTTTTTTGCAGGCGCTGGATGGATGTCACATGCCGTCGCGCGCACGCGGCGCCGGTGCGTGCCCGTCAGACGGAGGCTCAGGCGGCTCGTCGTGCCCCAGCCATCGGTGCGCGAGCGCCTCGATGCGCCCGCCGAGCGCCAGCACGATAAGCAGCAACACCATCGCCACCAGCGCGATATGCCAACGGCCCAAACCGCAAATAATGCCGATCCCTGTCGTGCTCCAGAGCGCCGCCGCCGTAGTGAACCCGTGCACCGATGAACCCTGATTGGGGCGGATGATGCAACCCGCCCCAAGAAAGCCGATCCCGGCGACGATGCCCTGTATCACCCGGCCGACCGACGACCCATCGTAGGTCAGCGTCGTTCCTGGAAACGGCACGACCGCCAGCACGAACAAAGCCGAGCCGAACGACACGATCGCCAGCGTTCGCAACCCGACGGACTTGTGGTGCAAATTTCGATTGAGCCCGACGAGTCCGCCAAGAATCAATGCCGCCGTCAGCCGCAATGTGACTTCGATGATCTCCGCCATCCCTCACCCCGCTCGCCTGTGCGATCTATGCCTGTGATGCCGCATTATCGCCCGTCGGCGGTGCGGTGAGTGAGGCGCTGTCATCCCGGTCGTCGAACAATCGCAACTGGCGTGCCGCCTGAGCTTCCAGCAGACGAACGCCCACGCCCATCAGACGCACCGGCCGGCGCTTGCGCTCAACCGCCTGCGCGAGCAACTCACGGCATTGCACGGGATCGACGCTCAGCGCACCGGCTTCGGCCGTCGTGCGCGAGAAGTCGGCGAAGCGGATTTTGACGAAGACCTTGGCGATGGCCAGCGGCTCGCTGCGACGCGCCCGCTCAATGCGCTCGAACAACTGGCGAAGCAACGGTTCGAGCGCCGTCTCGCATTCGGCGAGCGTGCGCAGGTCGCGCGTGTAGGTCGTCTCGACACTGATCGATTTGCGCTCGCGGTCCGGGCTCACCTCACGTGTGTCGATGCCACGGCAGCGCTCGAACAGCCGCTGGCCGAACACGCCGAAACGCTCGGTGAGATCGGCAAGCGAGTGACTTCGCAAATCGCCGCAGGAATCCACGCCCAGCGCCCGGAGCTTCTCCGCCGTCACCTTGCCCACGCCGAAGAGGCGCTCGACGGGCAGGACAGCCACGAACGCATCGACTTGTGCAGGCTTCACGACGAACATGCCGTCAGGCTTGCGCCAATCGCTGGCGATCTTGGCGATGAACTTGTTGGGCGCCACCCCGGCGGAGACGGTCAGCCCGACCTCGGCGGCAATGCGCGCACGAATCTCACGAGCGATCAACGTTGCCGAGCCGTCGCAATGCTCGCTGTCGGTAACGTCCAGATACGCCTCATCCAGTGAGAGCGGTTCGACGAGCTCCGTGTAATCGCGATAAATCGCCATAATGCGCCGCGACGCTTCCTGATACCGGCTCATCGTCGGGGGAATGATGCGCAACTCGGGACACAGCTTCATCGCCTGAGCCGATGGCATCGCGGAGCGCACGCCAAAAGCGCGCGCCTCGTAATTGCACGTGGCAACCACGCCCCGCTGATCGGGCTGACCACCGACGGCCAACGGAATTCCCCGCAACGACGGGTCGTCACGCATCTCGACGGAGGCGTAAAAGCAATCGGCGTCGCAGTGAATAATCTTGCGTGTTGAGGATGACATGGCGGGCGGCGAAAACACTGTGCAAATATACAGCATTCGCGCAATATTTGCGCCCCACCGGGAACATCGCTTCAACCGCCACACTTCGCGTCTCACCCCCTGAAAAATCGTGACATCCGGTGACGTGCGATCGCCCCAGCAGCATGGCATTGGGCCATCGGGGCATCAAGACATCAGGGCATGAGCGCCTCGCGTACATGGGCAAACAAGGGATGCGTCATGGCTTCCTCCAGCCGCAACACCGGTGTGACGCAGCAATCGGCATTGGCAAAGCGCGACGTCCAGTCGGACTGCGACGCGCTCGCAAACACCGCCGCCAGCTCGTGTTGAAGCGCGCGTGCATCGTCGCCCCCCACCGCCTGCCCCAGCGACCAGTGCCGCGACTTCCACTCGCTGCGCCCGAGTACGTCGCACAAGGTCTGCCAGAACTTGAGTTCGAGGGCACCCACGGCCATGTACCGCCCATCCTGCGTGCGATAGACCTGATAGCAAGGCACACCGCCATTGAGCAAATCCATGCCCGCCCGCGACACGTGCCCCTGCCGATGCAACGCAACGGCGGGAACGAGATTCGCGCGAAACACCTCGTGGGTCATCGAGATATCGAGCCACCGGCCCCGCCCGGTGCGCTGTGCCGAGACGAGCGCCGCCAACACCGCCTGCACCGTCGCCTGAGCGCCGCCGTATACATCGCCGATCTGGAAGTTCGGGACGATGGGCGCGTCCGCCGCATCCCCCAACTGATCGAGCACCCCGGCGTAGCCGATGTAGTTGATGTCGTGTCCGGCCGCCTGCGCCAACGGTCCATGCTGTCCATAGCCGGTGATCGACGCCATGACCAGCGCTGGCCGCAGACTTGCAAGCGTCTCGTAGTCGAAGCCGAGCCGCGCCATCACGCCGGGGCGGAACCCTTCGAGCAGTACATCGGCATGCGACACCCGGTCTCGAAACGTCGCGCGATCGGTGTCGTTCTTGAGGTCGAGCCGCTCGACCGATTTGCCGCGATTGAGCAGACGCCAGAAGGCGCCCGGCGACGGCTCCCCCTCCCTGAGCATCATCTCGCGGGCATAGTCGCCCGCGCCCTTGTCCTCGATCTTGATGACGTTCGCCCCCAGCTCGGCGAAACGAAGTCCCGCGAGCGGCCCCGGCAACAGCCTTGTGAGATCGAGCACAGTGATGCCGGCAAGCGGCGCTTCGGAAGACGCGGACGATGCAGCCAGCGAAGACGATTCACGTGCCTGAGACGGATCGAACAGATCGGGAGATTGGGCCATGGCGTGCGAAGACGTGGTGAAGGTCGATGCCCACACCGTACCGCGCCGTGCCATCTGCCCGCAAGCAGACGGCGCGCCCTCATCGCTCGGACAATTCCGAATTCAGCCTCAATCGGCGCCGTCCCCCCATGAATCGGGACCCATGCGATCGTCGCTACCGGGGGCATCGTCAGGCAGAGGGCTGCTTGGGTCGCCCACCGGTCCCGCCACCACCCCCTCGACCACAAGACGGGCGATCTGGCTGTCGAGATACCCCAGATCGCGCAGAATTTCGTTCGTGTGCTCGCCCGCCACCGGCAACGGACGGCGCGCGGGCAAGCGCTGCCCCGACATCGTGATCGGCAGCAGCGGCACTTGGGTGTGCTCGCCGTCCTCGGTCACCAGATCGCCCAATCCACCGCTCGCGCGCAGATGCGGGTCGTCGAACAGCGCCTGCGGGGCGACGATCGGCGCGAACGGCAGACCATGCCGCTCGAACGCGGCCGCCAGATAGCTCGCGTCGAATCCCTGCATCATCTCGCGCAGCAAGGGCAATAGCCAGTCGCGCGCCAGCACCCGGTCGTTGTTCGTCGCAAGCCGGTCATCGTCGGCCAGATCCTGACGGCCGAACACGTCGCAGAAAGTACGCCACTGGCTGTCGCTCACGACCGCGAGAAAGATCTGCACGCCATCGCGCGCCGTGAACACGTCGTAGATCCCCCACGCCGACACGCGCGCCGGCATCGGGTCGGGTGCCGCCCCCGTCACCGCATATTGCTGCATGTGCTGCGCGGCGAGCATCACGCAGTTCTCGAAGAGTGCGCCCTGCACTTCCTGCCCGCGTCCCGTGGTCTTGCGTTCATAAAGCGCCGCCATCGCAGCGAGCGCGCCGAACACGCCCCCCATGATGTCGTTGACCGATGCCCCCGCGCGCAGCGGCTGCCCGGGGGGGCCCGTCATGTAGGCCAGCCCGGCCATCATCTGCACGACCTCGTCGAGCGCGGTGCGGGCGGCGTAAGGCCCCGGCAGAAAACCTTTGAGCGAGACGTAGACGAGCGCCGGATTCAGCCGCGATAACGTGGCATAGTCCAGCCCGATCTGGCGCATGCGCCCGGGCTTGAAGTTCTCGGTCAGGACATCCGCCGTGCTCACCAGACGCAGAATCAGCTCGCGCCCTTCGGGGCGTGTCACATCCACCATGATGCTGCGTTTGTTGCGGTTGAATGCGCGGAAGAAGCCCGCGCCCGTGCCCAGCAGACGCCGCGTCGCGTCGCCGCCTACGGGCTCCACCTTGATGACGTCGGCACCGAGGTCGCCGAGCACCATGCCACACGTGGGGCCCATCACCATATGAGAAAACTCCACTACGCGAATGCCTTGCAACGGCGTTGGCACCGCAGGCGACACATCCGGCATCTGCTACCCTCCCTACCCCGCGCGCGACGCTTCGCCACACAGCCGGCCCGGCGTGCTCACGGCGTGCGAGGCGAATCCGTCGCGTTGAAGTTGATCGAAGCCAACGATGTACCCCGCCAAGGCACTCGCCGCCACGGTGGCCGGACTGCCCAGCCACATCTGTCCCGGTCCGGAACGTCCGGGGAAATTCCGGTTCTGCGCACTGATGACCACCTCGCCGGGCGCGCGAGACGCCCCCGGGCCGGCGTTCACACACGCGCCGCATCCCGGCGAGAGCATCGTCACCCCCGCCGCGTTGAACACTTTGGTGTAGCCCTGTGCCTCACACCACGTCCGCACGTCTTCACTGCCGTACTGGAGGTAGAAGCGCACGCCATCGGCCACGCGATGCCCTTGCGACAGGCCCCACGCGAGCACGTCATGACAGGCCCGCAGATCGTCGCGTTTGCTGCCCGTACACGATCCGCCGTAGGCAATATCGACGGGGACGACCGTCTTCAGGTCGGCAAGCGCCACACCGTTGCCCGGATCGCCGGGACTCGCCACCATCGCCCCGAGACGCGCGCAATCGATCTCGATGACGTGGGCGTAAGACGCCTGCGCGTCGCTGGTCATCCACGGCGCCAACGTGAAGTCGATGCCACGCCGCTCGCGCAAGTACCGGACGGTCTCGGCATCGGGCACGATCAGCCCGGTCAGCCCGCCGATCTCTGCGACCATATTGGTCAGCGTGGCCCGCTCGTCGGTCGACAGATGCGCCACCGCTTCGCCGGAGAACTCGATGATCTGGCCGATGGCACGGCCGTCGCGGATATACGGCAGATGCAGCAGGTGCAGCGCCAGATCCTTCGCGCCGACGCCCACCGGTAAGCGCGAGTGCAAATGCACGAGGCAAGTGCCGGGCACCGCCAGACGCGCGTCGCCCGTAAGCCAGGCGTTCGCCATTTCCGTGGCCCCCACGCCGAACGCAAATGCGCCGACCGCACCGCAATGCGGCGTATGCGAGTCGGTGCCGACGACGATCTGACCCGGCAGCGCATAGCGCTCGAGCATCAGGGCGTGGCAAATGCCTTCCGAGCCGCCGCCGGCCGCGCGGCCGTGCAGACGCACGTCATGCTGCGCGCAGAATTCACGCTGCACGGCCCCCAGGCGCTTCGCCGCATCGACCAGCGGCGGCGGTCCGCCGCCGTCGGCGGACATCGCATCGAGATGGGTGAGGTGGTCCTCGAAGCACAGCATCGACGCCGGATCGTGCAGCTCGGGCACGTGGTCGCCGAAGGCGTGGCGCAGGAAGCTCACGGCCATCGGCGTCACGTATTCATGGGAGAAGCGCCAGTCGGCGGGCACGAACACGGCGTCGCCCGAGCGCACTCGAGCCACGCCCAGCGCCTTCGCAATGAGCTTCTCGCCGTAGGTCATCGCGCCCGGCGCATGCGCGGGGCGCGGCACCGCGATGTCCCCCGACAGGCGGCGCCGCGTGTAGCCGAACAACCCGCCGCTGCGCACGATGGCTTCGCCTAACGGATCGCAGTCATCGAGAAAGGCCTCGATCGGTACCGCTTCGCCGGCTTGCAAGCGCTCGGCAAGCGTCAGGTCGGTCGACATCAGCAGCCCGAGGTTCTGGCAGTTCTGGGCGTAGATGCGCTCGAAACTCTCGGCAATCACCACGCGAATGCCCGCGCACCATTCGGCAAACGGACTGGCCTCGCGCGACGACCCCTTGCCGCGACGCAGCCCGGCGACCGACACCGCAAAGCCCCCCTCGCGCACCGCCTTCGGCCTGACAGGAAATACCCCGGCAGGCTCCGTCACGTCCTCGCTGCATCGCAACCCGACATAAACATAGTCGCCGAGGGTTTCGTCGAACGACAGGCATGCCCACGCGGGCGTCATCTCGTCGGTGGAAATCTGGTCGCGCAGGGGGCCGGCCTCGGCCCGTGTCAGTGACTCGCCCGCGAGTTGCCGGGTCATGACGTCGGCACGCTCGCTCAACCACAGCACGCGTCCGTTCAGTTGCACGGTGGCTTGCATGAGATCACTCCTCGAATGTTCCCGCATGGGTTCACCCGTTTCGATCGCAAGTTCCGTGCCGAACCGACCTGCGGCAACGTGGGGAAAGTGAAGTCATGACGTCCAAACACGCGTTCGTCAGCAGACGCTCAGGGGTACTGCCGATTCGCCTGGATGGCGAAAGCGTTCGTCCACGTGTCGCCAAGCCGGATCTGCGACGGCTTGACTTCGGGGGTGAACGACGCGAGTGCCTTGAGCGCTGTGGCGGGGCCGTCGGCGGGCATCATGCCGTCCGGCGAAAACGCCTCGCGGCAGTTGGCGAAGGCTTTCAGATAAAGCGTCTTGTCGCCCAACAGATAAGCTTCCGGCACGGTCTTCAGGAGATCGGCGGCCGAGGCGCGCTGGAGCCATTTGTCCGCCCGGACGATGGCGTTGGCCAGCGCCTGCACCGTACGCGGATTCTTCTGGATGAAGCTTTGCGGCGCGTACATCACCGCCGCCGGCATCGGGCCGCCGAACATGGCGCGAGTGCCGGCCTGCGTACGCGTGTCGACCAGCACCTTGAGGTCGCCCGACTCCTGCAACAGCGTCATCATCGGGTCGACGTTGGAGACCGCGTCGACCTGCCCGCCACGCGCGGCAGCGATCACCGTCGCATTGGTCCCCACGCCCACAATCGACACATCGCTCGGCTTGAGCCCCACTTTGGCGAGCGCCACGTTCACCAGCATGTGCGTACTCGATCCGGGCGCGCTGACCCCGATGCGCATTCCTTTCAGATCCTTGACCGACTTGACCTCGCCCGCCTTGGCCTTCACCACGCCAAGCACCAGTTGCGGCGCCGCACCCAGCACGGCGAACGACTGATAGGTCAGCCCTTTGGTCTGCATCAGCAGCGTGTGCTCGAATGCGCCGGTACCGATGTCTGCGCTACCGCCGACAACGGCCTGCAACGCTTTCGAGCCACCGGCGAAGTCGTCGATGGTGACATCGAGCCCTTCGTCCTTGAAGTAACCGAGTTGCTCGGCGATCGTCAGCGGCAGGTAGTAGAGGCCGGGCTTACCGCCCACGGCAATCGTGAGCTTCGGCTTTTCGAGCGGTTGTGCCGGGGCGGCAGACGCCCCTGCGCTCAGGCTCAATGCCACGAGGCCCAGCGCTATGAGCGTGAGCACAAGAATCAGACGTCCCACGGCTTCGCGCACGCGGCGCGCTTCAGGATGTGTCATCGCGTGTCTCCTCCCGCATGATGCGGGACACAGGCGCGCTCCGGCTCGCCGGCCGGAATCGCTATCGGCCCCCAAAGCATCCGCTGCGCCCGATGCCGCGACAAGAGGTGTTTCGGCATGCCAGACATCGCCGTTGGCGATGCTTGCAACGTCGCCAGACATCAGGTTGCCTCAGACGGTTTCAGACGTTACCCCCCGTGACGTTACGTGCGCACAAATGGTCGACCAGCATGCGGGATGCGACCGGCAATGCGTCGTAACGGCGCACGCACACGATCAGACGGCGCTGTGCCCACGGATCGGTCAGCGGCACGATGCGCAGCGCCTCCCCATCCGTGACCTGCGAATAGATGCCGACGGCCTCGCGCGGCGCGACGGCCAGCCCGAGATTGGCGCGCACCATGCGGCACACGGCCTCGAACGTCGAGACATGGATGCGGAATTTGACGGTCTTGCCTTGCTCGGCGGCCAGACGCCGCAGCACGGTGTACATGGCGCTGTCCGGATGCACCCCGACCTGGTCGAAATCGAGCGTTTCGACGAACCCGAGTTGCTCGGCGCAGGCCAGCGGGTGTTCACGGTGCAGCACGGTCACGATCTGGTCGTGCCGATAGGGAAAGACTTCGACGTCGCGGGTATCGACGGCGTCCCAGCAGATGCCGATGTCCGTGGCGCCATCGGCCACCCCCCGCACGACCTGCGCGCTGGTGTGCTCCTCGAGGTCGACCTTCACCCCTTCATGGCGACGCAGGAAGGCGCCGAGTTCATCGGGCAGTGTTTCGACAATCGAGGAAACGTTGGCGAAGATACGGATGTGACCGCGCACGCCGCTGGTGTACTCGGACAGATCGCCCTGCATCTTCTCGAGACTGCGCAGCACATTGCGCGCGTGATGCAGCAAGGCTTCGCCTGCCGGGGTGGC
>Ga0181519_10002560_pt1 | contig 15394 bp, 16 predicted proteins | sample PEATcosm2014_Bin_26_FD_121102 | JGI IMG/M metagenome (GOLD analysis project Ga0181519, IMG submission 121102) | Peatland microbial communities from MTU Mesocosm Facility, Houghton, MI, USA - PEATcosm2014_Bin02_10_metaG | ecosystem: Environmental > Terrestrial > Soil > Wetlands > Peat | place...
CCTGCCTGTCGTTGACCGCCGGATGCTGTCGTTCCCGTCGATCTCGATTATTTACGTTCTGACTACACTTCTTTACACGGGTTTGACGTACCATGCCCGTCGAAACGTGGTCTGTTATGGCGGGCGTCTTCCAGTTTCGTTTCGCCAGGGCAGGAGGTGCTAATGCGGCTGTCTATTCTGGTAGTCGGTCTCGTATTACTCTCCTCACAAACTGCATTTACACAGCATCAAACAGGCGGAGGAGGCAACGCAAGCCCTGCCGCTGGGGCCTCAGGCGCTGGGTCCTCAGGGGAATACTCGGGTGGTGGGTATTCCGGCGTTGGTAGTTCCGGGAGCGCCAGCCCGAGCCCGAGCAGTCACACTCCCGCCGGTCCAAGCTCAGGCGGCACAAACTCGGGCGGCGGCAGTACTTCCGCGGGCGCTCCCGTACCCCGCCCCCTGCACCCAAGTGGTGGCGGTCCCTCCAACGGAGCTTCGCAAGCGGCATCGCGCCAGAACGGCACACCGTCGTCCCCGCCAGGGTCGCCACTGAATGCAGTTGTGGATGGAAGCGACTCGTACTATTCGACAGTACCGGGCAAATCGGTGGCAACAGCCCGCAATCCGATACTGGACAATGCTCTGTCGATGATTCGTATCGAGCCAAAGCCTGTTCCAGGAAAGAACAAGCCTCCAGAAGCAGAGACATCCTACAAGCTCACATTGGAAGAACGGCAGCCCAAGCCATGTGCCGGAAAGAGGTGCCCACCGCCCCACCCGCCTTCGCCACCTGAACGGAGTCCGAAGAGGAGGGATTGGACCCTCTCCCAGGACGTATATCGTAGGATCGAAAACAATTGCGGGGGACTGGAGAATGAGATCGCGCAATTGGAAGTTCAGGTTGCTTCGCTGAGAGAACGTAATCAGGCTCTCTGTTCAGCAATACCACCGGATTCCGGTTGCGCGGCCCTGACCAAGAAGCTTGCCGATGCGGAGGCGAAGCTCGCCCACACACGCGAGACGTTTGAACGCTGCGTTCTCGTTAAGCTGCGGCAGTCGACGAAGGTCACAGTGCTTGGTCCCTGATTGATTGCGGCTTCCATGTTTCAATCTGGGAGGCCAGCCCTTGGGCGATACCTGTCGCAAACAGGCCTCTTCACACACTATCCCAATCTGAAATTGTGCGATGTTCCCCAGGGGTTGGAACCGCGCCAACTCTGGGCGCACCGGAGTTCATGCAGAAGTTGAAGCGGTCGCCAAACTTAAATCGTCTGCGTGGCGGACTCAATGGTGATGGCCATGGTGGCGCGCAACCATTTGAATTTCGCCTTCATCACGTCGAAGTCCGGGCCGGAGGTCACGAATACGGCCTTGCCCTTGATTAAGAATCCTGTGCCCGGCCCCTGCAGGCCTTTGATCTTGCTGCTCCCCAGGGTGATTAAGACCTGCGGGTTGAAGGCCACGTTGGCCTCCGTTTGATGCATGAAACCGGCGGGGATCAGCAGGCGTCCATCTTCCGTGACTCGCAGATAACTGTTCCAAGTGTTGACCATGTGCGGTCCATCGGCGCCCAGGGTTGCAATAGCCACCACGCCATCTTGCTTCATCACTTCCAGTAGTTTTTCGGGAATCACTTTTCAAGCCTCCTGAAGACGGTTCCATCCTTCATGACAAAGCGCACGCGGGTGAGCGCCGAGATATCCGTGAGCGGATTGCCCTGGACGGCGATGACATCGGCGAGGAAGCCGGGGCGGAGCTGGCAGATCTGACCATCCCAGCCTAACAGCCGGGCGCCGTTGATGAGCCCGGCGCGAAGAACATCGGCGGGAGCCATGCCGAATTCGGCCATCAGGACGTACTCGCGGGCCTGCGTGCCGTGCGGGAACGGGCCGACGTCGGAGCCGACGGCCATGGGGACTCCGGCGGCGAGCTGCTTTTTGAACTCCGCGGCGTGGTAAGCCTGCATGCCGCGTTCGCGCTCGGCCTGGGCGGGCGAGGAGGCGTGCGCGGCAAAGTATTCCACGATGGTGAAGGTAGGCACGGCGTAGATCTGGCGCTCACGCATCAGGCGCATGGTCTCCGGACTGAGCTGGTCGGCGTGGTCCACGCTGGCGACTCCGGCCTGTGCGGCGAAGAGGGTGCCGGGCTCTCCGGTGGCGTGGACGGCGACGCGGGCTCCGGTGCGCGCGGCCTCAGCGACGGCCGTTTCGAGCTCGGCGCGAGTGTACTGGTAAGGCGTTGAGAAGCGGCCCTCGTGCAGGGTGTCCTTGCCGGTCTCATAAATCTTGATGAAGTCGGCACCCTCCTTGAGCTGCTGGCGGATGACCTTGACGAGCTCGGCGGCCGTGTCTGCGTAGGTGGCGTTGCTGGGCACGTGGGCCGAAGGGTTGAAGTGGATGGCGTCCTCGTGTCCGCCGGTGAGGTCAACGGCGTTGCCGCTGATGCGCAGGCGCGGGCCAGGGATGAGCCCGGCGTCAATCGCGTTGCGGATGGCCGTATCGGCCGAACCGGCGCCTTCTGTACCCATGTCGCGCTCGGCGGTGAAGCCGGCAAGAAGATCGTCGCGGGCGGCGATGGCGGCGAGGACGGTGCGCTCGGGAACGCTCTCCTGGACGGTTTGCAGATCCTCGGCTCCGGGATGGAGAAAGAGATGGACGTGCGCGTCAATGAGTCCGGGCATGAGCGTGAGGTCGCCGAGATCGAGCAGAGTGGCGCCTTCAGGATGCGTGACCGAAGGGCCTGCCTCTGCGATGCGGTTGCCGCGGATGAGAACCTCGCCGGGAGTGACGAGCGTGCCGCGTTCGACATCCAGCAGATGCGCGGCGTGGAGAATGGTGACGGCGGGCGCGGCGTTTACAGACGAACTCTGCGGGGACGCGGATGACGGTGCGCTTTGCGCGTGGGTGTTGACGGTGAATGCGACGAGCAAAACGGAAGCGGCGATGGTGAGGCGATGGAGGCGCGGCATGCGCCGAATGGTAGCACGGCGGGTGAGCGCTTGCGGCGGGGCTTCTATTTGTGGCGGCGGCGTGATGCCTGGCTGCGGCTTGCGGATGAATCGAGCGACAACTGCTTTGACTGGCGAGCTTTCCACTCCAGGTAGGAGCCGGCGGCGGCGAGCAATGACAGAAGAACGAAAGGAGTATCGCAGAAGATGGCGACGAGGCGGTATTCGTGCGTGTAGTGCCAGAAGGCTCCGGCGGCGATGGCCGCGGCAGCCAGCAGCCAGATGATGACGCAGGCCAGCAGATTCTGGAGAAGAAACTGTTTCAGCTTGTCGCGCATGGTGCAGCCTCTTTCATGATTCAACCAATCCCGGTTTAGCCCAGCCCTTGCTTAGCCCCAGCCCTGTTTTAGCCCCGTCCACGGAACTGGATGATCTTACGGCGGTCTCGTTTGTCGGGGCGCGTCGGCGGGAGCTTTTCCCACTCGGCCATGGCGCGGCGCTGGGCGGCCACCTGCTGGCGTCGCTCGATGCTCTCCGCGCTTTCCTTGTAAAGAGCCTGCGCAACGGGAGCGGGGCCGCGCTCGTCGCTGAGGCCGAGGATTTCCACGTCGAAGTCTCCGCCATCGTTGGTGATGCGCAAGAGGTTACCGACGCGCAGCTCTCGCGAGGGCTTGATGGGCTGTCCGGCGAGAAGCACGCGGCTGAGATCGCAGGCGCGGGTGGCCAGCGAACGCGTTTTATAGAAGCGCGCCGCCCACAGCCACTTGTCCGCACGAACGCTGAGCATGGATTGATTGTAATGCGTGAGATGAGGTTTCGGAGGTTGCGGATGTTTCAGAGGTTGCGGAGGTAAAGGCAAAAGCAAAGGCAATTGCAATAGTTGCTGACTTGGAGTGTGTTGCTTCCCACGTCTGGCCAGCAGCAGTCCAGACATGGGGCACCAATCTTTTCTACGTGCGAAAAACGTGGATTACTTGCCTACCCAGGCCTTGTTCTTACGGTATGGGTCCTTCGACTCCGCTGCGCTTCGCTCAGGATGACACGGAAAAACAAAAGCAAAGGCAAGAAAACGCCCCACGCTTTTAATTGGCGTGGGGCGCGGTGGGTTACGGGCGGCGGGACTGCAACGCCAAGCGCGCCTATTTGGGCGCGGCGGGCTGCTGCGCGGCTGCATCGGGCGCAGGCGGAGGGCTCGGCAGTGCAGCGGGCTGGTCGTCCGTGGCCTTCTTAGGAGGAGCGACCGGAATGTTTTTGCCGTGCTCGGGATCGTAGTCCACACGCTTCATCCATTCGCGATACTTGGCAACGGGCGTCAGTCCGAGAGAGCCATTGCGGTTGATGTAGGCCGAATCTTCCTTCAACGCGATCTTGAGTTCGCAGGGGTGGAAGTCGTTGGGCGCGCCGCCCATTACCGGGATGAGAATCTCGAGAGCGGCGCCCGGTTTCTTCCAGCGGGCCATATAGGTTTCATAGCCGGCGCTGGAGAGCATGCGCTGATCGCAGCGGTAACTGAAATCGAAGCCGTGGGCTTCGCTGTTTTCATACAGATTGGCGCGGCCTTCACCATCCACGTAACTCACCGTCGCGTAATAGTAATGCGAGTGCGAGCTTAGGTTATAGAGGTGGACACGCAGAGGAAAATCGGCGGCCGCATGATGGCCGGCAAAAGCAGATACGGAAAGAATTGCCACGACGACTGCAAGCAGGAACATGCGCTGGCGCACGGACGAGCCTCCCAGGAACCGCGTTTGACTGATTTGTCTGCGAGTTTACACCGAAGAACCATGGCGCGTCAGCCGGGAGCGGCTTCGGCGCGCGCGTTTCTTAGAAGCGCGCCGCCCACAGCCACTTGTCCGCACGAACACTGAGCATGGATTGATTGTAATGCGTGGAGCCTTTTGGTGTTGGCGGTTAACCGCTCTGCATATTCGCCTCACGCGCGGTTGTGGAATACACGCATCGCATATACAGTATTTGCCATGCAAAGCTGGAACCTAACTCAGGAAGCTGTCAAGGCAGTCTTCTCCTTACTTAGCGCACTTGTTGTTCTCGCACTTGGTTGGTTGATCGGAAATAAGCTCACATATAGATGGAATGTGCGCCAGAAAAAACGTGAATTTCAGTTGAATGCGGCTCAGCAGTTTTACGTTGCTTACGGAGAATTCTTCGCTGTCTGGAAGCTGTGGAATCGGCTCGATCACGACGCTAATGGATACGAAGATCGGAGGTGGGAACTACACAAGAGATCCGCAGCCGCTGAAGCCATCATCGAGGGAACACTGGTCAAATTATGTAGCGAACTAACGTTGACGAGTGATGATATCCGTTATCTTGCCCGCTTTCGCCAGGCGTTTCAAGAATTGCGACAGTCAATCCGTGTTGATCGCCACCTTCTCTGGCCGAATTCCGAGAATCCTGCCTACGTCGCCTTCAAGAGTTTAGCGCTTCGCATATCAGCCCTCCTCACCAGTGAGTGGCCGAGCACCCCGCCGTCCCGTGAACTTGCTATTGACCAATTGCTCAACATTTCATCGAACAGTTGGGAGGGGAAGTGGGTGGATTAGCACTATAAACGCCCACATCTCTGTCCCAGTGCTATGATGCCCCACATCTTTCAAACAGACGTGGGGCATCCTTCTTTTCTTTTAACTGCTTAGTTAGTCTTTCGCCTTCTGCGCGGCAATCTTCTGTTCGGTGATCCACTGGTGGATGCGGGCGTCGAGCATGTCCAACGGCAGCGCGCCGCCATCGAGGATTTTGTCGTGGAAGGCCTTGAGGTCAAACTTCGGGCCGAGCTCTTTTTCCGCGCGGCGGCGAAGCTCGCGAATTTTAAGCTGGCCGAGTTTGTAGCTGAGCGCCTGCGCGGGCCATGCGATGTAACGGTCGGTCTCGGATTGAACGGTGGGCTCATCCACGGCGCCGGACTGGCGCATGTACTCCACCACCTGGTCGCGCGTCCAACCCTTGGAGTGGATGCCGGTATCTACGACTAAACGCACGGCGCGGAAGAGCTCGCTGGCCAGGCGGCCGTAATCGCTGACGGGATCCTGGTAGAAGCCGACCTCCTTGCCGAGCTCTTCGGCATAGAGCGCCCAGCCTTCGGAATAGGCGCTGAAGAAGAGTCCACGCTGGCGGAAGCGCGGCAGCCCGTTGAGCTTTTGCGCGATGCTGAGCTGGAGGTGATGTCCGGGGATGCCCTCGTGATAGGCGATGGCCTCGTCATCCACCAGGCTGCGCTCTTCATAGTGGCTGGTGGCCACCACGACGCGGCCCGGGCGGCTGCCATCCGGCGTGCCGGTGACGTAGTGGGTGGCGGCAGCGGACTGGAACTCTGGAATGGCCTCCACCGTGACGGGCGCGGAGGGCAGACGGTAGAAGAGCTGCGGAAGCTTGGGCTCCATTTGCGCAATGTAGCGGCGGAAGTCGTCGAGAATCTGATCGGAGCTAGTGGGCTTGTACTTGGGGTCATTCTTCAAGGCCGCGCGGAAACTGGCGAGATCGGGGTAGCCGAGCTTGGTGGCGATGGCCGTCATTTCACCCTGGATGCGGGCGACCTCGCGCAGACCGAGCTGGTGAATCTCCTCGGGCTCCATGTGCGTGGTGGTGCGGCCATAGATGTTGTTGCGGTAGCGGCGCTCGCCATCCGGCAGGCTGTTGATGCCCAGCACGGTGCGTCCGTGGGGCGCGTATTCGTCACGCAGGAAGGCCGCAAACTGCTTGTACGCGGGCAGAACCTCATCGTTGACGGCGGCGGTGATCTGGCGAGTCAGGCGCTCCTGCTCCTCCGGGCTGATGCTGGCCGGATACTTCCTGGTTGGACGCAGGAAGGGATCGGCCTTGATGATGCCATCGCACTGGCCGGGGAGCTTTTCGATCAGAAAGCGCACGGGCATCAGGTTCTGCCGCATGCCTTCGCGCAGCACTCCGGTGGCCTGCGACAGCACGCGGGGAATCTGGTGCAGGCGGGCGATGTAATCCTCGTAGTGCTTGACGCTATCCAGCGGCACGGAGTTCGGCAGGTCGGCCAAGCCGGTGTGGACTCCGTTCTGCTGGTTAATCGGCATCAGGTATTCCCGGAGCTCGTAGTCATCGAGGCGCATGCGCAGCACGCGGAGCAGCAGGTCGTGGCTGAGCAGGTCCTGGTCGGCAAAGCCATCGGTGGAGATGGCCTTCAGACGGTGGATGAAGTCAATGTCGCTCTGGTGATGACGCTCGACGGCCTCAAGAGAGTAGTCGGAGAGGCGGTCGTTGTAGCGGTAGTCGCCGGCGGAGGTGGCACGCTCGGGAAACTCACGCAGACCGAGCTCGTAATACTCCTCGAAGAGGGCGTTCTGCGTGGCGACGCGTTGGTCTACGGATTGGGCCACCGTGCCAGCGGGCTTGGCGGCCGGCTGGGCAAAAGCCGTCGGGACGAAGAGCGGCAGGGCGGCGAGCAAAAGGAGCGAGAAGAGGATGCTGCGGAGGGTAATTTTCATCTGAGAAGAGTAGCAAAAAAGAGGCAAAACGAACGTAAAGTTGCAAATTGGCCGTGGCCGGGCGATCTCTGCGCCCCGGGGCGGGAAATGCTAGTGGTTAATGGACCACCCGGCCGTGCCGGAGGCCGCTTTACGCTGTTAGAATGCTCCCAATTATGAGCGCGTGAACTTTCCGCGCCTGCAATTCGTATCAACCAGCATGGCACTCGGCGCTTCACCCTCAATGCTGACCATGCTGGCGGCTGTTCCTGGTCGCACGGTGGAGGCACGGGTGGAAGAGGCGCAGATCGTCGCACAACTGGTACGCCGTTGCGCCCAGGGCGACGCCGTGGCATGGGAAGAGATTGTGCAGCGCTTCCACCGGCGGGTTTACAACCTCTGCTACCGCTTTGCCGGTACGGCCGAGGACGCCGAGGACCTGACGCAGGATGTCTTCCTGAAGGTTTACCGCACGGTGACCAGCTTTGACGGCGAAAAGGCCAGCTTTGGCACCTGGCTGACCACCGTGACCCGCAACCTGCTGGTAGACCACTTCCGGCGGCGGCGCAACGACCGGGTTACCGACAGCATGGACGCTCCGCTGGGCGGCGAGGACGACGGGCCGACCCTGGCCGATAGGCTGGCCGGAGGGGACGGCAACGATCCCCACCGCCAGGCCCTGAGCCGCCAGCGCAGCCAGATGGTGCAAAGAGCTCTGCAACTGGTGAGTCCGGATCTGCGCGAGGCGGTGATTCTGCGCGACTTGCAGGATCTGGACTATCGCGAAATCGCACAGGTACTCAAGGTTCCGGAAGGAACCGTAAAAAGCAGAATCAATCGCGGCCGGGCGGAACTGGCACGGCTGTTACAACGTAGTTATCCCCAGGCCCTGTAATTTGCTGCCGGGGGCACGGGCCTTCGGCAGGGGCAAGGCAGGTGAGTTTTGATGACGGGCAAAGATCAATCCGGAATGCAGTGCGCCGAGTTCGACCTCCTGTTGACGGAGGCCCTGGACGGCCATCTGCAGGGCGAACGGCGCGAGCGCTTTGAGGCGCACCAGGCGGAGTGCCCGGCCTGTAAGGCGCTGTTGGAAGACGCACGCAGCGGCCTGGCCTTGCTGGCCGAGGTGGAGGACGTAGAGCCGCCGCAGCAGCTGGTGCACAACATCCTGGCCTTGACCAGCCGGGCGACCGCATCGGCCGAGGCCGTGAAGCTGCGGGTCCCTGTGTGGGTGCGCCTGCGTGAGTCGCTCCACACCATTTTTGCCCCGGTGCTGACGCCGCGCTTTGCCATGTCATTGGGGATGGCCTTTTTCAGTATCACGCTGGTTTTGAACATGGCGCAGATCCGCATCAGGGACCTGACGCCGCACAACATGAGCCACACCTTCTACACCAGCCAGAACAAGGTGATGAAGTATTACGAGAACATGCGACTGGTGTACGAGATTGAATCGCGGGTGCGCGAGCTGCGCAACTCCAGCGATGACGGCGAGAGCCAGGAGAAGCCGAAGAATAATCAGACGCGCGAGCAGAACGAGAACAGCCAGCCGAAACAACGCAATCCGCAGCACAACGCGCTGGGCGGACAGACCCAGTGGCTGGCACTTCTGGGCGGCAACGAAATGAATACGCTGGCGATGGCCCAGACGAGGAGTGAATTATGAACTGCGCACTACATACCGACCAACCGGCAGTAGCATTCTGCCGGAGCTGCGGCAAGGCTCTGTGTGAGAGCTGCGAGCGCGATGTGCAGGGCACGGTGTTCTGCGAACCCTGCCTGGCAGAGCGCGTCCACGGCACTGCGGCGCCGGGCGCGGGAGTTCCTCCGACGGGCTTTCGACCCGTGGCACCGCCGGAAGAGGCCAGCCCCGGGTTGGCGCTCTTCCTGGGCTTCATCCCCGGCGTGGGAGCGTTTTATAACGGCCAGGTGGTCAAGGGCTTTGTGCACGTGATCGTGCTGGCGACGTTGATCTGGCTGAGCGATCACGGCCTGGGCGCCTTTGCCGGACTGATGATCATGGCCTGGTTCTTCTACATGGTGTATGACGCCTACACCACGGCCAAGGCGCGGCGCTTCGGCATGCCGCTACCCGATCCCCTGGGGCTGAACTACATTCTGGAAGGGCGCGACGGAACCTTCCGGCAGCGCATGGAGCAGGCCGGCGAACGGCTGGGCGAGCGCGTGGAATATGTCGCCGGACAGGCCGGAAATCACTGGAAGAAGGCCGGCGGTGCGCCTCCGAATGGCAGCACTCCGGGAGCCGCGGCCAGCAACTTTACGGCCGCGCCGAATACAGAGCCGGGCTCGGCGACGGATGCCGCGAACGGAACCACTGCGGATGCTACGGGCGCCACGCACGAAGAGGTGAAGGGCGCGGTGCGCGACGCGGTGAAGGCCGCGGCCAATGCCGCCACGGCGGCCGCCAACCTGGCAGCCGATGCCGTGCGCAACGCCCAGGACGCCAACTATCGCCATGGCGCTGCAAGTTACAACGCTCCGCAGGGGGCATACTACGCGCCGCCGCCGCCGGAGCCACCCGCGCCACCGCGCGCGGCCAGTCCGGCAGGGGCAATTGTGCTGATCGGGCTGGGCGGAATCTTTCTGCTGGCCAACCTGGGATGGTTCAGCATTCGCTGGGTCTCACACTTCTGGCCCGCAATTTTAATCGCGCTCGGCGTGTGGCTGGTGGTCAAGCGGCAGCGTGAAGGACGATAAGGAGAAGATGACGATGCGCTACTACCAATCTAATCCTGCCTGCGGATGTGCGCGGTGCAGCACGCGCGGACTGATGGGCCCGGCGGTGCTGATTACCCTGGGACTGCTGTTTCTGGCGGCGAACTACACCGACTGGAGCTTTGAGCGTACCTGGCCGGTACTGCTGATCGTCATCGGCCTGATCAAGGTAGTGCGCTACCTGCTCGGCGACAGCGGGCACGTCAACCCCGGGCAGTATGCGCCGTATGGCGCGCCCTACGGACAGTATCCACCGCCGTATGCCGGCTATCAGCCCCCGGTGGCAGCCCCGGTTGTGCCGCCCGCGGCGCCGGCCGAGACGCCGTTTGGCACGGCTCCCAAGACGGAGAACGGAAGCGACCCCCAAGAGGTGAACCATGGCTAGCCCCGGAGGATATTACATGCCACCGCCGCGGCCGCGCTCGATCGTCGGCCCGGTGATTCTGATTGGCCTCGGCGTGCTGTTCCTGATGCGGAATATGGGCTACTCGCTGGGCTTTTTGCAGGGCTTTGGACGCTACTGGCCGCTGCTGCTGGTACTGATCGGCGTGGTGCGGCTGGTGGAGTGGGCGATGGCGCGCAGTTCGGGACGTCCCGCGCCATGCATGGGCGGCGGCTCGGTCTTTCTGCTGATCCTGGTGATCATCGCCGGCTGCAGCGTGACCGCCATGAACCATGCGCCAGGCGTCTTCCACTTTAATCCGAACGCCGACGGACTGGATGCTGGGGATGAGTGGATGCACCTGTTCGGCAACGAGTACACCTTTGACGGCGAGCAGACCGCGCCCCTGCCGGCGGGCAACGCCGTGCACGTGCGCTGCGACCGCGGCAACGTGACGGTGAATACCTGGGACCAGCCACAGGTACGGCTCAGTTTTCACAAGAGGGTTTTTACCAGCAGCCAGAGCGAGGCCGAAAAGGTGGACCACGCCACGGCTCCCAAGCTGGTGCAGCAGGGCAACAGCGTTGAAGTGCAGGGCTACACGGAGAGCAACGGACAGAAGGGCGTGGCCCTGGACATGGTTCTGTATGTGCCCGCCAAGGCCGACGTGGACATCAACAGCGCGCATGGCGATGTGAACGTGACGCAGCGCACCGGCGACGTGCACGTGGTGGCGCAGCATGGCGACGTGCTGCTGGACCAGATTACGGGCAACGCCACGCTGACCGTGCGCCACGGCTCGCTGCACGCAAGCAACGTGGGAGGCAACCTGGCGGCCGAAGGGCGGCTGGAAGACCTGGTGCTGGATTCGATCGCGGGCTCGGCGGTGGTGACCTCGGAGATCTTCGGCGATACGCACCTTTCGCACCTGGCCAAGGGAGTGGTGGTTCGCACCAGCCGCACCGAGTTGCAAGTGGCCAAGATGGATGGCGACCTGACGATGGATTCCGGCAACCTGAACGCCGAGAACCTGGTGGGGCCGGTCTCGCTGACGACCAAGGGCAAGGACATCAACATGCGCGACGTCCACGGCGATCTGCGCATCAACGACGACCACGGAGACATCAGCGTGGAGAGCGGCTCGTCCGCAACGCTGGGCAACCTGGAACTGACGACGCACCACGGCGACGTGCATCTGCGGCTGCCTTCCAAGGCCAACTTCAGCTACAGCCTGAGCACCCGCCACGGCAGCATCAGCAGCGGCGACTTCGGCGGAGGCAACAACAACAGCAGCGGCGGGGGATCGATTGCCAGCGGAACGGTGGGCAAGGGCGGCGTGCGGGTCAACGCCATCAGCGACACGGGCGACATCCAGCTGAGCAAGACCGAGGAGACGATGGCACCGCCAGCGCCGCCTGAGATCAAGGTCCCAAAGCCGCCTTCACCCCCTTCACCCGGCAAGCTGGGGAAAAAGAAGGTGAGCGACGTGGACGTGATATAACAGCGCACATTCGCGCAAAACAAAACCGGAGGGCCCAGGCCCTCCGGTTTTTTCATTGACAGCCGTCTCAGGTAGTGAAAACTGTTGCCGTAAAAGCTAGAACCAATCTGTTGGAAAATCTGAAAAGCAATCTGCTTTCACACCTTTGAAAAGCAGTTACCCGAAGTTGATGGGGTGCTTGCCCAGCCAGTGCGAATCGCGCGTGGAACCGATCTCACGCAGGGCGCCACGGGCGATTCCGCCGGAGAGCTCACGGGTCTCCCAGGCGACACCGGCGGCAAAGCCGACCACGGCTCCGACGGCGCTCATGGCGGCGACCGCGGCCAGGTTCTTGCGGCGGCGCTGCACTACGAGGGCGGCCGCGGCGGCCACTCCGGCGCCCAGCACGCTGGTAGCCCAGCTGGCACGCACCGAGCGGCCCAGCAGTTCGACCACCGACTGGCCATCCAGCACCGTGCCGGCGCCTTCACGCGCGCCATGCAGAGCGGTGCCCGCCAGCTCGCGTCCGTACTCCACTTCCGACCTCAACCAATGCCCGATCTTCATTGCCAGCCGCTCCCGTATCCGACGAAGGAAAATTGCGAACCGTTGCGGAAAACTCTACCCCCGACACCCACCCTGCGGACAGGGTTCGCGGAGCCGATTTTCCGACGATGACGCTTGATAGTAACTCCGCTATCGGCAAAGGGAAAGTGACGTTCGGCACCCCGGGACGACTTTTTTGCTTGCCTGCGAGCCATTTCAGTATCCGGGACGGAGGGCCCAAGCCGGGCACGGCCACGGAAAAAGCCCCGGCGCGCGGGCACCGGGGCTGTGCGTTTACGGTTGAGGTTACGGAACCTGCTTCACCAGCTTGCCCTGGTACTGGCGGCTTGGGTCGCTGGAAATCAGGTAGAAGGTGTTGGCGTCCACACTGTAGGCGATGAGCGGCACGCCGGCGGCGGTGGCCGTGTTGCGGCCGTTCGTCTGCATGCTGTAGGTGCCCGTTTCGGCGTAGTCGGTGTTGTAGTAACCCGGCGTCTGCGAATCCATGGTGCCGGTGAGGTTGCCGTTGCCATCGGCCAGGTAGTTGGCCACGGCTTCCACGTTGCCACCTGCATCCTGGCTGTAACCGTTGATGTCCTGGGCAAATTCGCCGACGATGCTGGCGTTGGTCAGGCCGGTGGTCTGGGCGCGCAGGGTTCCGGTCTCCTCGATGGTGGAGGTGCCGTTGGAGACCAGAAGGACGGACTGCGAGGCGGAGACCTGCCAGCCGACGATGCTGGCGGCCAGGCCGCTGGTGGTGGTGGCCGTCCAGCGTCCGGTGGCTGCCGCCGTGTAATTGCCGCTGACGGCGGAGGATGAGGTCAGCACGAAGCCGTTGTTGTAGTCCTCAATGCCGCTGGCGATGTTGCCGACACCGTCGAGGGTGAAGCGTCCGACCTGGGCGATGTTGCCCTTGCTGTTGACGCCGGAGAGCGAGTACACCTGGCCGCCGCTGAAGGCCGCGGTGGAGCCGCTGACGCCGGTCTGCTGGTCGGCATAGCCGTGCAGCCAGAAATTGGCGTCGGTGCTGGCCAGTTGCAGATGTCCGGTGGAGCTGACCCAGTAGACGAAGTTGTGCGTGCCGGACGAGGTGGTGAGGGCCATGGTGCCGCGGCCGGTGGAATCCGGCGCCGTGATGCTGCCCGTGGTGGCGAGCAGGGTGCTCAACGTGCCGTCGTCATTCTGGTCCAGCAGGCCGCTGACCGTGGTGCCGCTGATGTTGAGGAAGCCGATGGAGCCGAAGGGGTTCAGGCTGGTGTCTTCACCATCCAGGCGTACCACGAAGTTGCCCGTGGGTGCGGCGACCGAGCTCTGCACGAAGAGGCGGCCGATGTCATCCGCCGTGGGCGAGAACTGGAAGAAGCTGGCCGCGCCGGTGGACTGCAGGACGAAGCGATAGGTGGCCGTGCCGTTGGTGCCTTTCAACTCCACCTGCCCGCGGCCATCCTGGTTGACCGAGTAGGTGCCGGTGACGGCTTCCTTCTGCACCTGGGTGCCGCTGTCGGTGTACAGGTCGCGGTAGCCGCTGGTGACATTGCCGGCACCATCGGTGGTGAAGACTCCCACCACGTCAAACATGTAGTAGGTGTTGCCGACGGCGTTCACGCCGGTGGTGGCAAAGGTGTAGGTGCCGGAGAGGCTGGCGACGGAAAATCCCGCGTTGTTGCCACCGGAGGGACCAGTTGGCGGTGGCGCAACCGTGTAGGTGTTGTTGCCGCATCCGGCCAGAAGGGCCAGCAGAGCTACTGCAAGAACGGACAGAAGGATTTTTCGCATGGCTTGTTCTCCACCCAATTTTGAACACAAAAACCTTAGCTTGAACACAAACCCGGCCGCGGGGGAAAAGTTGTGCTACAAATAGGCCCATGAGCAGCGACCTGGTACAGTTTCCACCCGCGCCCCCGACGCGGCAGATTTACCTGATCGGCTTCCGTCTGGATCCCGGCGCCGAACAACCGCAATTTTATACGCTTATGGGCGATGAAGGTGAAAGCGAAAGGCCCATCACCCGTGAGGGGCGCATATTGTTCTTCCGCCATCCCAAAGATGCCCGAAAGGCCCTGAAAGAAAGTGACAACGGCTTTGCCGACCTGGCACGGGTTCCGCATGAGATGGAAATGCTGTGCGACGTGAGCAGCGCCCTGTATGTGGCCAACGCCGAGGAGAGCGACGAGGAAGGCGTTCTGTTTGAACTGATTGCCGTATTTGACGACCTGCTGCGGGCAATCCGCATGAACGTGCCGGAAGAGCACGCCGGATTGTTGGGCGCGGTGGCCCAGCGTTTGGCGCAGAATCCGGAGTTTGTCAGCGTGCTGGAGTCTCGCAAGGCCACGCGCGACAAGCTGGAAGACGCCCTGTTGTGGTGCGTGGGCGCGGTGGCCGTGAAATCGAGCTTTGTGGAGTAGAGCGAGGGCGGAAAATCAGAATTCAAAATAATTAGGACGTCCGCTTCCCACGTCTGGCCAAAGGCGGGCCAGACATGGGGCATTAAACTTTTCTAGCTATTTGAAAGGTCGGCCACCTGCCACTAGTATTTTTTTATTATTTGAAAGGTGGGCCACTCGCCGCCGAGCTACAATTGTCGCCATGCGCCTAAAGACTGGACAGTCCGTCTTAATCAAACGTTTCCTCGTCGGAACCGTCTTGGAAGATCGCCCTGGCGATAGTGAATTGCCCTTGGAAGAACGCAGTTACATGGTTCACATTTCAGAGGAAACACGCGTTTGTCGGCCAAGTGAACTTGAGGCAGTGGCAGAACCGGACAACACGTTAAAAAGATTTAGCCCTGAATGGTCGGCGGAATTTTCCCGTTGGCTTGCAGCGGGGAATCGGTTCACAACAGATAGGACCGACCAGGCGGCATGGGATGA
>Ga0181519_10002561_pt1 | contig 15393 bp, 13 predicted proteins | sample PEATcosm2014_Bin_26_FD_121102 | JGI IMG/M metagenome (GOLD analysis project Ga0181519, IMG submission 121102) | Peatland microbial communities from MTU Mesocosm Facility, Houghton, MI, USA - PEATcosm2014_Bin02_10_metaG | ecosystem: Environmental > Terrestrial > Soil > Wetlands > Peat | place...
CACCTATGAACCGCGGACCATCATCGAGCGCCGAAACTGGACGTGGTCCCCGCAGTTGTTGCCCACGCCGGACCTGACAGCGCTGCCAGTGATCGAGGAATCCTCGGCCGGGTAGGCTACAGCGTTTTCTATATTTCTGTTTGGTGTTTCCTGCAAGAAGTCGCTGAAACCTCGCTGATGGAACGTCAGGAGTCCGTGCTTGCGCACATTGACGTCATCCAAGGTCACCCGGATAACCATATCGACCAGCGCCACACTCCGTGAGGCAACGGTCGTCACCAACGCTTCGAGAGTGCTTCCCGGTAGGGGTTCGTCCGGAAGCCGTACGACATGTGTCTGAGCGGAGCAGTGCTTCAAAGCGTCGGACCCGCAATTCTGTTTCTTGCGAAGCGTGTGTTGACGCACAGACGCGGCCATGGCAGCAAAGACAGTCGACGTCTCCAGAAGATCGCCTTCCCTTCCGCCTTAAGTGGCTCTGGGACCCGATGCGACCGCGATCACGGAATCGATTTGTACACCGTTAGCATCGACGAAGCCATTCGGATTAAGGTCCACCGTTTCGAAGAACCGGCCAATCAAGAGCCTGAGCGATTGGTGGGTAAAAAAGTGCACATGGTCAGGATTGTCGTAGACCGTCTCGACAGGCACCTCGATCACGGTTTTGCCCCCAGGCTTCATTACACGGGCGATATCCTGTACCATAGTCACAACATCGGCTACATGTTCGAGCGTGTGGTAAGCCAGCACAAGATCGAACCTTCGCCCCGCCACTTTCGATGCGGCAAACCCCTCGGCTGCTATTGGGATCGAATACGTGCTGCCGCCGAGCGCGGCGACCTGTGCATTGCATTCAAACCCGAGCACATCGTGACCGCGGAGTTTCAGCTCGTGCAGTATGCGCCCTTCGGAACAGCCGATTTCCAGCACTCGCTTGGGTGGTGTGTCGGCAAACCCGGCAAGCTTATATATGGAATCCAGGCGCGGCGCCAGCCAGTCTTCCCAATTGCCTTCCGTGAGGGATCGGATGCCGCCATGCCCCTTGTCCTTGTGCCAATATACAAGACCGTCATAGAGCGCCTGCAACTCTTCGTCGCGGGGCATTCGACTGGCGGCCGCATGTCCGCAGGCTGTGCACTTGACAACCGAAAACCTGGTGACGGCATTGGCGAGTTCGGTCTTACCGCCGCACACCGGACATGGAACGGCCGAACGGCGGCCCCTGGATAGATACTTCGCCAGCTTCCACCGGACCAGGGCTCTATAGCGAGTCACCATCGGAACCAAAGAGACAGCCAACTCGTCAGCGGCCGCCCGATTGCACTCGGGCTCATGTCGAAGGCGAACGGTCCCCACCAATCGCGCCGCGATCCGGAGAACACGGTTTTCCCTTCGCTTGCTCATGCTATCCCTTCCACTCCCAAACTCCCACACGCCCAGCCGCGGTCAGCATCCCGACCATATGATTCTGTCGATGTTTCTCCAGGTCTTCCGAACCCTGGCGGTCCACCGGCTAGCCCAGACAACTGCAAGAGTCAGCACCGCAACCCGGAAAGACATGCGCTTCCACAGCAACCGAAACACTCCCGGACGAACCTTGCGTGGGAGCCCGATCAGGGCGCGGGCGACATGAAGGTCTCCGTAGACGCGCGCGAAGTCTTCAATCCGTCCTGCGATTACCGTCGCTGCCAGGGCGGCAAGTTCGCTCGGCTGCCAGGCAAAGCGGAGCGGGTCGGCGGATTCCTGATCGGCCGAGGTCAGCACGGCATTGGCGAAGTGGTTCGTTCCATGCAAGCGATAAGCCCCACCCGTCCGGCGCACAATGACTGTGGTGTTGAACGCGTGCGCCATTCCAACGATGTAATAGTCCGAACACACGCGGAAGCGCTCGGTCGCATCGGGAAGCGCCATCCGCAGGAAGTCGTAGCGGAACATCATGAAGCTCTGCGTAGTCCAGCACCAAAGTCTTAACTCGATGGTGTTAGCAATCGATGGCGGTACCACGAGACATGACAGCCGTTCGCCGCGCACGTCCACGCTGCGCTCTTCGAGTACAGGTCGGAAGGCTCTCCAAAGGCCCGGTCGAATTTCACGATGATGGGCCGAGAGCAGTGTTCCGGTCTCGTCGATCATCGCGCTATCCAGGCATATCATGGCGGCAATCGGTTCACAGTTGAGATGCACGGCAAGCTGCGTTTCCAGACAATCGGGGAATAGCACATCGTCGGAATCCACGAAAGCCACAAATGTGCCGTGACAGGCGTGGAACCCGGCAATTTGAGCCGAGAGCTGCCCGAGGTTGCGAACGTTTCGCAGTAGGGTGAAGCGCGAGTCTCTGCGCTCGGCGAGAAAGCCCTCTATCTCCGCTAAGGTGCCATCGGTCGAACAATCCTCGACGACAACGCACTCGAAAGCGCTGTAACTCTGGTCCGCAATGCTGCCCAGCGTGTGGCGGACAAAGCGTTCGCTATTATACGCAGTGACGATTATCGACAACAAGGGGAGGTGAACCTCGGCGGGCAGGCGCCCCGCCAACGAACCCACGACCCGCGCGATGTCCGGCGCTCCTTCCAATTCGATTTCAGGCACGGACCTCCTTAAAGTCTTCCCGCCAGCGAGACACTGCCATCCGGGACCACTGACCTTTCCTGAGTCTTAAAATCCTTGAGCCAACGGTGGACTCGCCAGGCCAGGGCCGGGACAACAATTATGAGAGCGGTGATTGTAGTGCTCCAGAGGATTCCCGCCACGCCCAGGCGGGGAGCCAAAAGGAATTTGAGGCCGAACGCGCTCAGTGCCCCGGTGAAGCATATGACAACCTGAAAACGGAGTATCGACAAGCCGTTGAGGAGGAGCAAGGGCAACCGGAACACTGACTGCACCAGGATCCAGGCTGCCATACCTGCCAGCAAGCCAGCGCCAATATGCAGATCCGCCCGCAACCACCACCGCAACAGCGGTGCGCCAAATGCCATCAGCACCGCCCCGCCAGCCGCAGCCGCTCCCACCAGCGCGGTGGAGCCGCGCAGCAAGCGCCTCATGATCCACTGCCCATCCCGTTTCTGGGCTGCTTCGGCGAACGCCGGCCAAAGCGGCTGCGAGATCACACAGAGGAGCCCAAAGGAGGTTAAGCAGACTCGCAGCGCGACTGCCATTTCCGCCGAGGCTTTCGGGCCTAAGAGCCACATCGCCAGGACGTTATCCAGTAGATAGGACAGGCTGGCGCTTAAACTCAGAATGAAAAACAACACGCCCTTCTCCGCAACTCCTGTTATAGCCTTCATCGGGACTGCCAGCGTACGGGGCCGCAATTCGGGGTGGCTGATGAATAAGTGTGTCATGCACCCCAAGCCGGTGACCACCATACCGCCATAAACCACCGCTACATACACCCTCACGTCGTGCGAAAATGCCGCCGCCGCTAACAGGCCGGTGACCGTCATTACGGTCTGCGTCATTCCCCAAAAGCCCGAAACGTAACCCTTCTGAAGCCCCATCCAAATATTACTGGCGGCATTCAGCGGCAGCGCGAGCGCCAGCCCAACCGCGGCGACCAGATAGGGCCCCACGATCGCTCGCGGCAGTGCGGCCAGCAGCGCCGCCGGTCCGAGAGCCAACAGAAAGAGCGTCAGCCCAATCCCCATGGCCAGCGCTCCCATGACGTGATCCCGCGTTTCATCGGCACGCTGGAGCGCGGTGGAACGTGCCACCAGGGTGACTAAGGCAGGACCTATGCCAATATCGAGAATTCCCGACAACCAGATCAGGGATGTGGCGGCGCCCCACACTCCGAACTGTCTCAGGCCAAGCGCCCGCAGCACGATGGGGATCACGAGCAAACCGCCGGCCGCCTGTACCAGAAGTTGAAACGTGCCGGCGCCCGCCGCGAGGGCGATCCGGCGATCGCGGCGGCGTGCCGGCATTTCGCCAGGCGTGTCAGCGAAAGGCCGGAAGGCCCGCCGTTTCCCGGTAAGGCGGTCGAGCATCGCTAGTTCCAATCCAAGCGCGCAGCGTTGCCGGCAGTCTGGCAGCCGGGCCTCATATCCGCGCCACAGGCTCGCGCCCGAGTCGGCGCCCGATCCGCTTCTGCGCCCAATAAACGCGCTTGATAGCCCGCCGATAAAATGTCTTGCCAACACTCAGCCGGTACCATGACGGTTCCTCGGCCGCCAATTTGACGACCTTGCGGCCCGAGTAGCCGGCAGCAATATGGAATAGGTCTCCGCCATCGCGTAGGGAGTGCGCCCGCACGTTGAAGAATTGGAAGCCAGCGCCGCGCGCGCTTCCGCCGCTTCCCGATCTCTGCCAATAGATACAGCCAGGATTGAAGACGCAAGCCTGAAACAGCCCCAAGGCCTTCTCCGAAGGCACACCGTCGCGCATCAGTAGAATCCAATCCTTGGCCTTTCCCCGCTCCTTGAGTTCGGCGTATACCTCGCTGCCTTGACGGCCTCTGGCGTCGATAAACGGGACCCCGGCGGCCTCGGCCAGCGTGCGGTGCGCGATTTCCGACGACACCACCAAGTCCAGCCGTTTGGCCCCCTTCAAGCTATCGAGAAGACGCGCGGCTTCCATGTCGGAAATGGCGCCGGTAAGCCACACCGCGGAGACAATTCGCCGCGGCTCCAGAAGCTTCCCGGCAGCCCCGATACGCTGCTCCTGATCCTCTAGGTAGGGCGTGGACTCGCAGATCACTTCGTGTTCGCTCTGCTTGTAAGCCGCCGGATCGAATTCCTGGACGAGGCCCTTCTTGAGCTTGGGACTGCCGATCTGAACGAGTTTCTCGCGCCAGACGGGCGACACATCGTCGACTTCCTCGTTGGCATTCCGCTTCGGCATGGGCAGGGCGGCGCTGCATAGCTCGCACCAATGAAGCTGGTCGGCGAAATCGGCGGGTGTCCGCTTCCACCATCCCGGTTCGATCTTCCAGCCGCCGGGCCCGCCGAGGGTAGCATCCATGGCTGCCGCCATCTCGCAAAAAAAGGCGCCCTTGGGCGCGATGGAGGCGCTCCAGAGATTCTGCACCCAGCAATTGTCGCGAAGCTTCACCCATTGGTCGTCGGGAATGCCGAGCTCTTTGCGGGTGCACATCAGCGTCTCGTGCATGCTCGGGTGGCTATGATCGTTCACCAACTGATAGCCGAACGTGTCCTGTATTAGTTCGAAATGGTCATAATACTTGGCATTCACCGATGTCCAGAGACCGCGGTGGTTGCTGTAGTCTACATTGTAGGCGTTGGCCAGAATGTGTTTGACGAAATCCGAGGTTGGCTCATAGCAGGCCGTCGAGAAATCATCGTACCCGATATGATCCCGGTAATATCGAACGAATTTGTCGAACTCCGGATGGATCGTAGGTTCGCCTCCCATGATCCCGACGATGCCTTTGAAACCCTTCATGGAATCGACGGCCTGTTTGAACGTCTCGAAATCCATGAAGAACGGCTCTTTGTGATGGCCGCAGAAACGTGTACAGTTAGAGCACCGCTTCGGGCAGGCGTTCGTGATCTCGATCTGGATAATCTTCATATCCGCGGGAGACTTCATTGAATTTCCTCCATACCAAGCCAATACAGACAGCAAGCGCCATTTCGAACCCGTAATAATGAGATGATACAGACGCTGCGATGAGCACGCACAACGAAAGACCGGATGACACCATTATAAGCGCCGACGTAGATATCGCGATGCCAACTTACAATTGCGCGCCGTGGCTGAGCCAGACGATGGACTCGATTCTCGCCCAGGATTTCTGCGGATGGCGATTGATCGTTCGGGACGACCGATCCGCCGACGATACCAACCGGAAGTTGGCCGATTGGCAGACGAGGCTGGGCGAGCGGATGACGATCCTGCCCGATTCCGGGGCACGCAATCTTGGCGTGACGGGCAATTACAACGCGGTTCTGAGCGCCGCGACCGCAGCTTGGGTAATGTCGGCGGATCCCGATGACGTCTGGCTGCCCGGCAAGATTCTGCGGACCTGCCAAGCGATGCGGCAAGCCGAAGCGGAATTCGGTGACGCGACTCCCATCGCCGTTTGTACCGACGCGGCCGTAGTTGACGGAACTGGCAAGCCGATCGCCCCGTCTTACTGGCGCTGGTCCCGCCTGAGGCCGACCCGCATCGGCGAGGCGCCCAGAGTGGCTATGGAGAGCGTGGCTTTGGGTTCCACGATGATGATGAACCGGGCCTTGCTGGAAGCGGCGCTGCCGATACCCGCCACCGCGCCCTATCAGGATTGGTGGCTCGCCCTGGTCGCTGCCGCATTCGGGCATTTGATCGCGCTCTCTGAGCAGACTATCTTGTATCGACGGCATGGTGGCAATGAAACCACCGACCCATACAGCAGTGCGTTGGGACGTGCGCTCGGCCGCGCTGTTACCGCGCCTGGCGCGGCTAGGCGACGCCTGCGTCAGGTGGTGGCTCAGTCTTCGGCGATTGCCGGCGCTCTCGTGGAGCGATATCGAAGCCGTCTCGAGCCGCGGGACGTGACGGCTCTGGAGCTTCTCGCCAAACTCCCTTCGCTCGGCCCGCTGGAGCGCAGGATCGCGGTGTTGCGGCACCGGCTCTGGTTCAGCTCGCGCGTCAAGAACCTGGGGTTGCTGGCGCTGATGTAAGTCTCGGCCCATTTCAGTCCTTAACCACCGCTCCCTCGCGGTCGCGGCCCGGTACTGTCGATGCCAGTTCCATGCGGCCGCGATAGTCGGCCGGCTTCTTCTCACTCAGCGGCTCGCCCGGCGGGTATTCGAAATTGATCCGCTCCCGCTCCAGCGCCAACGGACGCTTTTGCACCAGCGTGTGAATGGATCCGATGTACTCTCCCAACATGCCGATGAAGAAAAGCTGGATCGAGCCGAAAAAGAATATCCCAATCATCGCCGGCGCGATGCCGAGGCTGAAGTTGTGCCAATACAAAAGCTTGTATACCAGGTAGTAGAGTCCGGCCATCAGGCTCGCCGCCGAACAGAAAATTCCGGCAAAAGTCGCCAGCCGCAGCGGCACCTTCGAAAGGCTGGTCAGTCCCAGCATGATCTGGTCGTAGTGCGAATAGAAGTTGTTCTTGGTGCGGCCCCGCTTGCGGCGCGCCTGGTTGTAGACGATCTCTTTGTGCGGCAGGCCGATCTCGGCGATCATGCCGCGGAAATACGGGTACGGATCGTCGAACCCCTTGACGATCTCCACCACCTTGCGGTCATAGAGGCCGAAGCCGATGAAATTGTCGTAGGTCTCGATCTCGGCCATGTGCCGGATCATCTGGTAGTATTTCTTGCGCAGCCAGAATACCAGCGGGTTTTCGTCGCTGGTCTTCTTGACGGCGATTACGATGGCGGTTCCGCGCTCCCATTCGAGAATCATCTCTTCCAGCAGCTCCGGCGGGTCCTGCAAATCGGAGAGCAAGATGATCACCGCTTCGCCGGTGGCCTGGTGCAGGCCGTGGATGGGAGAGCGGATATGCCCGAAGTTGCGGGTGTTTTCGATGACCTTCACGTTGCGGTCGGCGGCCGCCATGCGGCGCAGCACGGCCACCGTGCCGTCCTGAGAGGCGTTGTCGATGAAGATGTGCTCGTAACGGTAGCGGCCAAGCCGCAGCATCACGGCCCGCACCCGCTCGTACAACTCCTCGACGTTGCCTTCTTCGTTGTAACAGGGGCTCACCACGCTGATGGTCGTCATTTGCTTCCTCCGCGGCTCAACGGTTCACCGCCTGCGGCTCGACCCGCATCTCGATGGGAGTGCTTCGCCGCGCGTCGGCGGCGGCGGGCTCCAAGCCCCGGCTGTAAATCAGCTCGCGCAGCGAGGGAATGCTCGAATACGGGCTGTCGATCGAGTCGATCATGATCGCTTCGTCCTGTGCGACGGGCTTCAGAATCACTTCGCCGCGCATCAGCTCGCGGCACGAAATCTGGCCGCGCTGCAAAGGGACGGCCAGGTACACGTCGTCATCGTCCAGCACGTGTCCCTCGGCCAGGTCGTGTTTCGCGTAAACACCGCGCACCAGCGAGTCCAAATACTGAATTTCCTTCATCGGCGGGATGCGCTTTTGCGTTCCCGGCGCGCCGCACATCTCTTTCACTTTGTGAAACGCCTTGAACCAGGCGTCGATCTGGTCGGGCATGGAGCAGTAAGGCGAGACCGTGATTCCATCCCCCTCGATATCGATGTGCCGCTCGAAGGTGCGCGCGCCCTTGGCATAGGCGATCAGCATCGACGAGTTCCAATCGGAACACTCGTGGGTGGAGAAGCCGATGGTGTGCGAAGGATACCGGGCGCGGAGAAAGTCGATCTGGTTCAGTTCCAGCTCGCGATCCTCCGAAGGGTAGAGCGAGACGCAATGGTTGATGGCCAGCGAGATATTCCGGTTCTGAAAAAACGTCACCAGATCGTCGAGATCCTTGAGCGAGCTGCCCCCTGTGGAGACGATGACGGGCTTCTTGGTCCGGGCGATTTTCTCGAGCAGCATCCAGTCGTTCAGATCGGAGCTGGCGACCTTCAAAATGGGAATGCCCAGCGCGCAGCATCGATCGACCGACTTCTCGTCGAAGGGCGTGGCCAACGGAATGCAGGAGGCCTTTCGGATGGCCTGCACCAGGACGGCGAAATCTTCCTCGGCCATCCGCGTTTCGACCGTCTTCTTGACGTAACGGATGTCGGTGCGCGCCAGAAAATCGCGGTGAATGAAGCTGTCGACATCGCGGAACTGCATTTTGATGGCGGCGCGCACGTTGTTGAATCGCACCACCTGGGCAAACGTGTTGACGATTTTGAGGCCGCGTTCCAGGCGTCCCCAATGGTTGTTCGCCATCTCCAGCACGAAAAGCTCTTCGAAGATGTCTCGGTCAATCATGTTCGTTCACCTCTCGGGTTCCCCGGCGCCAACCGGCGCCAGTGTCGGTGCCGCTTCTACAAGCTGGTCAATGCCGTCCCAGCCGCTCACGCGCCGGCAGTTGACTGGAAGCACGGGCGGCAGGCTCGGCCCGTAACCGTGCGGCACAATCGCGCAAGCCACACTCGCCGCCATGGCCGCGTGGCAATCTTCCAACGTGTCGCCCACCATCAGGCACTCCGCGCGCGAAAGGTGGCGACGGCGAACCAGGTCGGCCAACGCCTCACCCTTGGAAGCGTAGGCGGGAGTGCGCGAATCCAGGCTGGCGACACACCCGAAAAAGTCATCGATCTCGAGCTCGTGCAGAATCCGCACGGCGATCCGCGCAGGCTTGTTGGTCACCACCCACATATCGATGCCGCCGGCGTGCAGCCTCCGGAGCATATCCGGCGCGCCCTCGTAACACGTGGTCTTGCGCCACCCCTCGGCGTCGTAGCTGGCGCGAAAGGCCCGTTCCAGCCGGTCGAGCGACGGCGCATCGCCGAGACCCGTAACGGCGGCCAGGATGGAGCGAATCGGCGGGCCGATCAACGGTTTGAGGTCCGCCGTCAACGGCCGCAGACCGCACAGAGCCAGCGCCTCTCCGACCGACCACGCGATGCCGGGCAGCGAATCGATCAGCGTTCCGTCCAAATCGAAAATAGCGTGGCGAAAGCTTGGCATGGCTAAACCTCCTGACCGATCAGGAGGTTGGATTCCACTTCCTCGGGTTCCAGGAACGGGTACATATCTTCCAGGCTCGGCGAAACGATGGTGCCGTCCGCCAATTGCCGCGACTTCAGGCGCGGTTCAAACCCCTGCGCGGGGTCCAGCGAAACCCGGCACAGCGCCGGCCCCGGCGCGCTCAATAGCTCGCCGATACGCGAGAAATCGCGGTCGCTCTCAATCGAGGTTGCCGGCAACCCGTACGCCTCGGCAACCTTCACTACGTCGGGAAATGAAACTCCGCTGGCAGGGCTTTCGCCCATCAGGCGTCCAAAGAAATTCGCTTGCGTTTGACGGATGGAAAGATACCCGCCGTTGTCCAAAATGAAGATCTTGATTGGCAACCGATGGTGCACCACGGTTTGCAGTTCCTGGATGTTGAACTGAAAGCTTCCGTCTCCCGCCAGACAAACCACGCGCCGGCCACCGAGCGCCACCGCGGCTCCCACCGCCGCGGGCAGGTCATGCCCCATCGACGCCGCGCCGGAATTCGAAATCAGCCGTTGACCGATCTTCAGCCGCCCGGCCTGATAGGGAACGATGCAGGCCGCCGCGTTGCCGCAAACCACCACCTCGTCATCGGCAAGCGCCGCGAATAACCGTTCGATGAAATAGTAAGGATTCACCGGCGAACCGCTGCGCCGGAATTTGTCCAGCACCACCGGATACCGCGCGACGCGCTCCCGGCACTGCGCGAGCCACTGTGCATGACGGCTGGCCCGATAGGAAGCCTCCCTCAGTTGCCGGAGCATTTCGCGCAAGGATATTTTGAGATCGCAGTGGATCGGCAAGTCGGGACGCACCGTAGGCTTATCCAGTTCGGCGGCATCCACGTCCACCTGCATCTTGAATGCCCGCGGCGCAAAGGTCAGCCAGTTGTAACCTACCTGCCGTATGTTCAGGCGCGATCCAAGCACCAGCACCACATCCGAACTCTGCACCGTGAAGTTTCCCGCACGGTCGCCTATGGTCCCGGGCCGTCCGCAGAATAGCGGGCTGTCGGTCGCGATCAGATCGTGGGTCCAGGCGGTAGTCACCGGAATGCCCAACGCGTCGGTCAACTCGCGGAATTCCTCGAGCGCTCCCGCTGCGCGAACGCCGGTGCCGGCCATCAGCACGGGGCGGGATGCGCCAGCCAGACGGTCAATCGCCTCGCGGCACTGCTCTCGAATCCGCGCTTCGTCCCACCGCGGCGTGTCTTCCGCCGGATCGTAGCCGCGCAGGTCGTCAAGGTCGATCGGCGATGACTGCACATCAACGGGGATATCGATCCAACACGGGCCCGGCCGTCCCGAAGCAGCCAGAAACCAGGCTTTCTCCAGGTGGTACCGGATGCTGGCTGGGTCGTCGACCAGGACTGCGTACTTGGTGATCGGCTGCGCCATCCGCACAATGTCGGCTTCCTGATCGCCGAGTTGCCGGAGGTTGGTTGCGCCCGTCAGCGACATGCACGTTTCACGCCTCACCTGCCCGGAGAGCACCAGCATCGGAACCGAATCGGTCCACGCGCCAAATACGCCATTGAGCGCATTGATCCCGCCCGGCCCGCTGGTGACGTTCACCACTCCGGTGCTGCCGGTCACACGGGCGTAGCACTCGGCAGCCATCGCGGCGGCTTGTTCATGGTGCGTCGAGATGTAATGGATTCGAGGCTCGCGGCCAATCGAATCGTTCAAATGCATGGCCGCGCCGCCGGGGACCAGGAAGATATGCCGCACGCCCCAGCCGGCCAGTCTGCCGGTCACATAGTCCGAGAGTTTGAGCGCGCCGTTCATGAGGTTTCAGCCGCGCCGATGAGCTCGGCCGCTCCCTGGTTCCAGTGCCACATTCTGCGCAGGCCCTCATCGAGAGGGATCCACACTGCGAGACCTAGCTCGTTTTGCGCGCGCTCCACGGACGGAACATAGCGTGAGGCGGCGACTCCTGGCGGGAGTTTGCCGATTTGGATCCCGATCTCGCCGCCGGCGGCCTCAGCCACATGCCGCGCCAGTTCCGCGATGCTCACCGCGTGAGGCGAGCCCACGTTATAGGCAACGCCGGACGTTCCGCGCAGCAGGATGGTCCACAGCCAGATTGCCAGATCCGCCGCATAAAGGTAGGAGCGCACCGAAGTGCCGTCGCCCGCAAGGCGCACCGGACCCCCGGCTAGCGCGTCCCGCATGAAGTTGCCGGCGGCGTAGTTTTCCTCGAGTGGCAGATGCGGCCCGGTGAACGCAAACATGCGCGCGATGGCGCAATGGAATCCAAAAACACGCGCATAGCTCGAGCAGAGAAACTCGCTCGCCCGCTTCGCCTGCCCATATGCAGAATTGGTGTCGGTCCCCAGCGGCGCGCCCGCGTATTCTTCCGGGATGTGAAGGATGTCCGCCGGTTGCTTGCCATACACCGCACCTGAGCTGGTGAACAAAAGCCGCCTGGTTCGCCGCGCCCGGGCCAGCTCCAGCACGCGTTCCGTAGCGGCCAGGTCCCGGCTGAAGGTGGCCGCCGGCCGGTCCGCGCTAGGCGGAGAATATCGCTCGGTGGCCGCATGAATCACCAGCGGGAAAGAGCCGTCCGGATACTCGAATGACCGGGCGTCGCCGGCGTGCAGCGTTACACACGGGTCGTCTGCCAGGTGCGGCAAGCGCTGACGGTAGGCACTGGGATTGCGCGTGAGCAACACGGCCGAGATCCCCAGCCCCAATCTCCGGTTCGCCCAAAGCAGGCTCTCCATCAGCCATGTCCCGACAAAACCCGTGCCGCCGGTGATAAACAGGCGCTCACCCCGCACTTCCGCCCATAGGCGTTCGGTGTGCTCCAACACGTGATCCAGGTCGTTATGGAGAGCGCTTTCCATGTGCCTCAGCTCGCCACCGCTCCCACGCTCTCCGGCAGCGCGCGCAGGGTTTCCAGCATGTAGTCCAGGATTCGACCCTGAATTCCCGGATAAAGCCCGATCCAGAACACCTGGTTCATCACGATATCGGTTTGGCTGAGGGAGCCAACCACGCGGTATTGCGACTCGCGATACGCCGGCTGGCGCGCCAGGTTGCCGCCAAACAGCAGCCGCGTGGCAATTTTCCGGTCTTCCAGATAACGCGTCACCTGGTTGCGCGTGAAAGGAGCGCCCGCGCGAACCGCAATCGGAAAACCGAACCAGCTCGGTTCCGCGCCGATGGTGGCTTCGGGCAGGATGAAAAACTCCTCGAGGCCCGCCAGCCCTTCGCGCAGCGCCCGGAAGTTTCGCCGCCGCGCCTCGACGAATCCGTCCAGCTTCTGGAGTTGGGCCACTCCCACCGCGGCCTGCATGTCGGTGAGTTTCAGGTTGTAGCCTATGTGCGAATACGTGTACTTGTGGTCGTATCCGCTGGGCAGATCGCCCAATTGCCAGCCGAACCGCTTACCGCACGTGTTGTCGCAACCGGGTTTACACCAGCAGTCGCGGCCCCAGTCGCGGAAGGATTCGGCGATTGTGCCGGCGAGCGGCGTATTGGTCAATACCGCTCCGCCCTCGCCCATCGTGATGTGGTGGGCCGGATAGAAGCTCACCGTCGCCAGGTCGCCGAAAGTGCCGGTCTTGCGTCCGTAATAGGTGCTTCCCAAGGCGTCGCAGCAGTCTTCCACCAGCCACAAATCGTGCTTTCGCGCGAAGCTCTCGACGGCGCCCACGTCAAATGGATTCCCCAACGTGTGGGCGAAGATCATGGCCCGGGTGCGCGGCGAAAGAGCCGCTTCCAGTTGCGATGTGTCCACGTTGTAGGTGGGCAGCGTTACATCCACGAAGACCGGAACCAGGCCATTCTGCAAAATCGGATTCACCGTAGTGGGGAAGCCGGCCGCCACCGTAATGACCTCGTCTCCGGGCAGCAAGCGCCGTTCACCCAGCCGCGGCGAAGTCAGTGCCGCCAGCGCCACCAGGTTGGCCGATGAGCCGGAGTTCACCAGCAGGCACCGGCGCACTCCAATCCAGCCGGCAAGTTCCTTTTCGAACTGCTCTGCATAACGTCCCGCGGTCAGCCAGAAGTCCAGCGAGGAATCCACCAGCAGCCGCATTTCGGCCTCGTCAAAAACCTTGCCCGAAACCGGGACCGGATCGGAGCCGGGGGAAAACGTCCGGGCAGGGAAGGCCTCCCTGGTGTACTCCGCCGCCAGGTCCAGAATCCGCTGACGAAGTTGGCGGCCTTTTTCCGTCATGCCAGAAACTCCCGGTACCAGGCGATGGTTCGTTCCAATCCTTCATCGAGCGTGAACAGCGGCGACCAGCCCAGCAGCGAACGGGCGCGCGTAGCGCACAGCGACTGGCGGGGGATTTCGCAGGTCGCTTCGTTGAGGATGAGTGGCTCCAGCTCCGTCCCCATCGCCTTCACGATCCGGTGCACCAGCTCCATCACCGTCACTTCGGTTTCATTCGAGAAGTTGAAGGCCTTGCCGCGCAACTCGGGCCTGCCGAAAAGCTGCTCGGCCAGAAGCATGTAGGCGGCGGCTCCGTCTTCCACGTAAAAGTAGTCGCGCACGTAGCTGCCGTCGGAGCGGATCACCGGCCGCTCGCCCCGCAACAGGCTCCGTATGGCGCTGGGCACGATGCGGTTCCAGTTCAGATCTCCCCCACCGTAGAAGTTCCCGCATCGCGTCACCGCTACCGGCAAATCGTAGGTGCAGGCGTATGACTGGGCGATCATGTCGGCGCAGGACTTGCTCACGTCGTATGGATAGCGTCCCGCCAGCGGCGCGTCTTCCGTGTAGGGCAGCTTCTCTTGCGCGCCATAAGCCTTGTCGGAAGATGCGATCACAATCGAGCGCACGCCCGGCGAGCGCCGGCAGGCTTCGAGCACCGTCCAGGTGCCGCGAATATTGCTTTCGAACGTCGAAATCGGGTTGCGGTTGGCGATTCCCACGATCGCCTGGGCCGCCACGTGAATCACCACCGTGGCTTCGTACTCGCCGATGGCGCGCTCCACGGCGTCGCGGTCGCAAATGTCGCCCCGCACCACGCTCACCCGGTCGATGGTGCCGGAGCGCAGGAGCTGGCTGCGCGGAACCCAGTCGCGCACCAGGCAAGCCACATCGGCTCCGTGATCCACCAGGCGGCGCGTCAACCAACCGCCCAGCAGCCCGGTGGCTCCGGTCACCAGCACGCGGCGGTCCCGCCAGAACCCCGAAGTCATTTCCACACCTTCCACGGCGCCTTGCCATCCTTCCAGAGTTCGTTCAGATACTGGTATTCGCGGTAGGTGTCCATCGCATAAAAAAAGCCGTCGTGCCGGTATGCCATCAGTTCGCCCTCGGCGGCCAGCCGCTCCAGGGTTTCCCGCTCCAGGATGCAATCGTCCCCCCCGATGTAGTCGAACACGCGGCGATGGAAAACCATGAAACCCGCGCTGATCCAACTTTCCGATTGGGGCTTCTCTGCGAATTGTTCGATCTGCCCGGCCGGATCGACCGTCACGCTGCCAAAGCGGGTGAAAGGCCGCACGGCCGTCACGGTCGCCAGCTTTCCGTGCGATTTGTGGAATTCGACGATCTTCGCGATGTTCGCGTCGGTGACCCCGTCGCCATAGGTGAGCAGAAAGATGTCGTCCTCGATGTATTTCTGGATCCGCTTGACGCGCCCGCCGGTCATCGACTCCAGGCCCGTATCCGCCATGGTCACCTGGAATCCCTGTTCCTCGTGGCAGCCGTTGTAGTGAATCTGGGACTCACGCCCGAGGCACATCGTAAAATCGTTGTTCATCGCCTCGTAATTCAGGAAATAATCCTTGATCATGTTGCCGCGGTACCCGAGGCACAGCACGAATTCCCGGAACCCGTAATTGGCGTAGGTCTTC
>Ga0181519_10002564_pt1 | contig 15384 bp, 13 predicted proteins | sample PEATcosm2014_Bin_26_FD_121102 | JGI IMG/M metagenome (GOLD analysis project Ga0181519, IMG submission 121102) | Peatland microbial communities from MTU Mesocosm Facility, Houghton, MI, USA - PEATcosm2014_Bin02_10_metaG | ecosystem: Environmental > Terrestrial > Soil > Wetlands > Peat | place...
AGGCGAAATATCCGGGTATTGGTTCCGAAGCGCAGTTCGTGAGCGCCGCGGTCCCAGGCGAGATTGTCGTTGATGAAAAAGCGGGAGGCGCGCCGGCCTTGAATCCAGGTGTTGTCGAGCCCTCCGACAGGCGTGAAGGGGGTCGCGCCGCTGCCCTGCAACACGATGGGGAAAGCCGCAAGAGTCCGCCGCAGGTTGTTTGGCCCGAACAAGCTTTCATACCAGGAAAACGCGGGATTGAAGTAGTTCACCAGGCTCTGCGAGAAAACGTGGGTGTATCCCGCCGCGAAGGAATAGAGAGGCTGCGGAGAGAGCGCATTGAATACGGGGTTAATGGGATCGGTATATGCGGCTTGCAGGCCGGTGTCGGCTTGGAAGCGAAACCAGGTTATATCGTTCGCGTTGAGGTTGTAATCGACTCTGGCCGTCTGCACCTGCTCGTGGTCGTCGCTGGTGTGCGAGATGCTTTGCTGGTTGGCGCAAACCGCGATCGGGCAACCGTCCATCGCGTAGGCGGTACCACCGCTATTTGCATAGAGCGAGAACATCTTTTCATAGAACGGCACCTCCTGTGGCGCTGCCGGCAGGTCATTTTCCGGATGGTTCGGGTCGGTGTAGCCGAGAGGAAGTTGCTGCAGGACGTATTGTTGGAACGCCGGAGTGGGAACGATCGTCGGCGTGACGATGGGCAGTGCGATCCGCACCCACTCGCTGTCGAAGAAGAAAAAGAGTTTGTCATGCGCGATCGGCCCGCCCACGCTGCCGCCAAAATGATTCACCGTCGATCTGGGCTTGAAACGGCCCGGCACGGCATTGGTAAAGTAGTTGGCTGCGTTGAGCAGGGAACCATTCCATAGCTCATATAGGTTTCCGTGGAATTGGTTCGTGCCCGACTTGGTGACGTAGTTGACCTGGGATGCTCCATACCGTCCCTGATCCACGGAATAGGAAAGAGTGTTGACGGTCACCTCTGAAATTGAATTCAATCCCAACACGAGGTTGGTGGAAAGGCCGCTGTTGAGGTTGGTAAGCGGGTCGTTTGTTTCCAGGCCGTCAACGATATAACCGTTGGAGAGCGCAGGCAGGCCGTTGAACTCCACGTTCCCATACCCGTTAGTGCCGCCGACAAAATCGTTGCTGCTGCCGGCGGTGTTGATGAGAGCCCCGGGCGCAAACTGGAGCGGGTAGGTTAGGTCGCCGCCCGGATTCGGCAGATCCTCCAACGCCGGTGCATCCAGAGTGGTAGACGTGTTCGCGTTCTCCGGGTTGATGAGCGGAGCTTCGCTGTTTACCTCCACCGTCTCATTGGATCGGGCCACCCTAAGCGTGAAATCCACCGTTTGCTTTTGGCCCAAGCCCGCGGCCACATTGTCAATTTCCCGCGCTTCGAAGCCTTGTGCTTCTACCTTGATTGAATACGCGCCCGGCTTTAGCTGTGGGAAGTTGAACCGTCCCGCGTCATCGCTCTGCGCGCGGCGTCTCAGTCCAGTCTCTTGGCTTGCGATCGTCACCGTGGCGCCTGTGACTACCGCGTTGCTTGAGTCCCTGACTTCGCCAACGATGGCGCTGGTCGTTTCCCCTTGAGCCAGCGCTTTCAACGGCAGAAGGCACGCCACGGTCACGAGGAAAAGAGCAATGTGAACTGCCCGTGTCATGAAGGCCTCTCTACTCGTTTGCCCAGACTGGGAATGTTTCTTTGCTTGACTCTGTTAACCGCCGGTTATCCTGTGTAGTTAACCACAGTTAATACAAACAAGCAAGGACAGTCCATAAGCTTCGGCGATTGTGCCCGAGTGACGGGCAATCCGGAAGCAATGTCCCCGTTCGGTCCTGATAAATGCCCTTGTGACCCAAAACGCCCCATTGAAGTCAAGCCGCCTTCGCTTTGTGATCGGTTTTTGCTCGCCTTTACTTCGCCAGTTGGGCTGGCGGAGACCGGACTGCCTCGCCGACCAGAGTAAATGGAGGCAGCAGGCGCGTGAGAGTGCTGGCGGGGCACCCTCTCCAGTCCGGCTCAAGAGAAGAAAATCGCGAATTGGCGGGCTTTTCGCGAGGATTTCAACGAACGACGGCGAGAGTTCGCATCAGAGCAGACTGTGTGGCGGAGAGGGAGGGATTCGAACCCCCGGTACGGTTTCCCGTACTCCAGTTTTCAAGACTGGCGCCTTCAACCACTCGGCCACCTCTCCAGCTACTACAGTTTTACTACAGTCGCGCAATTTCTAAGGAGTTCTGTCAACCATTCCTCCCTGTCTTCATTCGATTGCACTCGACAGAGGTTTCGCGCATCGGTTTTCAAGCGGGACCGTTTCAACCGCTCACACCTCCCCTTCGCGGCGAGCTAAGGACAGTTTAGCAATCGGAGCGGGAGTTGGGGCTACGTTTAAGGCGCGACTTGTCTCAGTCGGCGAGTTGGTAGAATGCACTATGTCCGGATTTTTCTGGCCCTGCGCGTACGCCGTCGTTCTTTGGGGAATGGCTTTCTCGGGCGCACTGTTCGCTGCCCCCCGGCCCGCCGGACGCGGCACACGGGGAGTTGTTTCTCCAACAGTTGGTGAACGCTGCGATTGAGCGTACTCATCATTCGGTTCGCTATGACCCCGCCTACGTTCACATTCCTTATCCGGGTGGCGATGTTCCCGCTGACACGGGCGTGTGTTCCGACGAAATCATCCGCGCGTATCGCGCAGTCGGCGTTGATCTGCAGCAAGAAGTTCATGAAGATATGTCGAAGAATTTTTCGGCGTATCCGCGAAAGTGGAAATGGGGCTCGAGAAAACCCGACAGCAACATCGATCATCGCCGTGTGCCCAATCTGATGGTCTTCTTTCAGCGCAAGGGAAAGTCCCTGCCGATTACGAACCACGCTGGGGATTACAGCCCGGGTGACCTTGTGACTTATGACCTTGGAGGCGGCGTGCCCGCACATCGCAATCGTCATTGACCACAAGGGCGGGAGCGGGGCTTACATGATCGTCCACAACACCGGCCGGGGACCGCAGATGGAGGACGCCTTGTTCGCCTGGAAAATTACGGGGCATTATCGATACTACGGACCTCAGGGTTGAACAGGGTCGTGAGAACGTTCTTCAATTAAGATTTCGAATCCTGGGAGCCGCGACTGAATCCTCTGGGGCTAGCGGTTTTGTAGTCTTCGGATTTGCCGCGCGGTATGGTCAGCATTTTCCACTGGGAAGAGCGCAGGTGCTTCGCCAGGAACACGATCTGCGCGGTGTGCTGCGCATAGTGGGCCAGGGCGCGACCTAGAGCCTGCATGACCGTATGCGGCTCCTGGCGGATGGTTACCGTGCGGGTCACGTCGTCGGGCTTCAGCGAGTCGACGGTGGCGAACACGATTGACCAACCTTCCTCCCAGCATCGGAGGACGTCTGCGCGTGTGGTCTTCGCACTTAGTTCGAATTCCTGGTCGCGAAAGCGGTCGGGTTTTTCTCCATCCGTGGTGAGGAAGTCGGTGAAGCGCGAGCGCGCGTTTCCGGCAATGTGCTTGACGAGGATGGCGACCGAATTCGATTCGGGATCGATGGTCGTAAAGAAATCCTTGTCTTCGAGTTGGGCCATGGCTGCGTCAGCCATGCGCTTGTGACCGCGAAATTGACGGCGGATTTCTTCCAGATAGTGCGCGGCGAGATCGGTCATGAGTTCAGAGCCAAGTTAGAAGTCAGATTGCAGAAGTGGATCGATCCTTTAGGTGAAACATTGGGAATCCTCACGACTGCAATCTTACTTCTGGAATCTTACCTCGGTTGGCGGTTTGTTGGGTTGCGTTCCAGTTGGATGGACCGAGGACCGGGCACCCTCGGGACTGCCGGCGGGGCGCCGGCGCTACCTTCACGAGATGAACTCTATTCCTGTGATGGTGGTTCGCAGGCGACTCGGAAGCCATAGTCGGCATAGTGAAAGTCGGGTGGGATGCTGGAGCGGCCTGCGCAGCGCGACACTTTTATGTGGTGGCGCCAGGAGCCTCCGCGAGAGGCTCGGCGGTCGCCCGATTCGGGGCCTTGCGGATTTCGCTCGGGCGAAATTGCGTAGTAATCGGGGGAGTACCAGTCACTGCACCACTCATGTACGTTGTCGCACATATTGTAGAGGCCGTATCCGTTGGGCTCGCCCTGGCCTACGAGTTCCGGGCCGGTTTTCCAATGTCGGGCGCAGCGCTTGGCATATTCGGGCAGGGATTGCGGAGAAGCATCTCCCCAGGGAAAGAGCGCGTTTTCGCGGCCTCCGCGAGCAGCCCGTTCCCACTCGGCTTCAGTGGGCAGACGAAATTTTGTTCCGGTCTCGGCGGTCAACCACTCACAATAACGGGTTGCGTCGGGCCATGACACACCTACGACCGGCTGCTGGGGCGAGTTGAGCGCACGGTCGTTCATGAAGGGAGCGGCGGCAGTCGCGGTAGCTTTAGTGAAGCGCTCGTATTCCGCGTTCGTTACCTGGAATGCCGAGAGCCGGAATTCGTCGACCCAGACGCGGTGAACTGGCTTTTCGTTGTCCTGGCCGGCATCCGATCCCATGAGAAACCACCCGGCAGGGATGCGGGCGAGCGTGAGGCTGATATCGTCGCCCGCGGCACTGTGCATGAAAATTGCGCCACCATCCATCGATTAAAGTCTCCGAAGTGCGCGAACAACTTCTTCGATTTTATTCTCTTGAAAAAGACGGATGGCGGCGATGCCGGCGGCTCCGGCTGCCAGGCAGGGCGCGGCATTCGAAAGGGTGATTCCTCCCAGCGCAAGTACGGGGATCCTGGCGGTGCAGGCCTCGCGGAGCTCGGCCCAGGTTTTGGGCTGGATCTCAGGGGCGTGGCTTTTCTCGAAGACCGGCCCGAACACGGCGAAGTCGGCGCCTCCGGATTCGGCTTGGGTAACATCCGACGTGGCGTGGCAGGAGACACCGATCACGAACTTGTGCGGTTGCTGCCCAGATCGATTGACGATCTGGCGCACTTCGCTGGGTGAGATATCGTTCGCCGGCAGGTGGACGCCTTGGGCATGAACTGCCAAGGCGACATCCGTGCGGGAGTTGATCAGAAGGCTAGTCGTTCCGCTATGTTCTTTATTCGTTGGGCGTCTTTCTTCGATGAGGCGCGCCGCTTCTCTTGCCAGATTCTCGAGTTTGCGCGCTTGCAAATCTTTTTCGCGCAGTTGGATGTAGTCGACGGCGGCGCTTGCGGCTTCGGCAATCTTTTCGAGCAGGGCGCGGCGGCGGGCGGACTCGTCGCCAGGGAACTGGCTGCGGTCGGTGATGTAGTAGAGGACACAGCGGTGCGCCATAGGCTTTCAGCCTGCTTTTTAGCCTACTATGATTTGACGCATGCAGTCGTTGCGAACGCTGCTTTTCATTTGCGGTTTACATTTCTCGTACTTGCCCATGCAAGTCTCACCGATCAAGTCAGTACGCCGACTTCCTGACATGCGCTCGCAAAAATCTATACGGGGATGGAGATGCGGAAGTCGCAGGGTGAGCAGGTTTTCCTCAGACTCTTGCATCGTGTAGGCAGAGAGCTTGCCCGGGGGGTCAAGGGTAGCCATGGGGCATCGGGCATCTCTGCCGCACGGGGCATCCCTCGCCGGCAGGAGGCCCCAGGATTCTCCGCTCGAAGGTGGTTCCTTACAACTCGACTTTACGGCCGTGTTTTTGCGATTTCGGGGATCGCGGTGTCGCCTCCACGCTTTGGTTGCGGGGTGCCCAGATGGTACCTGGTGAGGCCTTCCTTCAGGAACTCGAAACTTTCTTCGGGAGAATCGGAGATCTTGAAGAGTTCGAGATCCTGCGGCGCGATGACGCCTACATCAACCATGGCCTGGAAGTTGATGATCTTCTTCCAGTACTCGCTGCCATAGATAACGACGACAATTTTCTTGGCGAGCTTTTCAGTCTGGGCGAGGGTCAGGATTTCGAAAAGTTCGTCGAGTGTGCCGAAGCCTCCCGGAAAAATTACCAGCCCTTTCGCCAAGTAGGCGAACCAGAACTTACGCATGAAGAAATAGTGAAACTCGAAGTTCAGCGAAGGCGTGATGTAGGGATTGGGAAACTGCTCAAAGGGCAAATTGATGTTGAGGCCGATGGTCTTGCCTCCGGCTTCATGGGCGCCCAAGTTGGCGGCTTCCATGATTCCAGGGCCTCCGCCGGTGGTGACTACAAAGCGGTGGCGGCGCGCGGGAATGTGGGCGGACCAGGTCGTGAGCAGATAGGCGAGGCGGCGTGCATCCTCGTAGTAGCGAGCCATGTCGACGGCGGCTTCGGCGCGCTTCATGTCCGATGCCTGTTGGGAGGCGGCGACTTTGTCACCGTTGTCGCGGATACCGTCCAGATTTTTTTCGGCGGAGCTGCGGCTTTGCACGCGAGCGGAACCGAAGAACACCACTGTGTCCTGAATCTGTTCACGGCGGAAGCGCGCGAGGGGCTCGCTGTATTCGGAGAGCAGGCGCAGAATTCGGCCCTCGGGACTGTTGAGGAAGGGCTGGTTCTGATACGCCAGCGGAGCGGGCTTAAGTTTTGGTTCGGTCATAGTTCGATTGCCTGTTGTACGGCTCGGACGCCACATTGGTCGCGGCAGCTTAGTAGAACTGTCTCATAAATTGTGTTTACGGAGAATGGCTTCGTGCCTTCCCGGTTGCGGGTGGAATCGATGCTAGTCTTCGCGGTATCGCAGGGCTTCCCAGAAACCGATCCAGACGTTGATGAGGCCGAGGCCGGTGACCACGCCGCGGACGAAGCCGCTTCCCACCAGAGCGCGCAGCGCGGGATAGGAGAGAAGAAGAGGATTGTCGGACCACTCCGGACGCCAGGGGACGATCATCAGCATCACGCCGAAAGTCGCACAGAGAAAAACGAAAAGGAGCACTCCTACACGACGAAGCCACAGGTGCGCGGCAAACAAGCGTTGCGGGGGGATGGTTGCGGGCGGTGGTGGCACCGCTCCGGCGAGCGGTGCAGCGGAAGGGTCAGCCGCGGTTTCGACAGTCGTGGGCACGTTGTTAAAAGGGAGTTTAGGATCAGAAATCATTGCACGCGTCGTCGTGGGGATTGCCGTACCATGATGATGCGGATACGAGCGCGGGATTCGTTTTCATCCACCGATCCATCCACTGCGCATGCTGCCAGACCCACTGCTGCATTCTACGACTTCAAGGCCTGTATGCGCTCGGCAACGTCGCGGTAATCGATGTTGGCACCGTAGACGTAAGTGAAATGCCGGAGGGCCGCGGGCTTATCCTGGGCGCGTTCGCAGGCCCCGCCGAGCTCGTAGTTGATGGCGAGGCGGGTATCGTTGTCGATGCCGGGTATCGTGAGAGCTTTTTCGTACCAGCGAATGGCGGCCTCGGGCACTCCTTTATCGAGGAAGCATTGGGCGAGCCAGGTGTAGGTCTGGATGACCTGGGCAAAGGGGCGTCCCTGTTCGATCGCGATGCATACCGTTTGCAACTCGGCGATCGCCTCGTCGAGCAACCCCATTTCGCGGAAAGCCGCACCCATGTTGTAGTGCGTCTCGGGATCGTCGGTGCCGACAATGACGTCGTCTTCGAGTTCCTGCCGGAGCGCGCTGAACATCTCCGAAAGGTCGACGCTATCGGAAGGATGGAGGGCTTCGGCACCCGCGCCCAGGTGGCGCATGGGAGTCGAGGTGTAGGTCATCGAAGCGGGAGCGGCAGCGCCTGCTAAAGTTGCTGAGATCGCGGGCGATGTTGCAGCGGCCGCCGCAAAAGACGCGGCTGCTGGGAGTACAGGCGTTGTAACTTCCGGAAGTTTTTCCTCAACCGGTGCGGCCGGGGTCGGTGAGGTGGGTATTGTCTCGGCGAGATGGGGAAGCGCCGAAACCTCGACGGGTGCGGAATGAGGCGCGGGCTCTCTATCCGTGGGTGCGTCAGTCACGGGAGGCGCTACCGGGAAAGAATCTCCGATGGAGGCTTCGAGGTCCGCGACCAGCGCCGTCAGTTCGTTGGCTTTCGGATGTTCATCAAGTCCCGGCGCGGACCTGGGGTGCACTGGTTCGGCGCACGTGGCGGCATCCTGGTGGTCCGCATAGTCGGAATTCGTCATCAGATCGGAAGTGGTGACGGACTCGGACGAGGACGGGGACGGCATCTCGATCCGGAATGTCTCAGGATCGTCGGCATTAATCTCGGGAAGTTCGCCATCGGAAAGACCGCTCTCCGGTATATCGAATTCGGCGAGCTCGACCTCAGGCTCGGCAGGCGCGGTGGCGCTCGAGTCGATGGCGGCCCGGACGGGATCGAGGATGACGGGATCGTGGGTGAGCACTTCGAGCTTTTCGAAAGCGGAGCGCGCCTGATCCGTCATAAAGTGCTCGAGGTAGAAATGGATCTCTTCGACGGTCTCGGCGATCTCGACGTTGCTGCCCGCGCCCTGCGGGGTAAGGGTGGAGACCTCTCCGGCAATGGCGGGTTCGGCGACGGAAAGCGCATTCTCCCATTCCGATGAAAGATCGTGGGCCTCCGCGGCGGCGGAGGCCTCCGCGGCCTGGACAGAAAATTCGGGATGCGAAGAAGTCCCGGGCCGGGTTGCATGGAGATTGGTGGAGGAAGAGTCGGTGCCCGGCGTCGCTGTCATCGGCCACGCGGCAGAACCTGGAGCACTTTCCAAAACGGGCGCCATGGGGGCTGTTCCGCCCCCGGCGCTCTTTTCGTAACGGCCCGCCAATTCCGCATAGCGCACAGCCTCGTCGGGATAACCCGCATCGCGATAAACGCCGGCGAGGGTCTGGCAGCAAGCTGCTGCTTCGGAAAAATGTTGAAAGCGGGTATGCAAGGCAGCCAGGCGCTGGTTCACGCGCGCGTCGCGCGGCGCCTGCGAGAGCGCTCCCATGAGAGGAACTATGGCCTTGTCGGGCAGGTTGTAGGAGATGAAGAGATCGGCATCGGTCAAGGCGGAACGCAATGCGATCGCAATGTGATCAGGATAGGACTGGTCGATTGCAGGCGAGGTCGCCTCGAGTTCCTCAACGATCAGCGCGCCTTCTTCGGCGGTGATGCTGCGGGCGGCTGAGTCCGAAGTGTTCAAACGCTCGACCACTTGCTGATAGTTCTGCAGGTGCATCGAGTTCTGCGGCTCGTTGCTGGCGAGTGTCTGATAGAGGGCGCTGGCCTTGGTGAGATTTCCGCCGCGGACCGAAGCGTGCGCGAGCAACTCGGCTACTTCGTTGACGTGCGTGCTGTCTCCGGATTTCTTGAGCAGTTCGAGCAGCTTCTCGAGGGCGCCGCTATCGTCGCGCAGGTGGCCGATCAGGGCATAGAGGTTAGTTAGAAGTTTGGGCGAATCGGTCGACAAGAGGCGTTCGGCGTGGCGGGTGTAAGTCTCCAGAGCCTGACTGTAATGACCGAGCCGGGCCGCGCCCTCGGCGTACACGAACAGACCCTCGGGATCGTTATGGACGGTGAGCAGCTTCTCGGCAATGGGAGCGCACTTCTCCAGGTCTCCGCCAGCGAGATATGCTTTGAGGAGAGCGAGCAAGCCTTCGGGATGGGAGTCGATGTCCGCCGCTTTTTCCAGATACTGGATGGCGCTTTTCCAGTCGCCGCTCTCCTGCGCTGCCTTGCCGCGCATCAGCAACACGTGGCTGTTGCCCGGATCAAGGACCAGCATGCGCTGCAAAATGTCTTCCGCGGCCGCGAGGGATCCGCGGGCGCGTAACGACTCCGCCGCGCCGCCGAACACTTCCCAGGCTTCTTTTTTCTTATTCAGCTTGACGTAAACTTCGGCCAGCTTGACGCGCATCGGCACATTTTCCGGATCCATTTCGAGGACCTTCTGGAAAAGTCGCACGGCCTGATCGAGATCGCCACTTTTGATGAAGTCGTCCGCCACCTGCAGATATTGCGCGCGGGCGTCGTTAAACAAACCCTGCTGGGTGTAGAGCTCGGCCAGCTTCAGGGAACCATCGACACTGGGCTGCAGCTTGGTGATCTTTTTGTACATGGCGATGCCCTTGACCGTGAAGCCCTGCGCGGCGTAGGCGTCGCCCACCAACTTGAAACACTGAATCGCTTTAACGGTGTCGCCCGAGCGGGCGTAGAGATCGCCAATAGTATTGGCGACCGTTAGATCCTTATCGTCGTGCTTGCGGACCTTCTCGTACTCAGCAATGGCATTCTGCAGCTTGCCCTGTTGGACAAACTTTTCCGCGGCGCTGAGAGCCTTCTGTTTGTTAAACCCAAAACCAAACGCCATAATTAACGGACTCCAGCCTTAATTCCCGACCGCCCAAGCCACCTCGACCCAGCACAAGAACCGCCCACAACGGGAGCAGCGGGGCAGACTCCATCAAGAGTTCCCTGGACGAACACCGCAATCCCCCTGCGGGGAGGGCGGTGTAACGTTATTGTAAGGCTGGTATTCGCCGGGCCAATGATTACCGACGATTACCAAGGGTTACCTAAAGGGCGTGTACGTCCGGGCGAGGGAATACTTAGCGTGGAAAGAGTTGGCCAGATGATGGGCAGTTATGGTCGCCTCGTTTTTTCTGAGGTTGCGAGGGTACGGATGAGCCTCACTCCTTATTTGGCAGCAGCGGCGATCGCCTCGTCGCCCCAGGGCATCCGGATCAAGACCGGATCTTCTTCGCCACGTAACTGCGCCTGGTAGGCAGCACCGCGCATCGAGATGCCAACGCCGACAACATGAGCGCGGTCATTGGAAAGGGCCACCCATGACCCGGGGGGAACGTCTTTCAGTATGAAAGCAAGATCCCGAGGCTGGTCGTTTGAATCCGTTTGAAGTGGTTTCGACAAAGTGATCCCCTGAGTTAAAGGAATTTGCGTGGGGAGACGCATCCTCATTGAAAGTGAGGGTAGTGACGGAGTCAAGTAACATCCGTCCGTGGCCATGAGGACAACATCGTGAAGACCTTGAGGATGGCGGGATTTCACGCGACTGTTGCATCGGAGTAGCGGAGCAAAAGTGGGTCAGGCACTGGTCTGCTTCGCTCAGGTCCAGCATTCGAGACGACACGAAGCACTGGATTACGCGTCTGCTTAGGCGGGCTGCGAACCGGTCTGGACTTTGGCCAGGAGACTTACTGGGGCGGTCACGAGGTGCTGGATGCTTACGTATTGGCCGCGAACCCGGGCCCAGCGCGCCGGGTGAGGGCGGTTATCCAAATGGAGAAAAACACTGTCGTAGGCTCCGATGCCACCGTTGCAAAATGTGGGGACCTGGAGGGCAAGTTCGTACATCTGCTGGAGCGAGAGTCCAGGGATGGCGATGTCGGCAGCCATTCCGCGAGTATGTTCGCTATCAGGGACGCCTCCAACTTTTTGATTATGGGTGGGGCAACGGTAGCCGTCGTGCACGATGATCTCTTTTCCGGCGAGCGCCCGCAATTGCTCGAGGGCTTCAATGAGGCCGCCCTCGAGGCTCAGTTCGCCGCAACAGTGGCAGGCAAACTCGGCCTTCGAGAAGTGCTCGCTCAGATCCCCCACCTTTGTTCCTCGTTTGTGGCAACGTGTGCCGGAGTTGGAAATGCTGCAGCCATGAAACAGGAGTTCCCTCGGCGTGGATGTGAGGGCCATCACTTCCAAATTGGTCGGTTTTCGCCGGCGTTCTATTAGTGCTCGAGGAGGAGAGCTGACCGAGAGTTAGAACCAGGACGCGACCATTTCGAGCGGCTATGCCCGGCACACGGGGCCAAGCTCCGTCACCACACGAGCCACTACAAGGTCTTTACTGCGCGCATCGTCACCACCTATTTCCCTGGGTCAGCGCGAGGGGCCTGCTTTTGAGGCCAAGCGCTCCTTGATCTGACTTGCCAGGACACTTGCTTTTTCCTGGGACAGGCGCATCTGTCCGGTTTCGATTGCTCTGAGATCGTGGGGATTTAGTGTGGGAAGGCAGACACGGCTGTGTCGCTGCCGGTACGGGACAAACTGCTTCCGGTGCGCTAACTCGAAGAAAATCAGGCCGGTCGCGGTTGGAGGCTGCGTTGCTTTCTCACTGTCAACTGCGTTCGCCGCAGGGAGGTGACAACATGGCAACGATTGAACCGATGAAGACAAGAAAGACCGAAGGTAATAACACATTTTCCAGGACGGTGCTGCCGTCCTGGTCGCGCGAGCAGAAGATCGCGATGATCGCGAGCTTCGCGATTCTGGGAATTCTCCTCGCGGTAATCGCGTGCTCGAAGCAATCGACAAAGATGGCTGCGGGAGGAGAGTCGAGCCAGACTTCGGTGCCTCATCCCATAAGCGTTATGGCGGGAAGCGAAGCGACCGTGGCCGCAAACTCCACTAAGGACATCGCAACTGCGCTGGCGACAACGAAGGTAAAGAAATCGCCGAGGAAACGTGCGGTTGAGGTGACCTATAGCGATCCGAACTCGGGCGTCTCTTTCTTATATCCACGGAGGTTTACGCTGGCCTCGGGCGAAAAGGGACAGCCTGAATCGCTCGGAACGGAGGTGGTGCCGATGAACTTCGTGCATCCGGGAGGAGTGCCGGTCGCGACCGTAGCCCTGCCGGGCGATTTATATCCGGGAACGGACTTTGCATCCGGCTTCTTTAGTGTGAACGTGAACCGCAGCCTGCCAGAAGAGGAGTGCCCGCACTTCGCTTTCGTGGACACGAGCAATCCAGACGGTGAGCCGATCGATGCACAGAAGGTGAAAGTGGGCGCGCCCGATGCGTTGAAGGAGATGGAGATGACCTCGGAGTTCGAGGGCAATGCGACCCGGCAGATCGAGACACAGTACTATCATGACTACGAGAATGGAGCCTGCTACGAATATGTGCTCGGATTGGGCACGGCCGGATATGGGTCCAAGGAGGGCGTCGAGCCCGTCAATCGGGATGAAGTGTTCGCCCGGCTGGGGAAGATTCTTGGCACGGTGAAGGTGCGTCCAGTGGGACAGGAGCATCCGGCCTCAGAGCCGGCGGTTGCGGAACAGACTTCCGCCGGCGGAGGTGGGGGAAAGTAAGTGGGCGGGGACGGGCTTTCCTATCTGCGGGGCAGAGCCCGCCACCACACGTGCTTGGCGTCTGTCTCTGGCAATGGGCCACGCGGAGTATTGGCGTGGCCTTTGTTTTTGGCATGTCTTTTAGTAGCTCAGTCGCCCAAGTTTCGCCAGTGGGAGTACAATCCCCAGTTACCCCACGAGGAGGAAGCAGTGACTCAGAAAATCATCGAAGTGGTTGGGACTTCCGAACAAAGCTTTGCAAAGGCGGCGGAAGCGGCAGTGAAAGAGGCGGCCAAGACCGTCCGCAACATCAAATGGGCGCATGTGGATTCGTTCGACATGCTGCTGGAGGGTGCGAAAGTGGTGCAGTATCGGGCTACGGCGAAGATTTATTTCGACGTCGAAGGGTAAGTCGGGGGCCTGGCGGGACGGTTACAATCGCCCCGTCAAGCCGTTTTGTTTGACCGATTTCCACAGGGCACGATAGAATGGTTGAGTTTGCCTGTACTTGCGGACCCGTTCTGGGGCCGCGCCGCGTTTCCGGTCAGAAGCCGCAGCGGGAAAACAGCAAGCACAAGTGAGTGTTAGCGGGGCCCGTCTCCGCACGGCGGACGAGAATCGTCTTGCTCAAGCGAGTTCTGGAGGACTTATGTACGCGGTGATCCGCGCTGGTGGTAAGCAATATAAGGTTGCCCCGGGAGATGTAATCCGGGTAGAAAAAGTGGACGGCACGAACGGGCCGGTGCAGTTTAACGACGTGCTGGCCGTGTCGGCCGAGTCGGGCAGCGTGGTGCGGCCGGGGTCGGAAGCGCTCGTAACCGGTGAACTGGTCGAGCAGGGACGCGGCGCGAAGGTCATCGTCTTCCATTACAAGCGCAAGAAGCAATACAAGAAACTCCGCGGACACCGGCAGGATTACAGCGCGGTTCGGATCACCGAGATCGCATTTGACGGACAGAGCTTTAAGGCTCCCGAGCTTCCTAAAAAAGAGAAGAAAGTGAAAAAGGGGCCGGAAGAGCACGCGGAGGCACATGAGGCTCCGGTGGCGAAACCCGCCAAGAAGAAGGCGGCTGCCAAGAAAGCCGCTAAAAAGCCGGCGGCTAAAAAGAGGTAGGGGGCCTTCGACTGCGTCGATTGTCTCGCTTCGCGAGACAATCGGCTCCGCTCAGGATGACATCCGGAGTCTATGACATCCTGCAAGGTCGGGGTTCACGGTCGGGATTAGATCCAGGATTAAATTGATTTTCAGGCAACTTGCCACTCGGAATTAACTTTTATGGCGCATAAAAAAGGACAGGGTACTTCACGAAACGGGCGTGACTCGAACGCGCAACGGCTGGGGTTCAAGGCATTTGGAGGGCAGGTCGTTCCGGGGGGAACGATCATCGTGCGCCAGCGCGGCACGCGGGTGAAGCCCGGACTCAATGTAGGGCGCGGCAAGGACGATACGCTTTTTGCCAAGGTCACTGGCAAGATCAAGTTCCTCGACAAGGGTTCGATGGGCAAGTTCGTCATGATCGAACCGATGGAAGCCGACGCCAACTAGTTCCCGGGTCTACCTCTTGTTTTTTCTTATCATCCGTTGGATTGAGCGCGGTTCCGCTGCGGGCTGCGCGCTACCGGTCACGAATATCCAGGGCGAGCCAGAGAGGCTCGCCTTCGTACATTACGGGACATTCCATACGCTGGCTAGCCAGCGAATGGATACAGTAATTACCTCCCATGACCACGGTGGGGACGGTCAACATGCAGGTGGGGCCGTGTCCGATCTTGTGTTTGAAGTTGCCCGCCACCATATTGCAGACTTCACCGAGCGCGTCGAATTTTTGGGCGGCGCTTTCTTCCGCCGACAGGCCGAGCATCTGAGCGGCGAGCCGGGTGGCGGCGGCATCACTGCAGCGCAGAGTGAAAATGGCATTCACGGCTCCGGTAATGCCGACCACTCCGGTTACGCGAGCGAGGACAGGGCAGTCGTCCGGGTTGGGCACGGAGCTTATGGTGGCGCCCAGCATCATGGAAAAGACTTCACCCGCTGCATCGCGGAGGCCGGTAAGCCACTCCGACCGCAGCATCACAGTCTCTCCCATGGTTTGACCCGCGCCCGTGGGTTCAGGCGGCGTCATTGTGGGCAGGCTCCGGAACATTGCTCATGCTGGAAGCATCGGCAGAAACAATCGACGCCACTCGCAGGATTATGGGCGAAAGGTCGTAGCGCCTTATACTTAAGGTGTATCGAGCGGAATTTGGGCTCTGAAACGTTTGCCGGGGGGCCCCTCCCCACGGACTTACGCACGCAAACCCTGAGCAGACGAAATTGAGCAAGCGAACCTTATGTTTATTGATGAAGCGATCATTCGAGTGAAAGCGGGCAACGGGGGCAATGGATGCATGGCTTTCCGGCGTGAGAAATTCATACCCCGCGGTGGGCCTTCGGGGGGCGACGGAGGCAAGGGCGG